>Ga0208923_1000004_pt1 | contig 101378 bp, 94 predicted proteins | sample ColrivemetaGS575_FD_187620 | JGI IMG/M metagenome (GOLD analysis project Ga0208923, IMG submission 187620) | Estuarine microbial communities from the Columbia River estuary - Freshwater metaG S.575 (SPAdes) (version 2) | ecosystem: Environmental > Aquatic > Marine > Intertidal zone > Estuary ...
GACATTATTTCTAAAGATATTTTGTAATCTGGATCCTGTTTTTCATCTTTATGATCATATGGAATTAAACAATTTAATATCTTATCAAAATAAAATTCATTTAAAACTTTAAGCTGAAAAATAGCTTGATCTCTTAAAATAACAGCTCTAACCCATCCATAATTTTCAATCGCAAATGTAACGGGATCTCTTAAGCCTTCTAGGGTCTTTTGATTTTTGATTAAGGTTTGTGGATGATTATTGTTTTGTTTAGCTGAATTCCAAATTACAAAATGATCAAAAGAAGCTTCGTCTTCCCAATTATCTCCATAATCAGATTTAAGATCTTCTATGTATTCATCTATACCTTCAGGTCCACCAGAGCCTTCATGATAAATAGCATCGTCAAATAATTGTCTAGCTTCTTCTATAGAATACACGCCATCTTCGAAATATATTCCTAATCTAGAAATCATTTCCTGTTCAGCTAGCATTGCATGATTAACGTCACCATATTCACCATCTGCATAAACAGGATCTCCATATTCCTGAATCCAAAATTCGCCTCTATTAAAAGCTTCAACAATTTTATCAGCGGTTCGATATTGGCCTTTATAATCTAAATGTCTGCATAATCTTAAGAGTTCGGAGTATCTTGTGTTATGTCCAATAAAAAAGCTTTTCTTTTTATTTTTATTTTGCTTTTTTTCGTTTAATTTTTTGTAAGTTATTGCAAAAGCAATAGACTTGCGTTCTTTTTCACTTAGCTCAGGATAGAACGAATTATCTTTTAATCTTTCGGAAACAAAATTATCTACAAACTTTGGCATAATAAAAGACACTCCTGAATTTTATTTTACAAGAGTGCCAGGCATATTCCTTTGTTATTCTGAGTTTCTAAATCCTAGCTTATATAGGTAAGGGAAAAATGGGTCAGATTCTTCTGCTTTTGGTTCAGGTCCAGCTAAAAATGGAATTATTGTTTCCTGAATATATTTCTCAAAAGATTGTAGATTTAATTTAGCTTCATACCATATTAAACCACCCATTAATCCTAGCTCTGTAAATGTATCTGGCTCGTAGACAATTAATCCAGTTTTATAGATATTCATACTAACACCAAATTCATCATATGGGTTTTCAAGTGCAAAGACATAAGAATTAAGTTGAAGGTTGTACTTCTTAAGAGAATCTGGATCTGAAAAACTAGTTTTTAAATCGATTAAATAGTTTTCAGAACCATTAGAGTAAATTCCATCAATTTTCCCACGAAGACAAATTTGAATGTCTGGGTAATCTGGATTAGAGATTGGCTTTGAACAAACATTAGCATCTTCAAATTTAAATTCAAAGTTATTAAATATATCTGTATTTTTAATATTAGGAGACTTTGTGTTTTTTAGATAATCTTTCATTCCAGTATCAATTATGTTAAAAATTCCTGGCATAGGTAAATAAGGTCTTCGAATATTCTTCATACACTTTTGATGAAAACCCCATTTTGACTGTTTGTAAAGAAATGCAAAATCAGATGGACTAATGTAAATAATCATGCCTTATTCTATCTGTTTTTGGGTATAATACAAGTACCTAGTTAATAGGGGTAGGAAAATAATGGAAGAAAATACAGACCCACAAATTTCGCATGATGATTACTTGATGCTCGTTGCTAAGCGTCAGGTTGTTTTGGAACTCAAGGCTCAGAAGTCGGACGTTCTTGATTGGCTTATGAACTTTGAAGAGAATTTGAAGCAGTATGAGCAAGCCAAGGATCGAAAGGCTAATCTTGAAAATGACATTATGAAGGCGCAAGATGATTTGCAAGAATCTTTCAAGTCTGTCATTGAGCCTCTTGGTGTTGAAGGAGAGTTTAGTATTGCAGATACCGAGCCACATTATGTTCGCCCTGCATCTCCTCCTCAAGTTGCTGAAGAGCCAACTGCAGAGTAAACAAAAACCCCAGGTTACACTGGGGTTTTCTTTTTCTTATTTTCCTTAGCAATTTTTTCCATCCTAAATTTCTCATAAGGATGTCTATATCTCACAATTTTAATTTCACATCTTGGATTTGCTTTATCGATAGAAATTGCATGTGTGTCATCAGAAAGCCAATGGAGCCACATGTCGTTTGAAATTACACCAAATTTTTCAAGAATATCACCAATAGCTTGAAAATATCCGGTAGAATCTCCAATAATATATGAATCTAAATAGACTTTGTAGTAAATTCCAATACCACAATCAATAGGTTCATTTCCAGCATTTTTCCAGATGTTTTCACAAGTTTCTTTACAACTCTTCTCATATTTTTCATAAGTTATAGAAGGAAGAATTTTAGTCATTCTTCCTATTCTGACAACTCTTTGAGAAGTTTTTTTAGTAGCTGGTCTGCCTTGGATAGTAAAGGTTAAAATTTCTTGATAATCTTCAAGACTGTCATAAGTACACATTAATTATCTTGTACAGATTAAATTACAGATGTAGATGGTCTTGTATATGTCTTAAAGTCTATAGTAATTTTAGTAATTTGATTTGGAGACATATTTCTAGTAACATTTGCTCTCATAGAAGCTGATCCTAGATATATTTCTCTTTGTGCGGATCTTATAGTAGTGTTATCAGATGCAGTACCTGCGACACCGATTGCCATTTGTACATTAATTGGATTGAGAACACCTGGCCCAGTAAATGAATTTTCTTCTGAGTTATATCCTACTTGGGGATCAATTTCAAAAGATCTAAAACTTGCTGGAGCTGCCATGATTGTCATAGTTCCAGAAATCGAGTAATCCTGAACTGATAGAAATGGTGTTTGTGAATAGAAACCAATAAAGTAATTTTTTTGAATATTACATGTGAAATTAATTTTTGCATCTAACACTGGGAAAGATGTATATGATTGTGTAGCAGTGTCAAAGAATGAGACATAGAAATCATAAAATCTAGCGACTCTTCCGATAAAGTCTGGTAGTGAGTTGTAATTATCAGGTGCATAGACTCTCAAAAATGGAGGAGAAACATCTATATAGTTTCCATTTCCATCAATTGTTTTATATGTTTCTGCATTAAGTGTGCGAGACATTGGAATTGGAGATAAATAGGTAATGTTGCATTTACCTCCACTTTGGTCAACTGTAATATCAGCACTTTGCATTAAAAAGGTTAATGTTGGATCTAAGAATGGAGATCTTGTTGCATTAAATGAATAGGATAATAAATCAAAAATATCAGTGTATCTACTAGTGTAGCCAGCAGCTTGATTAATAATTAAAACTGGAGCTCTAACTGTATTTTCCCAAATTATGCCACCCACATCCATTACATGAGTTCCGTTTGAACCCTGTATTAGTTTCTTTTCATTTAGTTCTTGAGTTTGTTGTTCAGTCCAATCTTCAACAATACGAATAAGACTTTGATTATTGAGATTTTGCTGAAACAAGTACCATGTAGAAATAAGCTGTGGGGCTAAGAGTGGCATAAAAGATCCTATTCACGATATCTTGCATATGTTTCAAATGTCACAGATACAGTTGTCAACCCGCCATTTAAATTGTAAGTAAGGCTGTTTTTCAAATTAATTTGGCCTAAATTTAAATATTCATTTTGTATTTGTATCGATACATTTGCTTGTTCTGCAAATAAAGCGTTGTATTCCTGCTCAATTACTGAAAAGTTTGTCCATTCACTTACTGGAATTAAAAGTTCAAATTTACCATTTAATCTAAAAAAATTAACACCATAAAACGGCATACTAGTCATTGAATTTATAAAATAATTTTTGGAATATTCGAATGATCCAGTTATATCAGCAGTGAGTAATTTTAATTGTGTTCCATTGACATAAAAATTAACGTCATAGAATTTGACAGTCCTGGCTATAAAATCTTTAGATGATAATTGATATTTTTCATTGTCTACAGCTAAAGTATTATTAAAATAGCTTCCTAAGTTTCCAATTAGTTCAGTGTCTATTTCAACATCATTTTCAATTTTAATAGTAAACTTTTTCATCAGGTGGCTAGAATCTAATGGAAATTCATCACCGCCATTTTTTAGATGATTTAATAAGTAATCGTATTTTTCTTTAACAAATGTAAATAAATCTTTATGAGTTCTTGAATCACTTGGAACTATATTATTAATTACTAGCACCGGACTCATTAATGAAGTACTCCAATCATATTGTGATGGAGTAATTGACATTGAACCAGCATGGCCAGTTATTAATTGATTAGACTCAGCAGAAGTAATTAAATTTTGGGTACATGTCTGAACTAAAACAATATTATTAGTATTGTTTAAATCTTCTAAATAATACCATTTAGAAATATATTCAGGACTAAGAAGAGGCATATTTTCTAATTAACTTGATTCTTTCAACAGAAGTCTTTAATTCTGTAATATTAATATTTCTTTGTAAATCATTTGTTTTAATTCTAAGATCAACATCAGAAATATCAGTGTTCATAACTAATTCTTTCAAATAATCAAATCCAGCTAAAACTCTTGCGAAATTTCCTCTGGTTTTAATATCTTCAAAATTTTCTTTAATTTCTTTCATTGGAGAATTGTTTAAAGAAGCTTTCATTTCTGCGATTTGTCTCAACTTTTCGTTTTGTTCTGGAGAGTTATTATATTCTCTTAAAATATCTTTTTCATCCATGTTAAGTTGTTTTAAGTATTCAAAATGAGCATACATATTTTCTGTAGTAAAACTATCAGCAGAAGATTTTTCAACAGCTCTTTGAAATACTCTTGACATCAAGTAATTTGCTTTAACTACATCTAAATAATCCAATTGTTTTCTTTTTTGATCAAATTCTCTTGGTGCTGATAAATATCTAGCAGCTTCACTATTTGGATTTTCAGATGCAACTTTTTTAAGTAAATTCATAGCTAAACAAGTATTTTCATTACATCCAGCAAAATCGTAAATAATATAATGCTGATCTAATTTATTTGCTGCAGAATTAAATGGAGATCTAGTATCTTCATCGGTGAAATATAATGATGCTGAACCTATCATCGAAGCTACTACAGGTTGAGCAACTTTTTTCCAATCAGCAGTAGCATTGTAAACATCTTGTTCTGTTACTGCTGCTCCAGCTTTCATATCTTTAGAAATTGTAATTCCACCAATATTCATTTCGTATTTATGTGGTTTACCGTCTGGACCTAAAAATTGTTTTTCACCATACAGTTGTTTGAAGCTATCAGATCTTGTTCTACCTTCTAAGTATTCACCAGTAAAAATAATTCTTCTCTTTATTGTGAGTTCGTTACCAGAATATTCAATTACATCTGCTGGTAAAAGGAAGTCTGTTTTGATATTTTCACCCCATGGAAATTCTGAGGGCATTTGCATATTTGATTCATAAGGAAGTGGATTTAAGTCAAATTCTTCTCTTAAAACTTTATATAACTTAGATTCCTTAAAAGATCTTACATATAGATTGAAATCAGCATATATTGGATCTTTTTTAAGTTTATCTACTCTCTCTACAATTTCAGGTAGCTCATCAAAACCAGCTTTAACAAGTGCGTCTTTAAATCTAGATCTATTAGAACCTAAGATATCTGTAAATAATGATCTAAGTCTCTTGTAATTAGGATCATTTAAGATAGGATTTCCTTCCAGTTCCTTTGGGTCAGTTAAAACATAAAGAATATTTTCGCCATCATATCCTTGAGATACAGTTTCTTTGATTTTTTCAACAATAGCTTGGTCTTTTTCAAGAGCTCTGTCAAAATAATCAGAGCCTTGAGTTTCTCCTGATTTAGATTCAATTTTCCAGAAAGAATAAGGACCTTCTAATGCAGACAATTGAAATCCAGCCTGTTGAATAATTTTCCAAGAATCTGTTTCAATTTGCATTTCATTCTTAGGTAAATTTTCCAACTCATATGGATCTCTACCACTCATATATTGCGTCCAAGCTTCTTTTTGTTTATTTCTAATGTTTGTTAAAAATGAGAAAACTGCTTTTGCTGTTTCTACAAATTTTGGCATCTGTTCTGGTAGTGGATTTTTATCTAATATATTTGTTGAAAAATACATATCTAATCCAATTAATTTTTTAGCTAGCTTTTCAGAATCACCAATATTTGAAGGTTGAGGGATGTTTCTAATTAATACTTTAACTTCGTCTTCAGAAAGGTTACCAAAAAATCCAGCAATCTTTGCCATAAATTCTTCAAAAGATGCTTTGGTATCATCTAGGATTCTTGTTTTCTCATCGCTAACAAAAGTACTCCAAGTTTCTTTTTGAGGCTCTGTTGTGATTTCGATTTCTTTGAAAAGCTCTGCAGTTCTTTTCTTTGCTAAAATATAAAGCCTTCTTAATTGAGGAATCACTGCAACATTAATACTGGCCATAACTTCAGATAAAATTGTAGCTGGATCATAATCTGATTTTTTAAGCTTAGTAATATCTCTTGTTAGTGCTTGAACTGGTTTTCTGTATTTCTCAAGTTCTTCAGCAATGATTTCTTTTTCATAGTTCTTAATCGTAGTTCCAAGAAGCCTATAAATGTCTCTTTGAGAAATTTTGCCTTGCTGATACATTTCTGCTAGAGGTGCTAATTGTTCTCGTAGTTGATTCTCTAACTCTTCTACTGTTGGGACTGCTGCAGTTTTTAATTTCGAAAGATTGAATTTCATGACTTGACCTAAAAGATAAAAAATAGATTTTTCAGAAAAAGTATTTTATCTGTGATTTGTTTTCTAATTACAAACTACAGGCATTCTTTTCCTTGGAGGGGTTGAGATGTTTTATTATTCTAAGTTATCATTGTACTGCTTTTTGATGGTTTGGAATACGGTTCAGCCGGGGAAATTTGTATACTTGAATAATCCTGAAAAAATTTATTCAAGTGGATTAGTAATGGAACATAGATTCAAAGAAGAATCAAAAAATAAATTTTTCTTCCATTATATCAACAAAACTAACAGAAATATTAAGTTCAATATATATTCAAGTTTTGTTTCTAATGCTTCTTTTGGTTTAAACACCGACAAAGATCCTGGTAAAGCTGGTTCAAAATCTATAATTTCTTTTCTTAAAAATAAACAGTTAGATGGTGAAATTAAAAAAACGTTAAACTTAAAACCTAATGAAACAGTATCTGGATCATTGGAAGGTAATTTTAAGAAAGATTCAATTTTCAAGATTGCATTTGATAATTCTATAAAAAAAATTAATAATGTTTTAATGATAGATGATGATTGGAAAAAGGTTTATAACTTTCAAATATTTGATACTGCTATACATAGATTGGGCGAAAATCCTCCAAATGATATAAATGGTCAATATGGATATGAAGTATGTTTAAATCTTGATGTTAAGAAAACTGGTATTTTAAAAATGTCATATAGTCCAAGAGGTGGTAGTGGAAATATCATCTTTAAATATAATGACAAAATTTACGAATCTGGATTTAAAAAAGCTTACACTAGAAACGATTTTTTATATATTAAGGTTCAAAAGAATGAGAATCACAAATTCTTTTTCTATCCTATTGGTGGAATTGACTATCCAATTGAAATTCGCTTTGACATTCTTGTTCCTTCTGAGTATAATATAGTTTGATATGGAAAACTTTAATCTTACTCGTGGTCGTGAACGATTTGAAGCATTGATGAGTGATTTAACAACCTCAGAAAATGAATCTGGAATGAAATTGTTTACTGCTCTACTATCTTCAAACGTGGGTGTAATGGAAGTTGGCAAACTAGAATTTGACGAAGAAACCTTTGTTCTGAAAATGAATGGCTTTGCTCCATCATTTAAAAAGCTTGCATACAGTGTTCTTTACACTTTGCAAAACCAAGATAATGTTTCCGTTTCTGATATATATAAAAATTATCAGAGTGGAGTTTATTCTGCCATAATTCCTAAAGAGTCTTCATCAACTTCTGAAGATAATTCAAAGATCAATCTTGAAATTCAAGAAAACTCTGATGCTATAGCAAATTATGAAACAGTTACCACAGAAGATGGACAAGATTTCCTTATTGATATGCTCAATTTAATTGAAGATATGACGGAGGAAGAATTGTCTGATGAAGGTTTGAGAGCTAACGGAATTTTTAAGTGGAATGAAGAGGTAAGTTCTTCTTCATCATACGCTATTAATAGTCCTAAATCTCTTAAGAGAGGAAAGATTATTCCTTGTGATGATAATAGCTGGCAAATTGAATGCCCTCACACTGGTTCAAGACATGTTTATAGGATATCTACATCCATTTACGCTAGTGTTGAAACTGATGAACCATTTTATGTAAATATTTCATTGCCAGATCTGGAGTTTTAACCTCTTTTAGCTGAAATTTTCGGAAAGCTTGAATTGTTTTCACTTTGAGGCGCTAGAGAAATTAAATTGATTAATTCATCAATCTTTTTTCTAGCGTCTTCAGTTTCTTTAGGGTCTGTGGAAATATTTGTAACTACTGCTCTTAAATGATATAATTCTGTAACAATCATATCTCTGTCAATTTTAATAATCATATGGATCTTTCTCTTTTAAATCGTGAATCTCTCTCTCAAGATTCTAATAAATGTCATGCAATTCTTTTTGAAAATGACATGCTTACAACTTGTGGATTTCTGATAGATATTAAAAATTTCACTTTAAGTAATCAGAAGCAAGTAAGAATAATATACAAAAATCATTCAATTGGTTTCCTTAAAAAGTTCTATAAAAATTATGACAAAGTTGTTTTTCAATTTGAATCTGATTTGCAACTGGATCAATTAGGGTTTTTAATCTATTTCAAGAAATCCGCATTTGAGTGTTTACATTGCAAGAAGTATTTTAATATGAGTGATCTTCATGAGAAATGCTGCGAATTGATTCATAGCCCTATTAAATTAATAAACCCAAGTGTAGATAGAATAGAAATCTACAATAAAATCACCCCAGATATAAATTATCAACCTAAAGAAGAATTTATCTCATTGCACTTTGCCACTATTATGGATAAAATATTACTGGACTAATCATGAATAAAATTAAAACCCTGACCCTTGAGAACTTTCAGAACCACCATCATACTATTATAGATTTTGATGAAAATATCAATCTCATAACTGGTACTAGTAATGGAGGCAAAACAGCTATTAATAGAGCTATGAATTTTGTCTTGCATGATGAATATGATAAAGGTTTTGTAACATTAGGATCTCAACATACAACAGTTACAATAGAACTCATTGATGGTCGCAAGTTTGTAAGATCTAAAGGCCCTTCAAAGAATGTATTTATCTATTATGCACCTGAAGAAGATCCTAAAGAATTTCATAATTTTGGTTCTAAATACACTGATGAAATTAAAAAGCTTCTTGGTAATAGTGATATTGTAGATGATTCCGGATTAGGCTCTTTAGCATATCTAGGTCAATTTACACCACCTTGTTTGACTAGCTTATCTTCTACGGAATTACCAAGGTTCATATCTAGACTTATTAAGCTAGATTATTTTGATTCTTGTAGTAAGAAAATGAACACTGAAGCTAATCAAGTTGAAAGTAAGATTAAAGACGATTCTATTTCTCTATCTGAATTAAATGAGAAGATGGAAAATTATAATGGTTTAGACGAAAAACTTATTGACCTTAATAGGATGTCTCTAATATATGAAAATTGTTCAGTTAAGCAATCTAATCTGGAAATTTTAAATAATTTTTATCAGACTGCTTTAAATAATATTAGACAACTTAAAAATGTCAAAAAGAATTTAGATTATCACCAAAGCATTTCTAGTCATGAAAATTCTTTTCTCGCTATTAAAGACAAAAATAAGTCTGCAGAAGCACTCAAGACTTTCGAATCAACTTACAACAAAGTCACTGGAAATATATCTAAACTAGAGAACAATAAGCGGATTTATGATAAGATTCTGTCTAAGGCTAATATTAATCATTTTGAAGCTATTAAAAGCAAAATGGCATTATATAAGTCTTCTAGCGAAATGGTTCAAAAATATGAAGATTTGAGCGTAAAAATTAGCAACAACCGCACTGATCTAGAACGATGTAAGTTAATAACAGATAAAAAGATTACAGCTCAAATTAAATCTATCAATGAGAAGAAAGATTCTTTAATAAATATCCAAGCTTTTTATGCTACATGTAAGAGCCAAGTCGTTTCTTTTAATGAGGCTAAAAACTCACTTAAAGTTAAACAAGATGAAATTGATTTTTATGAATCTCAAATCCAAGAACTAGAAAAGCTGATGTTGATGAAAACTTTTGAATGTTCTAGCTGTGGTACTGTTAATGTTATCGGAGAAGAAGTTGAGTAAATTTAAAGTTTTATTTGTTGGAGATAATCACTGTGCATCTAAACAACCTCCTGGAAGATTAGATAACTATTGTGAGACTTCTGCTAAAGAATTTCTAGAGTGTTTACAAATTGGCAGAGATATTAAAGTTGATGCAGTAGTTTTTCTTGGGGATATTTTTGATAAAACTGTTGTGCAGCCTACAATTGTCTCTAAGCTTTTACATGCACTCAGGAATGATGAAACTGGTAAACCATGGCCTTTTAAATCCTATGCAGTTATTGGGAATCATGATATTGGTCACAACATGTCTAATCTTCCAATGTCTAGTTTAAATACTTTGTTTTCCAGCGGATTATTAGAATATTGTGAAAGTATTGATCATCTTGGAATATATTTAGGACATTTTTACCCTAAACTTGATGCTGATATTAGAGATGGTAAATTGCAAAATGTAAACTATCCTATACTTGCGCTACATGCTTCTTTAATGACAGTTCCAGCAAGAGATTTTGAAGGAGTAATTTTTAAAGATACTAGTTTCCATCCAGCAACTAAATTGGTTATAAGTGGCCATATTCACTCTCCTATGCAACAGAAAAGAAATGATGGAGTTCAATTTATCAATCCTGGAAGCGTTGGAAGATATGCTATGCAGCCAGAAGTTATTTGCAGAGATATTAATGTAGTCTCTGTGGTTTATGATCTGGAGGGTACTATTTATGATATCGAATACCATAAATTAGAAAGCTCTTTACCAGCTGAAATGATTTTTAATTTTTCAGCTAAAGAATCTAAGAAAAAGGAAATTAAATCCAATAGTGCTTATATTCGCAAGCTTTCTGAAATAGACATGAAAAAATTCAATCTTATTAATGATCCTATTCAATTAATTAAAGAATATGGTAAAGAAAATAGCATTGAAGAAGAAGTCATAGCATTGTCTGTTGAAAGAATGCGTGATACAATTTACAGTCAGGAGTAAACAATTATGAATTATGTAGAAGAAATCGAAAAGATTAACACAAAGATATCAGAAGCTAAGGGTGCAACTAAAACTCTTAATGAGCAGTATGATACATTACTTAAGGAAAAGACAGACCTTGAAAACGAATGCCAAGAACTTTATGACTGTCTTCCTAAAATGCTCAAGGAAAAGATCGATTCTCTAACGATTGAATTAGAAGAAGAAATTACCAAATTAAATCTGAGTATTGAGAATGTAGAAAATGAATCTGTCTGAATGTAAGCAGTTCCTTGATATCCATAAGGTTGACTTGAATACTCAGGTCAACCTTAGAGATGATTTAAGTGAGAGAATTAAAGCTCTAGAATCTAAAATTTCTGATAATAAATCTCTTAAGAATAAACTTATTAAATCTGTTGCTCTTTTGAATAGAATTGCTCTTGAAAAGAAGAAAGAATTTTTTGATTTTCTTGAAGTAACTGCAACAACTTTTCTTCAAGAGATTTACGGCCAAGATTATGCAGTATCTTTTGATAAGCATGATGAGCAAAGAGAAAAAGGCAAGAATGATTTCAAATGTGAGATTAGAATTAAATCTGTTTATAATGGCTCTATCTTAGAAACAGGCGTAGTTAATTCTAGAGGCGGTGGATTAATTGAAGTTGTTGGATTATCATTTAGTCTTGCCTTATTAAAATTCAAGGGATATAAAGGTCCTGTACTGTTGGATGAAACCCTTAAACATCTTTCTGCTGATGATAAGATTGTAAATTTGGCTAGCTTTTTGAAAGAATATTCTGAATCTGAAGATATCCAATTTATATTTACATCTCATAGGGCAGATGTTTTTGGTAAACCAGCTAACACAATATTTCAAGTTAAACACAATGATGAGAAGCATGCTGTTGTGATTGAAGTTGGTTATGATGATTTAATGAATGAAATAAATTTGTCAGAGGATCTTGAAACAATAAATGAGCGATGATTTGTTAGAAATGGTTAAAGAAATTATGTTAACTCCTGTCCCTGAAAAAGAAAGTTTGTCAAACCCTTTCAAAATAACCAGAACTAGAAGAATTTCATCTGAAGATAAGAGATTAACTCCAAATCTTCTTGCGCAAGAAATTGGAGAATGGACTGCCAGAACTTTTGTTGATTATTTTTCTGTGGAATACTTTAAGAAATTCAATAATAAATATAGAAAAGTTTATGGTGCAGATGGCAAAGTATTTAATGATATTATGCGATTTATGGCCTCAAATGGTGTCAATAAAAAAATCTACACTAAGAAATTAATTGATTGGGTATTTAACAACATTGATGAAGTGCTTAAGCACACATCATATATTGACGCTAATGCCGTTTTTAAGATGATTAATTACTTTTTCCAAGAAGAGATTTTACCCAAAGTAGAAGAAAACAAAATTGATCGATCTCATCAAGAAGAGAATATTTTAGATGAGATTCAAGAAGCTGACAAAGAAGGTAAGGTTAGTGAGATTTTTGTCAGATTCGGTATACCTGTGGCTGCAACATATTTCGTAAAGCATAAGGGTGTATCCTATGATGTTGTTTTTAAAGGTTTAATATCGTATATAGAAAAGCTTAAGCAAGGTGACATCCAAGCTCAATTAAGAGTCTCACAAATTTTCCAAAGATCTATTTTAAGATCTCCCTATGCAAATGATTTTTCTATGCTTGACTGGAGAGAGTCTTTAGAGAAGTATTGTAAGGATTATCGTAGTGAAAAATGGTGGAGAGATGAGGATTATAAGGGTAAACCACTAAAAGAATATAATAGGCTAACCTAATTATGAATAACTCTAACCACGATATTGCATTGAAAGAACTTGATTGGCATCTTAGATCTAAGAGGCCAATTATTTATTTAATATCCCATGAAGAAATGCGAGTAATAGAATCAATAAAAAATCTATTTAAAAACGCTACTATGGAATTTAATATTGGCTTCTGGGATATTATCAGTGGACTATCATCGACATCAGATGAACTACTACCTGAAAAAACCAAAAGAAAAATGGATCAGACTGAAATATTACAATGGTTTGATGATCTTGAGGTTCCTAGAGATAAGTTTTTTATATTAATATTGAAAGATTTTAATAAATTTTTTGGGCTTAAATCAATTCAGGGTCAAATCGAAATTTCTATTGCACGACATTTAAGAAATTTATCAATCAATTGTGTTACTAAAAACAAAGCTCTTATTATACTTTCACCAGAACTAGAACTTCCTCAAGAATTAGAAAAGAATGTAGCTATTATTGATTGGCCTTTACCAGAAAAAGAGCATCTACATGAAAAAATAATTCAAATGCTAGATACCCTTAAAGCTAGAAAAAGTTCAAAATTAAAATTAGAATACTCAAAAGAAGAATTAGAGTATATTGTTGATTCATTTCAGGGTTTAACTCTAACTGAATGTGAACAAGTTTGCGCTTTTAACTTTATTAAGAACAATGAACTTAATCCTGAAGAAATTATTAAACAGAAAAAAGATATAATTAGAAAATCTGGATTACTTGACTGGATTGATGTTAATGCTGATTTAGATTCAGTTGGAGGCTTAAATGAACTTAAAAACTGGCTTAACACAAGAAAAAGAGCATTTACACAAGAAGCTGTAGAATTTGGCTTACCTGAAAATCCTAAGGGAATATTATTAGTGGGTGTTCAAGGTGCTGGTAAATCTTTATGTGCCAAGGCTGTCGCAAATTACTGGAACTTCCCGCTTCTTAGATTGGACATGGGCAAAATATTTTCAGGATTAGTTGGTTCTTCTGAAAGTAACATGAGGCAAGTTTTTAAAGTAGCTGAAAGTGTTGCTCCAGCTATTCTATGGTGTGATGAGATAGATAAAGGCATGTCAGGTTCTTCAAGCTCTTCTATGACAGATGGTGGAACTACATCTAGAGTTATGGGATCTTGGCTTACTTGGATGCAGGAAAAAACAAGCCCAGTATTTGTTGTTGCTACTGCCAATGATGTTTCTCAACTTCCTCCAGAACTTTTACGTAAGGGAAGATTTGATGAGATCTTTTTTGTAGATCTTCCGGATGCATATGAAAGACAGATAATTTTTGAAATCCATCTTAAAAAACGTAAAAGAGATCCAAGGAATTTTGATATTGTAAAGCTTGTTGAATATGCAGATGGATTTACGGGTGCGGAAATTGAAGCATCTATTGTTTCTGCTATGTACGAAGCTTTTTATTACAGCAGAGAAATTAACAATCAAGATTTAGAAAAAGCAATTAAAGAAACTGTTCCTCTTTCTAAAACTATGGCTGAATCAATAAATGCCTTAAGAAAATGGGCAAATAATAGGGCTAGGAATGCATCACAGAAATTCTAGCGGTACAATAGGTCATGAGTGCTAATTCCAATTTCCTAAAATCATTAGGCGTTGATGCTGATTCAATTAATTCAAAAGCCTTAGAAGATCGTAAAAAAACTGGCAAGGGCTGTATTGAATGTGATTATCGTGGATATGCTTTAAATTCAGATGGCGACGTGATTATGTGTTCCTGCGTCAAGTCACGAATGCTGAAAGAAATTTATATCAAATCCAATTTGCCAAGAAAATATTGGTACAAAACCATTGACGACTGGAATATCCATTCTGATGCAAGTGGAAATTCCTTAGGGGCACAGCAAACAATAAGCAATAATATAAAGCAGTTTGTAAAATTTTACTCTGCTAATTTAGCAGCTATTGTCCAAGGCAAGAGTTTATATTTACAACATTCTGGTAACGTTAAAGATAAGTTACATTCTATTCTATTTGTTGGAACACAAGGCTCTGGTAAATCTTTCATAAATTCAGTTATTGCCCAAACTGCCATTGATCAATCTTTAACTACAATATACTATGAATGGTCAGATTTAAGTAGCCTTATGTCTGATTTTGATAATAGATCTGAAATTGATGATGTTAAAGATATATTTGCTTCATATGAATTGATTTGTATTGATGGGGTAGAACATATTTCAAATCATAATCCTTTTTTCAATCAGTCTTTAGATAGATTATGTAAAGCCAGATTAAATTCTGGATACCCCACTATAATTTCATCTAATGGAACTCACAATCAGATTTCACAAGTATCTGGTTGGACATCACTAATAGAAGAATGTTTGAATATTCCGTTACCGAGCGTTATAAAATGAATAAATTTGACCAACTTGAACTTGAAATCTTAGCTTTAGCACATCTGAAGTCTAATGTAAAGACTTATGATAAATTTAACGAGAAATCGATTACAAATAAACATTTCTATTCTGTAGATATAGATACAAATAAATCTTTTGTAAGAGCAATTTATAATATGATTTGTTCATATTATAAGAAGAATGATGTCTCTTCTTATACCGATTTTGTTTTTCAGCATAAATTAAGTTCTACTGGAATTTCAGAAAGCGAAAGAGCAAAATTTATGCTTTTTTGGTCTGAAATTAATGATTGTGATGTTAACTCAGATGATTTACCTCAGGTTATAGAGGAACTAAAGAAGCGTCAAGCTTTACGTCTTATCAAACAAATGATGGATGATACTAGTGATAATCTTGTAAATAAGAGCCTTGATGATACATACAAATCTATTACAGAAGTAGTAGAACAATTAGATAGTGAACTTCATGACAGAGGTGGAGAAGCCCATACTTTAGATATTGCTGACTCTTCAGAATATTTTGAATTAGAATATACTAAAAGAATTGAAAGCCCTGAATTATATAAGGGAATTACTTGTGGTATCAAAGAGTTAGATTCTAAGACATTTGGATTCTTACCAGGGCAAATTGTCGTATTTCTGGCTCCTTCATCTGGTGGTAAGAGTGTCTTCATGCTCAATGCTGCTTTACATGCGAATGAAGTGGCAAAGAAAAATGTTCTCTACATGTCCTTTGAAATGAATTCTTGGCTTTGTTTGTTAAGGCATATTTCTCTTAAATTTGAAATTCCCTATGCTCAAGTAAAAGACCAGAGATTAGATGCTGCAGAATTAAAAAAAGTTCTTAATGGACTAAAGTCTATGAAGGATGGTCCATATTTTGAATATGACGTTAACATGGAAGACCCAACTCCTGAATATATTGATTCTAGAATTAAAGAACTAATTAAAACTAAAGGGAAGCCAGATCTTCTTGTAGTTGACTATATTGGTAACATGACAGTCAGAAATGCCCCTAATGGTTCTAAAGATTGGGAGAATCAAACAAAGGCTGTAAATGAATTGTTTAAAATGGCAAAAAGATATGGCATTCCTATTATTACAGCTCAACAGATTAATAGAGAAACAATTCGTGATGCAAGAAAGCAAAAAGAGAATAAGAAATTTATGTCTTACGATCAGGCTGCTGCATCTGGAGGACAGGCACTATTACACCTTTGCACCTATGCTGTAGCTATTGAGCCTAATCGTGAAAAGAATTATTGTATTATTCATCCTGTTAAAATGAGAGATGCATTCTTCTTCCCTTTCCCTATTTCAATTGACCCTGAATATAATAAAATCAGAGAAATGGATGAAAGAGAAAAAGAAACTATTATGGCTTTTCATGATCTTTCAAATGGGCATAAAACTGATAAACCAACTGCTGAAATTAAAACAGTCAATTCAATTGGAAGTTCAAAAGAAGTAGAAGGAGATGAAGAAGAATTCACTCCACTTGATACATCATCTATTATTGATACAATGGACTTGTCTGGATGGAAATTGTAATGGTTCAATATTCTCAAGAATATATTAAAGAAATACTTAAAGCTCTAGATTCTAGAGCTTTTTTAGAAAATGAATATGAAATAGAATTTATTGATTCAGGTAATAACTGGCTGAATTGCTCATGTCCATTTCCAGATCATAATGATAGATCTCCATCTTTTGGATATAATATTGAATCTAACTTTTTTAATTGCTTTGGGTGTAGCGAAACTGGAAATTTAATAAATCTAGTTCAGAAGATTGAATCTATTTCATTTCCAGCTGCAGTTCAAAAACTTTCGATAGCTGCTGGAGTATCTGACCAAGCTGGAGAATATGAAATGTCCTTGACTGTTAATAAAATTAGAAATACAATCAATGACTATTTAAATAGAAGCTTTTCTAGTGGATTAATTGGTGGTTTAAATAAGAATACATATCTATTCTCTTTAACTGATAGGATTCACAAATATCAAAGCAAATATCCGTTTTTAGAAGATTTTTTTGAAAAAGTCTATCGTGATGTGGATGATGCTTATAATGTAAATGACACTGATAAACTAAATTTAATATGGAATAAAATTGGAGATAAGGTTAAAGAACATGCAAAAAGACATATGGGATAATAATATTTCAATACCAAATATAGATGAAATTAAAGATGCATTTAAAAATCCACCAGACTATATAGAAATGAATATAAGACTTCAAGGAACATCAGCACATAGATTTCATTTTGCTAAAACTATTCTCTCAAGTGTTTTTAAAGATTATAGTGAAGAAGAAATTATTGCATATTTAGTTCGTCAAGGAGCAGAAAAAGAAATTGAAAAACTATCTCATATCTGGTCAAAAATTCAAGACTGATAATTTAATTTTTAACCCTGAATTAGTTTCCCATTTCTTAAAGCATGATTTGACTTCTCAATTCCTTTTATGGACCATGCTGCGGAATATGGAAATTTCTTCAGGTCAATTTGAAATAAACACTTTGAAATACTTAATATCAGAATATCTAGGCCTTAAATCTACTCATATATATAAACTAATTGAAAAAGGTGAAGATGTTTTTTGGAATAGATCTAAAAAAGATAAAAAAGTTTTTTACATCATATCATTAAAAAAAATTTGCTTAAATATTGAATTTAATATTAATAGATCTGAACCATTTGTCATCCCTATAAGTTTGTTTGATTCCCATGGTTACAAAAATACTAAAGATATTAAAAATACAATGATAAGTTTAATTGCATCTAGATATGTTGACGAAAGACCTATTAGCATTAAATCTTTATGTGAAAATACTGGACAATCTGAATCTACTGTTAGAAACGCACTAAAAGATTGTCCGCATGTTAAAGTGCTCAAAAACATTAAGATTGTGCCTATTTCTGAAGCATATCAGGCACTAAGACTTGAAAATAAATCTACATATATCTCTGGAAATAATTTGATAACTCAGCTTCCAAATTCTTATCAGTTTCAAGAAGCATATCGTCTACCGCTAAAAACAAGGCCTAAAGAATTAAAAAAGCTTAATCCTAATTTTAGCTTGACAACTAAGTAAACTACAACTATACTAAACATGAGTGTATGACTGTCTTTGACGGCGCTCTAAGGAATTTACAATGTGTGACAATAAACAAGATTTTGTTCATTTACATGCCCATACCCACTTTTCTATTCAAGATGCTTTGCCATCTCCTCAAGCTTATGCAATTAAAGCTCGTGAAATGGGTTTTAGGGCAACTGCAATTACAGACCATGGGAAATTAGGTGGTGTCTGTGATTTTGTTGATGGATGTAGAACAACTTCTGTAGACTATCCAACTATTAAGCCTATTGTTGGTATTGAGGTTTATACTTGTCCTGATCGTTTTGATAAATCTCGTACAGAAGATAATCGAAGGCAAAAATTAAACCACCTAACTCTTCTTGCTCAAAATGAAACTGGATATAAAAACCTCTTAAGAATGACAGAGTACGGAGCAGACCCTAATGCATTTTATTACTCTCCAAGAATTGACTGGAGCATATTAGAGAAGCATTCTGAGGGTGTTATTGCTCTATCTGGATGTTTGGCAAGTGAACTTTCTCAAGCGTTAATTAAAGAAGATGATGGAGAAGCTAACAATGTTGTCAGTAAATTCAAAGATCTTTATGGTGATAGATACTTTATAGAACTTCAATATCATGGTATCGAAGAACAAAAGTCTAACCTACCAAAACTAATAAAACTTGCAAATAAATATGATGTCAAATATGTTGCTTCAAATGACGTTCACTACTTAGATGCTCAAGATTGGAAGCTTCATGATATTTTAATTCAAATGAGAGATCTTCGTGAGGCTTCTTCTGGTGTAACTAAAAAGAATGGCAAAAAAGAAGCTTATGGATCTCACCAATTCTTTTTAAAATCTTTTGATGAAATGATGAAGTTTTTTAGCAAGAAGCCTGAAGCACTCTATAATACTTTAGATTTAGCTGACTCTGTTGAAGATTATTTTAAAATCGACGTTCCTCCTCTTCTTCCTTCAGCAATTATCCCAAAAAATAATGAAGCTTTTAATAACTTCAAATCTAAGAATCTTCAATACCATAAGGACAATGAGGCATATTTAGCATATCTCTCATTAGCTGGCCTTAAACGTGCTGGTCTTGATAAAAATAAGACTTACAGAGATAGATTAAAATACGAGCTAAAACAAATCTGGCATATGGGTGTTACTGATTACTTCTTAATTCAGCGTGAACTTGTTGAATTTATGAAAGGTGATGAGATTCTTTTTGGGATTCGTGGTTCTGGAGTTGGTTCACTTACTAATTTCTGCCTTGAAGTTTGTCCAGTTGATCCAATTAAATGGGGATTATTATTTGAAAGATTCTTAAATCCTGGTCGTGGAACACAATATGAAATTGACTTTAAAGAATATTCATCTAAAGAATATATAAAGAATAATGGTATTGCTGATCAATCCTTAGCCTCATTACGACTTAAGAAAATGACAGACCAGTGGATAGTAGACAATCCTGATTTTGCATATAAAGAGCCTGAAATTGCAAAAGAATTATGGGTCTTGGAAAATCAAGGCTTATCTTCTTATATGTGCGAGATGATAGATAATAACATAGAAATAAAAGACAACATGGCTCAATCATGGGTGGCTCTAGCTTCTGGTATGACAAAAGGAGTTCCCGAAGCAGATCTTAAAATTTCTAAAGTTGCTCCATTACCTGACGTAGATACAGATGTTGATGATTCCAAGAGAGATAGGATTATTAACTGGGCTAAGAATAGATTTGGTCAAGAAAATGTAGCTCAGATTGGAACTTGGGGAACATATAAAGCCAAGGCTGCTGTTTTAAGTGCATTGAAAACTTCTGAAAGATTTAATAATAAATTTGGCACGAATGTTCATCAAGAAGCTCTTAAAATTACCGCTACGATTCCCAAAATGCCTGACACTACAATTGATTCAGCTCTTATTGAATCTAATGAATTTAAATATTATTACAGCGTCTGGAGAGAAGAGATTGATACCGCTAAAAAACTTGTAGGCACGATTAGTAATTTTGGTATTCATGCTGCTGGTGTTTTAATTTCAAAGAACAGAATTTCTGAATCTACTCCTATTGAAAATTCTAAAGGCACTATTTGTTCTGCCTTAGAGTGGAAACATTGTGAGAGAGTTGGACTTGTTAAATACGATTACCTTGGATTGGCAAACTTAAGACAAATTGATTACGCATTTAAATTAATATCAGAACGACATGATAAAAAGTTAACCTTAAATGAAATTCCTCTTGAAGATCCATTAGTTTTTAAGAATATCTATGCTAAGGGTAAAACATCATCAGTCTTCCAATGTGCTTCTAGGGGTATGCAAGAATCTCTAAGATTAATTAACCCTACTTGTACTAATGACCTTATTGCTGTAGTTGCTTTGTTTCGCCCAGGTCCTAAAGATTATATTCCTGTTTATGCTCAAGGAAAGTCTAGGCCAAATGAGATTAAATATGCTCACCCTATTATTGAAAAGTATCTTTCTGTAACTTATGGAATTATGGTTTATCAAGAACAAGCTATGGAAATGGCACGAGATATGGCTGGTTTTAATTGGCTTGAGGTAGATAAACTTCGTAAGGCTATTTCAAAGAAGTCTGGAAAAGATTTTGATGATGTATGTAGCTTATTCAGAACAAAAGCAATTGATAGAAATATTCCTGAAAAAGCTGTTGATGAAGTTTTATCTCTAATGGAAAAATTTGGAGGATATGCCTTTAATAAATCCCATGCTTGTACTTATGCTATTTTGTCTTACTGGAATGCTTGGTTACGACTCTATTATCCCAATGAATGGATGGCTGCTGCGATACATGTAGAAAAGGACGATGAAGATAAACTTGCTATTTATAAGAGAGAATGCGCTTTAGATGGTATTCAAATTTCTAATCCTTCTATTAATGAATCTGGAACAACAACTTTAGTAAATTCAAAAGGCGATGTGATGTTGCCATTAACTTCCATAAAGGGAGTTGGAACAAGAGTTGATGATCTTATAAAATTACAACCATTTGATAATTTAGAAGATTTTGCAGCAAGAGCTCGTCCTAATCGTGGAATGGTCAAGGCACTAGCAGAAAATGGAGCTTTAGATTGTTTGTTGCAAGGTCAGAAATTTTATGATATAGATAGTTTCTTAGAGTTTTGGGATAATGTAGTTGAAAATAGAAATGAATTAGAAAAGCAAAAATTAAGAGATTCTAAAAGAAAATTTGTTTCTGCAGCACCTGAAATTCTAACTGACAAATCTGATGGTAAAATCATTAGACAGTCTAAACCAGTTGAAAGAAAATTAAATTCATCCTCTAAGCTTTTTGATGATGATTTGTTTGATTGAGGGAAATTATGGAAGATTTTGATAACGATTTTGAAAATGACCTTGAGCAAGATTTATTGTCAAAGAAAGATGTCTTAAAGGGAGTTGAATTCGAGTGGGCTGAAAATATGCCCACTATCGATTATTCTTCTTTAGATTTCTCAAAAGAAATTGGCAATAAGCTTAGAGGAATTACTGTAGAGGATTTTAAGGAAGAATGTCAAGCTTGGTTTGATGCAATCAAGATTCTTCCTAGTTTTGATGAAGGGCAAATGAGAAAAGAAATTAATTCTTGGGATTTAAATTTGCCTGAACAAGATAATTATAATTTAGATTCTATTTATGTTACATATGCAAATTATGTTAGATATAGAAACAGAATTAGAGCATTTGTAGATGTAGTAAATGCTCATTCAGAAATTTTGACAACCGCTCAAAAATGTATCAAAGAGATGGCTGTCAAATTAGCAGAAGGCGCAAAGCATGACAAAGATGCTGTTGGTACTTTTTACACAAACAGGTTGAGTATTGCTATCGCCCAAGCAAAAAGAGTAGCTACATTTTTAGATTACACAGTTAAGACCATTGAGTTCAATTCACTTCAAATGGAACGCTTGTATCGAGAAAGATTAGCTATTGCAAAGATTAATAATGGCATGTATACTGAGGGTGCAAGCATTTCTTATGACTCTCCAACAAGGTCTATAGATGTTGCAAAAACACAAAGTCGAGATGTGAGAATAAATAGTTTCAATTATAACTCGAAATAACTTGCAGTCTCTGTTTAGTGTGGTATTATTAGTCGTTGGTGAAAAAGCCTAGCTTTTATTATTAGGAGAAAAAACAAATCATGTCGTATACTTTCAGCTCTGCCCGAGATATCATCGGAGAGCGAACTCAACAAACGTACAACAACTCGTCAAACAGTGGCAATTTCAAGAAGGCCACTTTCGTAAACTTTTCACTTGCTAAGTCTACTGAGAGCAAGATTACTCATAAGGTTCGCCTTGTAGGCCTCCCATATTCCTATATTGAGTATGGTTCATACAAGTATGATAACTCCGAGAAGGGAAAGACCGTTCTTACTCCTTTCACAGACACTGAATTCAACAATCGTATTACACGCATTGGGCACGAAGACCCAAACCAATGCCCTTGGAAGAAGCTTGGTTATGTTGGTGTTCAAAAGTATGCACAAAACTGCTTTATTCGCAATGATGAAGGCACTTGGGAACTTGCTATTCTTACAAAGGGAAAGAGCGTTTTCCGTCCAATTGCTGAGTGGGAAGTGAATCGTTACGATGAATCTATGGAGCTTGATGAAGATGAGCGTCAAGATTTCTCAACTCTTGCAGGTGGACATAGTGCTCCTTGTTTCCGAATTACAGCTCGAAAGACAGGCCTTTCTGGTCCAAAGTCTATTGAATACAGCGTAAGTGCTGATTCTAAGGATGTAACACTCACTCAAGAAATGCTTGCAGAGCTTAAGATGGCTGCATCTAATCTTTCAGATGATGACATTGCTCAACGTAGGGCTGAATATAATAAGTATCGCACTCACAATACTTATCTTCCTGAATGGCAAGAGCATTTTGCTTGGGGATTCCAACTTGATAAGATGTTCAAGTTTACTCCTGTCATGACAGAACCAGCGCCAGTTCGTGAGCCATATAAGGCAGAAGCACCCAAACCTTCCAAGCCTGTCGAGGAAGTTGTAGTTGAGAAGCCTGTTGCAAAACCTAAGCCTCAACCTCAACCTGAATCAGATGATGATTCTACTTCTGATGAGGAAATGAACTGGGATTAAGAGTTAGCCCCTTAGGGGGCTAATTTGATTTAAAAATTATGGAAAAAGTAAAATTAGATAACAATTCAAATAGTAAAGATTTAAAGAATCTTATTTCAGCTAAAATGAAGGCACTGAAGATTAATGATAAGGCTCTTTCTAGCGGAGAAATACAAGAACCTAATTACATTCCCACTGGTGTTGCTGAGATTGACTCAATTTTAGCACCAGGAATGGGGTTACCAGAGGGTATTGTAGTTGAATTTGCTGGAGAAACACAATCAGGTAAGACTTGGCTTTCATATAAGGTTATTGCAGAAGCACAAAAGCTTGGAAAGCAATGTGTATTTCTTAATGTAGAAGGATCATATTTAGCCCGTAGAGCTAAAGTATGTGGTGTTGATACTGAATCTCTTCTGCTTATTGAGAATGTTGCTACAGCAGAACAATATGGAGAACTTGCTCTTGAAATTGCTAAGAGCGGTCAAGCTGGAGTAATCGTACTTGATTCTATTACTGCTATGATTCCAAGCGCTGAACATGATAAGTCTCTTGAAGATGTTGCTACAATTGGTGTTCACGCAAGATTCGTAAAGAGATTTATGCAAAAGCTTATTGCTGAATGTAGTGCAACAGGAACTCTGGCAATCATTATTAATCAACTTTATATGGGCTCTGGTGCAATGCCAGGTTCTATGGTAAAGCAAGCATCTGGTGGAAATGCTATGAGTTATTTTACTAGTGCTAGACTCTGGGTGAATAAAATCAATGGAGCAGCTGGTAAAGTTACTCGCAAAGATGAAAATGGAGTTGATGAAGTAATTGGTGGAAAATCAATATGTAGAGTGGAAAAGGCTAGATATTCACAACCAGGATTATCTTGCGAATTCAGAATCTTATTTGGAGATGATGAAGCTCCATCTTTGATTGATGAATTTATTTTTAAAGCTAAGTCCAAGGGATTTGAGTATATCAAGGAAGTAAGGAAGAAGTTTAGCTATGTTCATCCTGACACCAGTGAAGTAATTGAATCTAAAGACAAGTATGAATTCCTTGAAGCTTTAATGGATCAACCAGCCCCTTCAAATAAAACAAGAAACGATAATTCTGCTACTGTATTTGAGTATATCTGTGGTAGGATTAAAATCTCAGGGGCTAATTATGCTAAGCTTGTTTCAGAAGTGCTAGATGCCCCCAAAGGACAAGAAGAGCAGACTGAGGAGTAAGACGATGCTCTCGAAAGAGAGCATTTTCTATTTTATATAGATGGAAATTTTAGATAAATACAAACTATTCTTTAACAATCTCAATAATAATCAAGAAGCTATTGATTATTTAACATCTAGAGGAATTAAAGAAGAATTATTTCATAAATTTAATTTAGGAGTTTGTAATCCTAAAGATGAACATTGGTTTCCTCTAGTTAAGGGCCGAATTGTTTTATCTATCAAAGATTGCCATGATAGACATGTGGCTTTTGCAGGAAGGCATTTTGAACCATTAAAAGAGCCTATGATAGCTGAAATTTGGAATGATTTTTATTTATCTCCCAAAAAGAAAGAAGAAAGAGTTAACAAATGGCTTAAAGGCAAATGGATAAATGAATCATACTCTAAATCAAACCATCTATATAATCTTAATAATGCCAAGAAATCCATAAAAGATAATAATTACGTTATTGTTGTTGAAGGATATTTTGATGCTATAATACTTTCTTCTTTGGGTCTTGAAAATGTAGTAGCAGTGTGTGGAACTAATTTATCTGAGGTTCATTTAGCACTTATTTATAGATACACAAAAAATATCATATTAATGTTAGATTCTGATCAGGCTGGAATATCTTCTTCTGAAAAACAAATAAAAAAGATTGAAGAGCATAAAATGAATTATTGCAATATACTACTACCAGAAAACCTTGATCCTGATGAATTTGTTCTGGAATATGGATGTGAGTTTCTTGAAGATTTAATTATTGATAGTTTAAATAAAAACCATAAAAAGGTTAAAATTACGTAGTTTAGGTTTAGGAAGAGAACAATGAATACTTTTTGGAAATATGTTGATTTTGATAAAGAAACAGCCTCAAATTTGGCTGATACATTAGAGATTCCTTTGCCTGTTGCTAATATTATGGCATCTAGGAATATTCTCACAAAAGAAGATGCTCAAGAATATTTTAATGTCAATATAAAGAAGATGCATAATCCATTTCTTCTTCCAGATATTAAGCCAGCTATTGAAAGATTAAATAAAGCAATAGATAATAATGAGAAGATTTTTGTCTGGGGTGACTATGATGTAGATGGAGTTACTGCCACTTCTGTTATTGTAACTTCTTTAAATTTACTAGGGGCCAACATTGAATACAAAGTGCCTCATAGGATGGAAGATGGTTATGATATCAAGAAGCATTCTGTTGATGAAGCTCTAATTAGGAATGCTGATTTGATGCTATCTGTTGACTGTGGGATTGTTGCCTTTGAAACAGCTGAATACGCTAAAGAAAAGGGTCTTGATTTGATTATTACAGATCACCACCACCCTTCTGAAGATGGTAAATTGCCAGATTGTTTGGCTGTTATCAATCCTAACAGAGATGACCCTAATTATCCTGGTCATATTTTTGCAAATGATTCTAACAAAGATTTTAAGAGATATCCTTTTGATGCTTTAGCTGGAGTTGGCATTGCTTTTAAGGTCATGCTTGCTCTTGCTCATTCTAGAAAATTCTCAATTAAAAAAATGGTTGATGAGAATATTGAATATGTAGCATTAGGTACTGTTGCTGATGTTGCTCCTATGATTGATGAAAATAGGATTCTTGTTCATTTAGGTTGTGAAAAACTATCTAATTCAAATAAGCCAGGTGTCAAGGCTCTACTAAAAGTTGCTGGAGCTAAAGAAGTAAACACCACTACTATCGGATTTCAAATTGGCCCAAGAATTAATGCTATTGGAAGGCTTGCAGATTCTGGTACAGCTTTAGATTTATTGCTTGAAAAGAATGAAGTTAGGGCTAATTTTTTAGCAACACAATTAGATCATGCAAATAAGAAAAGGCAGATTGACCAAGAAAAAGCTACTGAAGATGCAATAAATTTCGTTTTAAATAATTATGATGTGGAAAACGTGAATATTCTTGTAGTTTGGTCAGAATCTTGGCATGCTGGTTTGATTGGATTAATAGCTGGAAAGATTGCTGAGAAATTCAATAAACCAACGCTATGCTGCACAATAAAAAAAGATGGATATGCTAAGGGATCCTGTCGTTCTGTAAGAGATTTTAATATTCTTGATGCCTTAAAATCTGAAGAAGCTTGGGCATTGTTTAAGAAAAGAGCAGATGGTTCTACTGTATGTGGTGGTCATGCTTTTGCTGCAGGATTTGAATTGCATAAAGATAATTTAATTCCCCTTCAAAAGGCTTTAGATAAATATGCCAAAAGTCAGCCAGGAGTGTCATTTGAAGACAAGGTTGTAGTTATTGATTCAAAAATGAACTTTAGTGATGTTTCTAGCTTTACTTATGATGAATTAACTAAGCTTTCTCCATTTGGTTCTATGAATTTAAATCCAGTATTTTCTATTTCTAATTTAAAGTTGGTTAAAAAAAGCACAATGTCTAATGATAAACATCTTAAATTAAAATTTTCTACTAAATCTTCAACTATTACAATTGATGCTAATGGGTGGAGAAAAGGATATCTATTTGACTCATTTGAAGAGGGCAATTTCTATGATGTTGCATTTACACTATCTGAAGACTCTTTTTATGGACGAAAAAACTTATCACTTATCATAGAAGACATTAAAACCTCCAAAACAGCTTGACTTTTTAAATAAAAATGGCAAAATAGTACAGATCGAAAGATTTGAAATTATAAAAAATTATGTCATTAGTAAATACTAAAATTGATAAGAAGTCAAAAGAATATCAGACACAGTTAGAAGATGCAATTATTAGATATCAGAAAGCTCTAGAGACAAACAATCAAAGAGCAATAGATTTGTATTATAGTAAAATATGTGTCATTTATCCACCGAATTTACATATTCAGGAGTGGTACAATCAATATTATTATCTATATGATTCTTATGATGATTTTTCTATTGAATATATGAAAATATTTTGTAATGTACTTTCTAATTGGCAGCCTAGAAATTTAAGAAAAATATCAAGATATGGTGGAAGTGGAGAATTTAAGAATTATTTTATTGGAGCATTGCATCACAATTATATTAATTTAGTAAAAGCAGATAATGCAGCTAAAAGAAATCCATCATGTAAATGCCCAATTTGTGATAAATACGTTTCTCCACTTTCTACACATTTAAGAAAAAGCCATAGTGATATTCTCTGGAATCATATTAACAATTCTGGATTTGATTTAGAAACTTTAGCTCATTGTCCATTTTGCAAAAGCTTTAAAACTCCACGAACTATTGAATGCACTTGTGAAACAGTCAAAGATGATTGTGAAATTTGTAAAACTAACGCACTTAAAGAAGCAATTAAAAAGCATTTATTATCTAAACATTCAACCTTGTTATTTCAAAAGTTTAATGAAATGTATCCAGGATATCAAACAGTGTCACCTAGATTAATGAGTGTTTATAATCAAGATAGTAATGAAGGAGATGAAAATTGTACTTATGATAGAATTGAGGACTCAAACAAAATAAATGATTTAGTTAATATGAATCTTAGTTTATTAGAAGAAAAGATAATTAGCAATGCATTATCTGGAAAAAAGAAAATTGTATTTAATGCTAATATCTATAGATGTACGATTGATGAATTTAACATAGCTTTAGATTCTCTTAAAAATAAAATGTCCCTTTTAGGGTTGGAAGTTTAAAAAATGAACGATATTTATGTAGATAATGAAAATAATAAGAATCAAAAAGATCCAAGAATTTTGAAAGTTCGAGGTGGAGATCCTAATGATCCTGATGGTAATAGAAGGCCTACTGACCCCGTAGGGCTATCCAGGAGCATTTTACACGTACTAAAAGAGCATGATTATGTGAAGATGCTCTCTGTTGGTCCAACTGCTCTAAATGTCACTATGAATGCCTTCAGGCTTGCATCTAGAGAAGTTGAGTCTCTTACTAATGGATCTGTTCTCGTAAATAGGCAATCGGAATACTATGCAGAAATTAATGGAAAAAGAACCAAGGGTGTCTGTACTAGAATTTTTGCTATTGACATCAAGTCGGCTTTGTAATAGGTATTAATAAATGTCAGATAATATTAAAATGAATCAAAACTTCGAGTTATGGCGCAATAGGAAACAAAAAGTAGTAGCAGCTGTTATTAGCAAAAATCAGCCTGTATTCACTGCAATGAAGACCTTAAATCCTAAGGAATTACCAAACGTTTTACAGAATAAAAATATCAGAACAAGCACTCCATGGAGAGATCTTTTAAGAATGTCCTTGGCTTTTCAAAATACAAAAATGAAGATTGATACAAACGATGAAGATGATTCTATTTTGTTTGTTGAAAATAATGAAGAAGCAAATCATTTAGTTCATTGTGTTTTAGTAAAGACAGCTTATTTTGTGGGAGATGATTTAAACATTGATTACAGAGAAGCTTATTCAAGAGTTATAAAATATATCAAAGATAATGATTTTCATTCTGATGTGCACAATTTAGTAAAAAAGTTAAGAGTTATCATTCCAGATAACCTTATGACATAATATTTGTTAACAATTAACAATTATTATTAATAACATCTAAACCAACTTATAAATAGTTGGTTTTTTTGTCGAAATTATAGCGTTAATATAGAGTAAGAGGTAATATAGAGAGGCCTTAAGGTGATAACCAAATGGAAAAAATATTAGAAGAAAATAACAATCGATTTGTATTCCGTCCTGATGAAGTGATTCAAGATATCTTTGAATTTTATGAGAAAGCGGAAGCGACGTTCTGGACTACAAAAGAAGTAGATTTATATCCAGATAAAACTGACTGGGACACAAAACTTAGTCCTAACGAACAACATTTCATTAAGCACATATTAGCATTTTTTGCTGCATCAGATGGAATTGTCAACGAAAATCTTGCTGAGAATTTTGTTAAAGAAGTTCAATATCCGGAAGCAAAACATTTCTATGGCTTTCAGATTATGATGGAAAATATTCATAGTCAAATGTATAGCCTTTTGATCAATGCATATATTACCGACAAGGCTGAACAAGATTATCTTTTTAGAGCTATTGAGACTGTTCCTGTTGTTAAAAAGAAAGCAGAATGGGCCCTACGTTGGATTTCCTCAGGATCTTTTTGTGAACGTCTAATTGCGTTTGCTGCTGTTGAAGGCATCTTTTTCTCAGGTTCATTTTGTTCTATTTTCTGGTTAAAGAAGCGTGGATTAATGCCAGGACTCTCTTTCTCAAATGAATTAATTTCCCGTGATGAGGGTTTGCATACAGACTTTGCTGTTCATCTCTATAATAATCACATTGAGAATAAACTCTCCAGAGAAAGAGTAATTGAAATTTTACAATCTGCTCTTGAAATTGAAAAAGAATTTATTACAGAAGCCTTGCCAGTGAGTTTGATTGGTATGAATTCTGAACTTATGAAACAATATCTTGAATATGTTACTGATAGGTTGTTTATGGATCTAAAGGTTGGTAAAGTATTTAACGTTGACAACCCATTCGACTTCATGACAAATATTGCATTAGATAATAAGACAAACTTTTTCGAGAAGCGTGTAGCAGAATATAACAAAAGCGGAACCTTTGACAAGGGTAACAAGGGATTTAGTACAGATGAGGATTTTTAAATATGGATGTAATTAAGAGAGATGGCAGTAAAGAGCCAGTAAGATTTGACAAGATTTCTTCAAGAATTAAGAAGCAAACTTATGGATTGAGTGAACTTGTAGATTCTGATGAGGTTGCTAGAAAAGTAATTTCTGGTATCTATGATGGTGTTGCTTCAGAAGTATTAGATAAGCTGTCGGCAGAAACAGCTGCAGCGTTAATTCCAGTTCATCCTGATTATTCAACACTTGCAGCCAGACTTGCAATCACTGCTCTATATAAGAGGGTCCCTAAGGACTTCTCTATAGTAATTGACAGTTTACATGGTTACGTTAATCCTCGTACAGGCGAAGCTTCTGGTATGATTTCTGACACTGTATATAATACAATCAAGAAAAATGCAACAGAATTAAATGCTATGATTGTTCATGATAGGGATTTTAACATTGATTATTTTGGATATAAGACTCTTGAAAGGGCTTATCTTCTTAAAATTAATGGGCTACCAGCAGAAACTCCTCAACAAATGTATATGAGAGTAAGTGTGGGTATTTGGGGTGATAATTTGGAAATGGTGCAGAAGACATATGAAATGATGTCTCAAGGACTATTTACTCATGCTACTCCTACTTTGTTTAATTCTGGAACAAATAAGCCACAGTTATCTTCTTGTTTCTTGCTTGACATGGAAGATTCTATTGAAGGTATTTACAAGACACTATCAGATTGTGCTCATATTTCTCAGAATGCTGGCGGAATTGGTCTTAACATTCATAAGGTTCGTGCAAAGGGTAGCTATATCAAGGGCACAAACGGGAATTCTAATGGAATTATTCCTATGCTTAAGGTATTCAATGAGACTGCCAGGTATGTTGATCAATGTTTCGTCCCTGACACATTAATTAATACTGAAAATGGGTTAACTAATATTTGTGATATAAATAATGGTGACAAAGTTTTAACTACTTCTGGATATGAATCTGTACTTGATGTTAAAGAATTTGATTCATCTGATAAAACTTTATATAAACTTTCTGATGGCGAAAATCATGTATTAGTAACCGAAGAACATCCATTTTTATGTGTTAAAACAGAAGATAGTGATATTAATCTAATTAGAGAAAAAATCAAAGCTGGAATATTGCATTTAGAATGGGTAAATGCTAAAGATTTAAGCTCAGACTATATGGTGGTAAAGTAATTGAAAAATTGCCAGAGTATCATAAATCTTTCAATACGGGAAAAAATTAACTTCTTTTGTATGGATACTTCTGGCAATAGATCAAAATTTACTTTTATGATGTGTCACTATCATGAAATTTTAAATGAAATAGAAAATTATTCTCTAAAATATAACCTAAGTGATTTACCTTTCAAAGAACAATGTTATCTTTTTGCACATGAAATTAAAGAACCTCCAGTAAATATTGATGGATATCCACTTAAATATAAAAACTTTTCAAAAGGATATTCTAAACAATCTTTTGTCATTAGAAAAATTCCTAATATATTAGAAGAATTAAATTCTATATTTATTAGTAATAGTCAAATTGGAGGCAGAATAAGTCAAATTTTATTATCTAATGATTATATTCAACATAAAAAGCTTTTAGAAGAAATCACATCATTTGCAGATATTCTTTTCCCAAAATTAAGACATAGAATATGGTTATATCAAAATAATATAAATAATATTCCAAAATGCCCAGTGTGTGATATGTTTGTTAAATTTAGAGAAACTCATAGCGAATTTGCATCAACTTGTGGTAATAAGAAGTGCTATATTGGTACATCAACAATGGAAATAAGATGGCTTGAAAGTTTAAATATTCCAAAAGATTATAGGAATTATTGGTTATTTCACAATGGAAAATCATATATTGTTGATGGAATTAATTTAAATAATAAAGTTGTTTACGAATTTTATGGTGATTATTGGCACGGAAATCCTAATTATTATAGTCCTGATGGCATAAATCAATTTAGTAAAAAAACTTTTGGTGAACTTTACCAAAAAACAATTCGACGTGAAAATGAATTAAGAGAACTTGGTTATACGTTAGTAACCAAATGGGAGAATAAGAAAAATGAGAGACTTTGACATTCCTTTTATTGAGGAACCTTTTGAACTTGGTTTGGATATCAATACATTAGACTTTAAAAGAGTAAATGTAGAAAACGTAAATTATTCTGGAAAACTTTATGATTTAGAAATTGAAAATACACATAATTACCTCACCCCATTTGGTTTTGCCCATAATGGCGGTGGACGTAGGAAGGGTTCTATTGCTGTATATCTTGAGCCTTGGCATGGAGATATTTTTGACTTCCTAGACTTACGTAAAAATAATGGTAAGGAAGAACTCAGAGCTAGAGATTTATTTTTGGCCCTTTGGATTCCAGACTTATTCATGAAGCGTGTAGAGGAAGATGGAAATTGGTCTTTGTTTTCGCCTAATGAAGTTCCAGGATTGATTGACGCTTACGATACTCCTAGCCATAAAGCTTTCACAGAATTATATGAAAAATATGAATCTGAAGGCAAAGCTATGAAAACAGTAAAGGCTCGTGAATTGTGGGATAAGGTTCTTGATTCACAGGTTGAAACTGGTACTCCATACATGCTTTATAAGGATGCATGTAACTACAAGAGTAATCAAAAGAATCTTGGGACAATTTATTCAAGTAATTTGTGTACAGAAATAATTGAGCGCTCGAGCAAAGATGAAACAGCAGTATGTAATTTAGCATCTGTTGCATTACCAAAATTTGTATCTATTCCATCTGGTAAAGTTCGTGAGAAGGATAAGAAGCTTAGAAAGTATGATTTCCAAAAGCTTTATGATGTAACATACCAAGCAACTGTTAATCTTAATAGGGTAATTGATATTAATTATTATCCTACTCCTGAAACAGCTACTTCAAATAATCGTCATCGACCAATTGGATTAGGTGTTCAAGGATTAGCTGATACATTTGTTATGATGGGTCTTCCTTTTGAATCTGAAGAGGCACAAAAGCTTAATAAGGATATTTTTGAAACTATCTATTTTGCTGCTTTAACTGCTTCTAACGATCTTGCGAAAGAACATGGGTCTTATTCATCATTTCAAGGTTCACCAGCATCTGAAGGAATCTTACAATACAATCTCTGGGGTCTTACAGAATCTGATTTGTCAGGTAGATGGAATTTCTCTGATCTTAAGGAAAAGATTAAAGCTAACGGTCTTAGGAATTCTTTATTAGTAGCTCCTATGCCAACTGCTTCTACTGCGCAAATTCTTGGTAATAATGAAGCGTTTGAGCCATTTACAGCATTAATCTATAAGAGAAATACTTTGAGTGGAGAATATGTCGTAATTAATAAGTATCTTGTTGATGATCTATATAATTTAGGTTTATGGAATGACAATATTCGTCTTAGATTAATTTCTGAAAGTGGATCCGTTCAAAATATTCCTGAAATTCCTACTGAGATTAAAGAGCTATATAAGACTGTATGGGAAATGAAGGGCAAAACATTAATTGATATGTCTAGAGATCGTGGTTATTTTATTGATCAATCACAATCTTTTAATTTATTCATGACTGAGCCTTCTCACTCTAAGCTTTCTTCTGCTCACTTCTATGGTTGGAAGCAAGGTCTTAAGACTGGTATGTATTATTTAAGGACAAAGTCTAAGACTGGTGCTCTTAAGGGATTGGGTGTTGATTTATCTTCTATCCAAAATACTCAAAGTTCAAAACCACAAAAGGAAGATCCAGTTGTAGAATTTGATCCAGAAGAGTTTGCTGGAAAAGTATGTTCAATTGACAATCCGGACTGCCTTTCATGCGGTAGTTAATACTTAAAGAGGGGAGAAATCCCCTCTTTTTTCTTTAGTCGGGTAGAATATTTCGAAAGCAGGTTGTTACTTATGGCAAAACAAGAAAGATTGTTAAAAATTGTTGATGCATCCATTAAAGAAGATGAAGGTACAGATGATGAGCCTTCTATAGTAAAAACACTCTGGTTAATGCTTCAAGATATAGAAACAGAAAAATTCTTTAGCAGTGTACTTTCTTTAGATGATATTAGAGCTATAACTGGCATGAAATCTAATTTGCAAGGTAGAGAGTTATATAATTTCGCTACTGCATTACGATCTAGAGAAAAACCTGTTAAACTAATCATTGATACTAGTGTAAACGAAATAGATCCGGAGAATTTATATGAGAAAAACGAAGAGTGAAGAAGTAGTTGAGATTAAGGCATTTCGAGAAGGCGTTATTTATCCAGTAAAGTCAACGACAAATGCTGCAGGTTATGATGTTCATGCTTGGTGTTTGGATGAATGGGAAAAGCAGATTTTAATCACAGCAAATGACACAAAGTTAATCAAGACAGGCCTTAATGTAAACATCCCTAAGGGCTATGAGATTCAAGTAAGGTCACGTTCAGGACTTGCTGCGAAGAATGCTGTTGTAGTTCTTAATTCTCCAGGAACTGTGGATTGTGATTTTTTTGGACTAATGGAAAATTTTGAAGTTAAGGTTATTTTGCATAATCATTCAAAAAATGGCTTTGTTGTAAAGCATGGAGATAGAATCGCACAATTTGTAATCTGCAAACTACCTGATATCGAACTTAAGGTTGTTGAGGAATTTTCTTCAAGTTCTAATGAGGACCGTGAGGGTGGTTTTGGAAGCACAGGAGTATGATGTATCCAGAGTTCAAGAAATTTGTTAACTTAATTGGACATGATATTACTATTTCAGGTTATGGAACTTTACCAAAAGCTGATAAACCTTGTCGTGTAGAAACCGAACAAATGATTATTGGTAAATTAGCTGGTGTTCCAATTGTTAAAACTGAATTTATCAAGCTTGTAAATCTTCCTGAACCAGAAGAAGGCACATATTTTATTGTAAACAGAATTGCAATGGATTATATTCCTTTTCTTAGAGAAGATATATTTTGTGTAGATACAGGCCCTACAGCAATCAGAGATGAGAATGGACAAGTAGTAGCTGTCACACAACTGAGTATTTAACCTTAAACCCGTCGATTTCGATGGGTTTAAACTTTGGAAAGATTATGAATAACGTAGAATTTTATGATGCGCCAGATCTTAAGAAAATGGCTGAAAAATTAATAGAGAGATATTATGTTTATATTGGTCATGCTGATATAGATAATATTCATTTTTGTGAGATTGATGGAGTTAAACCAAGGTCTGCTCCTGTTTGCTCTGTAGATGGAGTTAATAAATCTTGGGTGAGAGATTTGATTATTACAAAGAGTGGTGATCCTAAACATTATTGCTTTAGTGTTTGGTCAGATGACTGGAATCAATTAAATGATCCTCAAAAAGAATGGCAGCTCTTCAGATGTTTGTATTCTATTGGTGCTAATAATGACGGCAAATTGAGAAGACCTGACATTGAAGATTTTGGATTTATAGTTGAATATTTCGTTAAGAATGGCATTAGTGCTAAATGGGAAACAGACGACATGTTACCATCGTTGTTAAGCTCAAAAAACCCACTTGAAATTCCATTACCTCAGGAGTATGAATTTTGAAACTTAAGCTATACTCGGATTCAGAACATTCATATTTAAAAGTTCCTAGATCTTTATTGAGAACATTGAAAATATCTAAAATAATTTCTAATTATTCATTTCAAGATTCTCCAGATGATACTTCTTTTATTTATTGCGAGGATGAATCTGATATAGGAGTGGTCATTGCAAAATTAGATGAAGAAAATTTCGCTTATAGTATTGAACAAGAAGATTTCAATGATATAATTTGTAGTGGCATTTTAGTTCCTTGGGTTTGTCAGTATGAATTTTATGATAGAGATTTAGACTGGAATGAGGAACAAGATCCAGATTTTTTACTTAAAGTGAGTTTCGATGAGCCTTTACAATAAATATAGACCAGTCAGCTTCGATTCTGTTATTCAGCCTTTTGCAACTAAGATTTTAAGTGCACAAGTTTTGAATAATAAGACTTCCCATGCGTATTTGCTTTCTGGGCCTCCGGGTACTGGGAAGACTACTCTTGCACGTCTTGTTTCTATGTCTTTACTCTGTGAAAACCGTCCTGAGAATGATCCTAATCCAGATGTTAATTCTCAATCTTCAAAACTTATTTTGAAAGATTCTCATAGGGATCTTATTGAAATCAACTGTGCTGTTAATAATGGCATTGATAATATTCGTGAAAACGTAGCTGAAAAGATTAGAATTCAGCCATCTATCGGAGAATATAAGATATTTATTTTTGATGAATGTCATATGTTAACACCTCAAGCTCAAAATTCTCTCTTAAAAATTGTTGAAGAACCACCTGCGTATGTAAAGTTCTTTTTTTGCACTACAGATTCAAATAAGGTGCTTCCAGCAATTAAAACTAGGTGTCAACATTTTCATCTTCGTAAGGTATCGGAGCTGGATATCATCAGTATTTTGGATAATATTGTAAAAAAAGAATTAATTACATCAAATAGTGAGGGCATTAATTTAATTGCAAAAGAATCACAAGGAAGTGTAAGAACAGCTTTAGCTATTTTGGAACAAGTATCTACAATTGGCGCTACAGATGAAAATGTACGTGAATTGTTAGGTAAAAGTCCAAAGCATCTATCTGTAGAGTTGCTTCATGCAATTTTGTCGAAAGATAGAGCTAAATCTTTTAGGATAGTTGAAGCATGTCATTTAGAAGGAAGAGATTTAAGTCAAATTCTTCAAGATATGTCAGAGATTTTAATGAATGTTCTTAGGGCTAAATTATTGAAAGAAGATGATTCAGCTGACGAATATGCAAAAGAGTTTTTACATCTTCTAGTGAAGGGAAATGTGATACTAAACCTAAATGAATATTTTTGGGATGTAATATTAAAAATACGGCAAAACGTTTCGGAAGATATTGTTGTTAAAACAGCAGTACTAAAAGCTATTGGTATTGTTGCTCAAAGCGACAAAATTAATTAATAAAGATTGCTGCCGTGGAGGAAAGTATGGCAGCAGAAACTGTTAGAATAGTTAGATTAGTAGAAAAAGCTAAGAAGGGTGATAATAGATCTTTTAACATCCTTCTAAAAATGGTAGAACCAGATTTAAAGAAATTGACTTTTCACTTCTTCATTATAGGATCTGATAAGGAAGATGTTCTACAAGAGCTTAGGCTGGGTGTTTTAAAAGCAATTAATTCATTTGACTGTACTAAAGATACGACATTTAAAAACTTTTGTGTAAATTTAGTTTGCAAGAGACACCTAGCTACAGCAATTTCATCGGCTAAAAGGATGAAAAACACTATCCTTAATGAATGTATTTCTCTTGATGCTCCTATTATTTTAGGCGATGACGGAAACTTACAAACATTAGCAGATTTTATTCCTGATAGAGACAATCCTTTTAGTGAACCTAGAGAAACTCACATTATTGATGGAATCTTACTCAAAGAAGAGCTAGATGAAGCCTCTAATATTTTAAAGAAGAAACTCACCCCATTAGAAACAGAAATCTTTGAAGAATATGGTTATGATTCTACCTATAAAGAAATCTCAAAGAATTTAAATGTCCCAGCTAAATGTGTAGATAATGCCCTTACCCGCATAAGAAAAAAAGCCACAGATGTATACACAGTTTACAAAGATGCTAATTATAAATTTGAAGGATCATTATACAAAGAAGAAATAATTGTTATAGAAGAATACATCCAAAGTAAAGATAAAAAGAATGAATAGTAGAGATCTAATTAGAGTTGCAAGTTATTTTGATATGGTCGGCGATTTTGAAAAAGCAGATTCATACATAAAGCTAGCAATTGAAAAGAAAGATTTTGACTACTATGACATTTACAAAAATCCTGAAACTGCTTCGGACTTTGCAATTAACAAGCATTTAACTGAAGAGCCATTTGAAGGTGATACTTTAAATTATTTAACAGATAAGACTACTCGACCTGAAAGAAGACCAACAAATCCGAGTGAGTTGATAAATTATCTTTCTGGAACTAATAAAGATCTTATGCAATTTGCAGATATTTATCCTAATATTTATTTTTATTTTGAAGATGGCGTAACAAAATTCTTTCATGTAGATCCAACTTCCTTAGATTCATTAAAAGATCAATCCGAGTCATCTGGAAAACTTAAAGAACAAGTTGATGAATATGGCGATAAATTTACTCCAGGAAATTTAGAAATAGATTATTTTCCATTAGAAGAGGATGATGAAATGTATTTAGAACCATTAGAAACAAGGTTCATTACAGATCTTCCTCAATATTTAGGCAAAGAACGAATCTATGAAATTTTAAGAAGAAATTTCCCTGCTGCTCACGTTCAGTTCATAGAAGACATATATGACGATAACTCCCATAAGAAAGAAATTGAGATTAGCCTTTTAGATTCTTGATTTTCTTTCTAAATCCGATATAATAAGACATGGAAACTTCAACTGTTGATGTCGTTATCGGAATGCAATATGGTGACGAAGGTAAGGGTAAGATTGCTAATCAAATGGCCTCTTCTGGCGATTATGATTATGTATTTCGTTTTAATGGCGGTGGTAATGCAGGTCATACAATCTACCTAAACGATCAAAAGATTGTTACTCATCTAGTACCCTGTGGCATTTTACATGGTATTCCTAGCGTAATTGGTAATGGATGTGTTATTAATACCCAAAAGTTATTCGAAGAAATTGAATATCTTAAAGGATTCGGCTTTGATACATCTCTATTAAAAATTGCCGAAAACGCTCATATTATTACACGAGACCATATTGACGAAGATTCCAAGGATACTAAGATTGGCACTACTCGCACTGGAAATGGACCATGTTACAGAGATAAAGTAGCAAGGACAGGTATTCGTGCTAAAGATGTACCTGAGCTAGAGCCTTTCCTTGTAGATATGTACAGTCTTATTCATTCAGAACCAAAGAAGTTTTTAGCTGAAGGTGCTCAAGGATATTGGCTTGACATTGACTTTGGAGATTACCCTTTTGTCACTTCTTCAAATACAGGAGTAGGAGCAGTTTTAAATAATGGTTTCAATTATCAGCAAGTTTGGAATGTTGTCGGGGTTATCAAGTGTTATAGCACCTATGTTGGAGCTAAAGGATACCAAAAAGACGACGAGCGATTTGAGATGCTGCGTGAGATTGGTCAAGAGTACGGAGCTACAACAGGACGACCAAGACAAATAGATTGGCTCAACCTCGATGAAGTGATTACCGCATGTCAAATGAATGGTATTACTAAACTAATCATAAACAAAATGGATGTGCTTCGTCAAGTAGATTCTTCTTGGAATTATTACAAGAATAACATATTGACTTCTTGTGCAAATGAAGATACATTTGTTTCTAATATTGTGAAAGAAGTTGGAAATGTACTTCCTGGTACACTTATCCAATTCCAAGGCCAACTACATTGAAAATTACATTCTCGAGAACTTCCACTCTACCAATTTTAAAACAAGCTCTCAAAACTTGCAATACAAAATCTAAGGGTAAAGCAGATTCTGAATTCCTAGTCTATAGTGAAGATAATGTTCTTAAGATTACTTCTATTAATGAGATAAGTGAACAAACTATCATTCTTCCTCACGAGCAGATGGATAATGGTGATGATTTTAAGTTTTCAATTAATGCAGCTTTATTTCTTGAGTTTTTTAATCAATTCCCAGAAGATAAAATTCAATGCGTATATAAAGAAGACGATAATACTCTAATAGCTGGCAACAAGAAAACTAAGATGGCATTCCCTTGTGGTAAAGGTGATGATTTTTCTTCTTTTCAAACTCTTCTTGCTGATGATGAATTTGATATAGAATCTAATCTATTCATGGCATTAATCAAGAATACATATTTTTCTGTTAGTTCTGATTGGCAAAACTCCCCTCTTACATCTTTAAAATTTACAGTGGATTTTAATCATGTTAGAGCAGAATCTTGTGATCTTGGAAGAATATCTATAGCAAGCAAAGAAAGCCACTTAAACTGCAATAAAAGCCATGTTTTTCTCATACCTAAAGAAGCAGTAGACTTCTTATCATCTTTGAATATTCAGGATGGCAAAATTAAGATATATCCATGCAAGAAACATTTCAAAATATCATGGGGAAATACTATATATATTTCTCTGCTAGAAGGATCTCATAATTTTCCAGATTTGAATGTTTGGATAGAAAAACCTACTGTTGCTAAGATTAAAATTCTATCAAGCGAACTTCAAAATGCATTAAAGCTTTCTTCATTGATAGCTAAAGATTCATATATAAAATTACAACTCGATGATAAGTTACATATTTCTGCAGCTGATGATAGTGTTGGCATGTTGAAATATTCCTTAGATTGTGAAGAAATTGAGGGTAAATGTGAAACTCTTGTATCCCATAGATCTTTCTTAAAGTATTTTGATTTATTCCAAGATCTAAAGTTAGAATTTGAATTTAAAGAAATTAATGAAAATAGTTATGGTATACTTTGTAAGAATAAGGATGTAAATCATATGATATTTCCGGTCAAAGCTAATCAACTACCCAGGGGCTAAAGACCCCTGGGTTTGCTACAATCTTATTTAGAGAGCAATAGGCTGATTGATTGCAGCCCTAGTTCCCTGATATTCAGGGAAGCATTATAATCAGCATTTTCAATATATCCACATTCTAAACATTGAAAATCTGATTGATTTTTTCTATTCTTCTTATCGCAATATTTACATTTATTACAAGTACGAGAAGTATTCTTAGGATTTACTTCAACTACAGTAATTCCTTGTTCTTCTGACTTATATTTTATAAATGTTTTCAATTGATAAAAAGACCAACTCATTCTTTGACTCTTTTGAGATTTCCTGACCGTTGTTCTATCATTAATTCCAGTTAGATTTTCTAACGAAATTGCTGATTCTGTGCCTTTGGCTTTCTCAACTATCTTTTTACTAATGTAATGATTTACATCTTTCCTAAATCTTGCTTCTTTATTGCCAATTTGTTTTATTCTTCTTTTAGCATTTCTTGTATTTCTCTTTTGTAATCTGTGTCTATGAGAAGAATATTTTTGTCTTTTCTTTTCTACTATTTCTCCAGTAAACGATACATTATCAGAAGTTGTAGCTAATTGTTTAATTCCTAAATCAACTCCAATAACATCTTTAGGAATAAATTTTTCTTTGTTTGGAATATCAACTACGCAACAAAGATAGAAATTTCCATTTTGATAAACTAAATCAGTTTGACCTTTTCTTAATTGAAATATTTCTTTGTTATGGATATGGATTGGAATTTTAGTTCTTCCATTAATTGTCCATATATTAACTAGATTTTCTTTGAAAGTTAAGACTCTATCATCATATATAACAGCACTTTGTTTTTTGAATGATGTTGGGCATTTTCTTTTGATTCCCTTGTCAGTATAAGATTGAGCTACAACATCAAAAGCTCTTACTAATAATTGAGAAGAAAAATCTTTATATTCTTCTTTCAAAGAGTGATAACATAGTTTATGTATCAAGAATTTTCTAAATTCTTTATTTTCAAAAGCAATATTAGATATATCATTACATACAACAGAAAACATATTCATAGTAGCAAGTAAACTATTATGTTGTTCCTCGTTTGTAATTAATTTTATCTTTATTGTTTTTTTCATATATATGATATATTCTACATTGTTTTTATTAATTCCTTCTGGTATAATTAAATCAGCAATTCCTCCCAACGGCTAAAGACCATTGGGTTTCCTTGCTGGAGCTCCTATGAACAAGTGGGATAACGTTTTTGTATATACAGGAGATGAATTCCTATCTAATATGCATTTCAGGTCTTTGGTTAATTCCAAGGATCTGATATTTTTTGATAACGATGCAGATATCAAAACCATTCATAAGAGCTTGTTTGAATTTAATATATTTTCAAATCAAAGAGCTTTTAAAATAATAAACCCTAAAGCTGAAATCCTAAAGCTAATTAATGACAATATAGAAAACTTATCTACGAAAACATTAGGAATTTTTGCTACAAACGATTCATTAGATTTAAGATCATCATTCTCTAAAAATTGCCAAAAAAACAAAAGAATAATCACAATTCAGCCAATCCTATCTAATGACCAAAATAATCTTAAAAAATTCTTATCCAATGTAGAGATAACAAATGAAGCTTTTGATTTTCTCTTAAATAATTGCCCAACAGAAACAATTAAAATTAAAGATAATAATGTAAAGAAAGATATTATTGTTTACAATCTTTACATCTTAACTAATGAAATAAATAAACTTACATCTGCTTTTCATAGACCATTAATGTTAGAAGATTTTAATGATTGTAATTTCTCTAATGATAACAATATATTTGAATTCATAAACGATTGCTTCCAAAAAGATTCTAAAAAAATTCTTGAAGGCTTGGAAAATTTAAATAATAGCCATGGTCATCAAGCAACTTTAATGATTCTCTTATCACAATTAAATTTCTACTTCTCTATATCTGAACTTAAAGAAAAGAATCTAAATATACAAGAAATTGATAGACTCATAAAATTAGAAGATTTCATAAACAAATATTTTAGCAAAGATTTTAAAGAAATTAAAAATATCAATATACCAACTCCTCATCCCGTAAGAGTTAAAATTGCATATAGCGGATTCAAAAACAATACTGAACAACTAACCAACATGTATCTATCTACAGTGAACAGTATAATAGATTTAAGAAATAACGTTAAAGAAAATATTGTATTCCCAAGATTAGCTTTAGCCCTCTCAGATAAAATTTATATAAAGAGCTTAACAAATGGACAATTATGAAGAAATAAATAAGCTGGTAGAAAAAGCTAAAAATAATGACTCAAGTTCTTTAAATAAACTTTACGAATTTTACACACCTTTAATTAGGACATCCATTAGAAGATGCACAGTAAAATATAATTCTGTAAGGTATGTAGATGATATTATTCAAGAATCATATTTTATTTTTAAGAAACTTGTAGAACTTTTTGATCCTGAATTATCTTTCTTTTCTTACTATCTAGCCACAAGAATTGACAGAGCTATTGTAAATCTCATCAAATGTAAATTCACACACTTAGAAGAAATTGATGAAAAAGAAATACAAGAACTAAAAACATATGATCCATTTAATAGAGTGTTAGACAAAATTATAATACGGGATGCAATGTTTAAATTAAAAGATAAACAAAAAGAAGCAATAGAATTGTATTTTTTTGAAGAATACACCCAAGAAGAAGCTGCTCATCTACTTAATATCACACAAGCATCATTTTCAAGAAGGTTAGAAAGAGCCCTAGAATCATTAAAGAAATTATTGGAAGAAGAAATAGTATAATTCTTTAAGATTTTTTGCATTATATCTTATGTATTCTTCTTCCTTCTTGCTCTTCTTCTTGGGTTGCCTATTTTCGTGGCCCTTATTTTCTTTTTATGGGGCTTGATGGAAAATATAATACCAGGAGATAATAAGAGTGTACGAAACAAAAAATGACTTTATTTATAACTGGAGAAATGAGCTCAAGTCTCATAGTTCTGGTCAAGGTATGTTAATTCAGAGATTAGCGTCAGATCTTAAGCAACAAGGCTATAACAGATCGGACGCTATTGAAATTTTAGCTAGTGAAAATTTTGATCTTGATATGATAGAAAAGTATGCTTCCTCTATTTATCAAGAAAACGTTAAAGAAGCTCAAAAAGCAACATTCATCCCAGTAGTTCCAACAAAGTATGATGATTGCAAGCCAGCCGTAGAAAACACCCTCAAAAATGTTTCTGCTAAAGAATTTACTAAAAGATTGTGCCAAGGCGACCATTCAATAGTAAAAGCTTCTAATAAAGATTTTGAATCATTAGTGAAGTTAGCCGAATATGCAAAGAAAGATAGCAATGCACTTCAAACATTACATAGCGAATTAAAGCCATGGTTCGAAGAGTGTTTATTAAGCAATGTTCTTACTGCGCAAAATTCCACTGCTAAAATCGCAAACACTGGAAACAATACATTCAGAGTAGCTATTAAAAATCATGAAGCGGAAGTTGATCTTAATCTTGGTAAATCTAATAGCGAAAAATACACCCAAGGCAATTATGAAAGCTTTGGACTAGCAGATGAATTTCTTGTTTATGCAGCAGATTCAACAAGCCCATATGAAAGACTCAAGAAAGCTCTTAATATCTAAATATCCAAGAAATATATTAACAAGTATAAGAACCTCCTAACAGAGGTTCTTTTTTTTTGTACAAGCAACATATGAACGATAATTTCGATAACAACGATTTCACTATTATAGAAGAACTTACAGAAACAGATTCTCTAATAGAAGTCAAACCAAAGCTTAAACTTTTTGCTGAACTTAAGTTTGATGAAAAGCCTGTAATTCCTCTTCCACAAGACACATTTATAGACGTTTACTATCCACAATATACAGAAACACGATGCTCTCTTTGCTCAAGTCCATTTCGTACACTAGCTGAACATGTATATCTAGAGAGTGGAAAGAAGCCTCAAGCTACAATTAAATTTTTTGAGAAACATTTTAATGCTAGATTGAACTGGGCACAAGTAAAAACACATATGGATGTTCACTGTGATTTCCGTAAAGTTTCCGTGTCAGGACTTAAAGGATATGAACAAAGAGAAGAAATGATTGCCCCTTGGGTCTTTCGTGAACATCAATTAGCTCTTATTGCCCTTATGACAGAATTAGATGAAGTTCGAGGAATTGATTGTGGCAAAAATAATGAGCTAAAACTCAAAAGATCCGCAATGGTTGAGAAATTAATTGCTAGAATCATGGACCTTAAGGAAAAACGTGATAATGCAGGAGTTTTAGCCCTAAATATCTTTGAAATTCTTATCAACTTACATGAAAAACTTGTATGTTCAGAAGATAAGAGAATTGTCAGCATGGAAATTAAAACACTTAGGGATAGACTTCAACAGGAAAATTAATGCGTAAAACAATTAAGGATAAAAATAGCCAGCAAGATTTTAAAACACAACTCTTGCAAAATGCCGCAAATGCCACAAACTTCTTAAAAGATCAAGGATACGATTTTCTTGATGAAGTTTTACCTGCAACAAGATCAGAAGCATTACCACCTGCCATTCCATCTAAAGACAGATTTAACCCTGATCAAATTGTAGATATTGTAACATTTATTGAACATCCTTATTATTGTAACTTAAAACCATATCCCTGGCAGAGACTCATACTTAAATGCTTCTATATGGGACAAGAAGGAAACACAAATCTAGAAATTAATGATGTAACTGAAGAAGATAAAGATGGATGTAAAGGGTGTGTATGGGAATATATTAAAGAAAATGAACTTAAATTTGAATCTTATTATAATCAACAAAAGAATTTCAGAACCATATTTTCTGTAGTCAATTCACCCTGCCTTACATGCTCACATTTTTCAGAATCAGCTAGAAATACAAGATACATTGCAGCTAAAGAAGAAGCTACAAATCCTGATTCAGAAAGACAAGTAATTGAATTAGAACAAAGGCCTATTACCGACAACTTCCAAAGCGAAAAAGATCTCCTATATTCCGAAGAGTTTGATCCTAAGCTCAGACTACAGGTTCTTGATAAATGCACCAAAAGATACAAGTTTCAAGAGCTTGTTTTAGTGCTTGGGAGACGGAGCGGTAAGTTATGTGACTTAAATACACCATTATATACCATGGGTGGATGGTCTACAATGGGTGATGTAAAGGTAGGAGATTATGTTTTTGCGCCTGATGGAACTCCTACTAAAGTTGTTGCTAAATCTGATGTTGATTATGAAGAGCAAGGTTATGAATTAGTTTTTAGTAATGGTGATAGGATTATTGCTGGCGAAAATCATGAATGGGTAACTCTTACAAAAGCTCAAAGAAAAAACGCATCTAGAGGTAAATATTCTAAAGATCCTGTACCTCAAGTATTTACCACACAACAAATATATGAATCATTAACATATGGTAAACCTAGACAGATGCTCAAAAAAGGCTCACAAACTGAAAGAAATGAGAAATTCTCTGTAGAGTATAATCACGCTATAGAAATTACAAAACCCCTTCAATTTCCAGAACAAGATCTTTTAATTCATCCTTATCTTTTAGGAGCTTGGTTAGGAGATGGATCTAGATCTTCTTATCAAATAACAGGAATTGACATGGAGATTTTTGACTACATAGATGCTAATTGTGATCATAAAATTAAACATTCAACACATATCTTAAAATCACACTATATACATCCTAATGTTAAAACTGGCCATAAATTCATCTATAGTATAATGGATCTAAAATTATATCAAAACAAACATATCCCATTAATCTACAAACAAGCTTCTATTGAGCAAAGATTAGAATTAGTCCGAGGCTTGAATGATACAGATGGTTATGCAGACCCTAAGAAATTTACAGTGGAGTTTTGTAATACTAATGAAACTCTTGCTTATGATTATTATGAATTGGTTTGTGGATTAGGATTTAAAGCTTCAATTAAGAAATCTGATGCAAAATTATATGGAAGAAAAACCTCTGATCGTTGGCGTATTACATATTCTGTTCGTCCAGGAGATAAGGTATTTAATCTTTCTAGAAAACAATCGGTCCTAGATAATAAGCCAACGATAGATAAATCTGACAAATATAGAATTTTTATTAAAGAATGTAATCCTGTACCTAATCCTGGAATGCAATGTATACAAGTTGAGCATCCATCTCATATGTATTTGTGTGGTAGAAGCATGATCCCTACACACAATTCATTCCTTGTTTCTGCCATGGCTCTTTATGAACTTTATCGTTTAATTTCCATGGATCATCCTCAATCTAGATATGGTTTGATGGAATTTGATGAGATAGTTTTATTAAATGTTGCTCGTAATGAAGAACAGGCTAAAAAAGCAATCTTCTCTAAAATTAAGCAGACAGTTTTAGCATCTCCATATTTTCAACCATTTATTGGAAAAGACACTGAATTGGAAATGAGATTCTACACTGCTCATGACCGAAAAGAAAACGAGAGAAGAGAATTAGCTGGGATTAATTTATTTCCAGGATCTTTAGTTTTAAGGTGTGGTTCTAGTAATGCTTCAGGTCTTGTGGGTCTTACTTGTTGGTGTATTATCATGGACGAAGTAGCTGCTATGGCCGGGGATAATCCTGATTCTGGCGTTGACTATTCTTTATATGATGATTTGAAGCCATCTCTTGCTACGTTTGGTAAAGATGGAAAGATGATGATGCTTTCTAACCCTAAAGGACCTATTGGACTATTATATGATTTACATGAGAACAGACAAGAAGATCCCACTACTCTTGTTATGCGTCTTCCAACCTGGCTAACAAATCCTAATATTGATAAGGCTTGGCTTGATGATCAAAAGAAAAAGAATCCTGTTGAACATCAAATGCAGTATGGAGCTGAATTTGGAGCATCATCTTCAGATCCTATGTTCACTTCTGATTCAGTTAATAGATTTTTTAATTCTTCATCAATGGTAAGCAGAAGAGAACAGGGTCAACCTTTAGTAGATTATTATTGTCATTTAGATCCTGCTCGAACTTCTGACTATTATGCTTTAGCTGTTGCACATACAGAAGCTATTTATGGAACTGTTGGGCCAGATAATAGACCTTTAAGAAGAGTGGTAATTGATCATGTTCATTTTTGGAATCCTATGATTAAAAACCAACCTGTATCAGAAAGAGAAGTTGAAGAATATTTAATTGATTTACATAGAAGATTTAAATTTAAACAAGTAACTTTTGATCAATGGCATTCTCAATCATCTCTAATTAAAATGCAAGGGGCTGGAATTAATGCTCTTGAAAGACAATTTAATAAAGAATATAAAGGGAAAATTTACACAGAACTTACCCAATTATTAAGAGAAGACAGAATTGATATTTATGATTTATCTGGAGGCAAATTTCAAGATGCAGCCGGGAGAGAATTTGATTTAAACGAAGTACAAGAAGCTAAAATCCAATTTCAATTCCTTCAGAAAAAATGGAAAGGTTCTAGATATTATATTTCAGCATTACAAGGATATAAAGATGATATTTGTGATGCTATTGCTGCTGTTTCTTATGAATGTCTAACAAACAAAATTATACAAAGATTGCCAGGGTCTAGGACAATGTCTTTTGGTCGAAGAATTTGATAAATAAGGATTATTTTTATTATGAAATTATATATCTCTAGTGTATATGCGGAAAATCTCGGCGCAAAGCACCAAGATTTTCCAGCGGGTGTCTCCGCTGCGGTGTCTAGTGTGCTGGCGTTCCTCACGATGCCGTTTAAGGGGACGAATGCGAACAGTTTGAAGGTGGGCAAATGAACCTGCAAAACTACCGCTTAGAGCCTAACCCTGACGTCCCCGGTGACTGGATTGTTTTTGGTGACATTACCGACGATGCTGGGAATATTCTCGGCACGTTTGGTCAAAACGGCACAAGCGTATTTAGTTGGTGGGTTACACAGGATGTTGCGTTTCAACAAAATTATAGCAATCAATTTGCTGTTGTGATGGCTCAGGAAATCGTGGCGGGGACAGCTGAATAATGGCAACTTATTACGTCAGAACTGACGGTAGTGATTCTAACACTGGCACTGGCCCTGCCATAAATCAAGCGTGGCAGACGATAACCAAGGCTATTGGTGCAACTGGTATTGCTCCAGGTGACACGCTTTATATCGCTCCCGGTATTTATCGTGGTTCTTTTACAGCTGCGTTTACCAGCCCAGCAAACGAAGGCCAGCGCATCACGATTAGTGGTGACCCGACTGCGTCACAGTTCAGTGGTGTAACTGCCGGGCCTGTGATTTTGACAAACTACACGTCTACAACATCAACTTCTGGTGTTCGTACATTAGACATTCTCAAGCCATTTGTGACGTTAAACAATATTCATATAAACGGATATGTTGCTGGTAGTGCCCCAAATTACGGGCAATTTGTCCAAATTGGATCAAATGCATTTATTGTATCTAAATGTGCTTTTTATCAATCAACACAAAGTGCTGATAGTACAAATACAGTCGTACTTAACATAAATCAAAACAGCACTAATTCAATTATTGAACAATGCATTTTTAATACACCATTCGTTATTGGTGGTACTACGACTACTACTGCCTGGAATAGTAATACAACTATTAGGGATTGCATATTCCATAGCGCATCATCAACAGCTCAAAGTGCTGTTGTCACATTATATGGTGGTACAGGCGGAGCGCATCTTGGCGGTGTCAAGTTCTATAACTGTTCATTTTTTGGGTCAACAGGTATTGCTGGATTGACAGCATCAAATCTATCAACTGCATTCCCTTCATCAGCACAAAACTGCTATTTTGAATCCCGTATTGGGATACAGATGAACACAAATAACGGGCAGTTCACCGAGTCTTACAACGTGTTCCAATGCACAACACCACGCAATAATGTTGCGACTGGAACTGGGTCAGTCACAAACGCATTTGTGTCGTTAGATGTTTCGATGTCCAGAATAACCGGATGGGCAAATCTGCCACATTACGCACATCATCTAAACACCTATCCAATAAATGCTGGTCTATCTGCGGGTGCACCAACTGCCGACATTTATAACGTCACGTGGCTTGCACCTTCTACTCCAACACTTGGTGCAGTGGAGTATTTTAGCAACTCAACGGCTGGTGCTTATATTCCAACCGAGCGCAACGCATCTACAATCACAATCGCTCCCGGAAGCACATCACAAAGCATCGAACTCTACCTAGGTGCTACAGGTCTAACAGCCTCCACTTCCGGTCTCTCAGCTCGCTACAACCGGACACGCACAGCCTCTGTCAGCATCCCTCTAGTAGCCCGTACAATCGCTCAGGCGTGGACTGCTGGTGGCTTTGCGGAGGTAGACGCAACCAATATGCCGGGGGTCTACAGATTGGACGTACCTAACGCCGCATTTGCCGCTGGTGCTGACGATGTCACTGTTGTGGTCAGAGGTGCAAGCGGTACTAACGGGGCGGTGCTGACGGTCACGCTTAAATATTCCCAAATAGACATGTCTCAATCTGTTCCTACTTCTAACACTGCTCATACTATTGGAGATGCCTTAAATGCTGCTAGGGCTTATGGTTTTGGTAAGTGGGTTATTAATGGTGCAACTTTATCTTTATATGCAAGTGATAATACAACAATCATTAAAACGTTTACATTAGATTCTGGTTCTTATCCAACTTCAAGGACATAATAAATGGAAAAACCTATAAAAATAGCTCAATATGGTGGTGTAGGTGGTGGCGGAACAGCTCCTTACTCGCCTGGTGGAAGTCCTATTGGTAAAGGTGGTTATAATCCTGGTGGCTGGGATGTTAATTCTTTTACTGAGGATATCTCTTTTGAGCATTTTTTAGCCAGAACTCATAATCCTCCTGACCCTTCTGAAGAGAGAAATATTGAAAATCGCCTTGAAATTTTCCATAGATTTTCAGAAGATGATGTAGCTCCTTTTACTTTAACCCCTAGAGAAAGATATAAGAAGAAGGTTAAAGAAGAGATTGAAAAGCATGAAAAATTCTTACAAGATGCTAGTAATAGATTAAAGAATAACTCTGTTAATTTTATCAAAGAACATTATAAACCTCAAAACGAACATGTCACTGGAATTGAACAGTTATTAAGTTCTAGAAGAAAATATGAAGAAGGTTTTAAATCAGATCTTATTGACAATATACCAGATTTAATTAAGCCAGAAAGAATACATTGGGCTATTAGAGATTTGGATAAAATTGTTCAAGCTTACCCTATTAATAGAAGAGATAGAGTTACTGAGGATGATTCTGAAGATCAATCTGAATTTGAAACTTACAGAAAAACTCACTTTCCTAACCCAGTTCCTCTATTAGGTCCTACAGATTTGAGTTTAGATGAATACTTAGAAGTTTTACCTAAGCAAAATAGAAGTGGGTATAGTGAATTTTGGAATACTCCAGCTTTGCCTTTTGATTTTCCAGGGAATGATGCTCCTTATAAAAACCACATTGAAAAAGACAAATCAAAAATCCAGAAAAAAGAATTAAATCCAAATTTATCACTAGATGCGAATTTACATCAAGAGCCTTACACTAACTATCATAATTATCTAAAAAGCGATGATAGTACTGAAAAGCTTACGCCAATGCATGATTTAGTTACCGACCCATTCTTCACTCCTGGTTGGTAAATTGTAAAAGATTATTATGTATGATTATTTAGTTGTTGGCTCTGGATTTTTTGGGTCTGTATTCGCAAGAGAAGCTTATAATATTGGCAAAAAAGTTTTAGTAATTGACAAGAGAAATCATATTGGTGGAAATTGTTATTCTAAAAATTACAATGGCATAAACGTTCATGAATACGGACCCCATATCTTTAACACCAATCATGAAAATATCTGGGAATATGTTAATAGTTTTGCGGAATTTAATCACTATCGACATAAAGTTAAATCTTTCACAAATGGTAAGTATTATTCATTCCCTATAAATCTTCAAACAATATATCAAATTTATCCTGAAGTATCATCTATTTCTGAAGTAAAGAAGTTATTTCAATCTTTCTATAAATACAAAAATCCATCAAACTTCGAAGAGCTTGCTATAGATTCTGTTGGTCAGCATATTTATGAACTTTTAATTAAGGGCTACACAGAAAAGCAATGGGGAAGAGATGCAAGAACTATAGATTCTTCTGTATTTACTAGATTGCCAATAAGATTAAATTTCAACGACGATTACCATGAAAAACTTTATTCTGGCGTTCCTAAAGATGGTTATGAAGAATTATTTAAAAATATCTTAGGCGACATCCCATTTGAGTTAAATACAGATTATTTTGCTGATAGAGATGATTTTGACAAGATGGCTAGACATGTTGTTTACACTGGACCTATTGATAGATTTTTTGGATATATACATGGAGATTTAGAATATAGATCTTTGAAATTCTCCCATCATTTAGTTCACGAAGATTACCAAGGAATTGCTCAAGTTAATTTCCCCAATCAAAATACACCTTGGACTAGAATTATTGAACATAAATTTTTTAATCCAAAGCCTACCAAAGAATCTATTATCACATACGAATTTCCAGAAACTTATAATAAATTAAACGATCCTTATTATCCTATTAACTCTTCTGAAAACAATGAAATCTTTAGAAACTATTTAAAGATGATAGACAAAGATAAATATATTTTTGGTGGAAGACTTGCAAATTACGCTTATATGAATATGGATCAAACAATTTTAAGTTCTCTGAAGACATTTGAAAACCATATCAAAGGAATAATTTAACATTTGTAGTCAATTAATTAAGATATGAAAGTAAGTGAAAAGATTTTAAAACTAATTAAAAAAGCTGATTATTATGACAAGATCGGACTATTTAATTCTGCGGATCTAATTAATGTAAAAATCGCTCAAATTTACCCATCTTTAAGTGATAGTACATATGATCTTTCCAGCCACTTAGTGAGATGGAAAGATGTTGAATACGATTTTGATCATGCAAGCTTTTTGAGAAATAAACACTATAGAGACAAAATCCCTACTTACAAAGAATTACCAGATGGAGATGGTGGATTTGAATCTATAGAAGAGCAATTAAATGGAGCAGATGATACTCCGGGACCTGCTCTTATTTATGAAGATGGTTTTACAATGTCTAATCCAGGCCTAAGAGATTTAAACGATTTTTTAGACGAGAATATAGAAAAAGAAAAAGCCAACAACCCAGGAATTAAATACGGTCCATTAAGATAAGGAGAAATATATGCCATTCCCAGTTAAACCAGTACACAAGTTAGATTTACATGAAGAACTTTTTGATTTTAAAGGTCTTAGTGATTCAGGTATGTCAGGACTTCAGTTACAATTATTAGGTGTATCTGAACATGATAACACTAAAACATCATCCAAAGTATCAGAAAGAGACATTAAGTTTCTTGAGATTATCGATAAGAATGTTGACACTATTACCACCGCTGCTGGATTAGGTTTAAATACTAGAAATGGTGATAAATATTGCAATGTTCCTGGAGATATTTCCGACAATGATCTCCTTTATTTAAAAACTGCAGGATTATTACAAGGCTATGGTAGATCTGTAACTCTTACTAATAAAGCTAGAATTGCGTTAAGAGATCACTATTTGAATAATCCAGTAAATGAATTTAGAAAGGCAAGAAAGAAGAATAAGTTTAATTACGATGATGCTGCTTCCGTCAAGGTTGCATCTGTAAAAACTGCTTCTTCATCTAAATTTAAAAAGATATGACCCCTGATTTCGTCTTTAAAGTAAGATTCGTTGCAGACACAGACCAAAAAAGAACAAAAGGTCTGATGTTTGCCGAGCCCCTTGAAGATGATGAAGCTGTCATTTTTATATTTAACACACCGGATAAATACAGTTTTTGGAATCAGAATGTAAGTTTTGATTTATCCTTAGCTTTTTTAGATGAGAATTCAAAAATTGTAGATTTTGTTGATTTAAATAAAAATGATAGCACAATGAAGTCTCCAAAATCAAGCAAAGTTCGTTATGTAGTAGAAGCTAGAAAAGATGCTTTTAAGGATAATGACATTAAAATTGGTGACAGAATTTGGTATAAGGATAGAGAATTACAAGTTTTCAAGGAAACAAAGTAATAAAATCTATAATTAAGTATATTAATTTAGCAGGAAAATTAACCTTTAATAAAGAACTTTTTTCCTGTACTCTTCTCGAAGGAACTAAAAAATATGGCAGATAGAATTTTTCCAAACCGTGTTCAAGAGGGTGAACTTGACTCTGAACTCGTGTATCAAGGTATCAACTGGGAAGGCTTAAACATTGTTGAAGCCAAGAAGAAAAACCCAAAGATGCCAAAAGAACTCGTTGAGCATTTTAAGAATCACATTAACGCTGATACTGGCGATGATGCAGTCTTAGCAGCGTTAAAGGCTCTTGCTGAAGACTCTGAAGATGACGAAGACGAAGATGAAGATGAAGATGATGAAGATGGCGCTGTTGTCGATGAAGAAGTTGAAGAAACTGAAGACGACGAAGATGAAGATGATGACACAGAAGCCATGAATGAAACAGAACATGAAAAGGTCGTTAGAGGTAAAGACGTGAAGGCAAATAGACAAATTCATTTCAACCACCCAAGTCAGCTTTCTGCTGAGGCAGTTGAAGCAGCAATCTCTTCTGGTGACAAGCCATTAGTAGATGCTATCCTTGCAGCTAGACATGAGCGCAGAGTTCGTTTAGCTAACAAGATTGAAAAGATTGTTGAAGCTCAAAATGCAGCTAATAAGAATATTAAAGTTGCTAAGCAAGAAACAAGTTTTGTCAAGGTCTCCCAAGCTAATTCTGCAGCTAAGAGTGCTTTCATCAAGAAGGCTCAAGCAGCTGGATTCCCACAAGAATATATCGATGCTATGCTTGGAACCTCTGCTCATACAGAAAATAATGATGTTGTTGAAATCAAGAATGTCATGGCATCTGAGCTTAATAACAATATTAAGAAATCTGCTGTAACTGGACTTGTAAAGGTTGCAACCCTTACAAATGCTGATTATGACAGACTTAAGAGATATTGGAAAGAAGAACTTGGCTACGGCGATCAAGAGTGGATTGACGAGTTATTCACCAAGAAATACGACTAAATTATAAACCCTTCGAGATAATTCCCCCTGTTTTTAGCAGGGGGATTGAGTATTTTTAGGGCTTAACAGGGAAAAAATATGAGTAAATTCAAGAAAGTTTCACAAATCGAACAGATTCCATCAATTTTGGAAAAGAGTTTCTTTGGCACTCCAGAGAACGATGACCCATATGCTGAATTAAAGGCAAATTCTCAGGACAATAGAACTAGAATTGCAAAACAAACTGGATTTAATAAAGAAGCCAGTTTAAAAAATAACAGCTGGGAAAAAATTCAAGGACCATCTATCTACAACGAATTAAGAGATGTATCTTTTGAAGAAAGAGTTGCTGATATTGAGAGAACAGCTGGTTTGAGTGCTGAAACAATCAAGAGATCCTCATATGCTTATGATGATGGTGATACCGCTAGAACATTAACTAGTGGATTGAAGGCATTCTCTTCTGAAGATTATATGTCAGCTATGTTATCTAGATCTGCATCTATTTTCAATCCAGATATGATTGATATTGCAGAAACTTTTAAACAAAGCCAAGAATCTTCTTCGCAACAAGCTGTTGTCGATCAACAACAACAAAGAGAAGCTAGAGCATCTAAACATCAATCTTGGGAATCTTCTAAGATTAATGAATTAAGAAAGTCTAGTGTTGTTAATTCTAGAGGACATAATATTCTTAGATCCTCTACAGAATATGCTTATGATGCATCATTCGGAGCTATTGACCTTAAGGCTCTTGATGAGAGAGAAGCTTTAAGAGTTTCTACAGCTGCTCATAGAAGAGAATCAAAGTTAGCTTTAGAGAAGAAATCTAAAGAAGAATTTGAATCCAGAGCAGAATTAAGTGCACAAACAATTAATCAAATTTATAATAGAGTTAATCTTGATTTTGACAAAGAGGACTAAATGTATTCTGAGAATGCAGGTATAGCTTCAAACCCAGCAAATGGTATCAATAACATTCACTTAGGTGGTGGTGATTCTAGTAGAGTTTCAAAAAATCAATTGAATAAACTCTTAAAAGAAACAATTGATGCAAATCCTGAAACTGTTAAAGAATTAAAAGCTGTTTATGAAGATTTTATTCTCAAAGTCCAAGATGAAAATGTCAAAAAGAAATTAAGCGTTATTATCAGAGCAATAGATTTAGCAAATGACCCCAGAAGAGAAACTGTCGATCCAGCTACTGGCAAAAAAGATCCTAACGCAAAACAATTAGCTCAAAGATTATATAGCCAATTAAATAGATTAGATAGTTTTAAGGAAAATCCAATGGAAAATAATACTACTGAAGCAACTGTTAAATTTAATCTTAAAGTTGCTCAAGCCCCTAAAAAGAAGAAAAAAACTAGAGGCAATCCATTTAGAGTTTTAATGGGTAAGGTTGGTAAGTTATTAGACCATGGAATTGAAAAATCTGATATTGTTAGATATTTATCAAAACAAAAATATTGGAATAATGAAACTATCGAAAAAGCTGTTGACCTTGTAAAAGACTATAATAAGAAAAAAGAAAGAAAAACTAAAAGCTCTTCTGATGTCAATTTAAGAACTGCAGCAGATACAATTTATGATGTAGAGCAAGACTATAATAAAATTTCGACTATAGATCTTATTCACAGAGCTATTTTTCTAATGTCAGTAGCAGATACAGACAAAAAGACTGCTGGTAATGATGGTAAAGAACCTGTTGAAAAGAATCTTGCTAAGAAAGAACTAGAATTAATCAAAAAAGCTCTTAAAGCAAGAGATTACGATTTAGAATTAGTTCAAAAATTAGGGCTTGGGGGCAAAAATGGCTAAGTTTAAAGTTAAAACAAAATATCATACACATGACCCAGAAAAAGCAAAAGATTTAATTTCTGGAAGCGGTGTACTTCAAGCTATCAAAGATTCTATTGAAGCTTTACATAAGAAAATTGAGCATCCATTTAATCTTCTTGAAAATTCTGATTTTAATCACCAAGATCCAACTGTTAACCGTTTTGATTCTTTAGGCGGTCCAGTTAAAATTATCAAGATTATGGGCGGTTCACATCCTTTAGAGCATTTACAAGGATTATTTAACAATCTTTCAGCTTTTAGATTATCAGAACACAGAAATGCTCTTAGGCATGCTTATGTTTCTCTAGCAAGTATGAATGATGATGAAGCTGCACAAATGGAAAGAATTGCTTCGAAAGTTACTAAATCTTCCCCAGGTCATCATCAACTAGAAGCCCTTAATGCTATTCAATATGTCATTTCAGATTCTTCCTTTGAAATGAAAAAGATTGCTAATATTGCTAAGAATCAAATCCTTTCAGCTAATATCAAAGAAGCTAAAGAAACTGTTAAATTAGCCTTCGATGCAATCACTCCAACAAAATCTACAAGACTTGCTTACACATCTTTATCTACTCAAGGCAATGAACCATTTCTTCTCTGTCCAAAGGGTGTAGTTGAATTTGGTCATGCAATACCTATGGAAACAAGTAAGTGTAGAGAAAATTGTATAGATTCCAGAATTGCTAAAGATGGCTCGGTGACATGTGCTTATCAAGATTGGCTAAGAGTCACTGCAGATACTCATGCTAAAATGGAAAACAGACTAAATAAGCTTAGACATCCTGATAACGCTAAGAATCTTTTAAACCTTTCTGATGGCAATAGAGAAAATGAAATCACTGAAGGCGAAATTGGATACGAAGCAAGAATGGAAGCTGCTAAAGTCCATGAAAACAGAAAAGATTTTACATCTATTGAAGAATCTTTAGGAAAAGCTAAGCCAGCAGATTTAGGTAGAAGAAACGATGAGAAATCTACCAAAACTGCACAAACACATACAGATAAAGTTCTTGAAGATCAATTACCAAGAACAAATAAAAATGATTCTATGAGAGATGTAGAATCAGACAATGAATTTAACACAGAAGCTACAATTGAAGAAAATCTCAATGAATCTGATAATCTTATTTCTAGAAGAGATGAGAGATTTGAAACATATGCTGAAGAACTCTTGAAGAAACAAAATGCTCCTAAGTGGTACATTGAAGAAATTCTCAAAGATGCTGGTGATGGAGATGACATGTCAATCTCTCAACATCTTAATAAAACAGCCAAGAAGAGTGACGTTACCAGAGAAGAAGAATTAGAAGATAGAAGAACTAACGAAGATATTGATAAAACAATTGAAGAACTTCTTTCTGAAGATGCTAAATGGGGACACCAATTCTCTGATGATGATCTAAAGAATTTCGCAAGCGAACTTGGATTAGATAGCTTATTAGAAGAACTCAGAGAAGACTAAATGTGGTATAAATTAGCTCAAGGTTCAATTGGGGGAGGAATTATTTCTTCCCCTAATTTGCAAGAAGAAGAAGTAATTTTACCTCAGATTATTAGCTTGTTAGATCAAATGAAAATAAGTTTAAATGCTTATAAAAAATTATCTGAACAGCAAAGAAATGAATTGTTAAGTCTACTTCAGGTTGCACCAATATCTTTAGATTCTTTAACTTTAGAAGAACAATTAGAATCTACAAGAGAAGATGATCCTGTATTTCAATCTATGGGTAGTACAGAGAATATTAGAGGAGACATGCTTATAAGGGGCATACCTCAATATAACGTTGGCAAAGGCGCTGACATGTTTCAAGATCTTCCTTCTAATATTACAACAAACTGAAGTATGAACTATTCAGATTTAAATTTTCTGAATTTCAAGTTTCATAGCCTCTTCTATCGAAGACGACTCCACTTGTTTTTGTTTATTGTCCGAATTAGTCCCTAATCCAGACAGTATATTTAAACCTTGAATAAGAATATTTCTACTTGCATTAATATCTCTATCATGTGCTGTTCTGCAGTACAAACAAGTCCATTTTCTATCTTTCAAGGTTAATTCTTGGTTAATCCAATTACATTCTGAACACATTTTGCTACTTGGAAAAAATCTATCTATTACAATAATAGTTTTATTATTCCAGGATGCTTTGTATTCTAGTAAACTATAAAATATTCCTAGTCCAACATCAGAAAGTGCTTGTGCTAATTTATGATTTTTCATCATTCCTTTAACATTTAAGTCTTCAATACAGATAATATCGTGGTTTTTGATAATTTCTGTTGATACTTTATGTAAATGATCTTTTCTTCTATTAGATACTTTCTCGTGAATTAAGGCAAGTTTTATTTTTTGTTTATTCCTTAGACCACTTCCTTTAGTTTTCTTTGAAAGTTGTCTCTGCTCGTATTTAAGTTTTTTTAATGATACTTTTAATGATTTAATATTTTCGTATTTTGTTCCATCACTTAAAATTGCTAAATCTTTTATGCCTGTATCAATACCAATTGAGGATTTTGTCGGCGAATATGTTTGATATTCTAATTGACAAGTTATGCAAATATAGTATTTATTTGTTGAATTTTTTGATAGAGTGGCATTTAAAATTTTCCCTTCTATTGCTCTATCTATTTTAATTTTTATTCCCTGTTTAAATTTAGGTATAGAAAGTTTGTAATTTTTAATTTCTACAGATTGAGGAATATGAAATGATTGATTATAATTTTTCTTTTTAAATTTTGGAAATTTGGTTATTTTTTTAAAGAATCTATTATAAGCAATATCTAAATTTTTCAAAACTGATTGTAATGATTGACTATTTACTTCTTTCAGCCAGGGTAAATCTTTTTTTATTTCAGTTAAAGATTTTGCATTATTATAATAATTTAAATAATTTCCATTATTTAAATATTCTTCTTTTCTTTCATTTAAAAATTTGTTAAACACAAATCTACAGCAACCAAAGTGTTTTTCGATAACAATTTTTTGTTGTTCTGAAGGGTATATTCTAAATTTGTATGTTTTATGAATAATTTTCATTTATACTTATATTATACAAATTTTATGCTATAACCTTATTTTTGATAAAAAGGATATAATGATAAAAAAATTGTACTAAATAGATAGATAAGCATGAGTTAAATGTGTTACTTACTATTCTAACAAATACTTATGAGGTCAATAATTTGTCAACAGAAAACGTTTCATCATTACAAACAGCATTAAAGACTGCAGCCCAAACAGTTACCGGAGAAAGAGTCACTGGGTCTGAAGGTTTTAATATAGATAGAGCTTACGCATCTTCAAGAGCAGCATCATCTGTAGGGGCAAATGCTTCTACAAATATGAATAAATATGCTCAGATGTCTGGTAATATCACCACTGCGCCAAACTTTTATTCTCCTTTCCTTACAGCTACATCTTTCCAAATTCCAAATGCACGAAAAGAAGTGTATTTGTGGGCGAACTGGTGGAGAAATAACGAACCTAAAATTGCAGCAGGTATTAATTTCTATACCAACTACCCTTTCTCTGGATGGAAGCTTGAATGTTCTTCCTCATATGTTAAAGATTATTTTGAAAAACTCATTCAAAAACTCAACTTTCAAAAATGGCTACCAGAAATATCTAAAGTTTATCATTTGCTTGGAGACGTGTTTGTTTTATCCTCAATTGAATGCTCTCACTGCCATGGCTCTAACTGGGATGCTGATAAGAATCAAGAATGCCAACATGAAGGCGCAACTTGGAAATCTCTCTCTGTTTTAAATCCTGATAGTGTAATGAAAATGCCCGGAATGATTGATCAAGAAGGGCGATATGTTTACAGACCATCAGCAGAAGAAATCAGAATTGTCCAAGAAAAACAACCTAAAGAATATTATGATCAAATTCCAGATTCAGTAAAGAAAATGATACTTAGGGGAGAACCAATTAAATTAAACCCTATTTCTATCAAACACTTTAAACATGGATCTAACCCTTGGGAAGATTATGGCACACCTATGATTAGACCATTATTCCCAACATTAGCATATAAAGATAAATTAAGACAATCTCAATGGTTAGTAGCTGAAAGACATATCCTTCCTATTAAAATTGTCAAGGTTGGAAATGATCAAAGACCAGCATCACAAGAAGATATCGATAATGTCCAAGAAGAGTTAGCATCCATCGCAAATGACCCTAACCTTACTCTTGTCACACACCATGCTTTTGACTTTGAATTTTATGGAGCATCTGGTAAGGTTCTTCAATTAACAAACGAATATGAATTAATTGACCAAGAAATTTTAGATGGTCTTATGCTTAACAAGGCTCTTCTTAATGGCGAAGGTCCTACATATGGAAATGCTCAAGTTGGTCTTCTCGCAATGGCACAAAGACTTGAAACATTCCGAAGAGAAGTTGCACACTGGATTGAAGAACAACTTTTCAAACAAGTGTCAATATGGAATGGATTTGTTGTCGAGGGTGAAAGAGGACAAGATGAAATTATTTACCCTACAATTAAATTTGATGATCTACAATTAAGAGACGATACCGGCAAACTTCAAATGCTTGTTACCGCTAATTCTAATGGAGTTATTTCTAATATGACTCTTATAGAATCTTTTGGACTTGACCCAGATCAGGAAATTGAAAGATTAAGATTTGAACAGGGATCAGGTTTCGTAAATAATCCTAATATTGCAAACACTGACATGCTAACAGGATTTTCATCAGGTCCGGTAACAGGTCAAGGATTTACTGGTGGCGCTCCTGCACAACCTGATGCCGGAATGGGAATGGGCATGGGCGCTCCTGATATGGGTATGGGAGCACCACCAATGGGAGCACCAGCACCTCCGCCAGCTCCAGCTCCAGCACCAACAGCAAATACAAAAACAGAAACTTATAGATTAGCATCAAAAGTAATTAATGAAATCTATAATGATAAACTTAATGGACATCTCAAAGATACAAACCAAAGATTAGCTTCTGTTCAATTTAAATCTGTAGCTCATGAACTTTTCCTTAAATCTATTACCCCAGTGACAGGAAGAGGAAACTTAGGAGCTTTACCAGAGGAATATGATGGCTTTGGAAATAGCCTTAGAGTTGCTGAATTTGGTGGAGAATATTCTTTCCCAGTTAATTATGAAGCAAATGTAATTTTCTCATCTTGGTCAAATTCTGAAGATGAAAATATTAGACATAGATATGCTAAAAAGAAATTAGAAAGACCTCAGGCACAAATGTTTACAAGTCTTGAGAAATCCCTTTATAGCATGCTTCTCTCTATGAATCTTCCTTTTGCAATCTATGGACAATATTTAGCTGGACCTACAATGGATTACCAACTAGATGCTGCTATCCCAGAATTAGGTATTGCAGTTGAAGCCGATGGAGAAATTTGGCACAACAATCCTGAAAAAATTGCTAGAGATAAAAGAAGAGATATTGAACTTTCTGCTAATGGATGGACAGTATTAAGATTTACTGACAAAGAACTTAAAGAACATTCTCAAGATGTTATTAGCGTGATTTCTCAAGCTATTAGGAAAAAATTAGGTAACTCTAATATGACGGAAGAATTTGTTTAAAACTGTATAAATAACAGGAATTTAGAGGCAAATTCTAGAACAGAAATTAAGACTAGTCTCTGATCGGAGAATTATATTACATGCTTAAGTTTGCCAAAGGTGGAAGAATAACAATTGAGAGTTTTCTAGATGCAAATGATAGAGAACTTGTAAAAGAACATCTTCTGAAAACAGCTTCAACAAATTTTAGAGAAGCTGCAAAAATTGGCCTTCAATCACTCTATGCGAATCCTGATGATGTTTTTAAAAAATATAAAGACTTTGATATCGTTAAGGAAATGCAATCTAGAAAGGGTGCTAAGCTTCTTTGGGTTCGTGCTAGAGCTATTGATGCAGATGTAGTAAATGCAAATGGCGATTACTTTGGCAAAGATGAATTATTAAAAGAAGTTGAGATTAAAGGCGAAAAAATCCCCTCTTATAAAACTTTCGAAGGCGTACCAATCTATACAAACCATAAGAATGATGACATTGAACAAGCTAAAGGTATGGTTGTATATGCAGAATGGGACGAAGAAGAAAATTGCGTTTTTTGTACTTATTTCGTAGATGAAGAAGCTTACCCAGACATTGCAAGAAATATCAGAACCGGAGTTATCCATGATGTTTCTATGGGAGCTTCTGTTGAACACGGTATTTGTTCTAACTGTTCTAATAAAGCTTACACTGAAAAAGATTACTGCGATTGTCTTAAAAAGTGGAAGGGCAAGAAACACCCTAGCTCTGGCAAACACATCTATGAAAAAAATTATGGAATTAAATTCATTGAACTATCTTGTGTAGGTGATGGAGCTTTTGAATCTTGTGAAATCGAAGAAATTTATGATGTAGATGAAATTCTTCAAGCAGCTGGACAATTAGAAAAGAAAGCTAATCAACTGTACAAAAACATTACAGTAGCTTTTCATTTAAACGAATCTCCTGAACATCAACAAGCTCTAGAAATTGCTAATAATACTGTAAATACTGCTGTTAGATTAGCCCAAACTGCTGGAACTCTCGTAGGTGGACAACTTTTAGCACAACCAGGCGCAGGACAAAATGCTACTGTTGGTGCTGTTATGCAAGCTTTAGGAATTGACCCAAGAGCTGGCCTAAATATCTTGGATTTGATCAACTTATCACTTAATTTCCTAGAAGTTGCTGTGATGAATATGTTCTCAAGAAAAGATAATATCGATCTTGCTCATGTAGGTAAAATCACTAAATCTATGGCTGATCTTCAATCTACTATGCAAGATATTATTGATGATGGTGTTGATACTGGACAATCTGCACAACAAAGACCTATTAATCAACCACAACAGGCAGCCCCACAACAGCAACAACCACAACAGATGGCTAATTTAAATTATACTTCTGCTGGTAATGTTGGAAGAATGCTAGAACCTGCTGTAATGATGGGTGAACCAATCGGAGGAGGCATTACAACTGCTTCTGATGATAATGCAATGTTAGTGTGGGCATCAAAAGATAATAGAAGAGAAGTTTTTGCTAGTACGAAAAATACTAGAAAATCGAAGTTTGAAAGATTAGCTGAAGGCATTTTATCTTTCAAGTCTTCTTTAGTTGATGAAGATTTAATTAAAGAAGCAACTAGCAGCGTTATCAGATCTGCATCTGGACGTAATACAAATATAAAAACAAATGCGCCCCAATATGATAGGGCGGAGGGAAAAAATCAAATGGATCATTTTGCTAAAATTGCGTCTGAACAACGTAAAAGAACAGCATCCGCCGTCACCATTGATTTTAAGGTTGAAGATGGGTCTGGAAATAGAGTTGTTTTATCAACAGATGGTTCCATTTCTGGCTATCACAACAATGTTAAAATTAATTGGGAACCTTCACTTACTGAGAATGCTCTAGTAATGATGGAATCTGGACAAGGCACTAAGGTTGCTTCTGAATTACTTAAAGACTTGAATAAATTTGTCAAGACTGCTTTACTTGAAACATCTACAGATAGAAGTGTTAAGGAAGTTGAATTAGAGAAGCTTAGAACTAACAAAGAATATAAAACTATCAATGAAGAACTTGGTGGCTCGAATGCTGCTGAGTACGCAAGAAAAAACCCATCTGGCGATAAAATCAGAGAAGAAGAATTAGCTGGATCTTACTATAGTGCAAGATCTGAAGCAAATATTGAAGTTATTGAAAAGCAATTAGCTGATGCTGGACTTTATGCAAATAAGGTTAAGGACGAAGAAGTTAAGGAAACTCTTTCGGAATTAGTAGCAAAGGTTAATAAGGGCGTTCTTGATGGCACTCTTGAAGAAAGATTGTCCAAGTGTAGAGCTCATGGCACTGCTGACGCTGAAACAGTTATGATTACTGCAGTTAAGGCTCTTGCTAAGGCTGTCGTTGCTGCAATGGTTACACCTGATGAAATTATGGATTCTGCTGGCAGATTAGCTGAAGAACCACAACTTCCTGAAATGGTTGAGACATCTGCTCTTGGTACAGACATTAGATCTAAGGAAGATGCTAGATCTGATTTCTTTAAGGAAGAAAAGGGACCAAAGTCCTCTACAACTGCTATCCTTGAAGAACTTGGTGATGCTGTTTCTCAAGGTTCCATTACTGCTGCAGATTTAGCCGAAGCTCTTAAGGTCGCTGTTGATGAAGGCGAAATTACTAAAGAAGGCGTTACAAGATTTGCAGAACTTCTTATGGCAGATATGCAAGATTCTGCTGTAGATGGTATGAATGCTTCTCCATCAAGATCTGAAGAACTTAAGGCTGCTCTTTCCAGTGCCGTTTCTGAAGATGATAATTTAATCTCTAAAGAAGAACTTCAGGTTGCACTTGCCTCTATGGGAACTGCTGCTAATGATACCGGCGTAACACCTGATGAGATTGTTGATGAAGTTGCTGGCATGGATGAGAACGTTATGAGAGCTCATATTAATCATGCTAAGACTGCATCCGTAACAGAAGCTAGAGCGAAGTCGAGAGCTAGAAGACAATTCTGGGGACAAAGATTTGCAGCTAAGCAAACTTTAACACAAAATTTAATGGGATGGTTTGCTGATTATTCTGAAAATTATAACATTAAAACATCTGCAATTGTCAGAGCAGCTAAGAAACTTGTTGAAGAACCAGCTGTAGCCGAAAAGCTTATCTCTAAGGCAATTACTGCACAACAAAAGTCTGAAAAGACCGCTGCTATGAACATTACACAAGAAAAGTTTGAAAGTGTAAGATTCTATTGCTGCCTTGAAGATCTTGGTGGCATTAAGCCTTCTGATGATAATTTTGAAGATGCATTTAAGAATAAAGCAATTGAAGTTTTACAATCCAAGGGCTTTACAGTTGATCCAGGTACATTTGCATTTACCGACCTTTCTGTAACTGAAAATGGTGATGTTACAGCAACTGTCTCCTCGAGAACAACTAAAACATTCAAGGCTGATGATGTAGCTGAAGATTTAACAGTAGCAACAGAACCAACAGAAGGAACTGGAGAGACAGATCTTTATGGTGAAGATGTTCCTGTAATTATGACAGAAAATGCTGTTGTAGCTGCTAAGTCTTTACGTTCTAAGCTTCTTGAAAGATATGCTCAAATGGCTGGAATGGGTGGCGCAGCTCCTCAATCTCCAGCTGCAGGACCAATTGATCAAAATGCTGGTATGGACATGGGCGCTATGGGTGGTGGAGATTTAGGTCTCTCCGCTATGACCGCTGATGATATGGCTGCTGATGAAGCTCCTGCAGAAGAAGTCAAGGGTGAAAAAGCTCCTTGGGGATCTATCTGCCCTGTATGTGCATCTAAAAATGTTGATATCGATGTTCTTGATGATTGTAAGTGTAATGAATGTGGTTCTAGATACAAGATTACACAAACAATTGAACTTCTTTCCTCAAATGAAGGCGAAGGCGGAGCAGAAGCTCCTTTGGCTCCTGAAACAGAAGCTCCAGCTGGAGATCTTGGCTTAGGTCCTGATATGGGATTAGGCGCTGCAACAGCACCTGCTCCTACTGTTCCTGGTATGCCAGCTGCACCAGCTCCTGGAATGCCAATGGCAGCTGCAAGAGGTATGTTCAGATTATCTGCGACAGTTGATCCAGATCCATATTTAAGAGCTGCTTCTGCAGATTTTAATAGAGATAAGGAAACTAGATTACCTGTTGGTATGATTTGTCCAGCTTGCGGTAATAGACATGCAAATAAGGTCAAAAATTCAACATTCTGCGGTGATTGTGGAACTATGTCTAGAACTACAGTAACTGCTAATAAAAAGGATCCTTCAAAGCTTGATGTAACCATCACTTGGATCGACTAATTATTATATAATTGCAAATTAAAACAGGGTAGATTTTCTACCCTGTTTTTTGTATAAATTGCAATAATAGAAGGATATTTTATTGTTATCTTAGAATACCAAAAAAGATACCTTAAACTTTAGGTAAAAACTATAAGGGAAGCAGCAACAGATGGATAAAAATGAACAAATTACTCAATCAAGATTAGCTGCTATGAAGATTGCTGAAATTCACGAAACAGATAAAGAAGATATGGAAAATTGCGTAGCTGATATGCAAAAATTCGCTTCTTTAGAAGGTGATGAAGCAAGAGTTGTAGCTAGTGCAATTAGAGCTAAATATTTACCAGTTATCGCAAGAGAAGCCGGTATTGAAGATAGCAAATTCTTTAATCTTGACGAGGAATCAGAAACTGTTGACTTCGCAAACGAAAAAGATGACGACATGGATGAAGACATGGATGATGAAGATCATGACATGGACGATGACATGGATGATGACGAAGACATGGAAGATGATGACATGTCAGACGATGATGGTGTAGATTTATTTGATGACGAAGACGAAGTAGAAGATCAAGATGATGATGTAGCAACATTTGAAATCGAAGTTCCCGCTGACAAGCTAGAAGCCGCACAAAAAGCTGTGCATGAGGCGCTTCAATCGGTTCTTGGGGAAGATTCTGATATTGATTTTGAAGAAGACATGGATTCGGAAGATGATATGCATTCTGATGAAGATACAGAAAGTGCCATGCACAAATTATCACATGAGGTAAATAAAATGACGAAGCAAACCTTAGCTCAACGTCGTGCGTATAGAGAAAATATTTTGAAGAAGATTGCTTCAGAAGAAGAAGTATACCCATCGGCTGAAGGCGTTAAGACCAAAGCAGGTAACAAGGGTGAAACCGACTATCCAGTAATGAAGTTGGATGGTGAAAATTCCCTTAAGAGTGAGAACCCAACCTTTGTTAAGAGCAAAGTTCCAACAAATAATCCAGATTGTTTACAAACCCCAAGTGCTGTTGAAGCAATTAAGCTTGAAGGTGGACCTGGCGATCTCGAAGTTACAGTTGATTGGGAATGTATGGAAGAAGTTCCTTCTGAAGGCGGAGAGAAGATGGAAATGTTCGCAGTTCCAACTGATATGCCTATGAAGCACAAGACAACTCTAGCATCTATGGAAAAGAGTTGTGAATGTTGTGGATACACCAAGTCCGAAAAGACTGCTGGCAGTGGTGTTGATGTTCATGCTGTAAAGTGTGCGCAATGTAAAACCAAGATGGCAGTTTGCGACAAGTGTATCGAAGCAGATGCTGATTGCAAGTATTGCAAGTCTGCTGAGAAGGATGATGCAAAAGAAGCTCAAGTAATTGATGGCCCAGCAGCTATTAAAAAGGATGAAGAACTTGATGTAGTTAAAGAAGATTTGACTGAAGTTCAAAATGCATTGGCTTCTGTCAATCTTGCTAGAATCAAGACTTCGTACTCGTGTGCTTCGAAGCTTGCAATTGCTGGAATTATTTCCAATGATGAAGTTGATGCTTATGCAGAGCAAATGCTCAACGATAATCTTAAGTCTGACGCTATGATCAGACAAACCAAACTTCTGCTCAAATCTGCTCAGTCTAGTGCTGAGAGAGTTGTTGCAGCAGCTGCCGAGAAGATGTCTGTTAGAACAGCTTCTACAAACGGTATCTCGACAACCCCTGCACTTTCAAGCTCTGTTTTAAATAGTGCAGCTTATGACATTCAAAGTGCCCTCAAGGGTACTTGGACAATGCCAAAACTTGAGGATTAATCCTCAATAAATTTATAGGAGAAATATTATGGCTATTCGTGCTTTAAATTCAGTTGTAGTTGCAAACTACCCATGTAATGCTGATGGTACAGCTGCTACAGAATTCCTCGCTGGAGCACCTTTGATGCTCAAGTCGGATGGAACTGTTATCAAGGCAGACAGAGGCAACTCGACCACAACCCCATTCAACACCCTTATCCTTCAGATGGGTAAGTTTGTTGGAATGTCGTCTGATGACCGTGTCAGAAGCGGTGCTACCATGCTTCTTAACGATCCAGTAGGCGCTTCTTACACTGACGCTAACGGCGTTATGGTTTCTAACACCAACGGTTGGTACAAGGTTACCAAGAGAGCAATCGGCGATTTTATCGACGAGCCTGTTACTGTTAACACAAACCCAACAGCTGGCGCTACAGGTTTTGAGAGCCCACGCAGAGGCGTTGGTGTTTTCAATACCCCAGGTGGACAGTTTGTAACTGACCAATTTGTCATCGCATCCTCGACCTCTGCTGTTGATACAGATGGCGGTGCTGCTTGGGTTCCTGCTCCTGGCGATCTTTTGACCCCAGGTGCTGGTGCTAATGCTGGTAAGCTTACAAAGCTTCAGAATGTTGCTCATGGTATTGCAGTTGGACGTGTTGACAGCTATGATTCAGCTGCTGGCATCCTCTTCTTTACTCAGATCTCTGCATACTAATATTGAGCTAAGGTAATTTAGGAGAAAAATAAAATGTCTATGATTAAAAGAAATGTAAACGAGCAGAGAGAGCAAATCATTGCGATGGCTCTTGAAACTGCCGAGGGTCGCACAGCATTGGCACAAGCTATGGTTGAGCCAATCAAGACCTCCCTCATGTACCAAGCAATTGGCCGTAAGCTTCTTATGGTTGATGAGCTCCCACAGGGCGCTCTTGCTCGTTACGAGAGAGATGTAGCTGTCAAGTCCTACGTCATCCCTAAGAGAGGCGCTGTTCCTTCGGCAGAAGTCGAAGCAGAAGAGCTTCTCGTACCAACAATCGAGTTGGCTGCACACCCACAGATCAGACTCAACGAAATTAGAGCTAGAAGATTCTACATCGTTGATAGAGCTCAGGTCCGTGCTAAGGACTCCCTCCAAAGACAAGAAGATACCGAAGTATTCAAGGTTATCAACGCTGGCGTTCCTACTGACCAGTCGATCTCCGTCTCCGGTACTCTTCAACCAGAAAACATCAACCTTGCTCTTACCCTCATTGAGGAGCATGAGCTTATTGGTGCTAAGGTTGTCCTTCATCCACAGAGATACAAGGATATCAGAAACTGGGGCAAGGAATTCTTCGATGAGGCAACTCAAAGAGATATCCTTATGACTGGTCTTTATGGCCACATCTACTCCGCAGATATCCACGTTTCGACCATGGTTCCTAAGAACTCGGTCTACGTTCTTGCTCCTGCACAATTCGTTGGTGCTATGCCAATCCGCCAGGATATTACAGTTCTTCCTGCAGACGATCCGAAGAGACTTCGTCTCGGGTGGGTTGTTTATGAAGAACTCGGTTTCGCCCTTGTACATGATTACTCAGTCAGCAGAGTATCAGTAAGTTAATGGGGGCTCTATAGTGGCGACATTATAGATAAAACTTCGTGAACTGCTGGAAACCTAAATCGAAAGATATGGCAATCAGCAACCAAGCTAAATAGGAATGTTTAGAAGGTTCAGAGACTAGAGAAAGTAATCCAGAACGGAAGAAATCTCCAAGAGTGCGAAGCATCTCACTGAGATGAAGATATAGTCCGACACTCCTTAGAAATGAGGAGGTAAGCTTAGGATAAAGAGCCTAAGCCTAACAGTAGCGTTAACGATTATGCTGTAAGCAGAATAAGTGTTGCGTGACACTTTAATATGGTGACTATAGTAGGGGGAGATTTATTCTCCTCCTATTATTTTGATAAGTTGGTATAATCTATTTAAAGGAATCAAAACTAATAATGGATAGACGTATATATAATGTAAATGATGATTATTTTAGTCAATTGAATGAAATATCTGCTTACATATTAGGATTTATTGCTGCAGATGGTCACGTAACAAATCATCAAAGAAAATCTAATTATCTTATAATAAATTTAATTCACTCTGATATAGAAATTTTGAATTTAATAAAAAATGAATTAAATTATACCGGAAAGATATACAGCTTAAAAAAGAGTAATGGACAGGATCAATGTGCATTAAGAATATGCTCAAATAAAATAGCTTTAGATATACAAAATTACATAATTACAAATAATAAAACTTTTAATTTGAAATGGTGCAAAAATATAGATGATAAATTTTTGAAATATTTTATTAGAGGGTATTTTGATGGAGACGGATCTTTATCATTTAATATTGAAAAGGGAAATTACTCAGCATCTTTTGTTGGTACTAGGCTTTTTTTAGAAGGAATATTGTCATTCTATAGGGCTGATAGCAATATAAGTGATGGCAGCATTCATGAATATAAAACTTATTCTCAACTTACTTTTGGTGGAAAATATTGTGCAAGATCATTTCTAAATTGGCTTTATGAAGATTCTACTATAAACACAAGATTGTCTAGAAAATACACCAAATATTTAGAATTTATTGATTATGTTGGCAATGAAGATAAGCCTTATAATAATCAAATTTTAAATAAAGAACTTGTTGAAACTATCAGAAATTCAAATCATAAAAAAATCAAAGATCTTGCAGAAGAATTTTCACTTAATCAGTCAACTATATATGATGTATTGTCAAATAGAACTTGGCATGATGAAAGTTATAATTTTGACAAAAAAAATTCTGATTTAATTTTAATAGAATATATGAATCAAACTAAAACCTTATCCGAATGGAGTGAGCATTTTAATATACCTAAATCTACTATTGACAGAAGATTTAGAAAGAAACTCCCTTTAGATCAAGTTTTTTCTAAAGATAAATTGAAACCAGAACAAATAAATAGAGATAGGTTTAATGATAGCAAAAACCTATCAAATATTGTACGAAATGACTACAAAAATGGATTAATTGGTAAAGATAATTATGAAAAAAATTCTATCAAGAAATCCAGATATATTGACATTATTGGTAACAGGATTTTTAAAGAAGATGTAATTTGGTGGAAATAACTCTTTAGAAAATTCTAGATATCTTGAAGAAGGATACTGCAGATATAAATTCTTGCATGAGATCCTTCTCTTTTTAATTTTACGTCATATGGAATTTTAATATCATCAGAATTAGATCCATCTTCTAGTACCCATCCTGAACCAATTAATTTGCTAAGTTCTTTATTAGCTTCTCTGAATGCGGTGGAATAATTATGGCAGATAGGTCCATAAATTTCGTCATGAGGGTAAACAATTTTAAAAGTATACATAATAGTTCTTGTACAAAAGGATTAAAAGAAGAATCTTGAGGAATCTTCTAATTATAATACCTTTGTTTAGAGGATAGGGATGAAGTTTCACAAGTCTAGTGATGGTTATGAATATTATGACTCAATTAATAAAAGAGCTGAGTTACGTAAAAAGAATAAGTATGAGCGTTTGGAAGATGAAGAAGGTCTAAGGGATGAATTAGATGATCTTCAGGATGAAATTTCCCAAGAATTTTTAGGTATGTATGGCATTCACAATGTTACTAAATCTATACCTAACAATGGTGTAATGGTGTATACAAACGATCATAGTAAAATCTCTGAAGAAGTTAAAAAAAGTATGCAGAGTATTCTTGGAAAATATAAGTTAATAATTAAGGAATCCAAGCATAAGGGAAATGATTTGGATAAGGTTTTAGACTAATGGATAATGATAAAATTCTAGTTACTAATATTGCTAAGAGATTGTTAAAGATTTCAGAATTATTAGACGAAGTAAATGAGCCTGAAAAAGCTGGAAATATTGCAGATTTAGCTGATAAAGTTGTCTCAGATGATGTTAACATGTCTGAAGAAGAATTCACTAAAATGCTTGAAGATTTGGGCTTAGAAGTTAATTAGCTCTTTTAGGTAGAGTTTGCATATATTGTTCTATATTGTCCATAATTCCCCCAACATTTACATTATTTTTATTTGTATCCATTTGTGTTGGGGCTAATTTAAGTGCATCGGCTCTAGCAGCAAGAATAAGTTGTATTTTTTCGAATTCAGATATAGACAATTTTCCAAACTCTTCTCTAGATATTGTCACTATTCCCTTAGCCATATAGTCCACTTCTACTATTAGGGGAATTACTGGTCTATCTTCTTGAGCTGTACCATTGAAATATTTTAAGGCTGTATTATAGATATAGTTAGCTTCTTTTGCATCAATGTTAATATATCTGAAATATTCTTGGTATATTTTGTCAATAATATCATATTTAATTTTAGATAAGAGTTGTCCATAGGAATCATTGTATTCAGCTCTCTCTTCATCAATGCTATAAATCCAGACAAGGGTTTTTTTAAGGATTTCTCTTTTTTCATATTCGCCTGAGAAGTAATCTCCATCGTTGTCTTCTCTAAAGGAAAAAGCTTCAATTTCCATAGATTCTTTCCATGATAATTCTTTTAAGCAGCAAAGAATATAAGAATCGTTAATTGGGATTTTGATAATAAATTCATCTTTATTAGCTTTAAGTTCATAAGAGTTATGTTCTTCTGGCATATCTGAAAAGATGTTAATTAATTTTTCTAATGCTTGTTCTTTTGTCATAGTAGATCTGCATAATTAATAGCGAATTCTGACACTGGAAAATTCTTATATTTAGTGTCAGGTGTATTAAGGGAATTTTTTGCCACTCGTGCTATAAAATTATATTCGTGTTCATATCCCTTTTCTGTAGCTTTAAATTTAGGTTTTTGCCATTCTACATCATCAAAGGGGAAAAAGAAATCGTTTCCAAAATACATTGTTAAAGATCCTGTATTGTTTAGATAAATTTCTCTTTCGGTTGAGTAAAAAGTAATTGACCCTGTAACTTTTCTATTAGATATTTCCACATATTTTGGTCCTATTTTATCTCCATAATAGTTTTGTAATGAGTCTTGAGGTGTAGTGAAAACAAGTTCTACATTTTGGGAGATAGTTAGGGACATTTTTGTTAATTTTAATGCTGGTTCGCTTGTGTAATCAATTCTTTTAATTAAACCGCTATGTAATTGTTCTTTGTTTTTTACAGTTGAGAAAGAAACCATACAGTCTATAATATTAGCTTTTCTGTAAGGTAGATAGTTAAGATTTGATTCATCATTATTATTTTGATATATATCTGTTATAGGTTGAAACTCTTGAAGGTCTGGTTTTCTTATGGATAAATTAGGATCTATAAGAATTTTGCCACCTAAAAAACTGCATTCGATATTGACAGGGCTTAAAGAATCTTGTCCACTTACTGAATAAGATATACTTTGAAAGAATACAGGTCCATAAGATTTGTGATTACTTATAGAGGATGCTGTCATAACTGGATATCCTGGAATTATGGAAGCAGCATAGATAATTTTTTCAGCATTAAGAGTTTCTGGATTTTCGGTATTTACTGTAATGAATGGATTTGTATTAAAACTTCCTGAATATTTTTGTTCTTGGTAGTGAGGGACATTAAATTGAATACTTGTGTAAGATGTAGGTACAGGATGAAATACATTAGATCCAGCATCATCACTATAAGAATCTACCCAAATAGGATGCCAATTAGAAGAATCATTGATATACATATGTTCTGTGGCATCATCAAATTCTGTAGGTAATAAGCTGGTGAAATTAAAGAGATTCCAAACATATGATCCTCTAAATTTAGCTTTACCTTTAGCTTTTGAAGTATCTACAGACAGCTTTAAAAATTTCCATATTCCGGTGTTAATTTTTGGTATACCTAGAATAAAGATGTTATTTCTTGCTGTGCTTGTATCTTGTAAAGCTTGATTTAGATAGTAGATCATTTTGCGCTTGTAAGGTCTAGCCATTTAGAAGTAAGTTCTCTGACTAGTTCATATCTCATTTTTCCTACTGTTTCTTGAGAGATTGGCACTTGTTTTCCTGTTTCAGAGTCATTTAAGTTCCATGCTCTAAAAAAGTTAAGAATGACAAGTTTGCAAAATATAGAAGTTCTTACCATTGGAGCTCCTGTTACAGAGTTGATGATTGTAGCTTCTTCTAGTATTTTCGACATTGTATCAAAATCTCTTCCTGAAACATCGCAAGTAAGTTCAATTTGATTTTCGTCTTCCTCATCGCCTCTTAGGATTTTGATTGCGGAAGAAGTATCATTAATACTTCCTTTTAGAATAAACCTCACTATAATTTCGAATGTTTGATCAGGATCTATAAAAATGCTCATGAATAATCGTTTGAAAACTCCAATACAGGAGATATTATAAAAGATTCTGACAATAGCTGAAATTTAATCTCTTCTTCGCTATTTTCTGAAACGCTTCCTAAAGATCTCACAGATGTCCAGGCTAGCTCTTGTAGATTAATTTTAAAGTCTCCAGTATCTATTCTTATACCTCCACCATTCAAAGAAGATGGGCCAGATAAAATTTCTGCCATTGTGAAAGCTGAGATTGGAGAGAAATATTTAATACTGCCTTCAAATTTTTGTCCATTAGATGTCATTAAGAATGGATGAATGTTATTTCTTTTTCTAGCATTTAAATTGTTATGTATGGAATGTTTTGTAAAAATTTCATCTATTTGATTGGAAAGAGTTAAATTAATTTCTTGAACTTGAAATGAAGATATTGTAGTACCTTGAAAACCTGTAACAAATTTATCATCTATTCTGGGATATAAATCAAAGTTTCCAGAATTTGCGCTAATATAACTTAATTTAGTGTTGATTCCAGAGATTTGTCTAAGTGGTCCAATTTTGTTTATATTTGCCCTAAAAGTATCTAGATTATTGTTAATTAAAGGTTGTAAACTTCTATCAATATTAGATGCGAAAATATCTGCTTTAACTGTAATTGGCCCATTTGTATTGATATTAATTGAAATATTATCAACAATACAATTTGAAATTACACCTTCTCTTAATGAAACTAGAGTGAATGTGGCTTTTCTAGTTGTTGATATAGGATCGTGGTATATGAATGTTTTCTCAATAGTTCTAGCTCCAGCAGTTGAAGGACTAATTTGTAAGAATTTCTCAGTCCTATTTATAGCTATCACTGTTGTTGTTTGAGGTGTTTCTGAATTATCCCAAGAAGCTAATGTAATTTGAAAAGGTGTTGGAATATCAGCAAATTCAGCTATATTTTTAACATAAATTGCATTAGAATTTGTAGGTAGAGTTACTAGATTTTGAGCTGGAGAGTTTTTAATTCCTGAGAGGGCTACCGTTGGTGTTCCTTGATATCCTTCGCAAGCTAAATCCCAAAGTGCCGAAAATGCATGATCTATATATCCAGAAGAATTTGCTAATAATGGAAATTCTAAGGAAACTTTAAGTATTTGTTTTTGAACAGCTAAGTTATTTGGAAAATTACCTTCTCCAGCAAATCTTTGTGAAATAGAAGAATTTTGTTCATATTCAAAACTTATATTAGATGTTCTTAAACAATAATTATAATTAATTTGATTTATATTAAAGTTAAAAAATGGCTCAATTGAATCATTCTTAACTATAAAGAGTAAGTCATTATAGCCAGGTTCTAGTCCTAAGATTGAATAGAAGCTTTTGTATTCGTTATTGTAGGCCATTATGGAACCGTTTCAATAGTAATCAGATCATAAATAGACCAATCTACAAGTCCATTAGAAAAAGTTGTTAAATTATTTCCAGGATAGATATAGACATCTTCAACTCTGTCAAATAAATCTGCAGTTGTTCCTAATAAAATTCTTGTATTTCTTGGAGTATTTTTAGTTACAGTTGTTGTTAATGTTTTAGGTGTACCATTTTCACCATTTTTAGCTATAACTGTTACTATTAAATCATTTGAGATATTTGTATTTGTAGAAGCTGAAGAAACTAATTTGCCAGTGAGATCATATTTTGGATCACTAATTGTTTCCAAGGTGTCTACAGGTGGAATATAAACTGACAATCTAGATGCTTTATTTGAGATTTGCTTAGTTAATTTAATTCCCTTATTGACACTTGACATTGTAATTCTTCCGTAATCTAAATATCCTTTTGGCTTAAAATAAATTTCATTACCAGATACTGCAGACCATGTATTTCCATCAGAAGAAGTTTTAGTTAAATTTGTTCCTGTAGAGACTGAAGCTAATCGAAAAACGTTAATTGGATTAGATACGGCATTGTATTCTAGAACAATCCAATAAGTGCTATTTTTAGTGAGATTTGCACCACTTTCGAATGCTATTGTAGTGATTGCGGATGCAGTGGGGAAATCTCTATATTGCATTCTAGTTGTTGATGATAATTTAGAAGATCTATTAGGATTTCCAGAATTATCAGAGCAAATATAAACTTCAAATCCATCCGTAGAGTTAATGATAGAAGCTCCAGATCTCCAGAAATTTAAATCAACACCACCACAATATAAGGTTGAGCTCGATCCTGCATTACTGTTAGCTGGAATAAATTTCAAAGCTATATATTGAGATGTTAAAAGATAGTTAGTAGTGGGTGAAATTTGTGTATTTGTAAATTGAGGTATGCCAACAATTTCATAAGGATTAGAGAGTCTTGAATCTACATTAACTGAATTACTTGAAGATCTTTTGTAAACATGATAGAAGACAGCGTTAGTGGCAGTATTCCAAGTTAATTCATTGATAAAATAACTTACTGTATTATATTTACAAATAATAGATGTTGATGTCGTATTTGTTTCTCCAGCATTAGTAACAGCAGAAACACCATATACATACGATCCTGTTCCTAAACTTGAATCATAAACACTAGAGCTATTGGTATTAGAAGTTAATCCTGTTATGTTAGAGTTTGTTATTATAGATCTTGTGGAATCAAATAAATCACCTCTAAAAATAGCAAATGTATGAATTAAATCATTATTAGTAATTTCATAATAAGCTTTTTTAAAATTATCATCAAACTCAAATCTTTCAATTCCAGAAAAATTACTTCCAATACCATATAAGTTCGTTGCTCTAAAAGGTTGTTCGCTCCAGAATTTCTTGAATGTTGAAGTAATTGAGCTTGAGGTGATTTTTTTATTTGTATATGAGATAAGAGATTGAATTACAGAATTGATGACACTAGATGGGCTTACATTATCTAATTCCTGAATAGCATTAGTGCAAGCAGATAAAATTCTTCCCCTGTCTGTATCATTTCCTAAGAGTGGATTAGCAGATGTTAATTGAGGATAATCTACTGCTGTTCTTAAGCATTGTGAAACATTCGTAAGATATGGAGATTGAGGATTTTGAACAAGAATTCTTCCTATTTCAATATATGTCTTTGGAATGATTGGAAAATATGTGAAATCTACTGGGTTCAAAGATACTGTTGTGACTGCAGGGCCTGATATAGCATTTATTTTTGTTTGATACAGGAACGAAACTGGTGTACCTAATTGAATGGCTTGTGATAATGCTGAAGAAATTGTAAGATATTCTCCATTAATTCCAGTAAATTCTACAAATACAGAACCAATGTATGCTTGTAATGGAAATCCTAAATTTGAAGCTACAGAAATATCTTTAACTTTTATTTGAGTAGATCCAATATTTGCTTGCTCTGTAACTGATGAAAATAATTGCTGACTTGTTTTATCTAACTCGCTTTGTGAAATTCCTAAAACTATTCCGTAAACATGAGAAGCAGAGAAACTAGTTGAGAAGCTTTTTTTAAGACCAATTTTTTGAGAATTAATTGTTAAAATTTGCCCTTTATATCCGATTTGGCCAGATGTTAAACTTACATATTGAGGATCTAAACTAGAGTATGAAAATTGAAAGCTTAGTGGATTAGTTTCAATGACACCAAAATAAGGTATACCATCCTCAGCAATAGATCTAAGGTTATTTAGTTCGAAGATAGATGTATTGGCAGTATTTTCATCACCAATAGATTCTGAATATGATTTATAAACTTCAGCTAAACTTTTGGTAATGTTTTTAATAATTTCTTCTGTCTTGATATCAACTGGCATTATATTACTACACCTAATTCTGTAAATATAAAATTTTCAAGTTCTATTGGCATTGGTTTAGAAGCATTTTGCCAATATTGAGCAAATGAAGGGCTCCAACCAGAACTAAATACCCAAGGCTTTAAAATATTAATTAACGAGTTATACATTCTAGTATACTGATTATTTAAGCTTTTTTCCGTTTTAATAATAGATGGAGTAAGTCTTGCATTCATATCCTCATCTATAAAACCAAAAGCTCCTCTTTGCTTCCTAATGTCATAAAATTTAATGCTATAAGTTGATTTAAGAAGATCTCCATTATAATAGTCAATATCTATTATAAATGAATATATTGGAAGAGTTTTTAAATTTGTATATCCTGTAGGTATTGGAGCATAACTAATAGCTTTTTCATTAATTAAATCTTCTAATTCAGTAATCTTTATATCTTTAGAATACAAGAGTGGAGATCCATTATTATTTGATCCTCTTACTAAGTCTGAATAGAAGCTATATTGTATTCCACCGCTTTCATAAGATATCAAATACACAGTTCCAGCAGCGTAACAATCTTGATATATATTTCCATTATTTAAGGGTGTAAATAAATTTGCATAATACTCAGTTGAATTTATTGTAGTGAAATTATCTCCAGAATTATAACTAACAAGAGCTTTAGCAAGAACAATATCAGAATTTACTTGAGCTTGGGTTTTTTTATCTACAATAGCGCAACCATATCCTAGAATTAACCCTCTATCAATATCAGTATTGGCAAGAGCATATTCTTTAAGAGCATTTACATAATCAATGCTATTTTTTATGACATTAAGCTGAATTACAAGATTATTTAGTAAAACAGCTGAGGCATACGAGGGTTGGGCCATTATACTGTCCTAATTACAATTCTGTCCCCTGGAGGAGCACCATCTGTTGGAGTATCTAGTTCTTCTAAACTTTTTCCAACTCTTAAATATATAAGACTATCAATAGGATCTGAGGAAATCAAAACTGGATTTAAACTTGGATTAAATGCAGAATTATAATTAATCAAAGCTAAAGATTGAGATACTGAAGACCATCTTGCGATAAATTTAATTGCAGAACCAGAAACTGTAAGATTAGTATAGCTAAATTCTAATTTAATTTTATATTCCTGAGTTGTTAATAGTTGTTTTGAAAAAGTAAAAGTACTATCAACTATATTATTCCATTGATCTATCACTAAGACATTGTCAATATAAACTCTTAGTCCACCTGAAACAGCAAAATTAAAAGTATATGATTCACTAAATAATGGAACAAAAGAACCTGTTGTTACTGAATTTAAATATGTTGCAGCGTTATCTAAAAGATCATTTGCATTTGGATAATTAATTTCAAAATCTATTACATCTAATAAAACTTCATCTAACTCATTGATAATATGATAGTTCTCTTGGTTTCTTTGCCACCATTTTGTTCGCCATTTAGGAGATTTACTAAATATCTTCTTAGTTTCTGAAATAATCCTATCATTTTGTTTATATCTAATTGCAACATAAATATCATTAGAACAAGCTGCATATTGCCAAACAGAAGAGTTATTTACAAATGCTCTTGGATAGAATGCTAAAACTTTTGGTGTATCAAATTTCTTACATGTAAAAGAAGCATATCCATCTACATAATATAATTGGCCAGAACTTCTATATTGATTTGGTGGCGGGAGAGATTCCAAGACATTAGATTCATCTCTATTAAAAGCTCCAAATATTTCAACAGGCTTTTTGTAACAATTCAAGACTGGCGTACCTGTTCCTAAAATCCATTCATCATTAGCATTTGGTTGAGCAATATTAAGACCTGAATTTAATACCTCTATATAAATATTTCCATCTATAGGCAAAGAAGATAGCTCTAATACAATCCAATAATCATAACCACTATTTAAATTATAATCTAACTTAAATTCATATCCAACGAAAGATGTAGTTAATTCTGAAAAAGAAATAGATGTTCCAGATTTTAGATTCTCCGCAGGAAGATTGTTTACATTTGAATAGATATAAGCTTTAATTTCTGAAACATCTGCATTTAATAATTTAGTTTTTCCAGAATTTAGAGTAATTTTAAGATTAACCTTGGAGAATTGTAAAGATGAATTAATTTGTGGATTTAATTTAATAGCAGTATATTTTGCTAGTAATAATGAAGTACCACCTAAAACGTTATTTAAGTTTAAATCGTCAATAGTAGTCTTTCGATTACCATGGTTTTCTAATTCAGAAATATTTGAAAGAGTATATCCTGTTTCTGCAATCGTAAAAGAATCTGCAACAATTTTTTCAATTAATGGGGCTGGATCATCAGCTTGTATTGGTTTATATCCAAATCTTTGAGGTAAATTATTCTTCCAATAAGAGCTCACAGAATTTGTATATTCAGAATAAGATATGGCAAGATTCTTAAGCGAAACCCATGTATTTGGATATTGAGAGTAATCAACTACATAGAATTCTCCGCCAGCTTCTATAAACCTCAATACCTTTTCGTTAATTTGCTCTTCTGTATTTCCCTGGTTTGCTAAATTAAGTCTAAAAGCTTCTTCTGTAATCTTAGTAGAATCCGGTGGTGAAACAACTTTAGTTAAAACCTTCTGAGACTTACCCATTTCAAGATCAGGAATTAAAGCAGCATATCCATGTAATCTAAAGTCATTTATGTTTTGAAGAGTAGAAAGTTTGAAATAACCAATAGTCGATAAAGAATTAGCAACTCTCTTGTCGTAATCATCATCAGACAAGAAATATTTAGATGCCATAATTCCAAGATCTTTTTTAAGTACATTCTTAGAACTATCTTGAAATTCCATTCTGAGTGTGTAATCTTGACCAATTTTATTTCCAGCACTTTTAACGTCAACAGATTCACATAGAAATGATTGCTCTTGATATATTTCGACATTAACTTCATTAGAAATTAATTCAGATGACAATTCAAGTCTGTTGGAATATAAAGATCCTAGAATAGTTGATGGTTGTACGAAAGTCAAATCATATACAGATTGCCTACCATACCTATCGAGCTGAATAGATTTAGGTTCAGCATTGTTAGTGTTTTGCAAATCAGATTGTGTTGGTTTTTTCAGTAAATAATGAATTATTTTTTGATAATTTATATCTGTTTTAATTTCTGATAAAGAGCCAAGATTATATGTATCTCCGTCAATAGCTGTGTAGAATGAGTCATAAAATCCATTTTCAACTAATTCATTAAAATCAGTTTGTCTTAATTCATTTACAAAGGTTATGTATGCAGGGGTGATAGTTTCTGCGATATCTATATCAGATGTTTTATTCTTAGCAAAGTTTTTAACAATTTGCTCAAAAAATACTATCTCGTTTTTAACTTGTATTGAAGAGCTCTCTGCTAATCCATATTTATTTACAGACTTAGTAATAATTGCTCTAGCTACTAAATCGTAATCACTGGAATATTCTGGGTAAAAAACACTATCTTCAAGATCTTCAATAAATTCACCATTAATAGCTGGAGAATGCTGAATTAAAAATTGCGCACTTGGAGAAAAACCATCAGATCCATTATTGAGAGTTAAAATATTTACAAACTTAAACTCATTATCCCTTAAAGCTCCTAATTCAGACAAAGAATTATTAATTGTATTAGGAATATCAGTGAGTAAATATCTAGAAGGTGAAGTTGGATTTGAAAATTCTCCATCTAAATATTTAAATAGAGTTTTATTATCAGAATAGAGATATTTATTTAAGTCATTGATGCCAGTAAGATTAAAATTTATTGCTGTAAGAATATTTTTATCAAAGAAGTTTTTTCTATTGCCTATAATTAAATCTGTAGCTATATAATCTGTAGCTAAATTTAAGTATGTATTACTTGGCATTACATCTTTAGATTTCCAATAAACTGCAATATGCCAATATTTGTTATTAGTTAATGAATATGTAACCCCATCAAATATATTCAAATTTAAGCTAATAGTATAAGTCAAATTATCTTTAACTTCGACTTTGAAATTAATTACAGACAATTGCTCATAAGTAGATGGTATAGAAATAACTTCCCAAACATTACTAGAATAACTTTGAACTAATTTTGGATGTGAATAAAATCTTAAATCTCTAGGGACATCATCAATACCAAAATTTAAGCATCCATCAAAAGTAGATTTAGGGATGTCAAATTTAATTTCAGTATTAGATAAGCTTGATAAATTTGTTCCTGAAAGATTTTTAATTGAAATCCATCTAGTTGAATGAAAAAATGGAACTCTTTGATATGAAGACCCATTATAACGAACTGGGTAATCATATGCCAATCTTAAATATCCATCTGGTTGCGAAGGCGATGGAGATACTGGAGGTTCTGCAGCATTTGATGTTAGAATTCCTGAAGATGGAACATTACCAGACCATGCATTATAATTCCAAACTCCCCATCCCTCAGTGCTTGGTGGCCCCTCTTTTGTAGGATTCCAATCACCTGTTAATGTAGTAAATGGGAAATAATTCTGTCTTTTAGGAACAATATCTGCTCCCATTATACCAAGACCAAGATTATCAGATGTATTGTATTTTAGGAAATTCTGAGCATAGTCAGTATCATGAAATTCTATTGATCCTTTAAGATTACAAAGAACCGATTCTGCTAAAAGTCTGGTTTTAAAAGAATTATCCAGTGTACCAAAAGCATCCGACAAAATAACCTTAGATTTGCCGAAAGTATTAGTAATTAAAACTAGACCATCTCTTTTAATTTCACTCATTTTTACACTGCTGTTGTTGGCACATTATCAGGACCGAATGATGTAATTTTTACAATTTCTTTTGCAGTAAGAGTTAGAGATCCACTTTTTAATAAAGCTTGCCCTCTTGAATCTTCAGAAGGTTTTGCATCACTAATTTGAACATCATAAAGCAATCTGATTGGTTCGCACATATCTGCCTGTAATTGTTTAATATTATTCCTAGATGCAGTTGTTAAATTTGTTACTGCTGTGTTATTTTTTACTGCATCATAAACAAGATTAAATGCTTCTGTAGCTAAACCTGAAGCTGGTAATGTTGGTGATGGATAAGCATTACTGTGTGAATCGGCCCATAAAGCATTGAAATTATTTTGAGCTGTTGTTACATATGGATTAAAAATTGTAGAGTGATCTAATGTATAGTGCGCTGGAGTGAGTGGAAATTTAGAACATATAGGACATAATTCCATAACCCACATTCTTCTATGTTTTCTTAAAGCTTGTAATATTAGTCTATTTGCTTCTAAGACCAATCTTTCAGAATTTTCAACATTATCTGTACCAGCATCGATAGAAATGCTAACAGTGTATGTATATTCTTGTATACCAAGTCCTATATCTTTTATTTGTGAAGATGTATTATTCAAAATTATAGATAAATTAGAAGATTTAATATCTCTATCACCAAAGTACCAAGCTAATATTGGTCTATCAAAAACTACAGCAAATCCATTGGCATTTTTAGGAAGTTCATGGAATGTTAAAGCTTTGATTGTGTCATATATTCTTTCAACCATTGCTTACACCTTATTGATTCTTACCCTTAGATCTCTTGCCTTCGGTTGGGTTTACTGGCACAGGTCTTAAGGTACTTCTTACAAATCTATCAACTCTAGTATTTCTTTGACCAAAAAGTCTCATTTCACCATTTTGAATTCTAATTAATTCATTCATAGCATAATCAAATCTGTCTTTTTGTGCTTCAGAGAATTGCCTATCTGCTCCCTGTAATCCTTGTGCATAAAATAAATTAGCTGCCATGATTGCACAAATAACTGGGATAGGGTGAGGATAACTGACTTCTCCGCCTAAATTTACTTGTTTCAAAGGAATATCATAATGAACAGCTAAGTTTGCGTCTATTTCAGAAGAAGCTTGATTTATATAATATTCAAGGTCAATATTTGCTGCTGTCTCTGGAGCTGGATTCCTATAGTTTGGTGTAGGATTATCACCCTCAACAACAACGTTTGGTGGTAAATACTTTTTAAGGTCATTAACTGAACAATAAGATCTTGCCATTATTTTACATTCTCCAGGTAGTCAGGTGTATAATCAATACCTTCTTCATCTTGAATCAATCTTAGTTCTGCAGCATCTTTTCTTCCAATAAGAGTGTAAGCATTAATTCTCTCTAAATCATTACCAGATGTTGCTCCAGAAGAAATAAATCTAGGATAATCAACTTCAATATCAAAATATCCACCAGCGTTTGCATTATAAATCTCAACAGCATCAGGATAGTTTTGTGAAGTTTGTTTAAGCTTATTGAGGATTTGCATTTTTCTTTTGCCAGCATTTCTAGCCATTACAAATCCACCATTTTTATGAGCTATCTGACAAACTTTATCTAGGGTTAAATTTAGAGGCAACGGTTTAGCTAGCTTGTAAACAAATAGTTCTTGGCCTTCTTGTGTTTTGTAGCTTTGTCCAGACAAAACAGTCAAATCTAGGTTTTGTTCTCTAGCTAACACAGTAGCTCTTAATCCAATATTAGGGCCATCCGAATTTACAACCCCAATGATATCCAAACCCTTTGAAATAGAAGCCATTAAAATGGATTTAACTTGAGAGTCTAAAACATTAACATTAGTGTTTTGATCAACATCATCAATCCAGACACATAGGTCTGCTCTTAAAATATGTTTACGTAAAGATATAACTTCTTTAGCTAATGGATACCAGGATCTAAGCATATCAAATTCCTTCTGATTAATAATTGAAAAATTGATACACTTTTTCCTGTATCAACTATCTTTTATTTCCGCAGTCAGGACAGAATTTTTCAGCACCAGGGAACTTAAAACCACATTCTGTGCAGAACTTTGGTAATTGGGCAGTACCACATTTTAAACAAAATTTAGCATCTTTTGGGAGATTGTACATGCAATCCTGATTGAGACAATTCTTGAACCAATGATTTTCACTCTGTTTACGTTCAGAAGTACCATCCATGTCATCAAGCTCAGAAATTAATGATGCTAAATTTACAGTATTAATTTCCACTGGCTCAATTTCTAAAGGTTCTTCTTTAACATCTGATCCAATGATTTTTTCAGCAAAATCATTGAATTCTTTAGAATCGAAAACTGAATACTTTGGATTTGCACAGACTAGACCTTCAGAGTCAATTTCTACTTCTGTACTTTCTTCATTAATATTCTTATCTGAATTATTCAAAACAGTGTGTCCAAATTTATTTTTTGTTGGCACTAAGAAATCATTTGCAGAAGAAGTTGTAAACGTTGCCCTTAATGATTTAATCTTATCTTCGTCCATTAATTATTTTTTATCTTGACTCTTCTGCCACGAGAATTTTTCAATATCAATTCCATTCTCATCACAAATTGCCAAGACACCTTCCATTACTTTCGATTCAGAAACTTTGTCTTTGGCTTTGAAAGAAACAGAAAATGTATGCACAGTGTCAGAATCAACTTGCTTTACATTAGCTCTGTTAACAAAACTTTCAATAGCTGGGTTTACGGTGGTGTCAACCATGCTAGCAGTATTATACCCAACATCTGGATTTTCAAGGGTCTTGTAGTCCAAATCATTCATTCCAATATTGTTTTCGTCCATGTCAAACTCCTTATTTTTTTTCGTTTTTTTTACACCCGATAATCTAGGGGAATACATATAATAGATTAATATATAATTTAATTTAAATTAGAATATATGTAATGTGTAGTAATAGTACATACGTTAATTATTTAGTGTTAAATATATTGCATATGTATAGAGCTTAATTATTTCATTAATTAATATTCAATCTTAATTATTTATCATTTCTTCAAACTTATAAAGTCTTTCTAATGTTTCTTCAGCAGTTGTCTCTTTAAATATTTCTGTTAAAGATAAACCCTCATTCATTCCCTTTACATACTCTGGAAATATTTCATTCAATATATGTAAATTCTTAAACTCTTCAGGTAAATCTTTCATCTTAAAATATTCACTTGTCACCCATTGAGCCATAACAGCTATTCTGGAAATTAAATAACTTGAGTTGTTCATTATGGTTCTGGTAACGTAATTCCCTGATTGTCTAAGGCTATGAAGGTATTTAGAGCTTCAATTTCATTTTTGCCACTAGAGTCTTCTAAAATCTCCACATACTTCTTGTTTCTTATTTTCAGTCTGTTGAAATTTTTATCTATCAAAACATATCCCTCAACAGTCAAAGGGTCTTGATCTTCAACCAAACTATAGGCTTCATCTAGATTATTTACTTTTGCTCTTCCAGGTATCAGCTCTTTGTACTTGGAATTCAAAATTTCATGCTCAAATATGCACGTTTCAGTGAAGTTTTCTTTGCTTACGATTGATATTGCTTTTAGCTGATTATTTTCGTAAATCACTACGTTTCTGTTCACTTTTCCAAACACTTCAAAACAGTAGGTAAAATTAGGGTCTAAATCTTCAGTTAGTTCTTCAAAAGTGTATCCAAGCTGTCCAAGTGTAATTTTAAAAAGCTCTACCCAAGAAACTGTATTTGTTGGACTGTACATGGTATACACTGGCCAGAATGCATAAGGAACGAATCTAGTGCCGATACACCATTCGTTTTTGTGGTAATATAACTCCAGCATGCAGCCATCATATTTTGGCATTGCATAAGCACTTTCCCAATCAAATAAATCTAATCTTGAATTCTTACTATAATCCTCGTAAAATGCATCCATAGGTTTAGCAACTAAAGACCAATCCTCTGTTGATAAAATTAAGCCTCTTGATTGTCTCACCAGAAGATCAGAGTGAGGAGAAACTGATCTGTAATCAAAACACACTAATTTTCTATCAAGGTCAAAGCTTAATTTTAAATCGTATCTTTGTTTGATTTCAGTTAATGTCATTCCTAGTTTAATTAGTTTTTGTATTTCAGTTTCCAAAATAAACCTCATATCTCATATTCATAAAGCTAAATTCCATGTCATTTTTATCAATTATTCTCTCTTTTGTGTCTTCAGATTCAATAACTAATATTCCATCGTTTTCTAACAAGTTTTGAGCTAAATTTAAGATGATCTTTGTATTTCTTCTTTCTCTTTTGTTGTGGATAAATACTAAATCGAATTTTTGAGAAATACTGGTCTTAATTTTAAGAAAAATGTTCTGTGTTATAATCAGTCCATCTTCTTCTTTTTCGGTGTAGTCTTCAAGGATTACTAATTTTTCTTTATATCTAATGAAACTTGGAATAGTCTTTGAATCAATAACTAAGATTTTATTCTTATTAAAAACTCTGTCATTTAAGATCTTATCTATTTGACTTATTGAATATTTCTTGTCAAAGCTCAGTCTGTCTTCTATCGTAAATGTTTTTTTGCTAAATTCATTTTTTGGAGTAAAGTTTAGGTCTTGAAATTTATCATATAACTGCTTACCATAATCCCCATTAAAATGCAGTATTCTTATGTTATTAGTTTTTATATACTCTTTTAATTCACTTAATGACTTTTCTTTTGTATTAAGCATTTGAAAGTTGAAGTATTCTGGGATTATATTTATATTATTATTGTGAGAAAGTGCTACATTAAAGACTGCTTGTTCTCTCCAGTCAATGTTATTTGCGCTTTCTATATACCTTAAACCCATATGTTCCATTTGAATTATCTTACTTCCAAGCTGTAATATGGATTTTCTATCCCCAGAATATATACCGGCATTTATTGCAGTTTGATTATTAATATAAGGTACTAATTCTTTACAATCTTGATCACTTGAAAAATATGGTGTTTGATTATTAGATAAGAGATTACTGAGATTCTTTTTGCCATGATTTCCACCTTCTTGACAAATATTAATTCCAGAATTTAAATCAATTTTAGATAAGAGAATAGCAATGTCTTCTAAAACAATCGTATCTATATCAATGAATAGATATTTTTCTGCCAAAAGAATGTTACCAATGCTATATAATGAACCTTTACATAACATCATTCTTTTTGTATCAGCTTCAACATGTATTTCTATTGCATCGTTCTCTTCACATATTTTCTTAACTTTTTTAGAATTATTGAGATTGACTATTGCTAAATTTACATCCTTAAGATTTACATTCGCCTTGATTGATTCTATGGATTTTTTAAGCCAATTATTACCTCTTTCATCACTCATCATTACAATAACTTTATCTAAATAAGCATCTACTTGTTTGCTTTTAGATTTAGAAAAATTATTAGTCTTCCATTCAATTATGTTTTTTATTGTTGTGCAGTTTGTTACTATACATTTGGTGTTTTGAATAGTGATATGTATATTTTTGCATTTGAATATAGGAACTATGTATCCAGTGGTAATTTGACATATGGGGTTTCTGATACTAAATACTAAAAGATTGTCAGCATAAATATTCAGCTCTGAGTTGTCTATGTAATTCTCAAAATATAAATTAAATAACAGATAATCAGAATTGTTGTTTTCAATACTCTTATTTTGTTCTATTTCAATTCTGTCTATGATCATTTTGACAGTTCTACTAATAGTTTTGAATTTGGATAGTAACTTTGATATTTAATAAGACCAATATCTTTAAAATGCATACCTTTTCTAAGAACTGAATCATTGTAGATATCTGAAGGTTTTTTTTCTATTATTCCCGACTCTTGAATATAATAAGATAAATTTTCTGTTAACCTATTATTGAATCGCTCTGACAGAATGGCTTGAGATTTAGTACAATTTTTTAAAGACAGAAAATAATCTTTGTTTCTTTGAATAAAATCCCAACTATACAATCCCATATTCCACCATCCAGCTTCTGTTATAGTTACTAAGTCATATCCATATTTTTCATAAGAATTTTTGAAATTATCATCAGCAATACAAGTATCATGAAGAATGAACCAATAGTCTGATCTAATATCATTTTCAATTATTTCAATGATAGCGGTGTGATCGTAAGAGTTATGGTTAGTTTCATAAATTCTACAAAGATCAATATTTGAAGATTTATTATTACAATCTCCAACGAATACAGATATTTTATTTAATTCAATACCAGAAATTAAGAGAGATTTAATTAAAGGTATGGCGCATTTTTTATAGCTTGATTTATGAGATGTTATGGCAATTTGAATCATATTTGGCTAAAAATTTAGGAGATAAATAACATCTTTCTAAATTTGTCCCCTTCCAAGCAATTAATAGATACTTATTTAAATTAGGATCTATTTTAAAATCATTTATATTATTTTTACATTTTTGATTTTCAAATTCTAGCCATAAGTTTCTATCAAGTATGTCATGTTCTATAAAATTAGGATTCCATTCAGTTGGAAGACAGCTTTTAACATTACCTACAATTTGTGAGAATATAAGAGAAACTGTATCTCCATAGGTAAGTGGAACTAGTAAATCATATTCTTGGATTCTAAATTTTGATAAGAATGAAGATATATCTATGTTAAAATCTAATCTATCATCAACCAATAAATTTTCAGAATACATAGATGAATATTCAAGAATATACTCTTCAGCAGAACAATTTATTACACAACAATCTAATATCTTCTCAATGTTTTTGTTTTCAGAAAGAAGTATTAGATTGTCGTATTTAAATTTATTTTTTAAACTTAGCGTTCTAGTGATGTTATTAGATTTTATTACTAAATCCAAATTTTAAATAGCTCCAGGAATATTAAATGCAAATCTAAAGAATCTACTTCTACCACCAGGCATATTGTATTCTGGTACTGTAATGCTTCTGGTATTTGGTAGCCTTGCAAGAGGAAGCTTCTCAAGCATTTTCTCAAAATCTTCCTTATACATTGTGGTTGTATTTCTTAAGTCATCAATAATTTTTGCATCTGGGTCTTCAAGTAACAATCTTTTCTGTCTTTGAGTAAGGGATGTAAGCAAGCTTCTTAAGAGATAATATGATGCTCCAATAATTAAAGCTGGTTCATAATAGTAAGGAGCTGAAGTTACACTAGAATATTTTGAAGAACCTGGCTGAGAGTTGACAGATTGTAAAGCCATATGGAGTGCATGATTCATATGTGATCCGGTAAATAATCTGATACTATAAGATACAAGAATAGTATCGTATTGATGTACCTGTGTTGGAGCATCTGAAGCATCTAAAAAATATATATTTCCCATGTAATCTGTTTTAAATTTCAGACCTGCAGGGTAGTTATTTGTTCCATTTTTAGTTTTATAAATTGGAGTATTTTCAGAAAGTGTAATCATAGGATCTCTGTTTCCATCTTCAGAAAATCCAGTAATTCTCAATTCTGGTCTTGGAAAAAAGTTCCAATACGGGAAAGCAACAGAAGCTCTAGTTCTGTCTCCACTAAAAATTATTTCTTCATCATAGATCGGGACATTTAATAATGATTGCAGTTCATATCTTAAACTACTCTTCATTAATAATTCGTCTCCAGAAAAGGGTTGAGATGTTGATAGAACTGATTCAAGGGAGTCTTTTTCAATCACTTTGTAGTATGAATTAGCTCGACCATTTACATCTACATATTCATTCATAGGATAGATTACATTTGCAATATCTACATAGTTGCCATCAAAATAATCACTTCTTTGAATTGTATATACATCAACTCCAGATGATGTAATTCTTTCCCATTCAATATAAATACCAGGGTTCGAAAAATTAGTATTATAAAAATATAGAGGACTTTCATTATACGAATTAATGCTTACAATATCACTCATTTCAGACTCCTAAAAAAAGAACAGCTGAGGATAAATTCCCCAGCTGAATCTTTTAAATCCTTCACAATAAGTTAAAGTCTTCGAATGCCACCATCTGAGCCATCTTCTCCGCCCTCAGAACTTAAATCAATTTCCATTGCAATTGGATCATCTTCAGTGAAAAAATCAGCACTAGAAGATAGGTCATTAGAAGGAGAGGCCATGTAGCCTTCTTTATTAAAGTTTGTCATTCTGACTTGTGAAACTTGTGTTTGATCAGCATAGCTATTTGGAGCAGTCGCTACGTAAGCCTTGCCTGTTCTTGTATCGCCAGACACTGCTGATAAATTCTGAGACAAAAGCCTTGGTACTAAATTTGAATCCTTAGATACCATTTCAGCAAAATCTTCTGCTGTAATTTCTCTTCCTTGAATTTCTGCTTGTGCTTGAGCAATATCTAAAGCTGTTGCATAAGATAATGAATCGTTTGCATGTCCAGAAGTAGATACTGTATCGCTACCCTTGTAGCTCTTTTGTGCATCAATAAGTTCAACTTCAAGTTGCTTACCGTCAATTTCAAAAGTTTCAGTTTTCTTTTCAGACTTACTCTTTAGTAGTTCATTCTTTTCCTTGGTAGATTGTCTAACTAAAATTCTATCCCACTGATCCTTGGAAATTTGCTTAAGAATTCCCTTACGGAGTGAATTTTGAAGATCTTTAGACTTTTTAATAGCCATAGGATCTTCCCATGTTAAATCAATGACTTCTAGCGCATCAAACTGAATTCTGATATCACTAATATAATGAGGTCCAAGTGTTACGTTTTGAACAATAAAATTATGTTCTTCTTGTGGCTGTAAGTTTTCCATTAATCTTTCCTTTGCACGGCTAGTGTTGTAACTCCATCTAAACCCTCTTTACCAGTCCATAGTTCATTCGATTTTGATTCCCTAGTGTCTGGAGCGTAGTTAGATTTTCTTACTTCACGTTGATCTTTTACAAATTCTGCCATCTCTTTGCGAGTAGATGTTGTACCATATTTTTTCTCACCAGCAGTGAGTCCAGATTGAACCGAGAAAGCACCAAAATGTCTTATTGCAGTACAATGTTCTGAACCGCAAGGACATTCAATTTCTGGTTTGTAATCAGATAATTGTATATTAACAGTGAATTTCTTATTTTTATCTGTCTGGCAAACAAAATCATATCTAGGCATATAGGAAATTTGTACAACAATATAGTATATTTGAACCTGAGGTATACCTTTTATGCAAACACAAACTCTTGAGAATGCCGCTCACACTCATCCAATGTACTGCGTTAAATGCAGGACAATGGTTACAGTTACAGGACCTAAACAAGTCCAGATGAAAAGCTCACGCCACGCCCTACAGGGAAAATGTCCACACTGTTCCACTAACACATATAAAATAATTTCTGGGAAAAATTAATGCCTAATACAATTCCAGGTGCAGAAGCAGTCTCAACTGGCGAAGCTCTAGAAGAAATTGGAGCTGATATTGCTGGAAGAGTCCGTAAGCAGACCGAAGAAACTAAATCCGAAGAGGGTAAAAGTAGCTTAGATACTGATGCGGACAAGAATGCAAAACAGCAAAGAGATTTTCAATTAGCTTTTGAAGCTGCAGCAGCTGCAGGTTTACCAAGTGATGAACCAACTTTTAAAAGTCAGTATTATGCAAGACTTACTTCATTTTTAAGTCCATCTAAGATTACTGAATTCTTTAATATTGTTGCTGAAACTGCCACCATGGGATTTATGGATGGTCCTCAAACATTTGAAATTTTTATTAAGCTTTTAGCTAGTAAATTTGGCTTTGAGGACTTATCTCATTTTAAAAATATTCTAAAATTAGTTAATGAATATGAGAAAAAACATCCAAGTTTGAGAATCATGGACACTGCACTAGCACTGGCTTTTGGTGACCCTTTTGCATCTAAGCAAATTCCTATGATTTACACGACATTAGGAGCTGGTGGTAATTACGAAGATATAATGCCTTTAGAAAGAGCATTTAAAGCTTTAGGTTCACCTTCTACAGATGGTTTTAAACAAGTTTCTGAACTTCAATTATCCCGTGAAAAGGAGAAGATGGAGAAAGAAAAGCTTGAAATGACCAAGGGTAAATTTGACACTGAGATGATCAAAGGTAGAAGTGAATACAATGCCGGTGTTTTGAAAAATCTGAGAGATCTTTACACTAAGCATATGAATGGTCCTTTAGGTACTATCATGGCTAATTGGAGTAGATTATTAAATGTAATGTCTTCTGCTGGGACATTAACTGATGTTTCAAAGGGTATGCTCCCAGGAGGAAGTATATCTACTCCTCAAACAGGCCGAGGCGCTTCAAATAATAAGTTTATAAGAGTTGCTGCCCCTCCAACTAGTTCAACTCCTTCATTTTCTTCTTTAATGGGAACTGGTCCATCTGGTGGTATGCCAGGAGTTGGAGCTCTTCCTTCAACTGCTCCAGCTAGTCAAGCTGCAGGGATGGCTGCTGGAAGTAAAGTCAGCCAAGAGCAGATGAAAGTTCAACGTGAAGAAAGTATTCTTGTCCAACAACATGGAAAACTTAGTGAGCAAATTGCTCAAATTAAATCTAGAATTGATCAAGTTTTAAAATATTCTTATTCAAATTCAACAGAAACTCAACAGTTTTTCACAAATGTAACTGTTGATAATATTGATCCACAGGCTATTTTAACAGAAGTTGAAAATTACAAGAATACAATTGAATATGATATTAAAGTTCTAAATCAATTAATTGATGTTTCTGAAAAATTTCAAGACGACATTGCAACAATTGATCCATCTCAAAAAACTCCAGCTGTTATTGGTAGAGATAAGTTAGTTAAATATCAACAAGAAATTGCAGCTAGGCAACAAGATTTAATTACAGCTAATGTTTACACAATATCTTTACCTATTGAGATTCAAATTATTCAAGTTAAGGCTCAAAGAGAATCTGCATTTATGGAGAAAGAAAATGCTAAGAATTCAGGTGCAATTAATTTACTTCCTGCATATGATGCTCTTATTGCTACATATAAGACTGAGATTGGATTAAGAACTCAAGCTTTAACTTTGTATTCTTCTACTACAACAAGTGACCCTAATACAAATAATGTTTTTAAGGGTATGGCAGATAGAACTAAGCGCATTATTAGAGCAATGCAATTGGAGATTAAGAAATTTAGAATAGAGATGTCTCCTGGAGTTTACAAGAATCCATTTAGATCATCTGAAACAGAAAAATTTATTAAAATTGCTAAATACGAAAAAGTTGCCGATGAAGTTATTGAAGATTATTACAATGACTTATATGAAAACGACCCTCCATACGGAACAATTTTAGAGCACCCATCAAAATTTCGTAAAACTCCTTCTTATAACATTAGAAGAAAAAAGAAAAAACGTACAATATAATCCATGAGTAATAAGATTAATTGGGTTGAATATAATAGAATATCCAATAAATCTGATGCATTCAAACAAGCTAAAAATATCGACCCTTCATTATCAGATGCTTTAGAGAATTTATCTTCTGCAACTGGTATGAAGGGTAAAGCTCTTCCTACAGATCGTTACACAGCAGGTAACACTCAAGATCCTGATGAAATTTTTTCGCTTGAAGATGCTAATGTTTTATCAACCTCCAGAGTATCCCGACGCTATTCTCCACTTAAAACAGATGAGTATAGTGGAAATCGCCCTGCCGATCCAACTTTCTTAAATTTCAAAAGAAAAGATTCTGGAGAAGATACTATTCCAGTTTTTAATCCTCCTAAGCCTAAAACAGTTGAAGAGGTTGAGATTGTTTCAAGAAAAGTCGATATTAAAGTTGAAAAGCATTCTATGGCTGATCAATCTCAAGCAATGACGATGGACCCAAAAGCTGCTGCATTTGCTTCGTTTTTTAATAAAGATGATGTTAATGTCAAATTATCTAAGATTATTATCAAGAAAACATACAAGCCTAATAAAGATAAGTCGTTTGATAAAACAATCAATATCACTACTTTAAATCCAAATACTAAAAATATCAAAAATATTGAAAATGAATATATAGATAATTCATCTAATAAGATTGAAAATAGTAATCAATCTTTAGAATCAAACACTAATAATTCAGTAATAAATAGTCAGATAAATAATACTGAAAATATTACAAACCAAACAACTGATCAGGTACATAATACTCAGAATATTTCCAATACAGAAAATATTCAAAATACAAACAATGAGCAGATTGTAAATCAAAATATAACAAATAATCAAAGTATAGATAATAGTACTTTTAATGAATCCAATAATTCTTTTACCAACAACGAAGAATTATTGAATACAGAATATTATGATACATTTGTTTCTAGTAATAATTCCACAAATTCAGAAGTAATAAATAATAATACTCTTAGCAGTGATATTAATCAGAATTTTAATACATCAAATGAAAATGTTTATGCAACGGAAAATAATTCATCTAATGTTTTTAATGATTCAGAAAATTTCTCTAATCAATCTGATGTTCAGCAAGTTGATATAAACATAACTGAAACAATCATTGAAGAAGAAGTTTTAAATACAGAACATTATGAATCAAGCTTTTCTGAAGACCAAATCAATTCTGTAGATAATTCTGTAAACAATTTTGACACCACCACTACAAATCAAGATGTAAATAATAATGAAAGTAGTTCAACTACAAACATTACCGAATCTTCAAGTTTTTCAAATAATCTAACCGAAGAAACTAATAATAATTTCAATAATTCTTCTATCTCTGAGGAAATTTTAAATACTGAAAATTATTCATCAGAAATTAATGGAGATATTTCACAAAGTTCTAACAGCCAAGAAATTTCGAACAATGTTACAGCTGAAAACAATATCTCGTCTACACAAAATGTAAGTAATAAGTTTGATTCTGTGAATAATACTGACAGTAATATTTCAAATAATAATGTTGAAAATAATTATAACCAGCAAAACAGCAATCAAATAAATCAATCCAATCAAGAGACTTTTGAATCTGAATCAAACATCCAGAATAATACAAGCACAACTAATGTAAATAACGACGGATCTATAATTAATCAGAAAAATTCTCAAACATTTAATACAGAAAATTCCCAATCTGATGTTAATAATATTGAGACCTTAACAAATGAAAATTATACTAATAGTGATAGTGTTAATAATTTTAATAGCGAAAACTTAAGCACTACTAATTTATCTGAAAACAATACTTCTAGCATCCATGAAGAGAATAATTTTAGCCAAGAAACATTAAACACTGAATCATACAATAGTGCTGAAAATACCTATATTTCTTCACAAAATACACAAAATAATAATTCCATAAATAATGTTTCCAATAGTCAAGATAAAGAAGAAAATTATAATCAAACATCTTCTGAGACATTTAATCAGAATGTAAATCAAGAAGATAGTATTACTAATAATATTTCTAATTCTACTAGCAATTCTTCGGTTAATAATTCTACATCTTATAATGAATCTAATTATGATGATGTAAATATAAACTCTGAAATTGTAGAGTCCAATAATGTTGAGCAAAATTACAATAATCAAAATACAAATAACGAAAATAAGTATGAGAATATAAGTAGCCAGGAAGTTTTAAATACAGAAAATTATCTATCTAATGAAAACTCCAATGTCTCTTCTGAAACTAACAACCAAACCAATAATGTTAACAATAACTCTAATATTGACCAAGAAAATATAGTCAATCAAGAGACGTTAAATACTGAGAATTATACTAACCAAGAATTCAATCAAGCTAATAATAACACAAATATTAATCAGACAAATGAAGATATAAACTATACATCTTCAAACAGTAATGTCAATAACTCCTCATCTTTAAATAATGTTAATAATCAAATTTCTAATGATTTAAACATCAATGAGACATCTTCTTATAATCAAACTGATATACACAACCAGAGTCAAGACATCCAACAAAATAGCGTAATAAATCAACAAAATACAGATAATTTTACTAGTGATAGCCAAACGATCAATAACGAAGAAAACAACTCATTTATTAATCAAAATGACACTTTTAATGAATCTAACCAAGAGACATTAAGTACAGAAAATTACACACAAGAAAATAGTAATATCCAGAATATTACTGGCTCTCAAGATCTCATCAATGTTGAATCTGAGACAGTTAACAATGAATCTAATCAAAATATAATTAATCAAGAAACATTAAATACTCAGAACTATTCATCCTCTGAAAATTTCAATAGTGTAGAAAATATTAATTTATCTAATTCTAACAATAATGAATCTAATCAAAATATAATCAATCAAGAAACATTAAACACTGAAAACTATTCGTCTTCTGAAAATTTTAATAGTGTAGATAATAATAATTTATCTAATTCTAACACAGTCTTAAACCAAACATCTAATTCTGAAAATACTGTTAATAATAAAAATGTAAGTTCAACAGATAATAAGAGCTTTAATCAAACCAATAATACTAACTCCAACTATCAACAAGACACTTATAACTCAGAAAATAATCAAGAATTTCATGACAATCAAGAATCAAATACGAATAATACTAATATAGAAAATAACTCACAGTCCAATAATGAGTCTGTAATAAATAATAATACATCTTCTAGTTATAATTCAATCGATTCTGTTATCAATAATCAAGAGACTTTAAATACTGAACAATATGATGTTGAGAATTCTGTATTAAATTCACAAGATAATAGCCAGGATAATTACAGCCAAGCTGACACAACTAACGTAAATTCTACAAACGTAAATGGTGATATTTCTGAAGTTAATAATGTTTACAATAACTCATCTTCAGAGTCTAATAATCAGAATACTTCCAATGAATATAATCAAGAGACTTTAAATACAAACAATAATATTTCTTCAAATTATATTGATGACCAAACTACGTTACAAACAGAAGAATATTATGAGAGCAAAACTGATAATTTAAACATCAATAATACTCAAAATCAAAACTCAAATTCTGTTGTTAATAATGAAACGAATAATTCCGAAGAATATTCAAATATCGAATCCAATAGTTCAAGCGTTCAAAATGATAATATAAATAATAATACGCAAACTAATATTTCAAATAACATAACTGATATTAATTCAAATAATGTAATAAATTCTTCTGAGCAACTTGTAACTGAAAATTATAGTACTCAAGATAGTTTTAACGGAGATAATATTTACAATGATCAAAATGTCTCAAACGTAAACGTATCCAACCAAAACGTAGAAAATAATACGACTAATAGTAATCAAGGCAATAGTCAATCTTCAAATAATGTTTTTAATGAAGATGTAGATAATGTGTTTAATTCTGAAAATTCTACTTACAATAATGAAACTTTAAATACAAACACAACAGAAGAGCAGTCTATTTTAGAAACTGAAGAATATTATCAAAATGATTCTTTCAATAATTCAACTACAGAAAATAATGAGTACAATAATCAATCATCCACTGTAAATAATGAGTCTTCTGACACATATAATCAGGAGACATTGAATACTCAAAACTATTCAGAAACTAATACTTCTTCTAATCCGACATTTAATAATCAGAATTTTGAGGGCGATACTACATCAACTTCAATCACAAATAACACATCAAATAGAAAAAATAAAAGAAAAGTTATTAATGTAAATAATAACTTCAATAAGGATAGTTTTGAATCACACTTGTCAAAATATCAGAACAGCATTAATGTTACTGAGAATAAACCTGTTAACTATGTAGACTTGAAATCTGGAGTAAATGAATTTTTTAGCTCTGATAATTTATATACTGAAACTTATTATGATAGTATTCAAAATGAATTTAATGAAACTAATAATGCCCAGAATAGTAAAAACTTTACAGAATATAACCAAGAGCAATCTAATTTCTCTAACATCTATAATAATTCAAGTCCAATTATTTCACAAGAGCAGTTAAGAATTGACAAGCTGACTGGAAAATATTATTCACCAGCTAAAACTAATAATGTTTCAAATTCAAGATCTTCAAATAATGTCTACAATCAACAGAATTCATATGTAAACAATAGTCTTCTAGAAACAATTAGATATGATCAAAGCCAAACATATACTAATTCAAGTTTGCCCTATGGAGATATTCAGGACCAAATGATTCTAGGATCTTTGGATAAATATGTAGATATTATTAAATCCTCGACAACAAATAATTACTCTTCTAATAGTTACGGCAATGGTAAAACTCCATTTAATAAGAAGCAAGACAATATAACTAATAATAATATTGAGTCTGAAGAATATGTTGAAAATATTTTGATGCAAGGTATTAATAGGTTATTTGAAAAGAATGATACGTTCATGAATCAGATTATTTCAAAATCTGGAGATAGTAATTTCAACACTACATTCATGAACACGACAATTAATAACCAAAAAGAAGTCGAAAGAGTTATGCAAATTGTTGATAATATTATTGAGCAAAAAATAAGAGAAAATAACGACAAACATGCAGAACATTTTATTACAAAGAATCAGCTTAAGGTATACAAAGAAACTATAATTCAAGAGATAGAAAAGAAGACTGATCTTAAGATGGAAGTTTTGTCAACAGATGTTAATAAGAGAATATTAAATAATATTCAAGAATCAATGAATAGACTTTTGAGATCGTAAAATGCCTTTCGAAAATCCTACTAGAAAACCTTATTTAGGTAACTTCAATTGGTATCCAACAACTTTAGCTACAGGTGTTTCTGTACCTACTGGATTCTTGTCTTTAGGATTGGAAAATGGCAAATTCAGAAATGATGTTGTAGAAAAAACTGTTAAAGTTTCTTACAAAGGTGAATTGAAATCTAGCAAGAATTCTTTGGATTTTCCTTTCGTGAATGCTTTTAGATTACTAGCAAATCCCGCATCATTTACGAAGTTTGCTACAAATACTCCGTTTACAGTTGATGGTATTAATGCTCTATATTCAATTGACTTAAATTCTAAATCAAGATTATCAGCAATTAAGATCGTCTACACTCTTTCTATATCGCCATTTGATCCAAAATTATCTTCTATAGTTAATGCAGCTGATTATCAAGAAATTATTAATAATAGAAATAATCCTGATGCATCTTTTAATGTTGATATGAATAAGTATATTCTTGCTAAAGTTTTAGTCGGTGGTAAAGAATATCCTGATCCAACGTTAAGTTCAAATAAAGATAAAATTGAATTGAAAGCTACAGGTCTTAGAAATTCTGATGCTACGATCTTAACCCAAAGAGAAACTACTATTAAATTTGGCAGTGGAGTAGTTTCAACTGATTTTTCAGAAGTTTCAAATATACAGATAAAAGTTATTGGGAATGCTCCTTCTGTACGATTATCATTGCATAAAATTTACATATTTGATGCACAGAAGGTTAATCTAAGAGATGAACAAGTTCCATGCAATGTTTTAAGTTATGCATTTCCAGCTTTATTTAATTATAATCCTACCGTAAGGTCATTATATTTCCCGACCTCTATAGATTTTAAACGACCTAATCTTCATGTAAAATTATTTGATCCAACAGAGACTTTCAATAGCCCTGGTTTTGCACATTCTATCTCTTTAAGATTTTTGATATTCTCATGGCCTGTTACAATTTTAGATCCCTTAGCTATTTTAAGTATGGGTCAATTATCTGGGTCAGGGCTATACTTCACGAGAATTATTAGTACTATTGCTGAAGATAAACAGTTAAATTTATCTTTTTTAAATCAAAATTTTTCTTCTGCTCAATCAAGAATCTTATCTCTGCCAAAATTAAATATAAATGATGGATGGGGTTCAATTCAAATCCAAGTTGCTGCAAAAACTAGTGATGATTGGTCCTTAGTTCATACAATAACTACAACTTTAGGAAATACTGAAAATTTTGTAGCGCCTTATATCTATAGGTTTCAAAATAATACTGGATTATCTTATACTGATATTAAATTTA
>Ga0208923_1000005_pt1 | contig 94455 bp, 79 predicted proteins | sample ColrivemetaGS575_FD_187620 | JGI IMG/M metagenome (GOLD analysis project Ga0208923, IMG submission 187620) | Estuarine microbial communities from the Columbia River estuary - Freshwater metaG S.575 (SPAdes) (version 2) | ecosystem: Environmental > Aquatic > Marine > Intertidal zone > Estuary ...
TATTTGCATTATTTCCTGAAAGATCATACCAAGTGTTGCCTGTTCCTGGATATGAATCTTTAGAAAAAGCATTGACATATAATTTTAATCCATCAGTTGTGTAAATGTAAAAAGGATTGGCAGATTTAGTTGATAATGATTGAGCTGCTGAGAAAAAAAGTTCATTATCAAATATACTGTATGTTAAAGCAGTTTGTACATATGGGGCAGACGAATATAAACTTACGTTACCATTAAACGTCAAGGATGTAGAAGTTTGATTTGATGTGCTCGAATAAATTGAAAATGAGCCATCTGAAATAATGTCAGCCATTTTCTTATCCTCAGATTATAGTAATTTTTGCATATACGTCAATGTTCGGTAAAGCATTTGAAGTAACAAATCTTCTTCGGGTTCCTAGCATATTAGGCCCTACACCATTTACCCATGCAGTACCATTCCAATATTGAAACGATCCATTTATATTTTCTGTACTATATGCTGTAAATACTTCTTCATCTGATTCAGAAACGTAATAAGTTATCTTTAAACTATTCAATGATGGTAATGTATTTGATTGTTCAAAACCAATGGTAGAATTTGTATTATTAGAATCGTATAAATTCCATTCAAACCCGGAAGGCAAATCTTCATCTACGAAATATGATATTGATAATCCATAAATTCTATTTGGCACACAAGCTCTTCCAAGTATTCTAAATTCAAACATAAATTGAATATTGTCTTTAGGTGTAATAAATGACATATCAAAAGTATCTTCTAATAAACTCCATGAACCAGAATCATCAGAAATACCATCAGTTCTATAATACACACGAAAAGGTTCAGGAGTAGTCCCAAGATCATGAGTCCCTAAAATCTCAGGATGGCTTACAAGTAATTTATTGAATCTAGTAATATAGCTGGTATCAATCGAATGTGTAATGATTCTAGCATTATTTCTAGAAGCAAATCTCCAATCAGCTTCTCCCGGTAATATTGCTAATTTATAAGAGTTATTGACAAAATACCATAATCCATCAGAAATATTAAAGTTTGGAGAATCTCTTATATGAGATACCATTTCTTTTGATGGCATTCTATAATCTGAATTTTCTAGATTTACTTCGCCAAATTCTATATTATAGTAGGGAAAATTTGAATCATATGGTAAAACAGCTGAAAATGCACTTGAAAATAATAATTGTTCTAGATTAGGAATATATCTTACATTTGAAGGGCCTGTCTGAGCATAAGATCTATATCCATTAGCTAAGGGCTTTACCATCAAATAATCTTTACCAAAAAAATCACCATCTTGTTTGATATCATCTAAATCTATTCTTTGTAATACTGTAGCACTTCCACTTCTAAAATAAATACTATGTTTATTTCTGCCTTGCCCTGTAGGTAACCAAAGCATTCTAATACCATCCGCTGTGTTAATACAATCGTAACTTTTAGTCATATACTTAAAAGCACTTGTAGATTCACCAGCTATCAATGTCAATGGAGCCTTTGCATTAAACGCTGCGATTCTCATTGTATTTCCATTTTCTATCATTCCATAAAAAATATGTTCAGTATTAGAGCTTTTTGGTAGAATTGCTAAATTGCTGGCATAAGTTACAGAATATGTTCCAGGATAAAGTATTCTATAATTGGCCCTGACTCTATCTACCGTAGTTGCAAAAGGAACTGTATTACCATGTCTCATAAAAGTGAAATTAATACCTTTTACTAAATAAACTCCACCTAAATTGTAAGGACTAGTGTTCCATAATATTGCTGTAATAAATGATAATTCTTCTATGATGTATGGGCAATTATTAGGATAAGTTTTAGTTACGGTTTCTGTAAGTGTTATAGAAGTATCAGAAATAATTGATGCAACTTCATACCATTCTGTAATAGCTTCAGGATTTGTTGATCCAAATCCGATTCTACTTCCAACACTAAATCTCAAAGTATCAAATTTTGTTCCAGCTCCAGTTACAGTATTACCAGAAACATTTACATATCCATCAGAAGAAGTATCTAAATTAGCATCAGCATCATAGATAAACATATTCGTAGTCCCTCTGAAAAATATGTATACTAATCCACCTTGATAAAACTTATTCTCTTTTCTGTTGTAGATCATATACTGAATATTTTGTGTACTAGAAGTGTTTGTCATAAAAATATAATCTAAATTTTTTGTATATCTTATAACTTTAAATATATATGAAAATGAGTTATTATATAAATTTGATCCATTAAATATAAAATCCATTCTTAAGGGAGAAACATAATTTTCATATTTTGTAGTTCCGGTGTATCTTTTCATTAAATAACCAAGATTAACAAATGAAGGGTCATAACCTGTTGAGTTATAACCTTGATGGGTGATAGAACTAGGTGATAATCCTATATCATCATAATGAAAATGATCTGTTATTTTAGCTAAGAATAAATATGATCCTTCAACTTGTTTATATAATTTATAATAATTTACAGAGTCTGATTGATTCCAAAATATTCTGATAAAGTTTACTGAAGATAAAACTGCATTAGAATTGTATGTTGTTATTTCATCAGATAAATCAGTTTCTCCATCATCAGATACAGCAGATAATTTATAACTATATGAATTATTGCCTGTAGATCCTAAATTATCATATCTACTAAATGATGGGGGACCAAGAGGTATATAATTTTTATAATTTAAACTAGAATCAAAAATTATATCTAAACTTTCTAAAGCCATTATGAACCTCTGTAAATTTTAATATTATATGTAGTATTTGGCATACTTGAAGTAACTACAAATCTTCTTCTAATTCCAATAATATTAGCCCCTATGCCATTTACCCATCCATTATTGTAATATTGAAAATTACCAAATGTTGATTCTGTACTAAGTTGTTTAAATATTAGATTATCATTTTGTTTATTATATATTTCAATAGCTAAATAATTTAATGATTCAAATAAAAACTTTTGTTTAAAACCAATTGTATTATTATTTAAATCTGTATCCTGCAAACTAAATGTTAATTCTTTAGGTAGATTTTCATTAGTATCATAAGACAGAGAAAGCGAATACAATCTAGACGCAATCATGATTTTTTTGAATATTTTAAATTCAAACATAAATTGAATATAGTCTGCTGGTTGAATATTTGTTAAATCATTATTTTCAAGTAGTGTCCATTGTCCTGTATCATCATCAATACCTAATGTTCTTACAAATAATTTATATGCATCTGGTCTAATTCCATATCCTTCATCATATAAGTTTAAAGAATTATTCACAAATACTTTTTTATATACAGATGCATCAATCGTAGCCATTTTAGGTAATACTAATCTATTTTTTGTTGAAGCGGCTAAATATGATTCTGCATACATTGGATAAACTAATACACTATTTTTTCGACCTAAATGAACATTGATATAGTGTAATCCTTCATCCGAATTTTGATATACAGGTATATTCCATACATAGTTAAAATCTCCATTTATAGGATGCTTATAAATAAGACCTTCATGCATCGTACCAGCAACAGCTGAACCAAATTTATCTACTAAACCTACATTTAAGATATAATTAATTCTATATAAGACTAATTGTCTGTTAATACTACCAAAATATAAATCTAAATTATTATCATATACATTATAGTCTGGTGAGCTACGTGCTTCTAATGTTGCATAGGTTTCACCACCAGCTCTCATAAACCTTAATCTTTCCAAAATAAAGTCAGTGGAATTATTTTTAATTTTATCTACATCTATTATAAAACTCCAGCTGTTATCTGGAACTATCATAATATTTCTTCCAGCATATTTTCCAGTTTTAGGTGTATGAACTCTTGTTAAATGATATAATTGTCCATTATTAGCTACGACATTTGCCGTCATTGCTAATACAGCAGCTGTGGAAGTTCCAGAAGATAAATCTGTCAAACTTGCTCTTACATTAAATTTATAGAATCTAGTAGTACGTGAAGTTATATAATTATTCCCATAAACATAATGAACTGTATTTGTATATTTTTCATCTGTGCCAATATACATATCATTAGGAGGAGCTGTAGGGTGAGTAAGTCTATAAACAGCTCTTTGATTGTCTACAGTAGTTGCCATGGGTATAGAATTACCAAGAAAAATCCTAAATAATCCAAAATGCAATCCTTTAGCAACATACAGTCCTGCTTGATTGAAAGGAGAAACTGTTTGTCTAGAAGAGGCCATTATTCTTAATTCTTCTATGATATAAGGAGTGTTTGAATTGATAGCTCCAGCGGAAGCATCAATAGTTATAGAAGTGTTAGAATTTATTGCTGTTATGTTGTACCATGTTGTGATATATCTAGCTTCAGTTGATCCAAAACCAATTCTAGCTCCCACTGCAATTCTGTCTGATACCCAAGTTGTATTGGTTCCTGTCACACTATTACCAGAAGTAGCAATTGTTCCATTAGTGTGATTATATAATTCAGCTAAAACATTTCCATAATTAGTCATGCTAACCGCAGGGCTAAGTATCAAATCTAATCTACCAACATATAAGAATTCTTCAATTTTCTTAAAATGTTTGAATAAAAATAATTGTTTAAATTGTCCAGCACTACTAGAATAATAAGTTAGAACATAATTAAAGTCGTCATTATATTCAAAAGCTCTAATGATATCTGTCCAGTTACCAATATAATCTAAGGGAATATGATAAACTTTTTTTGGACCTATAAAATTATCGTAATGTTTTTCGCCTGTGTATTTTTGAATTAATGGTCCTAAATTCAGTTTACTTGGATTGTAGCCTGATGTATCTACTGTTGGGAATAAAGTTGAAGGGCTAGATGAACCAATGTCATCATAATAGTTAGTTGATGTAACAGTAGCTAATAATCTCTCATTATCTTTTGTTCTACCGTATATTTTATACCCAGTAATATTCCTGATAGCTTTCCAAGATATTCTATTATAATTTGAAGAGTTTAGTGTACTATTTCCAGTAGTAGTGATGATTTGATTCGATAAAGATTCCCCATATTGATCATAAGCTGTAACTCTATAAGAATATGTAGTAGATCCAGTTGTACCAAAATTAGACACACTTATGATAGGAGCGTCAATTGATTTATAGTTAGTAATATCAGTAGCTTTGTTAAAATCAAATTCAATTATTTTTGATTTTTTATTACTGAAACTTGAAACATTATTTTTCTTTATATTTATATTTTGTGGAAAATCCGGAGCTTGAATTGAATTTAAGTAAAATCTGATTGGGCCGTTTAAATAATTATTACCCAAAGATTCTGCAGAGTTGATAGATGGAGCGCCTAAAAATTTATTAGTAGTAAATGGCACACTATAAGAAATTGGTTCAGCATATATTGATGTTGGATTTGTGTATAAGCTTTGAATTTCAGTGATATCTAATGCTCTGTCAAAAATTAAAAAATCTCTTATAGTACCGTTGAAATATTCTCCACCGTATGCCCATCCAACTCTCAAGGGGCTATTTTTATAACCACCAGGCCATGTTCCAGCAAAATTTGTAGTACCAATTAATTTTCCATTAATATATAACTTTATTGCAGATCCATTCCAAGTTCCAACTAGATTATGCCAAGTGTTTGCAGCTAAGGTTCCAATAAATGCAGGACTATTTTGCCCAACAGTTGTTCCAATACCAAAATAAATTTGAGGTCCTGGTCCTTGAGACATATATATGGAAACGTTTGTATTATCACCAATAGCAAATATTTTCTTGTACGCACTTTCAAACGCTACAGTTTTATAAACCCAAATAGAAAATGTAAGAGAATTAAAAGGTATAAAAATTCTTCCATTTTCAGCATAGTCATTACTTCCATCAAATGTAAGACCTCCTCCATTAACAGAAGACCAAGTAGGGCCATTGAAAAGAGATAAGTTCCTTGACGAAACTAAATCACTAACAATATTCCCCATTTGTTCATTAAAGGGGTAACAAGCGATTAATCCATGAACGATAGGGTTGTTATAATTTATCGTAGATCCAATTGGGGGTCTATATGAAGGGAATGTACTCATCTTATCTTAATTTTAACTTTCCCCAAAGAATCTAAAACACCTGTATTAAATACAAATCGTCTTTTAATATTTGCTATATTTGTTTCATCTTTAAAATCTAAATGTAAAACACAATATTTAGAATATGCATTAGTTCTAAAATTATTCCATTTTGTATATATTTTTGGATCTAATAAATAAGAATCTGTGATGCCTTCAGTTTGAGATATATAGATAAATGTAGAAACATCATTAGATCCATTTATAGTTAGGATACAATACCCAGGCCCAGGATTATTACCTGTGAGAATTCTGAAAGGATGATATCCTGCAGTAGCAGTATATGATGCAAATACTGGGGTACTAGAAGCTGATGGGAAATTAATAAATGGAAGTGTAGATGTATAATTTTCTTCTAGCGCATTATTACCGATATATAATCTACCTTCATCATCATTAGCCCATCCAATACTAAATATTTGATCCGTTAAACTATACAAATATCCAAAAAATTCATAGCTAGTATATTCAGGAGTACTAACATTCATATTAGTAGTAATGGTCGTAGAAGTTGGTACATTTGATTTAAAATAATTTAAATTACCTCCCCAATATCCAGAGAATATTTTTTGTGTAAATCCAACAAGACTACTTCCGTTAGGTGCAGTAATTGAAGTTAGTAAAGATGACAAAGCATAACCTTTTAAAATGAATAGATTATCTAAATATCCCTTCATAAATGTGCTAGGGTTATTGTCATCACCACATCCAATATTTAGCGTATTTGTTGTGTTATTAAAGATAATAGTATTTGTGACTTTACTTTTCCTTACACCATTCAAAAATGTACAAATTTCACCAGATTTTCTATAAACTACAATTCTATTCCATATATTCAATAATTCAGATATATTACAAATTTCAATCAATGAATTAGCAGAAGTGTTACCTATATAAAAAACTAATTTTGCTACACTAGAAATTGTTTCTTTTCCAATTTCCCATCCTGCATTTCTTCCTGAACCACCAAAGCTAATGATTCTAAATGAAGAACCACCAAAATCAAGAAGTGAATAAGGTTTGTAAAAAAACTCGATATGAAAATCAGAGTTAAAATTGTAATCTTTGTTATTATCTAAAGATATATAACTATTATTAAAATATACTGAATTACTGGAATTATTTTTTTGTGAAGAAATAAATAAATTATTGCTTATTAAAGATTTTTTTGTAATTGATTTATCTGATATTTTACAATTTACCCATGAATTTAGATATGATTCTAATTTTCCATAAGTAGTAAGTTCAGATGATTGACTAGCATATAAAGAATCATTATTATATATATCTATTGTCAAAGGCAAAGATTTACTCAATGAGGTTGATTGATTTAAATATATAGTATTGCTGTTATCTAATGTACTTTTAGCATCAAATTTAAAATCTAAATTATTATCTCTACTATAAATTACAGATAAGCTATGAATTCTAGCATAAATACCAGAACCACCTATAGTCTTGAACATTATTTTAAATTGAATCTTATCACTTGCTGAAAAAGACGATAGATCTTTATTATCTTTCAGTAATGTCCAAGAACCAGAATCATCAAACATGCCTGAGTTTCTAGCATATATTTTGTAATGATCTGTAGCTAATCCTTGCTCTAAATCACCAATATAATCATCGTATTCTATGTGTAATTTATCGAAGCTAATATTATCAGGACATGGAATTATAGGTGTTATTGCAAAACATTTATACTTTTCAGCTAATGTATAATCAGCACAATATATCTCAGGATATATAGCATTGCTGTCAGTACGATATAATATGCCTTCTAATGAAGAACCATATTGTCTATTATTATTTCTAATTGTCGAATAAGATTTGGGTCTAATTGTATCATCAATTGTGTCTCTGTATAATCCATATCCTCCACCAAAACCAATATATCCGTCAGATGGCCTATTATTTACAAATTCTAAAATTTCACTTCTATTAGATTGTCTGTATCCATTGCTTCTACTCATGACAAATTTATCTGTAAAAGCATCATAAGACATATCCGTATAACCTGATAAACCCATTGACTCATCATTTACTGTTGTTATTGCATCTACTCTTTCGTTGATGTATCTTTTATTACTTTCAATAGAATATTCTGGCACTCTGTATAGATATTTTTCAGTAAAATGATAGTAAAGAGAATTAGTGCCTTTACCTGCTCCATGATTTACATTAGCGAAGCAACCTATTCTTGAGTCTCTTCCTAGTGCATTTAAAGGAGCATGGTCTAAATCTAAAGTTTTATATAAATATGCTGACGTAGATCTGCCTGAAGATAATCCTGTTAATAATGCTCTTATATTGAATTTATAAATAGATCCTAAAGCTCCGGTAGTTGAAATCATACAATACATATATTGTGTTTGATTATCTATTTTTGGCGCTAGAAATGCAAATGTAGAATTATTCATAGTTGAAGTCATAGCATCTGATAAAATATATGATACTCTTTGATTATCAACAGTTGTTGCCACAGGAACAGTGTAAAGTGCTAAATCAAAATAATTATAATTTAAACCTTTAGTTAAGAAAATACCATTATTTGCAGCAACATAATTGGTTTGAACTAGATTTTGAACTATTCTAATTTCTTCAATAATATAAGGTGTATTAGATGGTATATTTGCGATTAATACTTCGGCTATCGTTATACTTGTATCTGAATTTATAGCTGTTATTTGATACCATGTTTTGATCAAACTGGCATCTTTAGAGCCAAAGCCAATTCTAGCCCCTACTGCAATTCTATCTGTAACCCATAATGTATTGGTCCCTGTAATAGTATTGCTTGTTCCAGAAATTGTACCTACACTATGTCTATCCACTAATACTTTATAAAAATCATCAAAATATGAGTTCGGTCTGGATAAACGTATTCTACCTTTATAAGATTTATCATCTGTTTTTGTATTATGTTCATATAACCCAATATCATTATAGTTCGAGTTTGTATTATTTATAGTAAATATCCATACGATATCATTACTAAATTTAAATGTATCTATTAAATAAGAACCATTAGTTGCATAATAGTATGCACTGAATAGTGCTTCATTACTCATCACTGACAAATAATTTTTAATTTTAGAACTTTTATCTGTGTATAGTTTTATATATTTACCCAGATTTAATTTATTAGGGTGATATCCAGTATTATTTATAGATTTAGGTTCTTCGTTTAATGTGTTTTGTCCAATATCATCAAAATGATTCGCATCTCTAACTAAATATAATAATTGATATTTATTATTTATATATTTGTAAATTTTATAATATGTAGCAAAATCATATAAATCCCATGTTAGTCTTACGAAATTACTACTGGATAAAGTAGAATTTCCATTGTTGGCAGTAATTACAGAAGACGGAAGAGATTCTCCTTCATCATTACAAGAAGAAATTTTATATAAATATTGAGTGCTTCCAGTAGTTCCAAATACTTGATTCGTTATATTATTAGGAAAATAAATAGGAATATAATTAGTTGTTTTAATATTTGCATCAAAATCTAATCTTGAAGAAATTTTAGATTCAACAAGATTATTTAATGTAAATTTATGTGTTCCACTATTCTCAGACGATGTAATAGATGAAGGAGATATTGTAATTCTTCCAGGAAAAATATGACTTCCCAAAGTTTCTGCAGATGTAATACTTTGAACTTTTATCTGATTTCTTAAAGAAACATAATATTTATAAGCTGGAGGAGATTCTATTAATTGGTAAGGATTTTCATGTAAAGATTTTATTTCAGAATCAGTTAAAACTTTATTAAAAATCATTACATAATCAATATAACCTTTAAAAGTTCTTGAGCTAGGGTCAGAATTGAACCATCTCTTGCCTATAGTTAACGGATACGAATTAGGGGTGACATTATATTGGAAATTCCCACTTTGCCATAATGTTCTTAAATTACCATTAAAGGTCATTTGCATTATAGCACTAGATGATGTTTTTTGGTATGTATTAGTAAAAGTTATCCAAGTATTATTAGTGAAGCTAGGAAGAATAGCAGCATATGGATAACCTACATCAAACCATGCTTGACTACTAATATACCAAAATGCTAATTCCTCATCTGTATCACTAACGCCCTTTCCCAAAACATCATTCCATCTAGTTTGAATGTCAGTGGAATTTACTCTGACAAACATAGATACAGCATTTGGTGAGCTTAGTGTATTAGAATCAGGAACTTCTACAAAATCATTAATCCCATCTAAAAATAAGGAATTGTTTAAGAATGAAGCCCCATTTTTTAGTAAACCATGATTTCCATTCCCACTAAAATCATAAGCAATATTTCCTCCATTTTCATTAAATAAATACCCAGCCATTAAATGAGTAGATAATGGATGATTATTATTTAAAGTGGAGCCCAAAGGGGGCTTATAATTGTATTGAGAAAAATCTAACATTATAGGTGAATAACTAGTCTTTTAGTTCCTGCTGTAGTAAAAAGAATATCTCCGAGAATTTGGCCTAATCCAAAATCAGTCCAAGTGGCTCCACCGTCAACAGATCTTTCTAAATACAATATTACATTACCATTTGATGAAGCTGGTGCAGTTACAGTTAATTCAACTTCAGCACCAATATGTAAATTCACTAGATTGTCAATTATATTTGAATGTGTATATGAAAGGTTAGGCACTGAAGTAGCTCCTCCTAAAGGCACAAACGAAAGATTTAAGATTGTGGAAAAGGATGATTCAAAAGTAATACCACCACTGGAGCTAATCTTCCATTGTTTAATCCTAAGTACGATAGCTCCTGCAGTGTTGATTGTTTGACCAGTTCTATTTTCTACACCAAATCTGTATGTGGGTCCTAAAATACTCATTACTTAACCTCTAGTTCTACTTCATACTCTATATTTTTTTGGAAAGCTGATGTAGGGACAAATCTTCTTCTTAAACCAACTTGATTAGGTCCGTAACCCTTTTGCCATCCTGAAGCATAATATTCAAAATCGCCAGTAGAAGACCTATCAGCATTTTGTATTAAATAAAGTTTGTTATTGCTTTTATTATAATACTTGATAGTAAAAGTTGGATTTGCTTTATATAATTCATTTTGTACAAAACCTACAATTGCATTTGTGGTATTGCTATCAGATAAATTCCATGAGAAACCTTTTGAAATAGTTTCCTTATTATCATATTCTACACTAAAGCCATAAATCTTTTTTGTCTTAGCATAATGTAAAAATAAAGATGATTCAAATCTAACTTGCAATTTACCAGTATTTTGTATATGTTCTATATTTCCTGTTGAATCAATTAATATCCATTTACCAGTATCATCTTCTATTCCATTATTTCTCACATAACATCTAATAGGTTCAGCCGATATCGAATTAGCATTATCACCATATAAAACATTTGTATTACAATGAATTCTTCTCAATATTGTATTTTTGTCAAGAGTAATCATTGAACTAATACAATAATTTTTAAATTTATCTGAGAATGTCCAATGAGCTATGTGTGGTAAAGCAAAGATTGTATTTCTAAATCTATTCGCATCTGTTCTTATAAAGTAAGACCAGCCATTGATAGATCTAACAAAAAATTCAGCATCTTGAATAGCATCTACTACATCATTAGGTTTTGATAAAGGATTACCAATTCCGGAAAAACTAAACATATTTGTATCAATGAATTTATCAATATTACCTAATGTTGAAATATATCCTTTTAACAACCAAAACCCGGAAGGTGGATAAATTACTCTGTCTAATAAATCATCGTAAGATATATTATTTTGATATTGCCTAGATTGATGGATCATTACATCAATATTTGGAATCATAATTAATAATGGATAGCTATGTGTAAATAATTCTATATTATTAGCATATATATCAGAATCTTTAATTACAGTTACACCGCTTGTTGATGTGAATAATATTACAGGTGTATCTTTGTAAATTCCATGTTTAGGAACACAATATACACCATTCATCACAGTTCTATCTCTACTAGCTATTGGTATCGTTCCACCACATGTTAACACTAAACTATCACTAAAAGCTGTAACAGTAGATGAGGGATTTAATATAGCTAAATTACTCGTTCTAGTTATTGATGGCCCAGCTACTTCTATTCTTATTCCACCACCACCACCAGCATCTCCACATATTAATCTAAAGAAAATAGGTCCAGCAGATAAAGTTATATTGCCACTAACTTCGTAAAATCCATGATTGCCAGGTTCTGATAGAAAAGTATTAGAAGTAGTGTATCCGCTTTCAGCTGTAGCTCCTAGCCATAAATAAGATGCATCATCAGATTGTAAATAAAATGTATATGTACCAGGAGTTGTAATATTAAAATATCCATAATAATGATATGTCCAAGCTGCAATATTTAATGATAAATAAATATCATTAAAATTACCATCATATGTTGCAACATTATTAGTTAAGAAAGATAAATTATCTGCAAAATATCCAGTGTAAGATAAACGAGCAATACCTGATAAAGTTTGTGTAGTTGAAATTAAGTCTTTTCTTATATTGTATTTTTTAATTCCTATAACATTAGAAGTGCCGATATAATATACACAGTAGACATATTGCGTATTGTAATCATCCATTGGTTTTAAAGGCATTGCAAATATAGTTCCATTTATAGATGGATTAGATAAAAGAAAAATATTTGCACCAATTGGATCTGTATTCGTTTGTAAAAATGTTTTACCAATAGAAAAATCGTTTTCAGTTACACCTTTAATAATATAAAGACTATTAGTTGTATGAAAAATAATTCTTAATTCTTCAATGACAAAAGGTGAATTTGCTGTTATAGTTTCTGAAACAGTTGATGCTAAAGTTAATGTATTATCATTAGGTATATCTGAAATTATATACCATTTTTCTACAAGATGTGGTTCTGTAGTACCAAAACCTATTCTTGAATTTTTAGAAAAATTTGATGTTTTCCAAGATGTTCCGACACCTGTTACTGTTGTACCTGAAGCTGAAACTGTACCTGTATAATATCTCGTCAAGCTTATTTTTAGATTAAGCGTACTATATGAAACTGAAAGTCCTATATCGCCAACAAATGTCATTGCACCTGTTGATTTAAAATGTTTATATAGTGCTATTCTTCTTGGATTGGATGTTGAAGGTTTATCTAATACTATATATGTAATATCATCTGACCATTGTGTAACATCCATAAAATAACAATACACATTTTGAGCTTGATATATGCTGTCATACATAGGTCTTGCTATATCAAATTCTCTTAATTTGATATAGTTGTCTTCTTTGTTATTTCCAGTATATAAAGAATAGTACGGACCCAAGGATACTTTTTTATAATCATATCCGCCTGAACTATTAGTATTTAATATTCCGTTTGGAGTAATAGATCCATCATCGTCAAAATGATTATATATAGTAGTGGTAATTAATTGCTCACTGCCATTTATTCTTCCATATATCTTGTATCCTGTAGCTCCATCGACCCAATCCCATTTAATTCTATTGAAATTGGTTGAGGATAGTACAGAATTACCAGTAGTAGTGATTGTAGCATTAGTAGATATTGATTCAGTTAATTCATCTAAGGCTTTAATCTTGTAAGAATATGTAGTAGACCCAGAAGTACCAAAATTAGTTATATTTACATTATTGGGCTTATTTATAACACTGTATTTTGTATATTCTGTATTTTGATTAAATTCAATATCTTTAGCATATTTTGTTAATCCAGAAATATTCTTGTATTTGATAGATGGATTGAATGTATTAAATATAGGTAGCTTTTCTTCAGATGTAATACTTGGTGCTGCTAATAATCTATTTTGAGAATATGAATAATAGTTTAAAGCTGTAGGAGGATCTATAAATTGATAAGGTTGTTCATAAAGCGACCTTACTTCTTCAGCAGATAAAGCACGATTGTAAAAAGATACATTTGAAATTTTAGCGTTATCATAAACATACCCTCTACCAATTTTATTTAGGTTTGTTGCACCAGTAGTATTTGATGACCCCAAAGAAGTACCATTTTTATAAAAAACTATGTTGTTATTTGAATCTTTTGTAACAACAAAATTGTACCAAGTGTTGATATTTATTGGTCCGTGGTTTACACCTGTAGAAGTCCAAGTTGGATTTGTAGAAAAAGCAACCCATATACTTCCTGACCAAAATAACAAATGATATGAATATAACTGTGTATCATCACCCAAAGGACTTCTATGAGATGCATCAAAAAAATTAAAATTTATCCAAATCGAAGTAGTAAATACAGAATAGTTTTGTATTGACGTTCCTAGATCAATATAATCATTACTTCCATCAAATTGCAAGCATCCATTATTTTGAGAATTCCATACAGGGCCATTCATCAAACTACCATGATTATCTTTACTTAAGCCATATATTTTATTGCCAGTTTGTTCATTAAATAGCCAGCATCCAACTAATCCTTGAGCGAGAGGGTGATTTGTATTAATTGTAGATCCCAAAGAGGGTTTGATATTTGATTTATTTTTAAACATAACTAAAAATTAAATTTATCTCTAAAATAGTTTGACATTTCTAATACTTCTGAATCTGACATAGTTCTATTAACAACCATTAATGCATAAATTCTTCCATCCATGAAAGGTTGAATTTCATTATTCGCATAATTCCCTATAGAAAAGAATCCAAATAAAGTTTCCAGTGTCGCAGTTTGTCTTGAAGTAAGAAGCATTTTAACGCCGTCTTTATACATTCTAAATCTTTCATATCCATATACAGTTGTTGCATTAGAGGTATTGCTGTATGAAAATGTTAACACAGTATTTTCATCAAAATTTTCTACATAAAATCTTTGTGCTGAGTATGTACTTTGCCATGCATCAGTAGTATAATAATATCTACCATTACATTCATATGACAATTCTGTTCCTCTTCCAAAATAACCATATAATTGAGTATTAGCTCCTCCGTAATATAACATTACAGGATTTGCCGTTAAACTATAACCATTATTAGCAGTTTGATTTCTTATAATCATAAATACAGTAAAGTTATCATTATAGAATGGAAAAGATTTTGCTAGATTATATGAACCATCTGGAACAAAGTAATCATGTTTAGAAAAAGATGTGAAATATCCTGTTTTATCCCAATCAACATAACCTTTGCATTTGAAATTGTTATTGTATCCACTTAAATCATACCAAATATTTCCTGTGCCTGGATAAGATTTTTTCTCAGAAGCGTCAAGATACAACACTACATTTTTAAGTATGGCATAATTAATATTAGACCCATAGTTTTGATAGGGTAAAGTATTAAGCATTAATTTTGTATCATTTATAGCCTTAGATACTTCAATTGCTTCTACATTGTCATAAATAGATTTAGATCCCAAAAATAATGTGTTTCTTGAAAAAGGTACATTATTTATAAATGAAGTTCCAGTACCTGTTAAAGTTTTTCTATTAGTGTATGGAGTGTAGAAATAACCATATAAATTTGAAGTAGATGTAATTCCAGGCCCGGATACAGTAAATAAAGTTCTTCTATCACCCCCACAAGAATTCATAATACGTATACTATAATATTCTCCGCCATTCAGATTTACAGAATAAGAAATTAGTCCAGTGTTAGTATATATATTTCTATTAGCTTTAGTAAACCCTGTATCTGCAATATTTCCTATCCACATATATCCAGTTATCCAAGCTTGATATGTAAAAGTATATGATCCTGTAGTTGGCGCATAAAATTTTCCATAAAAGTCAATTGTGTAACCAACTATGCTGGCGTGATAAGGTAAATCAAAATTGGTTACATGTTCATAATCTTTCATCAATTCACCATTATTATGATCAAAATCTCTGTTTTGATCATAAAAACGATAGAATCTTTCCTTAAGACCAGGCAAATACACTGTAGATGTACCAGGATCGATAGAAATAGTTCCTTCACTATAATATATAGATGAAGGCAATGTCTTTCTAACTTTTCCGTAGATGTCGTTTTCTAATCTATTATTGACATCATTATAAATTCTCGTCACTTCGTTTGCAGTTACAGATTTACCGAAAATTCTTGCTTCATAAATTCTTCCATAAAAACCATGATTAGAAAAATCTGAATTTCCAATTTTAAGATTAGATAGTGATAAAGATAATGTTGGGGAAATATTTTCAGTTTTATTTAATCTTCCATTAATATATAAAGAATAATTACTTCCATTAAAATTAATTATAACATTATATACATAACCTGGAATAATACTTCCATCTGACACTACTATATTAGAATTACCAATCCAAAAATTTAGCTTATAATCACTAGATAAGTATAGATGATAGAAATTATTTCCCGTAGTTCCATTATTTCTTGATACCAAACTCATATTACTAAAACTGATATTTTCATCAATCATAAAAGTAATACTCATACATAAACCATTTATATAAGGTTTATTTAAGAGAATTGAGTTTGTAGAAATATAAGAGCTACCATTAAAGATCCAAGGCTTATCTACTTCGGAGCTTTGTGAGGTATTGACAAAAGATAAAGCTAGATTATTTTCAGATAAATCATAGGAATAATTTGAATCTATTTTTAACAAATCCCATTTTGAAGTGTAAAGACTATAGATGGCCTTTGTAATAGGACTAAAAGTATAAGTATTTACAAATCTCAATCTTTTATTGATAGATTGTGAACCTATCCCATTTATCCAAGATTCATTATAATATTGGAATTGGCCATAAGTGTTGTCGTCACTTTTTTGAGTATATATAATTTGTCCAGAAATAGAGTCTTTTGCTTCTATAACAACGAGCGGATCGGATTCAAATAAAATATAATCTTTTTTATATAATTCTTTTTGTTGAAATCCTAAAACATTATATAATGTATTTGAATCTTGTAAATTCCATTTAAATTCAGATGATATGACATTCTTTGTTTCATAAAATACATCAATATTATAGATTTTCCTAGGAATAGTTGAATAAGCTAAAACAGTGAACTCAAATCTAAATTGGCATTTATCTGTTGCTTTTATATCAGAAAGATCATGCATTCTGTTAAGCAAAATCCATTTACCTGTATTATCTTCTATTCCTTCTGTTCTTATATAAAGATTGTATTCTGCGGGTAACTTTGCATATCTATCATCACCCTCAACAAAATTATCTGATATAATGATTTTAGATAATTTTCTAGCATTGTAAGTTGATATGGTTGGTGTAATTATGTAAGAATTATATTTTTTTGCAAACAATTCATCAGGTTTGTAACAAATTGCTTGGATATTAACCCATTGATCCGCTTGTTCTCTTGTGAAAAAGATCATTCCATTAGAAACATGAGTCATTAGATTTAATGACCAGTTTACATCATTTGACACGTTAAATATTAATTGATTATATGTATAGGAATACCAAGGAGTGTAATATCTTCTTTTTAATTTTATAGCATCTCTAATTCCCGGCTTATATCTATAAAATCCCATGTGTGCATAAGAATAATCTTGGAAAAAGAACATATCTTCTTCTGGTAAATATTTATGGAATTTTGTGCTATACCATCCTCCGTAAAGAAACCCACCATTTCCATATATAGATGAAAATTCATCTATTATAACATTTGCATTTGGTGTTAATAATAACTTTGTAGGTATTCTTAAAACTCTACCGTAATTTGCAAAATAAATACATTCTTCATCTTTCCCTGGCCCAGAAGAAGTTTTAGCAATTGTCATTTTCCCACTTGTAGCAGGAGGCGCATTAAACGGAAAAGCAAATGTATTACTTCTTGCAACAATTGCGGAACTTGTAATCCCGGCACTTATTGATGTTAAATCAGCCCTTAAGTTAAATACTAATAAATGATTACCTGTAGTTATATTATTCTGTAAACTTGCAACATATACATATTGTGTATTATTGTCTACTTTTGATCCTATAGCACAATTTGGATACCAATAAGATTGTGTACTTATGTCATCAAGATGATAGGCAGCTTTAATTCTATCTACTGTTGTTGCTGCTGGGATTGAATTTATTTTTTCATGAATAAAATCAAAATAACTTAATCCTTTAATGACAAACAATCCACCTCTAGTAAAATCTGATCCATTAAATCTTGCACTTACAATCATAAATTCTTCTATTACATAAGGAGTATTTACTGGATAAGACGTAGCTGTTGACGTTAGGGTGATTGAAGTATTTGAATTAATTGCTGATATTTCATACCAGTCATTTACAAATTCTGGTGTATCAGAACCAAATCCAATTCTATATCCAACACATAATTTTTGATCATTCCATATTGTAGAAGATCCAGTAACGCTTGTACCAGATACTGATACTGTTCCATTATTTATGACATTATATACTACATAAGGTTTGTCATATGCTTGTAAGCTTTGTGTAATTGGATATGTAACATATGTACTTCCAACATAATCAAATTGGTTTATTCTTTTATCATAAGTATATAAGTGAAATCTACTAATATTCCAGTTTCTATATTCATCTAAAACTAACCAAGTAATATTATCAGACCAAGATACTACATCACCAGTATTAGCATAATTCTGAACAATACCTTGGTTATAATCAAAATTAGATTTTACTGAAATATAATTATCAATATATTTATATCCAGCATTAAGAACATGATCTTCTGTTATATTTAGTTTTTTATGATCATAACCTATGTTACTTTTCGTTAATGAATTAATATTTTGGGTTGCAATTCCAATATCATCATAATATGTATTATTTATATCTGCAATTAATTTTATTGAATTTGAAGTTCTTCCATAAATTTTATATCCGGAAGCTTTATATACTTTATTCCATTTGATTCTTATATAATTTGTTGAATCTAAAGTGCTATTTCCATTGGATATTTTTATAATGGATGATGGTAATGTTTCGCCATAAATATTATATGCACTAATTTGATATGAATATTCTGTAGAGCCTGTAGATCCAAATTGAGTTAATGATGAAATTGATGGTATTGCAATTGGATTTAAATCTGTAACTTGCAATTTTGAGTCAAATCTTAAACTTTGTGACAAGAAACCAGTATCATAAATATCTATAGAATTAATAGGTTTACTAAAAGATTCTTCAGATGTTATAGAGTTTACACCAAGAGTTACAGGACCTGGTAAAATTGCAGATCCCATAGATTCTTGAGATGTAATTGATGGAGTGTTTAATATTCCAAATTGTCTATAAGAATAATATTTTAGAGATGAAGGTGGGTTTAAAAATTGATAGGGGTTTTCATATAAAGATTTAATTTCTTCATCTGTTAGAGCACGATCATATATATAAATTTGATATATATAGCCCGAAAAGTTATCAATTCCACCACCACGTCTACCTATCCTTAAATTATGTCCAGGAGAGGTAATGGTAGCTGGCACAGACGCAGTTACTTCAGCTGCTAAACTAGCATTTACATATGTTTTAACACTTGTAGATGGAATCCAAGTACCACAGACAAAATTTACCGCTCCATTACAAACATTATTGGTAGTATAAGCAGAAGCTGCTCCAACAGTAAGAGAAATTCCTCCTACTGACCCACAAGATAAACTAAATCCACCGTTAGATCCATAAGCTCCACCAGCTTTATCTATCAACCATTTGTCAGTTACGGAAGTTTTGAACCAAGCTAAAACAGACATTCCTGCAGTAGGTAGAGTATAGTTATCATTTGAAAGTTCTATGTAGTCATTAGAACCATCAAAAAATATTCCTTCACTACTATTATGTAAAAATATAGGTCCATTTATGAGAGTGCCAAAAGTAGGTTTTTCACAAGCATCATAAATTCTTAATCCAGTTCGTTCATTGAATAAAAAACAGTTAACCAACCCTTGACTTAAAGGATGATTCCAATTTATAGAAGATCCTAAGGGTGGTTTGTAATTATATTCTGAACTACCTGGAAGCATTTATAGATGTACGATTCTTCTTTTAACACCAGAAGTTGTGAAGTTCAATACAGCAATAACTTGGCCTAATCCATTATCAGGAAATGTAGTTCCATCGTCAAGAGATCTTTCAATATAAAGAATTACATCTCCGTTTGCCGATGCTGGAGCACTAACTGTAAATTCAATTGTAGCACCAATTAATTTTACTACTGCATTGTCAATAGCAGCAGAATTCAAATAAGCTGTATTGACTAAAGTAGTAGGTGAAGCTGGAGTTGTTCCCAAGTTTAAAGGAATTGTAGCACTACCATCAAACACTACCGAAGCATCGTTGGCATATTTCCATCCACGATATTTAACTATAATACCGCCAGATCCAATAGTCTGTCCAGTTCCGTTATATACTGAAAATCTAAAATCGGGTCCTAAAGCACTCATATCTATCTCCTAAAAGCATTACCAACATCAATATGTGTAATGCTTGTATTTTTTCCAAATAAAATTTCCGCTCTTGATAACATTTCTTTTGGTGCTAAAATAGAAATATCAATCTTATCTTGTTCAGAAATGATATCATTCTCTATAAGCGTATCTAAAACACTTTGTACAGCTGGTTCTTCGAATTTAAAAGTCTGCAATCTAGAAGAGAGCAATCTTAATATTAAAAGAGCTGCGTTTTGTGCTGGATTTTCAGTTTTAGAAACAGACTCAATTAATAATATTTTCCCTGTTGTAAGCATATAATCTTCTAATTTATCTATATTAATAACAGTTTCACCATTAATGTATTTGTTATTTAATAAATCTGCAATAGCTACATGATTACCTAATTCTAAATAAATAGCATAGCCTAAATTCTCAGGATCTAAATTAATCTCATTACTAAGATTACCATAATTTATCATATCGTTTTCTTACACAACTTCTATTTTTATTTTAATTTCATCAGAAACCATTATACCAGTACTTAATACAAATCTTCTTAAAGTACCTACAGTATTAGAGCCTAGCCCATTAGTCCATACATTACCTTGAGCTAAATATTGAAAATTACCATATGCACTCTCTGAAGAAGTTTGAGTAAAAATTAATTTGTTATCTCTTTTTCTTATATATGAAATTTTCAATACAAAACTAGAAGAGTATGTTTTTGTCTGCTCAAAACCATAAATATTTTGGTTAAGATTAGTTATATTACTATTCAATTTAAAATGCTTTGGTAACAATTCTTCTTTTTCTGCCAAAAGTGCATATGAATGTATTCTGGCAGGATGCATTGACAATGCAAACATTTTAAAATTAAACATAAATTGTATAGAATTTTGAACTCTAATATTTGTTAAATCATATGGGAAATATAATCTTGTCCAAGTTCCTGAATTATCTTTAATACCATTTGTTCGATAAAAAACTCTATAAGGATCAGGCTGTACTGGGAATTCTTCAGATCCCACTTCACCAGCATAGTTTACCAATAGTTTTATAAATTTTGATACCGAATAAGTATCAATTTCAGGGCAAATAACTCTATTCTCGTATTCCATCATAGAGTCATTTTCACCACCTATTGGCATTGCGAAAATATGTGAATCTAATGCTTGTTGGGATTGCGTACCACTATTATTAAAAGTATAAATAATTCCGTTAACCGCATTATATGTTTTAAATGATGCACTAGTAGGGGAGATAGCTATATTTCTGGGATTCAATTTAGAAATGTAAGGGTACAAATATTGTGTTCCTATTGGGAAAAATCCTTCAGGCTCGTTTCCGAATTGAAATTTAAAAGCAGAAAATCCATATCCATGGTATGCTATATAAAAATAGTCAGTGTAATTGTCATAAACAAATTCAAATGCACTTCTAGTATCTGCTACTCTAGCCCCGTAATTGGTAGCAGATGTAAAATAAGTTTCTCCAGGTATGTTTAATGTATTTCTTGTAATATGACTTTCTTCTATTCTTATTTCAAAACTTGTTCCACGTAAAAACATAGAAGGTTTATTAGCATATGGACCAGTTTTCATTTCAAAATAAAATAAACCATACGAATTTCCCCAAGCTGGCATATTAAATTGTCCAGTTGTAAAATCATAACAATTTAAATCTATACCTTCATTTAAAATAAGATCTTTACGAATGTTATATCTTAATATTCTAGTTCTATTATTTACGTTGTTATTTTCAACTTGTTTTACATACAAATATTGAGTATTATTATCTTTTTTAGGAGTAACACACCATCCAAAATATGAGTTTGTAGCTGTTGGGACAAAGGCATCTCGAATATTATATAAAGCTTTTTGTCTATCACTAGAAGTAGCAAAAGGAATAGTTACTGTCCCATTAATTGTAAAGTCATCAATGTTAATACCCTTTACATAATATATGCCGTACGAAGGAGCAGGTTGTATTATGAGTCTAATTTCTTCAATAATATAAGGTATATTTGTCCCAGACATTGTAGGAAATCTATCAATAACTAAATTATTATTGTTATTTAAAGCATTTACATAATACCAAGTAGTGATTTTTTCAGGATCTGTAGACCCGAAACCAATTCTACTTCCTGCTGATATTTTTTTATCTTTAAAAAATGTATTAACACCTACAACTTCTACTGATGAAGTAGATAAATTCACAACTCCATCTGTAGTTTTGTCAATTAATGCTATGAGATCATAATCATACGCTGCTTGTCCAGTTCTAGCAAATGTTATATTTATAAATCCTCTATGTGTAAAAGTCCAATTAAATCTATCAAATATTACTAAATGATATTTTCTAATTTGAGAACCAGATACTTCGTTTCTTTGAAAAATCAGAAGATCATATCTGTCAGTGTAACTAATTACATCAGTAGCTAAATACATATAATGCTGAGACGCACTGATAGAATTGTAAATGACTCTAAGTTCATCAAATACATGAAAAAGCTCATGAGGTTGATTAGAAATATAATTGTTTTCTGGAGTAGTGTTGCTTGTAAATAATTTTTGAAATCTACCAATATTTAATTTTGATGGATCATACCCAGAAGTGTCTTTAAGTGGTAAAGCTCCATTTGGATTTAGAGAACCAATATCATCATAAAAATTATTGTTAACTGTAGCTATAAATAGTTCAGAATTTACAGTTCTTCCATATATTTTATAACCTGTGGCATAACTACTTGATTGCCATGAAATTCTTATAAAATTATTTGAACTTAATGTTGAGTTTCCATTTATTACTACTGGATCACTTGCTAAAGTTTCTCCTGATGAATTATAAGCACTTACTCTATATGAATAAACTGTAGACCCAGCTGTACCAAAAGCCTGTAATGAAATTACAGGCTTCGGTACTGAGTTTAATGGAGTTGTAATACAGCTTAAATCAAAGTTATATTCAAGCGCTTGTGTTGTTGCCATCCAGTTCTTCCATGGTATGTTTTCCGGTAGCTACAAAAAAAGCAGGAAACGCAGCTATCGGGAATTGAGTAACATCTCTTTCTAGATAAACTTCAACCAAATCAAAAGCTTTATAATCACCAGTGTACTTTACTTTATACTCAGTTTGCGTGAGTACTGGTGTATCCGCTTCTAAATGGAAAATATTTTCTTCAAGATTCATCTCTTCGTTCATACATTCACCTCTCTATTTTCCTCAATGACTTCTTCGATTTCCTCTGATTTATCCACCTTAATAACAGATTGGATGTTGTCTCCATCATTGAGGGATATGATTTTTATACCAGAACCAGCTCTGCCTTTCAATCTCAAATCGCTTACTCGGACTCTTTGAATCAATCCCTTGCCTGTTAAGATCAAGAATTCATCATCTTCAGACACCGCCAAAGCACCAACAATCTTACCAACTTTAGCGGAATTTGTATCAATGGTCTTCAAGCCTCTGATATTTCTTCCAGAACCACTTCTATATTCAGATGCATCAGTTCTCTTGCCATAACCAGTAGAGGAAATAACAAGAACAGATGGATCATGATTCTTATCAAAAGAAATCATAGAAGACAAGCAATCGCCATCTTTAAGAACCATGGCCTTGCATCCTTGAGAATTCTTTCCAGAAATTTTAATAACATCTTCAGAATATCTAGCTGCCAAACCATTAGAAGTGATAAACATGACATCACAATTTCCATCAGTCATAGAAATAAATGCTAATTCATCTCTTTCAACAATTCCAATAGCCTTAGTTCCCTTTTTACGGAGATTGATGTTATACTCTCGAATTTCAGACTTCTTCACAAGACCATTCTTCGTAGACATCAAGAAATATCCATCAACATCAAGACTCTTCAAATTCATGGTGCAAGCTAAATCGTCTCCCTCTGATAATTCCAAGAGATTATTAATATGAATTCCCTTAGAAGTACGAGACCCCAATGGCAAATCATATCCCTTCTTCTTATACAAATTGCCCTGCTTCGTAAAGAACATAAAGTAATCATGAGTTGATCCAAAGAACAAACTTGATGCTTCATCTTCCTCACGAGATTTAACCCCAATAACACCCTTACCACCACGATTCTGTGCACGATAGGTATTTAATGGAACTCGCTTGATATAACCATCCTTAGTAAGAGAAACTACAATAGACTCTTCCTCAATAAGCTCTTCATTTGACATGCTAGATACAGTGGAAATAATCTCACAACGACGATCATCACCAATCTTTTCAGCAAGATCTAATTGTTCTTTAGAAATCAAATTAAGAAGCTTGCGTTCAGAATTCAAAATTTCAACAAGATAAACATTTCTCTTATTTAACTTATCAAACTCATCATTCATAGAAGAGGTATCAAGCTTTGTAAGATTTCCTAAAGTAATCCTCAATACCGCTTCTGCTTGCTCTTGGGAAACTACAAATCCTTGAGAAATTAATTCACTAGAAGCAATCTCTTTATTGTCTGCATTGCGAATTAACTTAATAACTGCATCAATCTTATTTGTAATGCCAATCAAACCTTCAAGAATATGGATACGCTTATTATTCTTGTCTAATTCAGCATTAAACTTACGTGTTATGACATCTTTTCTGTGATTGACGAATGTTTCTACAAGTTTAATCATAGGCACATTTTCAACCACTTTTTTGCCATTTAATAGGACAGTGGTATTAACAGAAAAATTTGTTCTAAGGCATGTGTGTTTCAAGATTAAATTTAAAACAACATTGACATTTGCTTGCTTGTGAATCCAAACTCGAATATCCATGCCATTTTTATTAGTCAAGTTCTTAAGGTTTGTAATGCCCTCAATTTTTCTAGATTCAACAAGGTCTTTAATCTCACGACAAAAACCTTCAGCTGAACCCCCATAAGGAAGATTAACAACCTTAATATAACATTGACCATTCTTCTCTTGCTCAATTGAATGATATCCCTCAAGCAAAAATGAACCACGGCCAGAAGTAAAGTAATTCTTAATGCCCTCACTTCCAAGAATCTTACACTTCATTGGAAAATCTGGTCCTGGCATAAATTCCATCATTTCACTTACGGTCAAATCTGGATTTTTAATATAAGCAGCAATTACATTAGCAGTTTCACGTAGATTATGCGGAGCAATGTTTGTCGCCCAACCGACAGCAATTCCAGAGCATCCATTGATAATAAGATTAGGAATCAAGGAAGGAAGAACAACAGGCTCCATCAACTCTTCATTATAGTTGGAAATATAATCTACAACTTGATTAGAAAGTTCAGACACCATTTGATCGCCAAAGCCAGAAAATTTAGCTTCTGTGTTGTGGTTAATAATTCCATTAGCAACAAATGAGTGACAATCTGAATCAACCTTTACAGAATAAACATTCTGATTGCCAGCATCTTCAATCTTAACAACCTTTTGATAGAAGTAATTGTCCGTATCAAGATCTTCCACAACCTTAAATAACTCTTCTGAAAGATTTTGCTTAAGTTGAGGAACACTTTGCTTAAAATTATTATATCTATCAAAGTTATGGTTGACAACCCATGAATTTCTAGTGTTATCTCTCAAATAATTAGCTACATGAGGAATATAATCTCCATGAACAGCTGAATTGTTCTTTTCACTTAGACTATCGATAATAATATTTAAAAGAGATTGTTTTCGTGCAGATACAAAATTAATCTCACTTCGGAAATTATTAATGTCATTCTTTCCAGTAATGAGAACTTTGTAAATATCTCTTGACTCAGAATAGGAAAGTTTTGATGTAATTCCAAAACCAAGAAGAACAATCTGAAGTTGGTCACAAAGAATCTTACTTTTTGTATTATAAGAAACTACATTGGTATTAATTTCTGCGCTGCCATCTCCCTCATACAAAGCAGACAGGAACGCAGAAACTACACTCTTGGGTGACTGAAGGATAGCCCATGGAATAGATTTGTCCTTAGATTTAGCTCCGAATTCAAAACCTAAATTAGAAAACATTTCACAGACCTTGGCGTTATGCATTTCAATTGATACGTATGAATTTTTAGACCAACCAACAGGCTCTCTTTCAAATTTATGATATGTATCCTGCCCAAAAGTATTATCTAACGCAAAAGTAAATGCATCAAGAAGATCACCATGAAGATTTGTAAAACCAAATCTCTTAGAATCAATCCATCCCTCAGATACAATGCTTCCCATAATTGTTGCAAGATTTTCATCAATGACATTAGGAATATTTACAACCTTATTCTTAGGTCCAAAATCTGGCTTATAAGGTGTTAAGTCAAAATATTCTGTTGGATAAATACTCTTACGTGAAAGAACAATGTAATCATTTTCCTTAATTTCACTTAGCAATTTCCAATCATATCCAACTTTACCATTCTCATAATTATATGTAAGAACGGGGTGGTTATGAGTTCCTGTGACAGAGAAATTATCTGTTGTAATAATTTTGATAGTAGGATGTTGTCCACAGTCAAACCACTTTGAAGACTTATTAAGTTTATTACCAGCAGAAAGAACAGTGATATCAATCTCTTCTTGTTCAGAAATCTTATCAATCCTTGTCAATCCCTTATTTGTGTACACAAGAGCATCACCAGTTAGGCAGTATCGCATGGCAGCTGGTTTGTCTTCAGGTGCAGGAGAACCAAAGTTTCCCTGTGGAGAAATCAAAGGGTATCGCAAAGACCAATCTTGAGCCATACGAACAAGAGTAGGGTATACAACTGCTTCTCCGTGTGGGTGGTAATTTCCAGAAACGTCACCACAGATCTTAGCACACTTCTTTGTCTTACCTGATGAACGAAGGCTAAGATCATTCATGGCTACAAGAGTTCTGCGTTGGGATGGCTTTAGACCATCCCTTGCATCTGGTAAAGCACGATCTTCCATAACTGCAAAAGCGTAATTGGTAAATCTTTCATCAAGAAGATTTGTAAATTCTTTTTCAAAAACATGATCTGTAAGAGTGCTAGCCTCTACTTCTGCTGATTTATTTTTTCTCATACATTTTCCTCACCTGCACGAATAGCCGACTTCTTAATAATGTGTTCTTTTCTTGGGGCAACTTCACTACCCATCAAAGTTGAAATTAAATCTGATGCTTCTTCTGCATTTTCTACTGCTACTTTGATGATGTGCCTAGTGCCAATTTCCATTGTAGTAACACCTAATTCATCGCCATCCATTTCGCCTAGACCTTTAAATCTAGTTACTTCAATTTTATCACCATATTTATTACGATAGGATTCAAGTTCTTCATTGGAATGGATATAGAACTTTTGATTCTTGACATTTACACGATAAAGAGGTGGCTTAGCAATATATAGTTTACCAGCAAGAACAAGAGGTCGCATGAAACGATAGAAGAATGTCATCAGGAGCGCTGCAATGTGAGCTCCATCGTCATCAGCATCGGTCATAATAACAATCTTGCCGTACCTTAAATCTTCAATCTTGAAATCATCTCGAATACCAGTGCCAAGAGCAGAAATGATAGATGAAACTTCCTCATTTTGCATTAGACGAGCATAATCATTCTTTTCTGGATTGATAATCTTTCCACGAATAGGCATGACAGCTTGAAATTCTGGGTCTCTTCCAAATTTGCTACTATTATGAACGAAAACACCCGAAGTTAAAGCAAAATTATGAGAATCTGGAACTTCTATATCATAAACATCTTCAGTATATTTGAGCTTTTCAATAGAAACAATTTTATGATTTTGCAATTTACATGCTTCTGTTGCTTTATCTTTGTCATTGTTAAAGAATTTTTTCACTAATCTTTGAAAACATTGATATAAAGCATTTTCTTGTGTTGGAATAGTATCTTTTTGTGTTTCATGTAAATAAGCACCAACTTTTGCAATCATTTTTTTCATATTAGTATTATCAAGAGTAGCTTTTCTTTTCATCTTGAATTCATCTGTCATCTGTTCTTTTGTTTTCTCAGATCGCCACTTACGCAAAGATTCATCTGACCATTGCTCAATTGCTTTTTTCCTATTGTTTTCTTTCGCTTCAGGATTATTTTGAAAATATTCTTTAACTCTAATTGATTGAGTTAAACGATTTTCTTCTGAAGACCAATATTTTTTCTGCTCCTCATTTAATGTTTTGAGAACCTCTTGACGGTAAGTTTCATTGGAAAGATAAAAGTTTTTCCATGCTGTTTTCATAAATTCTTTATATTCAGGATCAGACCAAATTTTAGCATTATGTTCAACTAATCTTTTTTGGTTTTCTGGTTCGAGCATTTGATTTCTAGCTTTCAATCTGAAATTTTCAGTTCTCTTAGCTTCTGCAGATTTTCTTTTTGATTCTTCACTATGTAAAAACAAAGAAGCATGATCTCTATGTAATTTTAAATGTTCATCTTTATCCATTCTAACTAAATTATTAGGGTTATTATTTCTCTTATTAAAATCTACATGATGACAATGTGTTGTTTTATCATATGTATATACACCCTTCCATAGATTCCACCAATCAGCCATTTTATGAGTAAATACCCAAGTTAAAGCGTTTGGCATCCAAGTCATTTCATATCCATCGATTGTTATACTTTTTTCTTTTTTGGATGAAATTTTTCTATATAAGGGGTAAAGAGACAAACCTTCACTCATTTCATCTGCTCTAATATAAGAACCATCAGATTTCATCCATTTGTGGTCAGGGGTACATATGACAGATTCTCCATTATCAAGAATAACTTTAACTAGCTCTGCATTCTTCTTAGTCAATCTTGCATGCTTAATCTCAGCTAAACCAATCTGTCCATCATTTCTTACAGTGTAGCAGAAATTTTGAATTCCTTTTTCTTGTTCTTCTATAAGTTCAATAAATGAAATTTCTCTTCCATCTGCTAAAGAAATTCTAGTAGAGCCAACAAAACATCCCGCTGCGCTATCTCCTTCAACGATAAATAATTCAGTATTTACGTTATCTTCGGAGTTACAATCAGACAACTTACCGGGCAAAGAACCTGAACGACCTAAGAAACTTTGTCTCTTAATATTTTCAGAAGCTTTCTTTGCTGCTGCTCTTGCTCTAGCTGATCTTAATGCTCTTTCTGAAATAAACTTGACAATATTAGGATTCTTTTCAAAATATTCTGTAACAGCTTCAGAGAAAAGTCTATTAACAACACCTTCAACTTCTTGAGAGCCGAGTTTACCCTTTGTCTGACCTTCAAATTGGGGTTGAGGAAGTCTTACAGAGATAATTGCAACAATACCATCTCTAATATCTTCACCTGTTAAATTTGGGTCTTTTTCCTTAAGAACGCTAGAAGATCGAGCAAATTGATTTACAATTCTTGTGATAGATGTTTTGAAGCCACTAAGATGAGTACCGCCGTCAAGAGTGTAGATATTATTTGCATAGGTATAAATCGTCTCTTCATCGTCATCACCATATTGAAAAGCTACCTGGACATTAATTTTCCCACTCTTATTATCAAAGAAAAATGGTTTGGATGGATACAAATTAGACTTGGTAGATGCTAAATAAGAAACATAGTCAGCAATTCCGCCTTCAAAGTGAAATTCTTGTTTAGTTCCAGTATGATCATTCTTGTAATTAATTTTCAGTCCACCATTAAGATAGGCTGTTTCACGAAGACGACGAAGTAAGACATTCTCATCAAATTGGATATTGTCACTGGAGCGCTTATGCCAAATTCTATAAATGACATATAAAGATTGTTCACTTACATTTGTAGACTTAAAAATATCAAAAAAGATAGCGCCATTAACTTCTCCATTAATTAAAGCTTTACGCCATTTACCAGAACATTCAGCAAAAACTTCATCAATTTCAAAATCATCAATCAAATGTTCACGAAAAGCATCTTCTACTGCAAATTGACCAAAAATATTATAGTCAGGAGTAAAAGTAATTTTTGTACCTGTTGAAGAAGAAGTTCCAGATTCAGTTACTCCAGATGCAGCAATACCACGATCAAAACTTAGTAGGTATTTTTTCTTATCACGATAAACTTCTGCATCTAATCTTAAAGAGAGAAAGTTTACACAAGAAGCTCCAACACCATGAAGTCCACCAGAAGCTTCATATCCCGAACCATCATCCCCAAATTTACCACCAGCATGGAGCTCAGTAAGTACAATTTCAAGAGTGGAACGCTTTTTAGGATCTTCTTGTTTTACTGCCACAGGAATCCCACGTCCGTTATCAATAATTGTGACGGAACGATTGTCTTTAGAAACAATAATATCAATTTTAGTACAATGACCAGCCATATGCTCGTCAACAGAATTGTCTAAAATCTCCCAAACAAGATGGTGTAAACCCTTTTTACCAGTGTCACCGATGTACATGGCAGGGCGAGTACGAACAGCTTCTTGACTTTCAAGAATCTGAATCGAATCTTCATTATATTGATTGGCCATAAATCTTTCCTTTTGGCATAAAAAAATGCTGTGATGTAATACCACAGCATTATACCCCTAAAGTGGGAAAAATGGATAACTTTTAGCTTAAAAAGGCTTTTCTAGAATGTCTGCGAAAGAATATCTTCCTGCTGAGTCATACCTATCTGCTAATTTAATAAGTTGAAGCTTGATAGAAGCCATTGGCATTCCACCTCCAGCACCGCCACCAGCTTGTTCTTTTTTCTTTTTAGCAGCAAGATCAGCAGCTATGCCTTGAACAGTTGCTTCTAATTCATCTAAGGAAGTGATATCAGAAATATTTTGTCCTTCTGGTAATCTTTCCCATCTTGAATCTTCAGTCTTTTCTTGCTCGGATTCTTCATTTTCAGGCGAGACATCTTGCTTGTCAATTCTTTTGCCAGTTTTTTCTTCTTCAATTCCGCCTATAATATTTCCACCATACATTACCCAAATATCTTGAGCAACTTTAGAAGTCTCAGAACCTATTTTTTGCGAAAGAAGAGTTTCAATATCCACATCATATAAAATTTGCCCAAGTTCTCTAAGAGGAGAACCAATTTCTTCTCTTGTTGTTGCAGCAGGAGCAGCACCTGGGGCAGCCATAGGAGCAGTTGGAGGACCACCCATCGGAGGCATTCCCATATCCATTCCAGGCATTTGAGCAATTTTATTAAATTTCATTTAGTTTCTCGAAAGTGAATCAGACCAAACTTTACCACGCCCTGGAGTATGAAAACCAGATGTCTCATGATATGTGTCATCTAATAAAACAACTGGCTCTTCTTCTTCTGACAATAAATTTTCCAATAAGTCAGGGTTGATAATATTCATACCACCAAAAGAGCTTTTAGTTTGTGAAGCTTTGCGAATAATTTGCTCAGGTGAGAGATTGTCAGCACACACAATATTATCAGAAAAATCATCATGATCATTAACAAGAGACATAGCGCATAAAATAGCATCTGTCATTTTTGATTCAATTAGTCTAATATTCTTTGTAGCTGTCTTTGTCATTTTTGAAAGTGATTTATTGAACATAGCTGAAGCTTCTGCAACAACAATCGCTTTCTCATTAATATCATGTGCATCTGGTGCAATGTCGTCTAATAGTTTGTGTAGTTCTGATTCAATAGAGTGCATATAAAAACTCCCAGCAAAGTGTTCCTTGAATTAATTATACATTTGTAAGTTTAATGTTTCCTTCTCCTTTAAAGAGAAGGCTTATATTGTGTAATAAATTTTATATTTCTAACTAGTCCAGCAGATTGTCCGTTAGGAATATATGCTGCAATTCCAATTCTTGTTGCTTTCGCTTCATTGGCTTTATTTAATACTGCTTTACCAAGAGGAATAGCAGTATTTAAAGATGTTGGGAAATCATTCCATAAACTTGGGTGAGTATTATAAGAGCCAAAACCATTACCCTCTGTCCAGTTTATGGTAGTTGTTCCAATTGTGTAATAAGGTTGACTATCTGCTGGCTGTGGTAAAGTAATCATAAATTCTTTGCCAGCATTAACAGTTCCGAGATCAATCCCAATTACAATTCCAGGATATATTTCAGAATTAGCATCCATTTCTGAAACTCTAACCCATCTGCCATTATTAGACGTTCCTGGATAATCAACAAAATATACTCCATTTTGAACTGCAGAGGCTTGATTCTTAACTAAAACTCTGTCACCATAAGCTAAACTAATTCCATCAACTACTAAAGGAGCAGATGTAGATAAATTAGATACTGCAGTTGTTGTAGCCACTTTACAATTGTTTAATCTTAAATTAGATCCTTGTTCAACCCAAAATATATTAGTGGAATTCAATACTGGAGAACTTGTAGGCATCCAAATTCCAAAATATTTATTAGCATTTGATGAACCTTCTAATATCTGAACCCTAAGCATGGCATTAAGATCTAAAGTTTCATTCATTCTTTCATGTCTAATAAATCTTAAAGTTCTTTGATATCCAACTTTATAAATTCCATTTTCTGACCCTGTTGCCTGAGCTGCAAGAAGTACTCTAATATTTTCAGAAATAGCTACACCGTTTAAAGTTCCAGAAGCAGCTAAAGAAAGATCAATGTTAGATGAAGAAGTGGTATCAACATTTGCAAAATTACTAGCCCATGTATTAGATCGCATCCAGTAGTTGTTAGATGATCCTACGGTAGTTGCTGCAGAATCAAAATATAATTCCCATGATACATTTTGCCCAGATGCCGAAGATGTTACATTTACTTGAAGAGGCTCGATAGAAAATTGATCAGCATTAGCATTTCCAGTGGTGACTCTAGTAAGAACAACTTGCTTTGTTCCTCTTTCAAATAATCTTACAGAGCGTTCAGAAGATGTTGTTTGTCCTGATAATAGAATATATGGATTAGTTTCTAATGTTAAATCTACAGAGTCAATAGTATCTGGAACACCGGCAGTTAAGGAAGATATATTAGAACTTGAAACAACATTTGCATGATTAGCATAAAGATTTTCTGTTGTAATATCTTTAAAATCAACAGCTGTAGTTCCTAAAACATAAGAACCATATCCATTAGGTACAGACAATTCAAACTTTCTTATGAATCCATTATTATTCATATTAACAGTGGAGAATGGATATATTTCGTTTGCATTATCTAAATCTGTTGCTCTAGTTAAAGTATAGCTATCGATTTGGTCATAAAGATAAATGCCGTTTTGTGAAGATGTAATTTGATTTTTAACAAGAACTAAATCTCCAACAGCTAAAGTGATTGTATCTATAACCGAAGGAGGTGAAGATGGTGTGACGTTTGTTGTTGAAGCCACTCTTACTGTTTTATCTATGAAAGATGCAGAAGCTAAGAATTCAATATTACTTGTTCCTAGAGTTGTGCTTGCAGGATCATAATAAGATCTATAAACTGTAGATCCTCCAACAGTTACTTCTATTGGTGAAATTGATGTATAGCTAGAATCTCTAACTAAATTCATTACATAGGGGCCGAAACCATAATTATAAACTCCTGGAAGTGGAATCGTGCCTCCTATAGATTGTGATGCTAAGAATACTGTATCATTTTCAAGAACTGAGTATCCATCAATTGTAGAAGGACAGGTAGATTCGCTTGTGACATTGCTGGTATGAACTACAGTAGGTTTAAATGTTGCGCTTTTACCTATGTTTGGAATAATATGAATAGTTCCAGATGTATTTACACAGTACCATTCAAATTCAGAATTATTATTTATATATGAGAAATCTATTCCTCCATATAGAACATCAGAATAAGGTGCTTTAACAGATGTGCCAATTCTGAAAATATTCTCATCATTAGAATTGGTATTAGGTAGTTGGATAATTTCTGCAAATCCTGCAATACCATTAACTTCTGCTATATTAGAATAAACATAAATTCCAGCTACATTTCCAGCAATTGGCGTAGAAGCATTAATATCTCCACCATATGCAAAAACTACAAGAATTCTGTCTCCTGAAGTTGGTGTCCCTGAACCGATTAATTTACTTATTGGCAATTGAACATTAGCGGCATTTACATCAAAATCAAATTGTTCACTAAGTTCTAAAATTACTGTATATTTACAATCTTGCAATCTGTCAATACTCAGATATCCATAATTTCTGTTAGTTCCGTTGACAGATATGATATTTTCTCCAGCTCCAAGAATATCATTATAAACGTTAATGATACCTCTAGTGCTGTTGTTTAAAAGAAAATTATTAGTGCTTGTTCCTGTTCCTTTTTTAGCAGCCATGTATTTATGAGAGATTGAAGGAGCATTTGTAATATTAACCTTAGTAGGAATTTGAAATGTAAATGCTGTGTCATAAGGTGTATTTCTTGTCCAAACTCCAGCATTGTTGATATAAATTCCTGAAAGATGAGGATTTGTATTATCTTTTACTAGGATTGTGTCAAGATTAGAAATATTCCTAAGTACTCCAAATCCATCAGTGAAAGATGTACCTCCAGAAGAAAAAGCAGCACCAATATAATAATAACCTACTGTTGCATTTTGATAAGGAAGAGCTGTAATCAATCCACTTGAAGAGAAAGGTGTAATAGATTGATTTAAATATTGAGTGGCGTATTTAAGGTAAACTCGTCCATGATTTGTACCTTTAGTTTGTTCCACAGCAATTCTAGAGAAACCACCACCTGTTCCTAAATTTTCCCAAGATGAGTTTCTAGTTAATACGCTGCTTCCGGGTGTTGGCGCTCCGTTTACTCTATAAAGACCATTTTCATTTTTATTAGTTTGAACTCTTAAAAGAATCTTATCATTATTTAAGAAATCTTTAACAGCAATACCACCAACAGAAGATGTTACTCCATTAAAGTTTCCAGAAGAATATCCAGATAAATTGTCTACAGATGCAACTCTTCCTGTTAATAATGTTGGTGTGCTATAATCTATCCATGTAATATTAGCTGATCCTGGTACATTAGAAGTTCCAGGCGCATATAATAAAAATTTCTTAGAAGCTTGCGATCCTGATGTGATTGTTGCATACATACCTCTTTGGATAGCATAATCAGAACTATAAGATAATTCATTTGTGCTAGAAGAGAATGCCGTCGTATAGATACCATTTTGACCCTTAGTTGTTTGAGAATTTACAACAACCCTTTGGCCATTTTGTATATTATTAAATTCAAATTTCTTTTCAGATACAGGTGCAGCTAAATTGACATTTTCTATAATTCTATTTGAACAATCTTGATATCTAAAAGGATACAATAATCTATCATATATTGCTATTTCTCCCTTAGTATTGGCAGAATTTAACAAGAAACTAGAGCTCTCATTCTTTCTGGTCATATAATAATAATTGCCACCAAAAGAGTTAGTCCCGTTTGTAAGATATACGATTGTTGGAACTATTTCAGCTGTAGTATCAAAGCTTGTGTTTCTTACCCAAATGCCATCTGATCCTGTACCTGCTGTTTGAACGGTATAGATCCCATTTTGCCATTCATATAATGTTGATCTTACTAAAACAACATCTGCATTAATCAAAGATACACCAGAAATTACATTAGGTGCATTTGTGATACTTGTTGGAGACCATGTGCCAAATCCAGAAGCTATACTAATTTTTGCTGTAATTGTGCTAGAAAAATAGGCTGTTGCATCTGTCCAGTTCAATATAGCTGAAGATTGTGCTCCAGAAGAGTAATATCTAAAAGTCTTACCACCATATGTTGTTCCTTTTAAGATATTGATAGCAACACGTTTTTGATTATCGATAGCACCATTAACTGAATTTGTTCTGATATCAATTGTTGCTTTATTTGTATTAGGTGCATAAAGTTGTGAGACAGAATAAATTCCATTTTGGCTTGGATTTACCCATTGATCTTTAACTAAAATTCTATTATTGAGCGCTAATACTTGTCCATCTAAACTTACAGGAGCATTACTAAAATTAGAAATACTGTTGGTAGTTTTATTAATGAGAGTTGTTGTAGCTACGCAGTTTGTTAAAGTTCTTCTTGTAGTTCTTTCGATCCACTTAACAGATAATCCAGCTACATAGTTAGAAGTAGATCCTGGGCCTTTTTCTGTAGCAGTGTCGTTCGCATACATAAAATAAGATTTACCATTATCAGTGGCAGAAGCATTAACAACATTGACAATTCTGCCTCTTTGGATAGGTTCTTCAATAAGATTATATTTGAATGTTGAATTTGGATATGCTAAATCAACTGTATACAATCCATTTTCAGCTTTATTTGTTTGAGAAGCTACAAGAATATTATCTCCAACATTTAAAGCAATTCCATCGTGGGTGTCTTTTGCTTGATCAATAACATTAGATGCAAAGTTTGGTAAGTTTGTTAAGGATATAGCTCTTGCTGCTGGTAATGTTATAGGCTCAATTGAATCTAATAAGCAATATTTAATTCTATATCCAAGATTATATATGTTTTGTCTTAATTCAGGCTTTTTCGTGTTAGAATCTCTGTAAACATCAGCAATATAAGTGTCGATCCATAATTTAATATCTTCAACACTAGAATTAATCCATTTAAGTTGAACGATCTTTTTATCTGAATATAGGGATGCTTGAAAATTTCCAAAATCTACATAGGGTATTTCTGGATTAATTACTGTCGTTCCATTAACATTATCAAGTTCAGTCCAGATAAAAGCTTGTGACATAAAATAAAAAACCTCTAGGGGATTATACAAAAAGGGGAGAATTGATTATTTTTTTCTCCCCTATTATGTTTCTATCCTATCTTCTGCGCTCTGGTCGATTGAAAATTTCACTTGCAACAGAGGCAAGTTCGGATCTTTCGACCTTTCTTAGTAAAATTGATGCAACTAAATGGCTTTTCATACCGCCATTAACTGCATGTGCTAAACCGTTTGATTGAGCATCTAAATATGGATTCTCTACCTGTGATAAATCTCCTAAAAGAATTACCTTAGAATCTTTACCGCAGCGCTCAACAACCATTCTAGCTTCCCTGTTTGTGATATTTTGGCAGTTTGAAGACAATATACCATTAACAACAAATGTATGAGTATTCTCAACAGTAAAATCATAAACTTCAGTTTTGATTATTTCATGTTTTAAAGAGCTTACAAATTCCAAAGAACCTTGATATACAGGTATTCTATGAGTTAATGTTAATTCAGCTGCAGTAATCAAAAATAAATCATTAGACTCTTTATTGGCAACCCATAATTTATGAGTTGGAGTACATGATATAGATTTATCTCCCACTGAAACATGAATCAATTCTTCAGTCTGTCTTGAAAATTTATTAGAAACCTTATTTGATGTCCACGAAAGATGTTCAGTGTCAAAGCTTACTACTTCATCTCCATCAATAACGTCTTCAATTTTCTTAACAGAACCATCAGCCATATAAATCATTGAACCAGCGACAAGACATTCATCTAGGAGGATAATAGTTTTTGCAATCGATCTTCCTTGAATATATGCCATAGCTTCAACTTCGATGATTCCTTCTCTGACCATTTCTTCAAAAACATTATTAGAAGAAAGGGATTTAGATCCTATAATTTGATCAATGTTATCTTTGATAGGACCAAGCCATGCAGAGATCTTTTCAAATTTATCTCCAGGTAGTGCTCCAATATCTTTGCCACCCACTGGAATTAAAGGCTTCATTACAATAATCTTTTCGTAAGTGCCTTCATTGATTTGTTGTAAGGAAGAAGCGATAGCCAAGAATGATTTACCACAACCAGCTTTACCAGTTAATGTTACAAGAGGAACTGTCTTGTCATAAAGTGCTTCTAATGCACATTTTTGCTCAAGATTCTTTCCTTCAATTCCCATGTAAGCTTTTCTATCAGCGTTTGATTTTTCTTTTAGTACTTTAAGAACGCCATTTTTGTTATAGGTTGGGCATTTTAATTCTCCATAGTTGAAAATTAAAAATTCATTAGGGGAATATTCTCCCATAGATTCTTGGGTTTCTGTTGATAATTGTGAGATTTCAACAGTTTCAGTTGCCCACAATTTCTTCCAATCTTCGTCATTTAAACATTGAATTTGTCTGATGCCAGTGTAATCTTGAACATCTAAAAGGTCTGCTTTATAGTTTTCACCATTACAGCCCCAAGTTATTGCTCTAATTCTCAACCCTGTATCTTTAGTGACAATACAGACTTTCTTTCGTGGATTAATAGTCTTAAGAGCTAAACAACACTCAATAATGGCATTATCTGAGTGTACTTTGACAATGTTTGGCCTTTCATTCTTTTGTAATGGAGACTCTGTGTTATATACAAATATTTTTCCATTCTCGTCATTGATTTTAACACCTTTGATTAAATCTTGAAGAGTGTAATTTTCCAATTGTCTAAAAACTTCTCTTGCTGCAAAGCCGATATTGTCTCTTTTAGTTTTAATATCGTCCAGATCGTCAATTACAGCCAAAGGAATATAAATATCATTTTCTTTGAATTTATATAGGGCGAGCGGATCATGCAGTAAAACGCAAGTGTCGATAATATAAATATGTTTCGCCAATTTTTTCCTCCAAAGGAGTGGTTTAAGGAATTATTTCCCTTACATCTTATTTCTTCCAAACGGCAAATTAGACCTATTAAAATGGCAGCTCAGGAGTTTCTTCTACTACTTGTTTTTTGTTTTCTTCGGGTAATTTTTCCAAGAAATCTGCAGCGTTTTCATCTGGTGTAACATTAAAAGATTTCAATTTTAAGATATAATCAAGCTGACTTTTATCAATTGCCTTCATTCTGTCGCCACTAATCCAATTACTTTGATTATTTTTCTTATCTTCTTCTCTTTTTTTAATTTGCAACTCGCCTGACCTAAAAAGCTCTAAATCTTTTTCTAAACCACTAACAATGTATTCTTTTGCAGTATTTAAAGATGTTGTTTCTAAGAGATTGTAATCATTATAAGCTGCTTGAATAGATCCTTCGTTCTTGGAAATTGATAAACTAGCTCTTGGAATACAAACATAAATTTTAAATGGTAATGATTCTTCCATCTTTGAGGAATCTGTTAATCTTAATACTTCGTTCTCATCATTAACAATTGAAAGGGATAATTTAACTTTTTGTTCAGCTAATGCAAAATCCCATTCATAATTGTGATCTGCAGACTTAGGAATAAAAGCTGGGACGATTTGAAGTTTTTCTTTAAGTTCTATAATTTCAAAGAACAAACTAAAACCTACTGTGTCTTCTGGTGTGCCTTTTCTATAGTTTCCAATTTTAGACCAGTCCACTGTAAATTCTGTATTATTTTCAAACTCTGGCTTTTGTTCTTTGCCATCATAAATATCTCTTAAATATGGATCTTCTAAAATTCTTCTAGCTCTTACAATATCTAGAAAAGCTTCTTTAGTTCCCCCAAAATCAGGATGACAAGTTCTAGCTTTACCTCTAAATGCTTTATCTAAAATATTACTGCATTCAATTTTTGCAGCTCTGTTTTTACCATTTGGAAGATCTTCAGCGTTAATACCTAAAATCTCATAATAGTTTTTAGAAAAGTCAATAATTTTGTTAGGGTCGAAGCTATCCATAGGGTTTTTTGTACAGATATATTAATATAAGAATTATGTTCAATCTTCATAAACATATCATTGCTACAAAATACAATCAATATGGCCATCCAATTAAATCTACACCTACAAGATTTTTTGCAGATGAGGACGATACAACAGAAGACAATGTAGAAGAAATGCCAAATGTTGAGGAAGAAACTGAAGATCCAGTATTAACAATAGAACCTCCAGCTGGCGTTCAAAATGAAGTAGTTCCACCTAAACAAGATCCTACAGCTTCATGGCCAGCAAGTTGGTTACCTCCGACTGTTCATGATAATTGTAGATGTGTTATTAGAACAATGCCGGGTGGAAGAAAAATCTGGGAAAAGTCAGGTTCTTGTTGTGAAGAGTGTGCCAATAAAGCTCGTATTTTTAATATAATTCAGAACAAACTTTATGGTGTCTAGGGTTTGGTGAATTTAACATCATAACCCACCATATTTACATCTATTTTTCTAGAAGTTACATATGCTGTTGGTTCTCTAAGTTTATTGAGCTTCCCAGACAATTTCGTTTTTAGTTTATTTTCAATTTTAGATGTTTTAATTTCTCTTGACACTACAGATTTAAAAACATCCCAAGATAAAGAATTGTTAAAATAATTATCGTTAATAGATTTTTCCATTGTAAGTAAGGCTGTTTTATTTCTAATTAATTCATCTAAAAGCAATTCTCTAAATAGATTTTCTAAAACAAATCTTATATAATGATAAATTTTTAAGTATTTATAAGACAGATCAAAAATTTCGTCTGTTTGAATTAGATAATCTTGGAATCCATAAATTTGATTTATTTCTCCATTTGTTCCAACTCTATAGACACATTTAATTAAATCATGATCAGCTACAACTATAACCGGAGAGCCTGATGTAATTTCTTCTATTTCAAGCTCTAGGGGAAAAGAAACTCCGAGAAATTGAGATGATTTTTTATAGAAAGTTAGGTATGTTTTCATTTCAATATAAGTGATTTCATTCTCTTTTCAGTATCGTCTAAGATGTAGTGGAGAGAATGACCATAAGTTTTTTGCCAATTTTTAAGAGATTTTGTTATTACAGTTTCATAAAAAATCGTATTCCAGTTATATTTATTTGTGTTTCTGGTTATGTTTAAGATTTTTTCTCTAGTATTTAAGGCAAATTCTTCTCTTTCTTTAATTATTTCTTTGAATTTTTCAGGCAAATTTAAGTTAGAGAAAGTTTCAATTAAGGAACATTCTGCAAAAAAATCAGCTCTTCTAGTGTCATAAAAAATAGTAAAACCTAAAAAAGAATTTAATATATCAAGAGCTTTATTGATTTTATTGATTGGAAGCGAATATAGATATTGAGAGTCAATGTATTTGTTTAATAATTTTAATCTATCTAATCTAATTTCATCTAAAGATTTAAAATAAAGTTCGTGGTGCAATTCTTCAAATGTTTTGATATTTTCTACTATAACTGAGGGAGAATCTAAATTATCTGATAAAAAAGAATGTAAAGCTATTAAGATGTTTTCGTAATTTTTGCTTTGTTGGATTTCTTTTATCTTATCAATAATCTCATCTTCAAACGTATGCAATTAATCTTTCTTTCTATTCTTGAAAATTTTATAGGCAATTTTTTCAACATAAGGTTTAAGGTAAATAGTTCCTTTTGCTCTTACATCTTCCAAATTGCCATATTCCTCCTTGATTTCTTCAAGAACTCGTTTAACTCTCCAATTGACATCATGTTCTGAAGGATTGTAGTGGCCTTGCTTGAACAACAAACTTCTAATGGCAGTTTCAGCTAACTTCTTTATTAGCTTTGTGTCTCCAATTTCATCTTTATTCTTAGCAAGTTTAATCCACATTACATTAGTCCTTCAAATTTAATACATAAGCTACATTTTGACTTGGAACATTAGCTAAACACATTGTAAGCCTATCGTCAGCATAAACTACATGAAAATCTTTGCCTACTATTAATGTGCCAGAAATAGGACCAATCTTTTCACTTGGATTGTACAAGTGGATCTGCCAATTTCCTTTGCCTCTGTTTTGGTTGTTGTCGGGTAATGCCATAATAATTTCCTCACATATACAAGAATATATCCTAATATTCTTGAAAATAAAATATTATAACCTGTAAATCAAGGACAAAATTCTATGGATTTTGTAAATAAAAGATATGGAACCATTTAATTTAAGTAGATCTGAAAAAATTAGAGATTCTGACTATAGAAGACAGTTCTCACATGAAGATGATGTAGTGGATTTATCTAATAAAACAATCAATGAAATTGCTTTTATAAATCCAACGCTAGGGGCTATTCTTCAAGAACATTCTCAAAGTTATATGCCATTACCAGGGTTTATTGAGATCTTTTATGGACATAAAAAGCTTAGAATTCCTAGATATCAATTCGACACTAGACTTATTGGAAAAATTGGCGATGCTAATATTATTAAAGATTTCTTCCATACTCCTGAACAACTAGCACAAAATAGAGAAAATGCATTAAGAGCTATGCAAGGCTATACTCTTTCTCACACTGATAGGCCAAAGTCGGCAACAACATCAGTTCAATATTCTTCAGGTTCTGGACTAACTGCTGGATACGAAAAACGTGAGAATGCATTAATTCCTAAATTTGATAGATTTATAACTGAAAATGTTGAAGAATTATCACAGCATCCTAATCAAGAAGTTGCAAAAAAAGCTAGAGAATTAAGAATAAAAGAAGGCCAAAAGTTTTTCTGGGATTTAGTTTTGATGCGAGCTGTATTAGATGAAAAATTTTATCATGAATCTGATTTTAATTCAGATCAAAAAGCTTTTATTACTCGCAAGAAGCAATTTTTAGAAGATTTATGTGAACATTTATCGCTTGAAGATGTTATTGTTAATATCAGATCTATATCTGTGCAATTTTTAGCTGGTTTTGAAAGAAAATATGATTTGGAGAAAATACATACAATGAAGTTAGAACAAGCTCCAGGAAATTGGTATCCAGAAAGAGACATTCAAAAGCTCATTGTGGATTATTATAAGAAACATTCTGTACAATAATTCCCAATGAGAGAAATAACAGTACAGAATAGATGTTCGTTCTGTAATAAGAAGGCAGCTCATACTATTATAGATAATTTCAATCTATTTCAGGAAAGTGATGCCATTAAATTCTGCGATGATCATTATTCTTGTTTTCAAGTAGGTAGTACCCTTGGTCAGATGGAGCTTAATGGCAAACTCTTATCAGTACTCCTAAACATCCACGACGATAAATCAGGCGAAGATCTTAAGAATAACATTTTCGATCTTATTCCTATGGCAAGACAACAATACAATGCCATGAAAGGGAAACGTTCTTATAATCATTTAAGTCCAAGATATTTTTATGATTCTTTAAATAAAAAAGTAATTGGACAAGATGAAGCTAAAAAAAGAATTAGTCTGACTGTTTATGAACATATTAGAGCCACATATCAAACTAACTATAATGATAAATACAATATCTTATTATTAGGCCCAAGTGGTTCTGGTAAAACTTTAATTACCACAACTATTGCTAATGATCTTGAAGTGCCTTTTGTTATTGGAGATGCTACTGCTTATTCTCCAACAGGCTTTCAAGGAGCAGATGCTGATTCTGTTATTCATGAACTTTATTTAAAAACCCAAGGCGATATTGACAGTGCTGAGAGAGGTATTGTTTTTATTGATGAGATTGATAAATTAGCTGGAAATTCTAGTAAATCTAAAATAGAATCTTTAAATACTAATACTCAGTTCTCTATGCTTAAATTAATAGAAGGCAAGAAAGTTAAAATTCCATCTTCTATTTTAGGCGATCAAGGTGGTCCAGCTACATTTGTTGACACTGCTAAGATGCTATTTTGTTTTGGAGGAGCATTTAGCGGTTTATCTGATATTGTAGCTGAAAAACTTAAGATTCATAGCAAGAATATCGGCTTCACTAAGAATGATGAAAAGTCTAAAAATGATTTAAAACCTCATGAAATTCTTAGCTTAGCCACTCATGAAATCTTAAATGAATCTTTAATTGATTATGGTTTAGCTGCTGAATTTGTAGGAAGAATTCAAACAGTTGTGATTCTCGCACCATTAACAAAAGAAGAATTGACAGAATGTTTATTAGATCTAGATAATTCTCCAATTAATAAACAACAGATTCTTTTTGCCGAACATGGAATTGAATTAGAATTTGATGAAGAGTTTGTTGAAAATATTGTTAACAAAGTCGAATCAATGGGTACTGGTACAAGAGCATTAAATAATATGGTAAAGAGAGCTGTTAGTTTTGCAGCTTTTGAGCATATTGGACCACATTCTGCCAAGCCAAAGAAGATTGTTATTACAAAGGATTGCGCAGATCATCCAGAGAAATATTCTACAGTTGATTGGTAAGGAAAAAAATCTATGTGGTACAAAATAGCAGCATCTATCAGAATTAGTCTCGATATGGCTAAATATAATGAATTTTTAACCATTTTACAAGCTGCACCAAATTCACGAGTAAAATTTCGTGAATTATCGGGTTCATTGGGTGATATGCATCCTGACCGTGAAGCTCTTCAAGAGGCTTTTAAGGCTACCAATGATCAATCTGGCAGTAATGCTAATCCAACTCCATCTCCAGCTCCAAAGCCTAACCCAAAACCCAACACACCACCAGCTCCAAACACAACAGTTAAAGATCTAACACTAGATAAAGCTGATAAATTAGAACGCCTAAGACCTGATCAAAATCCAGTTGATGATTTTGATTTTGATACTGTTAAACGTATAGAAGATGAAGATATTAAATTAATTGGACCAAAAGATGATTCAGATGCTAAATGTATTATTGAAGAAGAAGTCTTTATCCAAAATCTTTTAACAAAATTAACTGGTTATGCTCAAATTTACTTTAAGAAGAAAATATTCACTATTTCCCAAGATACATATGGGGGAAATAGAAGTCCTTTAGCTCCATTGCAGAGTGCTTTAGGATTAACGCCTCCTGATAGATTAGACCCTAACACGCAAGCTTATGATCCTGCATCTGCTACAGGAAGTCCATTGGGTAATTTTAAGCGTGATAGAGGTTCTATCACGGACCCTTTTGGTAAACAAACAGCCGTAATGCCAGTTAAAGATAAAACAGTTGTCTGGAACACTTCAGATGTTCAATCAATCATGAGCTCGTTAGAAAAAATAGCTCAAATGCCTGAATTACAAAAATATGGCGCTAAAGAAATTACCAATATTCTAAGATATCCATTGTTACAAGTAAAAGGAAATAGTGAATCATTACTCCGTCAAAGACGTAAACTTCAAAACGAAAGTGATACGTATATAAAGCAAAGAAGAGAAAAATCCAAAGCTGGCACTTTAAGTAGCAAAGATGCTGAAGAATTTCAAAAGATATTAGATGAATTAGCTGAAGAAATATTAAAAATTCAAGACGCTGAGATAAACAAAAAACCAGATGTAGAAGTAGTTCCTTTTAAAGAATTTTATAAACTTACAGAATTATCAAGATACTTTATGTACAACGGTAGCCAACTTAACGAGGTCTTTTGTAAATTAGAAACTCAACTTATCAAAACTTTAAACAATACATTAAATACTCTTGGGAAAATGGAAAAGAACAAAAGAATCCAAGATATTTATAAAAATGCGAGAGGCAAGTAATGGATAGAACAGCAGAATTAATTAAAATTGACAATATGCTTCATGAATTAGAGATTAAACTTGCTCAAAATAAGTCCTCTCAAGATCTTATGAGAGTTTTACAAATTAGAGATCCATCCTTATTAAAAGCAGAATTGTCTAAATTTGATCCAAATGTTTTAAATAATTTATTAACTGAATTAAATAAAGTTGATATGTCTCCAGCTTTAACAGATAAACAAAAAACTGTTGTGTCGCAATTAGAGAAAATTTTCGAAATGTCTCATATCCCAGATCTTATTGGAAAAATTCTTCCTAAGATTCAAGGCTTACAGAATTTAGGTATTTTAGCAGATTTTCTTCCTAGAGCTGGATTTGCTTTAAACGCTGCACAAAAAATGAATACGCCAACACCTGCTCAACTTCAGAAAAAAATGAAGGGCGACCCAATTTATGGTGGAAATGCAGATGTTACATTTACTGGAACAACTCCTACATTTGGCGGACTAACTAAGGGTACTAATTTTGGTGATATCCCTATGTCCGCATATACTCCAAAATATACTGGTTATGGACATTCTAAAGGTCTTAAAAAGCTTAACGAATCTGATGACGATAATATCAAAATTGCACAAGCAGCACAAGAAGTTCCAAATTTTAAACCATTTTGGGATATTATTTCGTCTACCATGAACAGTACCGAATATTCAGACGAGCAAAAAGCTAATTATTTAAATCAAAAATTACAGGAGACTGCTAATCAATATGGAATCCCCGCTAGCCAATATCTCAAAGGCAAATAAATTAGATCTTAACGGTAGATTTCATGCTGCTGATAAATTAGATAACCAACTCATAAAGATTGCTCAAAATTATGGGGTTGGTGGATATATTATGGATCCTAACAACATTGGTGGATCTTTAAATACATATCTAGGTGGACAAGCTGGAAGAGGAAATTATGGTTTAAATCCTTACCAAGGTTCTTATATTGATCCTACAGGCAACACTCCAAAAACTCCTGATGAATTTTTCTACTCAGCTGGTGATACTAGAACTCTCTACAATTTAGATGCTGATCAGAGACAAGATCTTTTGGAACGACAAAATAGACAAATTCTTCAAACAGGCACAAGAACATTAGGTGGTTTTCCAGAATTTAGAAAAGCTAAGGGTTTATATGATTTAGCTATAAAGTCCGGTGATCCAACAAAAATGCAAGAATTCTATAATGATCTTGCTTCATTAATGAAATCTTCTGGAACAAATATTGGAACAATTCTGCCAGCTTTAGGAATTAGCCCAAGTCAAATGGCACTAATTCAAACAGAACTAGCTAAAATTCCTTAAAAAAGATCTTAAATTGTACAAATCTCCTAAAGCTAAATGTTTTGGGAGATTTTTTTATGTGTCCTTTGTATATTCAAGATAAGAAATTTTGCTTCGTGAAATTAACCTCTAATGAATTTATTGCATCTTCTTTGTTGCAAAAATCATTACCTATGCTCAAGGAAAATTGGTCTAACGAATGCCACGGTGATCTAGAATTATGCTCATTTAAGGAAAAAGTAGTCCAAGAAGTTGTAGTCCAAGAAGTAGAAAAGCCCCAAGAAAAACAACCAACTAAAGGCACAAAAGTATCAATCCATAAACATGCTAACCCTTATGCTGTTAAATGTGATTTTATTTATTATCCAACTAATGCTATCCTGACAATTGATGATCAGCTTTTAAATAATCTTTCAAAACATAAGGTCCAAGAAGAATGTGATAGATTAAAGAAGCCTTACAAGATGGGAAATATTTATATCACTTCTAATGGCGGTGAAGGTTCTTTAGTTAAGGCAAAAAATATTATCCACGGAGTTGTTTCAGGAGAATCTAGGCTTGTAAATGAGGAAGATATTAGATCTAGCACAAGAAAAGCTCTATTACATGCTGAACAAAATGAAGCTTCTAGTATTGTAATGATTCCTGCAGATTGTGGAACTCATGATATTTTTGACACAGCTAGAGTTCAATTAGCAGCTGTCAAAACATTCTTATTATCTTATGATGCAAATTTAAAAAACGTTTACTTTGTAATGGAGGACGAGGAATCATTTAAAGCTTTCCAGGAATATTATAATCGAATATTTCTTTCTTAGGGATTAAAAATGAGTCAACAATTGCAAAATAACATACTTGAAGCTTTATTAGATAGTTTTAACCAACCTATGTGGATTATTGATTTTAGTGGTAAATTATTAATGATGAACGAAGCAGCAAAACAATATGCTAGCAAGGGATTCAATATATTATCAAGATTTAATCCTAAAAAATGTGAGCATCTTAAGTTTGTCAATTTTTCAGGAAAAAAATACTCAATAGAATCTAAAGATATTAATCATGGAACTAACTGTTTTGTAGTTTCATTAGAAGAACAAGAAAATTCTCTCGTAGCACTTAAAGAATCAACATCACGACTAAAGAAAGTTCTGAGTAGTGTTTAAATGGATCAAGAAAGCAACAGAAGTATAGAAGACCTCAAACATAAACTAGAGGCTCAAACCGAAGCTTATGTCGAATTTAATAATGCTTTAGTTAAAATTTTAGAGTTACAAAATCAACTTAAAACAGATTTACTAAATAATTCTAACCTTGAAATAACTGAAATTAGAAGTATTTTTGAAAAAGTATTGGTAATTTCAACCCTCTTAGATGTGTATACCAAAAACAAGAATGGTATTGGTCAAGAACTAGATGAATACAATGCAGTTCTCTCAAATTTTGGCGGAGAACTTAACGAATTCAAGAATGATTTACAAGCTATAATCAATTCACAAGCTCTCAATTCAGAAATAGATAAATTCATGAGAAAACTAGGTGAAATTAATTCATCCGTTAAAAATGAAACCTTATCAATTAAAACTGAAATTGCAAATCTAAAGAGTGAAAATAATTTAACCATCAAGAACTTTAGAGAAACTTCAGAAGCTAAATTAAATGAAATTGGTAAATCACAAGATAAGTTCTTCTTTAGGATTAATTTGATTTTTGCTGGTTGTAGCGGAGCTTTTGTTTTATATCAGATCTTGTCTTCTATTGGCATGATTCACTTTGGAAAATGAATATAAATATTATCGGTGATTGTAAAGACTCTAAAAATCTAAAAGATATAGTAAATAAATTTCAAGTTTACGATGATTTTAAAGCTATGTCTGATGATTCAATTAACGTTTTAGTATCACAAGAGCCAAAAGAAGATGCTCATGTTTGGTACACAGAGAAATTAAGCCTAAAAGTTAATTATATTGAGCATTATTCTAATATTAGGAAACAATATAACTACAGATATTTAGTAGTGAAAAACGTAGAGGTTTTAGGCTCAATTAAGAATCATATAATTTTTTACAGCAATAGAATTAAACACTTTTCAAATGAGAGTGAACTTAACTTTGCTTTTATAGATTTACTGGGTAGCATAGAAGAATTATGAGTAAAGGTTTATCTTCTTCTATATGTTGTGGGTGCTTTGACAGATTCTTCATAAATTCTGAAGAAATTTTAGTTCCCAGTAATATGAACAGGTTGTCAAAAAATAATACTAATCCTGTTAATTGGGCAGATTGGATACAACATTATACCACTCACTGCCCAAAATGTAGACTAGATAAAGTTCCTCAGAGTTGTTTAAACGATTTGGCTAGATATACTGCTAGGCTTCGTTAACAATATTCGATAGGTACTTCATTAGAGTTTGTTTGGATTCAGGTGTTAAATCACCACTTTCATCCATTTCAATTCTGCCTTCTGAAAATAGATTAGCTACTGCACCCATGGCTATTTCATTACTAATTGAATGAATATCAGCTTTTTCAGGAGCAGGTTGAACCATAGCAGGAGGATTATCAGCTAAATTAAATACTTGAGCGGTCTTTTTATTTTTTTCCATTGTCATAAATCTTTTCAAAAAGGTAATCTATATCTAGATCTTTTACTGATGATACCCGCATATTGTTCATAAAACCAGTTAATTCTTCAGAACATTTAGGACATCTCCAAGGTTTATTAGATCCAAGAAGAATTCCCCTACAATTTGGATGTGCTAAAGCTCCACATTTAGAACAGGAACTTTTTGCCACAGGATGAAGAATAGGCTGATTACAAACACAGCATGGTATATTATTGTTAGTTTCTGGGATATAGTTATTCATTTTCTTTACAAATTGTCTAGTTAATGTTATACTATATTGTGCGGTTGTCAAAAAGACTTCCTTCGCTAAGAGAACATAGGAAAGGAGAATTAAATGCATTTAATTCTAACACCGATTGTATTGCTCTGGACATTGCTTCAAGGCCCAATGCAACCAAATAAAAAAATTGAAGTGGTGAGTAAGCCAAAAATTACTCAATCAATTTCAATTAATAAAGATAGAGAGAAAATTAAGGCTTTCATTAAAACAGTACAGCCAAAATATTCTCAATCGAAAGTTAATATAATAGCTGATGCAATATTCGCTGCAGCTAGTAAATTTAAACTTGATCCGTATGTTATAGCTTCCACTGCATATGTTGAAAGTGAATTTAGGATGACTAGCAAACCCTGTATTGGAATAATGCAGCTTGTTACATCATCTATTAGGTATTATGATCCAAAAAGATTATATAATCCTAAGACAATTTATGGAAATATATTCATTGGATCTGTAGAATTAGCTGCTCATTTGAAAAAGCATTCTAGAAATGGATTGCCTAGCAGAGCAGCTTATAGAAACATGTATAGATCTTACAATGGATCTTATATGAAAAATAGGTATTCTATAAAGACTATGCTTGTTCAAAATAGATTAAAGAGTCTTTCAATAGAAGCTTTAAAGGCTAAACTCAAAAAAGGGCCGATCTGGAGATAAAAGAAAAGAGGGGAGAAAAATCTCCCCTCTTTTTTAGTTAGAAACTATTAAAAATTAATAGCCTCTGTATTGTCCAGATGGGTATCTGGATGTAGTACCACGGAGAGTACCAGATGCAGTTCTAATTCTTGTCAAGTCTGCAGTCAATCTATTAAGTTCAAAGAGGTTCGATTCGAACTTTCTCTGGAGGTTCTCAATAGTAAGAATAGTAGAGTTTGCTGCTAATTCGTCAGAGTTAGCAGAAAGAGTAGAAGCGTATTCAGCTTCGAATGCAAGAAGAGCAGTGTCAAGTTGACCAGCAATGTTGACAAAATCTTCCCAGACATTGGAAGGATTGATTCTGGTAGCTGTACCAACGACAGAGTCGGTTGGGTATCTTGCAGCAGAATTGAAAACGTTTACTGCAGGAAGTTGCTCAAATCTAAGTGGATCTGTGCCAAGCGTGAAACCAGAAAATACATTTCTGATAACAAAGACTCTACCTGCATTGACAGTACCATTGGTAACTGCAGGAAGTCTAAAGTTGCTGGCCGAAAGCCACTCAGCAGAGGAGTCGAAAGCGGCAACTCTTGTCCAAGCACCTGCATCAACAACAGTATAAATACCGTTTAGAGCTGGGTTTGTTTGGTCCTTAACGAGAACAGTGTTGTTACCTGCAGCGGTAAGCGAAACACCGTCAACGGTTTGTGAGTTGGATAAAGTGATGTTGGTTGTTGTTGCAGCATGAATTGTAGCTGGTGTTCCAACAGTTCCGGCAGCTACGAAAGCAACCGAAAGGGCCTGTGTGAACTTAAGCTCTCTTGCATCTGCAATATTGTTTACAGCTCTTACACCAGGTGCAACACCATTGATGAAAGATGATGGATAATTTGGCATATATTTACTCCTTGTTTCTCTTCGAAGAAAAAAACGGATCGAAAACCTTTAATAAATTTTTTATTGTTTTCCTCAATTTTATTCTTAATGAGGAATTTATATACCTTTTTCTATGCGCATAGGATATTCCCTTTATCTAATAGAAAAAAACAAGCAGATTGTACAAAAAATAAAAGGTACAAAAATAACACATGCCAGATTTTTATATTGTCCCCCCTCGATTAATTCCTGGGAGTCTTCCATCTTCGTATCAAGTAGTAACAAGCTTAAATGGCCTTAAAGGTGATTTGTTTGTTTCTGCTAATACCCTTTCTGGCCTATCTTTAAATATAACAAACAAAACACTAAATTTATCCATTACTCCTGACTTTTACGTTAAGAAAGCTGGAGATCAGTTCTTAGGGAATTTAGATTTTTTTCCAACTGCTGGCAAATATGGATTAAAAGTTTTAGCTTCCACTGCAGATCCAACAGAAAATGCAGAAGGCGCTTTGTATTTCAACACTAACTTAAATCAATTAAAAGTATATTCAGATGGTGCATGGTTACCTTTAGCACAATCTGGAGCATTAGATATAACAACCGGAGATGGAAGATATCTTAAATTAGATGCTTCAAATGATCCTATAACTGGTGATTTAGATTTAGGAACTACAGTATTAAGAGTTGGTAATAAGGTAGCAGATCCAATAACGGGTTTTTCAGGCCAAATCTATTACAATTCTGCTGCAAATATCTTAAAGTATTACAATGGATCTGCTTGGGCTGTAATTGGTGCTGGAGGTGGTTCTACAACAATAAATCCTGGCAATGGAATTACTCTTACCCCTAATCCAATTACAACTGCTGGCACAATTGCTGTTAATGAAGCTTATAATTTCAACTGGACCGGCGCTCATACCCATACACAAGCCATTTCATTTTCAGCAACACAAACATTTAATATTACTGGACTTACAATCTCATCTCAAGCTACAGGAGATCTTATTTATCGATCTGCTGGAGGATGGACAAGAAGAGCGGTTGGTAATGAAGGCGAAGTTCTTAAGGTTGTTTCAGGGCTTCCGGTATGGGGTACAGTTGCTGGAACTGGTACAAATACATTAGGAACACCCACAATTGACGGGACATATAATGATGGATTCTTTAGTACATGGACTTCTGCTACTTTGATCTCTGATGCGTTTGATGATGTTAATGAGCTTTTAAATGCAATAGCTCCAGCACAAGCAAATCCTTTAACTTCAACTACACTTTCAACTTCTGGTGTAACTTTTTATAACGCTATTGTTTCTTCTGGAATTCCTTCTTGGTATTATGGTGGTGTTTCAGCTGGTTCGACAATTTCTACATATTTTGTTTCAGGAAGTAATATTGTTGGAGCTACAGCAAATACAGCAACCACCTATAAATCTGGTAAAGCTAATGACACTGCTACATTTGGAACTACTTCACATAAAAAATACACTCCATTAGCTCCTTCTGGTACTTTAATTGATCCTATAACAATGTCTGGTATTGTAAGCACTCCATCTACAACTGGAACTCTTACAATCACTTCTTTCATAACCTATAACAGTATTTGGAAAAAAGCTAACGCATCGATTTCTTACACACATAATACTGATGGTTGGGAAGGTCACTCAATTGTTCACACTGATGCTGGAGAAACTAATGTATTTAACTCTTATTACGATTCTTATTCAGCTTTAAATGCAACTCCAGCTTTTTCAACATCTCCAACAGCAACAGAAAGTACAGTTAATTTTAAATATCTTTCTGGTATTGCATATTACACAGCAACATCGACATTCCAAGTAAGATTTATAGCATCTTCTGGAATTTTCAATAGATGCTACCACCCGACTAAAGTAGCAGCAATTACAGGAACAGGTATGAATGAAACACCTGTCAATCCTGTTTCAACTCCAGTGTATACAGATACTTTTGATAAATCTGGTGGAAATTTTGCTATTGCGACTATTAATGTATCCGGCAGAAGCTCTTTAAATAAATTCTTAACAGTCTCATTAAATAAACCAGCCGGAGGATCAACTAGTGGTAATGCATCTTTAAGTTATCATATTAATACTTTTGGCACAACTTCAACAACAACAGCAGAATATTTCCAAGATGAAGCTCAAAGATTAGTATTATCAACAACAACAGCTTGGACTTCAACAACAACCCTAGCAAATGGAAATGCACAAGTAAGAAACCATTCCACAGCAAATACAGGATGTTTACAATTTCCTAACTCATCAGAATATGTAGGCTTCACTGGTGATCAAGAATATCAGAGATTCTTTTATAAAACATCTGCATCTACAGGTACTTTAACATTTACAAACATTGCTCACACAGATGTAGCTCCTTATGGTACAGGCAATTTAAATGTTTTAATTTATCTAGATGCTGACAATAAATGGTTTGATTTAGGTGTTGCACAAGGATCTAATGCAAATGATGGTTCTTCTAGATCAGCTGCTATATCTGCAAAAACATCAGGTTCAGGTGGTGCTGTTGGATGGTCATTAGGAAGCTTATATACAACAGGCCCAACTACTTCAGGAAATTTAGGAAGGTTTAGATTAGTGATTATAATTAAGAACACAAGTCCAGTAATCACATCTATCGTAAGTAGCTAATATGCCTTGGACAGATAATGATATAAGCTTTAAGAAGCTAAATAACAAAAGAATCACCACAAGTACTGGCAAAGGTATTAATGAAGAAAAAGGTGCATCTACCCTTGAACTTCATTACACTGACATTAAGCTTGACAATATACCTTCCACTCCCCCTGTTTCTACCACTTCTATTGTTCAAGTAAATAGTCTTCTTACGTTAGTTGAAGATCTTTCTGTACCTAATAAACAAGCATGGTTCGCCACTTCAATTTCTGATACAGTTACAGCAAATAATGGATCTCCTTTATCTGAATCATCTCGTTTAAAAGATTGGATTCCAGATAAATATGATGCTCCTGGAACTGTATCTGGTGCTGGTTATGAAATTAAAGTATATGATAAAGATAATGTACTAGTTCCAAAAGCTGATGCATCTCAATGGTTTTTTGATTATCAGACTGGTATTTTATTATTTAAGAATGCTAATACTGATTCTGGCACTGTTATTTCTAGAGCTCCTTATAAAGTTACAGGGTATAGATATATTGGTCGGAAGAATGTATATTGGCCCACTCCTAGAACTGTAACTTTTTCTGGGGGTAACGTAACTGGATCTTTTACTATAGATGGTTCAGCAGATGTTACAGGAGTAGTATTAACAGCTTCCGTTTCCGCAGCAGGACAATTAAATGTTACAGATGATACAACAACTAACTCTCCTAGGTATATTTCTTTCACATCTGTTTCATCTGGCTCTGCTACTTTTTTTGTTTCTTCTACTAAGCTTACTTACAATCCGTCTTCTGGGGCGTTAAGTTCTACAATATTATCATCAGCAACTTTATTAGCTCCATCAACTACATTAGCAATAAAACCCACGACAAACGCAACAAATTCAATATCTTTTCAAAATTCTACTGGCACTAACATTTTAACAGTAGATACAACAAATAATAGAATAGGAATTGGTACATCCTCTCCATCTTATGATCTTGAAGTTAATGGAGAAATTTCAGCTACAAATAAAAGCTTCGTAATTAATCATCCAACAAAAGAAGGCATGAAATTAAGATATGGAAGTTTAGAAGGACCTGAAAATGGTGTCTATGTAAGAGGAAGGACTAATCTTAATGAAATAAGTCTTCCTGATTATTGGCTTGGATTAGTAGACGAAAATACAATTACAGTCAATCTTACACCTATTGGAAATTGTTATGGATTAAGAGTTGAAAAAGTAGAAAACAACTCAGTATTTGTAAAAAGTTATTGGTGGTCAAAAATAGATTGTTTTTACACGATTTATGCTGAACGAAAAGATGTTGCAAAATTGAAAGTGGAGTTTTAATATGAATCTGCAAAATTATAGTATAGAATTTGATGAAAGTTTAAATGATTGGAAAGTTTTTGGAGATATTGAAGATGATTCCAATTCATATGTAGGATCATTTGGGGAATCTGGAACACTTGTAGGACCTTGGTGGGTAAGACAAGATGATGGATTTCAGCTTTCTATCGTTCAGCAATATGCAGTAGAAATCGCAAGACAATTAGTTGGAAGTTTTAGTGGTGGAATTAATTTACAAGAATTTTCTATCGTTAAAGTTCCTGATACTAATGATTGGAAGATTTTAGGAAATATTGAAGACGATAATGGAAATATTTTAGCCACTTACGGAGAAGATGGAACTTTAGTAAATTCTTGGTGGCTTTCACAATCTCAAGAAATTCAATCTTCATACGTTCAAAGATTTGCAGTAATGATGGCACAACAAATTATGTCTGGAGATGCTGAATAATTTAATTTTACATTAAATTGATTTAAAGGTACTAATATGAACTTTTCTACACTCGAAATCACAAACAACCCTCAAAATCCGGCAGATTGGATTGTAAAAGGGATTATTACAAATGATGCTAATGAACCAATTGCTGATTTTGGACCTGATGGAATATCAGTATTTGCTTGGTGGGCAAAGCAAGATTCAGCTTGGCAATTGTTAATGGTCAATCAATTTGTATGGTTGATGGCTCAAGAAATCGTGGCAGGGACGGCTGAATAATGGCTATATACTATGTAAGGCCAGATGGCAATAACTCAAACACAGGGACCGGACCCGCTGTCAATCAAGCGTGGCAAACCTTAGGTCGTATAACGCAAGCAGGGACTGCTTTTACATCAGGAGATACTGTTTACATCGCTCCAGGAACATACCGTCAGAGTATGTCTACTTCAGCAACATATACGTCACCTACATATTTCACTGGTGACCCTACAGCATCACAGTTTCCTGGTCTTACACCGGGTATTGTACGAATTACAAACTTTCTTACCAATGATAATACTGCTGCTACAAATCAAAATTTATGGACTGGAATAACATTTAATTACATCAATATTAGTAATATTTATTTCGACCATTCGAATGTTGGCTATGGAATTATTTATACAGGAACTGGAAATAACTCATCAATTAGAAATTGCATTTTTTCTGGTAATAACTCTTCTCAAGGAGGTATTGGGACTAACATTTCGTTAACCTCTGTAAAAAATACATTTATTGAAAACTGTGTTTTCATGCGATCGTATAATGGTATGTATATTACTACTACTACTGACACAGATACAAATGTTGATATTAGGAACTGTTTTATTACTGGCACAAATACTTACGGAATGATTGTAAGTACTGGTATAGGTGGAGGTGTTAATGTAACAAATAACGTTTTTTATTTTACAGGAGCACAAGCAGTAATTTTCTTTGGCGTTGGTAATACAACATCGAAATCAAATGTTACAAACAATATTTTTTATCAGTGCACTGGAAGTGTTGCTGGTGATTCAGCCGTCAATATTATTGAAGACTATAATCGACGTGTTAATTCAGGTGGTAATAGTACTGTTCCAGTTGGTCTAAATACAATAACTAATGGTGCACCGCAGTTTGACTTTGGCCACACTGCTTTATTTAATTTGGCACTTCAAAAACCTTTTAGCTCATTTACTGGATCAGTGAATAGCGGAGCAGGTCTATCAACATACGCAAGTACAAGCGACCTTTATGGGCAAACTTGGTCAGGTGGTGCTGGTGTACCAGATATTGGTTGTGCAACTGCAATACAAGCATCTGGAACAAGTTATTATTATCCAGCTGAACGCAACAATTCTTCAATCACAATCTCCCCTGGCGCTACATCTAAATCGATTCATCTTTATTTAGGAGTTACAGGATTAGTATATAACACATCTGGCTTACAGGCAAGATATACAAGAGTTGGTTCAAATTCAGTGCCAATTACATTAGTATCTCAAACATCTACTGGAGCATGGACATCAGGTGGCTTTGCGCAAATTGATGCAGTAAATCAGCCTGGGTTATATAGATTAGATGTTCCGAATGCTGCTTTTGTTGCTGGAGTAGATAGAGTGACAATTACAGTTAGGGGAGCTTCTGGAACAAATGGCGCTGTCGTAGATTGTCAATTAATTTCTAGTCAATTAGATCTTACACAAGCTGTTCCTACTTCCAATTCTGCTAACACGATAGGAGACTGTCTTAATGCTGCTCGTGCTCAGGGATTTGGAAAATGGTCTGTCACTGGAACAACTTTAAGATTATATGCTCCAGACGGCACAACTGTAGTAAGAACATTTACATTAGATTCTGAAACTTCTCCATCCCAAAGAGTATAGGAAAAATTTATGGCTGTTGCTTATAACCCATCTATTGTAACAGATGGGTTAGTATTTGCTCTTGATGCTGCTAATATTAAATCATATAGCGGTAGTGGAACAAATGTAACAAATATAAGTAATTCAAATTATACTGGTGTTTTGAATAATGGTGTTGGGTTTAGTTCAAATAATAATGGTGTATTTACATTTGATGGTTCTAATGACTATATATCTTTTGTTCCTAATGATATTTTTAACATAGGAACAGGTGATTTTACATTATTAGCTTGGCATAAAACATCTTATAAGTCAAATTATTCTACAATTATGAGTTTGGATGATGGTAATGGCACGGGTTATTTATTATATACTGCAATAAATTCTGGTGTTTTAAGAAATTGGGTCGCTGGAGTACCTAAAAACGGAAATATAGATATCTGCACAGGTATATGGAATTTGATAGGTTTAACTAGAACTGCTGGATTATGTACTCAATATGTAAATGGAGTTATAGATACTACTTTCACTGCGTCTGGGGTTTTACAAATATCAGGAAGAACTTTAAGTATTGGTCAAAATGCAAACTCTTATTATTACAATGGAAATATTTCAACTGTGCAAATCTATAACCGATCCTTAAGTCAAAAAGAAATCTTACAAAATTTTAATGCCACAAAAGGAAGATATTTATAATGGCTGTATATTCTTCGCCTAGTATTCCTTTAGATGGGCTTATTTTTTCTATAGATGCTGGAAATATTAAAAGTTATAGTGGTTCTGGAACAAATGTATTAGATCCTATTAATAATATATCTGGAGTAATGAACAATGGAGTTAGCTTCAGTACTCTCATAGGTGGTTATTTTTCTTTTGATGGTACAGATGACAAAATTTTATATCCATTAAATTCAGCTTATGATATATCTCAATCTATAACAATTGAAGCACATATCAGACCTACAAGTTATCCTACAGCAGGTGGCGGTGGTATGATTATTACGAAAGTAGCTTCTTATTATCTTGAATTCGGTTCAAATGGAAAAATAAGGGTATATTTTGCAGGAGTAAATTCTCCAGGATATCATGAAAGTGTTGGCACTGTATATCTTAATGTTTGGACTCATGTTGCAGTTACTAGAGACTTTGCTAATAATACTATAAATATTTACATAAATGGTGTACTAGATAGAACAATCAGCGGAATAACAGGGAATATTACTGTCCAACAAACCTTTGCATTGTCTGTAGGTGGATATTCTGCTGGAGGGTATTTATTCGTAGGTCATATAGCTTGTGGAAAAATCTACAATCGTGCATTATCTGCTCAAGAAATGTTGCAAAATTACAATGCGACAAAAGATAGATATATATACAGAGAAGAACTTACTAAATCTAATCTGATATTAAATATTGATGTTCAAAGCTTAAATTCTTACACAACATCAGAATCTGCTTTAACAGATTTAGCATTTGGTAATAAAATTCAATTATTGCAAACATCTTATCTGACATATGACAGTACTTCGCCAAGATCTTTAAGATTTGGAAGAACTTTACCGCCAACTGCAAATCAAGGCGCATATGGATTTATCACTGGTTTTAATGCATATAGCTACAATACATATTTATCCAATAATCATTCAACAGAAGTGTGGTTTAAAATAAATGATATAAATCCTACTAATCATGACGCTACAGAAGTTGCATCAGCTATTTTTGTTTATTCAGGATTTCATTGTATGTTTTATTACAATATTAATGAGTTTTATTATAATTTATGGTACAAACAAGCTGGTGTAAATTACCCCATAGATGCAAGAGTTACTACAGGTGTGTCTAATGCAGTTATTGTGCCTAATGTTTGGTATCAAGCTCTAGCAACAAAAACAAGTAATACAATAAGTTTATATATTAATGGAATTTTGAAAGCTACTGCATCTATTCCGTATTCTACTATATCAGATAATGTAACCAGCAATTTATATATAGGTACTGCAAATATTCCTTCTGGCAGTAGTCCATATAAATTCAACGCTGATTGTACTATAGGTGTGATTAGAATGTATAACAGAGCTTTATCTGCTACAGAAGTGCTATATAACTTCAATGCTCTAAGGGGAAGATATGGCATTTAACCCATCTAAAAGAATATATTTAATCTAATGGGAATATTAATGTAGAAGAATAATCAACTATGGCTAATTCAGATAAAAATATTCGTATAGTTCCCAATAGAAATTCATCCTCAGATACTCCATTTATTAGGTTTGTCGGTCAAAATAACACCCCTATTTTATTAAGAGTTTTGGATGATAATACTCTATCTTTTGAAGGAACATCTGGACAGCTACTTTCTATCAATAATAACCTATCTTCAGGCTGGATTTTTGCCGTATCAGATATATCAGGCATTCCATCTTTTAGAGTTAATGCAGATGGAACAATTGGATTAGCGGAATATTCTGGAAACATTGGAATTGGCACTGCTGGATTAACACCACCTTTTAAAATTACAGCAGGAACAAATACAGCTTTATCTACAGCAACACCATTAACTATATCTCTTGGCGGTACATATTCTTCCACTGCTGGCACTAATCCTAAGTTAAGACTATATTATGACGGTACTAACTCTTCAGGTTTTGGTTATTCAAATAATCAATTAGAAGTAGTAGCAAGAAGCACTGATGATTTTGTATGGTACTTTGGTGGCTCTCAAAAAGCTAGATTAACTTCTGCTGGTAATCTTGGTTTAACATCTTCAGCATTTACATCCAAACTATTTCTAGAAACAAATAGCGCAACACAAAATGGTCTAATAATTAAAGGATTCGCATCTCAAACAGCAAATCTTATAGAACTTCAAGATAGTACAGGGGCAATTAAATATAGAGTAGCTTCTGATGGTGCTATTTATAATGCTATCACTACCGGCGGATCAACAACAAGCGTTAGATCTATGTCGTTGTATGGTGATGGTAATGAAACTTTCTATGTAACTAAAGGCGGTTATATTTCTGGTAATGCAATTCAGAATCTTTCACAAAATACAGGAATTACATTTGCTGGTGACAGATTAAATCTCGCTGGAGGAGTCTGGGTTCCAAGCTATATTTATTTCCAAACCTCAGGAGCTTATTTATATCAAACTGCCAATAAATCTTACTTTCTTTCTAATGGTACTACCTCAATTTCAGGTATTTCTGTTCAAGCTTCTTCATGGGCAGAAAATACAAGAACTTTTGGAATTAGTAGTCCTTCCGGTACTGAAAGAAGTTATTTTGGTGGTTATGGTAACTTAGTAATCAATGTAACAGGATATAATTCTTCTACTGGATGGGATGCTACAAATCTACTCTATGCAAATATTGATAAATTTGGTACATATACAGGTAATTTAGCCCAATTTGCTGTTTCAGGTGTAGATAGATTTATTGTTGGCCCTAATGCAGATACAAGTATTTTATTAGGATCAAGTACAGCAGTTGGTCTTAAGATTAAAGCAGCCACATCTCAAACAGCAAACTTATTAGAGCTTCAAAATAGCTCTGGAACAATCTTATCTTTTGTAAATCCATCTGGTTCTTTCTTGCCAACAACTTCTGGATTAGCTTTAGGTGGTTCAAGTAATAGATGGAATTTATATGCAACTAGTGGAGATTTTAATAATACAGTATCCTTATCTCCAACAACATCAACCACAGAATTAAGATTTTACGAACTAGCAGCAAATGGAGTTGATTATACCGCATTTAAAGCTCCTGATATTCATTCTCAATCTATTACATATACATTACCAGCATCCGCTCCAGCTTTAAATCAAGTATTAACCGCATCTGCCGTATCAGGAGGAAATGTTACTCTTGGCTGGGGCGCATCATCTTCTGGAACATTATCTGGTGGCGGTACTCAATATTCAATTCCTATGTGGACAAATACAAGTTCACTAGGCGATTCTATAATTACTCAAAATTCAGCAGCCACCCAAATAACAGTAGCTGGAAATTTTAGAGCAACAACCAAAAGCTTTTTAATTGACCACCCTTCTTTTTCAGACAAACTTTTAGAACATGGATCTCTTGAAGGACCAGAACATGGAGCTTATGTCAGAGGTAGAGCTAGTGGAATAAATAATGTCACTATACAACTACCAGACTATTGGAAAGACTTAGTAGAAGAAGATTATAGTATTTATATCACTCCTAGATGTAATTGTAGTCTTTTTGTAGTGTCTCAGTCACAAAATTCTTTTAAAATATCAAGGACAGGGTTATTCTTCCTTAGAAAAATTAAAATAGAATTTGATTATTATTGTGTTGGAAGTCGTAAAGATCAGAAACTCGAATTAGTTCAAGACAAGGTGTAAAAAAATGGCAGATAATTTTTCAGATAAAGTAGTAAAGAAACTACAAAAGCAGAATTTAGCAGTGGATTTAACAGAAGAAGAAATTGTTGAAGAAGCAGCGCCCGAAACACCAGCAGAAGTAGCACCACAAGAAGTTGCCGTACAAAGCCAAGATTTCCAAGCAATGGCTCAAGCACCTGGAAACCCTGGAACTGGTATTAAAGATATTGTAGTCATTCCTGGCGGTGGTACAGCTCAAACTTCTACTTCTCAAATTAACTTCTATTGGGAAAAACCTACAACTCAAGGTACTGATAATACAGATGCTTTTTTACGTTCTACCATTTATAACTATGTTGAAGGAGCAGACGGATCTGAAGAGCCTGTACTAGCAATTGGTGGTTATAATGGTACTCACTATGCTCCTGCTGCTGCGTATGGTGGTGGTAGTGGTCAACAAGTTGCAAGAATTTGGTTTCACCCGTTTTCAGGTACAGTTGATGCTGCAAAATTAGTATTAGAACAAGCTGCCAATACAGCTTCCATACAATTTGGCACAAGTACAGTTACACAAACAACAACTACTAAGGGCCATTTAGGTTGGACTGGTACAAGATTAGTGATTGGTGATGGCGGTGCTCCTCAGGAAGTGGCATATAGATCAGATATTACTGGATCACAAAATACTTTTTCAAATATGTCAGATGGTACTAATATTTCTGCTGCTGATACTTCTACTGATACATTTAGATTTAGAGGCTCAAACGGTGTAACAGTATTAGTAACAAATGATGAAGCAACTTTTGGAGATAACTTATTAATTAGTTTGTCTTCAGTTCCCAATGCAGCTCTTACTAACTCAAGTATAACAATTGGTTCTACTGGTATATCTTTAGGTGGAACAGCTTCGACTTTATCAGGTTTGACATCTGTATCTTCTAGTGCATTTACTGCTGGAAACATTAGAATCAACACTGCAACTAACACAATTGATACTTCGTCAAATGCCCTAACATTAACTTCTGCTAATAGTACTGTTAATATCAGTGCAACTAGTGTAACTCTTGCTGGTACAGCTGCTACAATTACTGCTAACAGCAATAGAATTACAAATGTTGCTGATCCATCCAGCGCTCAAGATGCTGCAACTAAAGCTTACGTTGATGCTGTTAAAGTTGGTTTAGATGTCCATGAATCTGTAAGATGTGTCATTGTTACTCAAATCGCAGGTAATTATGTTCAAGTAAATGGTCAAGGATCTTCTAGTTCTGGTGTTGCTACACTTACATATACTGCTACTGGCGCTACTGTAATTGACACGAATGTAACATTAGCCGTAAATGACAGAGTTCTCGTAACTGGTGGAATTTCTGGAACTATTACAGCAAACAGTATAGGAGTAACTAACGCCTCTGATACAGAAAAATTTGCTGCTAACGGTATTTATTATGTAAGCATTGCTGGTACAACAGGTATTGCTACTGTATTAACAAGAGCTTTAGATACTGATGATAATGTTGAATTAGAAGGTGGTTCATTTACCTTCGTTCAAGAAGGTCAGACTTATGCAGATACTGGTTGGGTATGTACTACAAATACATCTTCCACGGGTGCAGCAATCACATTTGCACCACAGACAGGCACAACTGGAAGAATTACATTTACACAGTTTACAGGTGCTGGCGGAATTAGTGTTGTTGCTCCAATTGTTAAGAATGTAAATGAACTCTCACTAGCATTAAAAGCTAATGGCGGTCTTACTGTAGAATCCAATGCTTTAGCTGTTAACTTAGGCGCATCTTCAATGACTGGTACTTTAGCTGTTGGAAACGGTGGTACTGGTCAGACAACTCTTACAAGCAATGGTGTTTTGTTTGGTAATACTACAAGTGGCATTTTAGCAACATCACAAGGTACTGCAGGTCAACTTTTAATTGCTAATGCATCAAATGTTCCTACGTTTACATCGATTGGTGGTGATGCAGCTTCTTTATCAGGAACTGGATCATTAACATTAGCTAATACAGCAGTAACTGCAGCATCTTATGGTAGTGCAACTCAAGTAGCCACATTTTCTGTAGATGCCAAAGGTAGGCTTACACTTGCATCTAATGCTGCTATTCCTACAGCTACAGCATCGGCTTTAGGTCTGGCATCATTCAGTTCTTCACATTTTACTGTATCAACTGGAGCCGTAACTTTAAATACAGTAGCCGTGACAGTTGGTGGTACTGGATTAGCAGCAGCAGTAACTGGCTTGTTGTATGGAAATGGTACATCATATGCAGCAGCGACTACAGCTAACATTAACTCTTCATATGGAACCCAAAACGCTAATGTAGTTTTAGCTGGACCTACTTCAGGAGGAGCTACTACCCCAGGGTTTAGATCTCTTGTAGTAGCTGATCTTCCAACAGTAACGATTGCCAAGGGTGGTACAAATGCTACAGGTCAAACAAATAATGGTATTACTTATTTTGACAATACAAGTATTGTATCTGGTACAGCTCTTACATGGCTTCCAAGTAATTCTACTGGTTCAGGATCATCTTCTACTTTATATGTCAATGCAGCATCTGTAACTACAGGAACAGCGATGCATCTCGCAGCTGGTGCTATGACAGGTGGTAACGTTTTATTTATTAATGCAGGTGGTGGATCTTTTACTGCAGGTAAATTAATTGATGCGCAAAACAATAGTATTTCTAAATTTTCAGTTGATTATAATGGAAACTTAAGAGCAACAACTAAGAGCTTTGATATTCCTCACCCAACAAAAGAAGGAATGAGACTTGTATATGGTGTTCTTGAAGGCCCTGAACATGGAGTTTATCATAGAGGAACAGTTGAGGGTAAAGATAAGATTAAGATTGAATTACCAGAATATTGGTACAAATTAGTGGGAGAAAATTACTCTGTTCAACTTACATCTTGGGGACCATATGCAGTTCATTTAGTTGAGAAGACAGAAAATTATTTCGTAATACAACTATCTAGCAATTTAATAATGAGAAAATTAAAAACAATTAAAGTGGATTATGTTGTTCACGGTGCTAGATTGGATGCTCCACTAGAAATTGAGCAATGATGCATTTGTTCAGAGTTTATAAAGAAGATAATTTAAATGTTGCCTGGATCACTATTGAAACAGGCAACATAGATCTTGAAACAGGTATAAGAATGATTTTTTCATTTTTAAATCTAGAACAACAAGTTATATCTAAAAATTTATTCGTAATTCAAGGTGATGAATATAACGATCTTGGCAAAAGTGATACAGAATTAAGTCTGGCAATCATTGCTAAGTTATTAGAATATACCAATTGCATCATCGTAAAAGAGTAGAGGTGTTAAGTGGCTGTTGATGTTATTATAGATCCTTCAAATGGTCAAATATATTGGAATGACAATCAAGTATCAGCCCAATCAATAGCAATATCTGGCAATGCTTCAGATAAAATTAATTTTGTAGGGTACGGTGGTGCTTATGATGCAGCTAATCCTGGAACTCCTGCAACCCCTAATATCAGAGTAACTATAAATGATTCAGCTTCTGCTACTTTAGTTCCAGGTACAAGTGGTCATGAATTAGGGTCAGATACCTATAGATGGGCTGTTTCTGCTACAACAATAAGTGCTTCTGGGGCAGTTACTTCTAATGGTATTAACACCACTGCTATTAATGCAACTACAACACCTTTATTAGTAAATGGTATAGCTGGTCTAACTGCTAATTACTTTACAATCAAAGATTCATCTAATAATTCTTTAGTTTATTTGAATAGTGATAGGGTTTTTACAATAGCCGGTATAGCTAATAATCAAAATGATTTATTATCCATAACAAATCTTGGATCTATGACAGTACATGGTGGTTTTGGTGGAGGTCGTGGTGTACGTTTAAATTTAAGAGGTTCTGGTAATTTACTGAATGATTCTAATATTTTTACAATAACTAATTCAGCGGGTGACCATACAATACTAGGAATTTCAGCAAACAGCACTACTGGCTATGGAATGACATTAAACAGCAGTAGTTCTGGATATCCTTTATCAGTAAAATTTATAAATGATGCTACTGCTAATACTGTTAAAGAGACAATATCTGTAGAAAGAACATCTTCTGTCACAGCTGTAAATGGTATCGGTTCTAGTATTATTTTCAAAACTCATAATGATATTGGAGCTTTAGTAAGAAATCTTGCATTTGAAGGAATATTAGAATCAGTAGTAAATACATCTTACAGGGGTGCTTTTGTATTTAAAACTAATGGATCTGGATCTGAAATATTAACAGAAAAAGTTAGAATTTCTTATAATAATATTCTTTTATCTCCATATGATTCAGCAGGTACATATGAGTTAAGATTTAATGCTCAAACAGGTGCAAATTATGTAGGATTTAAAGCCCCAAGCTCAATTACTTCTAGCGTTATGTGGACTTTACCAGCTACTCAAGGAACAAATGGGCAATTTCTTAAAGTTGGAACATCAGGAATTTTGTCTTGGGATACTATTTCAGCAGGTACAGGAACAGTAACAAGTGTAGCTGCTGGTACTGGTTTAACTGGTGGAACAATAACTACAACAGGTACGATTGCAATTGATGCAACTGTAGTCCCGACTCTTACTGCTACGACTAATGCTTTTTCTTCGGGAAATACTACTGGATCCACAACATCTTCATCATTTGCATTAACGTCAAATTCACTTACTTCTGGTACTGGAGCTTATTTTGCAAGCAATTCAGTAACTTCTGGAAGATTGGTAGATATTGTTTTATCTGGAAACACAGGGACTGGTACTAGGTATGGACTAAGTATATCAGTTTCCGGCGCAAATACTGCTGGGACAACTTCATATGGTTTATTTTCAAACGTCACAGCTACTGTTACCGCAACAAATATAGCTGCTGGATTATTTTCAAGTGGTGGTACTAATAATGTTCCCTTAAGGATTGGTAACAGTACTGGAGCATATACTAATTTCTTCATTAATACTGATGGAACTGGAATTACTTTAAGCCCAACAGCTACAGGCACTCCTTTCTTTTCTCTTGGTGGATATGCTTCGACTGTTTCTGAATTTAGATTATGTCAAGCAGGTGGTTTTGGAGCAGTTAACTATGTTGGTTTTAAAGCTCCTTTATCAGTAACAACAAGCAAAATTTGGGAATTACCTGGAGCTGATGGGACAAATGGTCAGGTATTAACTTGGACAACTGGCGGAGTTCTCACATGGTCAACAGTATCAGGATCTGCTTCTCCCGCTGGTACAAATAATGGTGATATTCAATATAAAACTGGTTCATCTTTTGCAGCTTCAACAACTTTAAATTACGATAATGTTATAGGACAATTATCAGTATCAAGTTTTCCTATTTCGACAACAGGTGCTACAAGTGCTGCCTTAAAATTATTAGGGACAAGTCAATCTTGGAGTGGTGTTACTCAGGGTACTTTCTTGGCTATAAATGCTGCTACTGGTTTTGTTGGAAATTTATTAGATTCACAAGTCAATGCAGTATCTAAATTTAAAGTTAGTGCCACAGGTGCTGTAACTATTGCTAATAACTACACATTACCTATATCAGCGCCTACATCGGCGGGTCAAGTTTTAACATATGACGGCACTAATGTTATTTGGGGAACTGGTGGTACTGCTCCAGTTGGTTCTTTGACAGTAAATCCAGGCGCTGCAGGTAAAATTACGTATTATCCATCTTCTGGTGATGTTGTTGATGATGCTTCTGCTTTAACTTATTCTACAACTGGAACTCATTTTAATATTACAGCTTCTGATGTTGGGGTAATTCCTTTAACTGTCACAGGTGCTGCTTCTCAAACTGCAGCTATTTTTAAGGCTATTTTAAATACTACTGATGTTTTTATTATAAATAATTCGGGTAATATTTCTACTGGCACTTGGAATGCTTCAGCCATAGGTGTTGGTTATGGTGGTACTGGACAAACCACTTATACTGATGGTCAATTATTAATCGGCAATAGTAGTGGAAACACTTTAACAAAATCAACTATTACTGCAGGTTCTGGTGTAGCTGTAACAAATGGTGCTGGTTCTATTGCAATTAGACAAAAACGTCCATTATATTTAACATTCTGTGCTGGATTTACTCCTTCTGCTTCTGGTGTAGATTCAGCAGTTTTAAGAATTCCAGACAGCCCTGCAGATGGCACTACTGGATTAACTTATAATGTCAGAGAATTATTTATAAGAGTTGAAACACCATCTGCTGGCACTTCATCTGTTCAGGTAGAATATTACACAGGCACTGGAGCTTTTTCAGCCACAGGTAATATGATGGCTTCTGCTCTAAGTATCACAGGAGCATCTACATATGAATCTTCGACAACAAGTTTTTCACAAACAACTTTAGCTTCAGGAAATAAAGTAAGATTAAATTTTACTGCATTAGATGGAACTCATACAAACTTTTTCATTCAACTATTATTAGAAGAGAATTAATTTGAAAACATATATTCTTAGAAGAAGATTGCTAACTACTGAATCTGGTACTATTACTTTAAAGTTACCTACAAATTTTGGAACACCTAAAGCAGCAATATTTTATGCCACAAATTCAACAGCTTCTGATGGATCTTTTTCAAATACTGTTGAATATCCATTTATTTCCGTAGGCTTCGCTGGCAATTCAGGAGTTTCCGGAGGAACTCATGTCAATAGATGTATCACAACAATGTGTAGATATAATGTATCTCCATTAACTAATTACACAACTCTATCAACAGCGTTTGTATTACAACATTCAACATCTGATGGTATTACTGTTTATAGAAGATTGTCTTGCGATTCTTTTAGTGCTGATACAATTACATGCACATTGGTAAACGTTAATACACCTACAGAAGTTTGCGATTTAGTAATTACAGTTTTTGCAGGTGATGATTTAACAGTTGGAGTTAATTCAGTTACTCTTCCTGTTACAGTAGGCGCTACTGCGACATTTAGTACTTTGACATTTCAGCCTGATTGTGTTTTATTTATGTATGGACAACAAAATACTGGTTCTGGAAGCCCTCCGACTGGTGGAGCAACTGGTTTTCAAATCAATTATGGAGCAGCATTAAGGGACGGCTCATTAACACAAAGAAGTTCAGGAATATCTTCAGCTCATAATGTAGCTACAGTTGATCATAGATGCGGAGTAAATAATAATTCAATAGCTGTCGGTAGAAGAGGTGGTACTGACAATGTAAATGCCTTGACTGCCTTCTCCTCTACAGGTTTTACTTTAACTGTCCAAACATCTGGTCCAGGTGGCGGATACCCAATATATTTCTTAGCATTGAAATCTAAAGTGTCTGATTATTCTTTAGGAACAATTAGCACTCCAACTAATGCTACTCCACAAACACAGACTGTATCTTTACCTTTTGTTCCTCAATGTATATTAGGTTCTATGACTCATGTTCCTTCAAATACTATTAATGCCAGACAGAATGCTGTAGATATTTCAGATAACATAAGCTTTTTTACTGCTAAAGGTGAAAATATATCATCAGTGAGAGGCACAGGAACTTTATCTTACAATCCATCGTCATCAACAATTACTGGAACATCTACTATTTTTACACAACAGATTTCAATTGGTGATAAATTATATGATCCTTTATATACGTTAATAGGAACTGTTTCAAGTATCTCTAGTGATTCATCATTAACTTTGATATCTAACGCAGCAATATCTCCAACTAATGGAAGTAGTTTTTATTATAAAAAACTTTCGCAATACAATGTTTCTTATGGTAATGATGATGGAGCATCAGCTGCTGTAGCTCCACCTGCCACTACATTAAATTTATTTACAAAAATAAATTCAGAAAATGCTATATGTGCAGACACAGCCCATTCATCTGCTAACATGATAGGTAAAATTAATGATTTTACTACAAGAAATGAGTTTAAAATACAATATACCACCCTTAATGCTACTGCTGCTACTGGTGCATTGGGTAGACTAGGGTGGTATTTAGCAATCAAAAACACTGAATCTTCAAGAAGAGGAATTAATATATCTTAACTTCTTTGGCTTTCGAACCAGATTTTTAGTTCATTAGCATATTGTTCTGCTGCAGCTCTTGCGGTATCAGCAGCATTTTCAGAAGCCAACTTTACTAAATAATCTTTTGTAACATTCATAATATAATAAGCTACAGTATCTTCAATAAACATTTCTTGATTAATATTTAAAACATTTCCAAGAGAGTCTGTCACTTGTGGCTTATAATTGTATTGACTGCTAAATGCTTCTTTTAAATTAGCAGCATCTGAATTCTTAATAGGGATCGTTACTGTAAAGGCGATTGTTGGGTTCATGCTGTTACCTCATTAACATTGATAGTGACTGTTCCAAGAGTTGATTCTTCAGTGGTGTTTGTAATCTTATAGGTGAAAGAATCTTGCCCTACAAAGTCTACGTTAGGGGTAAACAATAAGCTAGGTGCAGTTCCAGTAAGAGTTCCAGATACAGGACTGTTTACTACCACATAATCAAAAGCTCCACCATCAACATCAGCACCAGTCAATTCAATTGGAACATCTAAGTTCTTATTTGTATTAACTGTAAAGCTGTCAACTGTCAAAGGATCATCAACTGCACTTACTACTACGTTTACAGTAACAGGTAAGGAAGAACAAATACTATTCTTTGCAACAAATTGGAATGAATCTAAGCCATTGTAATCTTTATTAGGATTATATGTTAAAATATCTCCTGTGATAGATACAACACCATGGCTAGGATTTGTTGTTACTTCATAAGATAATTCCATACTATTAGGATCTGTTCCAATTGCTACAAAATTAACAGTGGAATCTTCATCTACAATCAAATCTCCGCCAGTAGTAGAAGGTCTATAAACTTCAATTCTTCTTGTGTCAAACCATTGAGCTGCGTCTAATGTTCTTTGAGTTGCTAAATTTTCTGCTTGGTTCTTAGCTAATTCAAACTCTTTCTTGACCATATGCGATTTGAGAACATTCATTACAAAGTTCTCTACACATTGAGAAACAAAAACTTCTTTAGAAAGTGGATTAGGTTGTGTAATACCTTGTCCAACTTCAACTGTCTCGGAATAACCATAAGATGTAGCAAAAGCATTCATTACATCATTTGCATCATCTAATCTAATAGGAACTTCAATCGTAAAATTAATAGTATCTGGATCCATTATAAAAATCTCCTGTAATATTAATATTTCTACAAAGTTTATCTAAGATCTTTTTTGAAATAAGTTAATATGAAGATAGCTATAGTTCAATTAAATTTAAATCAATACATCCATTACTCTGAATTCTGCAAGCATATGGAAAGTCTTGTTAAAAAAGCTAAGGATGATAATTCAGACCTTATTGTATTTCCAGAAGATATTAATTTATGTATTTTATGGGCAAAATATGATCAATTTGCATCTAAAAGTATCAAGCCTGTCTTAGAACATGTTTTTGAATTTTTAATAACAAAAATCAATCTATCTTGGATGACATCTTTAATTGCCACAGAACATCAAAAGAATATTATAGAATCTACATTTTCGTATTTATCTAAAAAGTATAGTATTAACATTTGTTCAGGATCTTATTATGAAAAGATTTCTGGAAATTTATATAATCTATGTTCTTTTTATGATAGGAGTGGAAATTTAATAGATAAAAGATTTAAATATAAGCTTGTTGGAATTGAAAAAGCTTGGGGTGTTAAAAGTCAATATAATCCCGTCCCTGTTTTAGTAGATGATTTAAAAGTGGGATTAGCTATTTGTTTTGATATTAACGATCCAGATTATATAAAAGCCATGGTAGAGAGTGGATCGGAAGTTATATTAGTACCGAGTAATGGATATAGAATTTTTCCTTGGTATCCTTTTGACGAATTTAAAGAAACTCCTCATAGACAAAGAGCTTTAGAAAACAATGTGCCAATTTTAAGACCATATTGTTGTGGATGGTTATTTCCAGGATTATATTTTAGGGGATCTTCTGAAATTGTAAATAAAAAAGGCCTGGTTTTAGCCAAGCCTTCTAGTAAAGATAAGGAACAAATTTTATATTTTAATATGGAAGACGCATAAATCCACCAAGAAATCCAAGACTCTTCAATGTTCTGGCTTTGATATATACACCTTGGCCTTCTCTTACAACATCTTCTGTACTTGGGGGTGGGCCTGTATTTCCTTCAACAGTAACAAATGATCCATCGGGTTTCACTTCTACAACAATTCCAGTGTGACCCCAACGACCAAGATTAGGAAACCAGAAATAAGCAATATCTCCCACTTGAACATTAGATCTTTTTAATTCAATATCTGCTCTTCTGATAAAATGACCAGCTGATTGTGCCCATTTTACAGAAACGGTGCAAGATCCAGTTCTAGGAAATTCTTCTGGGATATTAATAATCAAAGAATGTGCAGCTTTGATTAATCTATAGACAACAAAAGCTTGACACCATGGATTTCCTGGACCTAAGAATACAGCCTTAAGATACTCAAGAACCCATCTGCCTCTATTGTTGCCTTCTTCTCGTACAGCTAAAACATCATCTCTTAGACAATCTTCTGCAGCTTTTTTTGCAACTGGGCCTGGAGTCTTAACAGCTAAAGTAGAAACATCATCAAATTTATCTGTAGACATTAACTTCCAGGTAAATTCTTTTAATTTATTCATTTATTTTCTCCTATTTTGAATTTGTACAGCTGTTTGTGGGTTAATCTTATTCATGTCTTTATTAGGGGTGGTTTCTTTAACAGTTACCCCAGGAATTTTATCTAAGAAAGCCATGATATCTAAACATTCCTTGCCAGCTGTACCCTTGGGAACAATTTTCATCTCCCCATTTTCAAGGATTGTTATTTCTAAGTCTACCTCTTTCATACAATTTTTCTCACAGTCATTTTAAGCTCTTGCATTTTCTTGTTTAAAATATCTTCTTTTTTGATAGAAACTTTGGTCTTGAAGCCATTTTCCTTAAGAACCTTTTCAATTGCTGATTTTGCATATGATTGAATGATTTTTTTGTCAACATTTCTAGATTGATCATATTGAGAACAAATCATTTCAAATCTTTGATCTTCTTCATTCCATAAAAACCCAACATCATTTGAAGCTCCGGTCAAGTTCTTATTTAATGATTCTTTAGATACAATAATATGAGCTTTTTCTTTTCTCACATCATTTTTCCATCCTTTTAAACTTTCAGGAGATTCATATTCTTTATAATCTAGCTCTAAAAAATCTAAAGCTTCTAAAAGAGTTTCCTTATCTTTAAATTCACATTCAATTCTCTTATATGCTGACATTATTTCCTCAAATTTTCTGGCATTAAAGATTCCACAAGATTATTACACTCTGGACAAAACCACATATTTATTTTAATCTGGTCTGGTAATATTTCAGTTTCAGGTACATTCTCGTGGCCTTTTAAATACTTATCTTCTATTATAGGCTTTCCCAGAGAATCTAAAACTACCTCCGAATTAAAACATAAAGAACATCCATGGAACTTTAATACACCTGATTTTGTTTTCTCAAATAGGGTTAAAGATTTAGGTTCAATAATAAGATTTTCAATATTTATTCCGCTATCTAAAATCTTCTTGACTAATTTGTTGCCATATTTTTTAGCATCTAATTCTGATACATGCATATTTTTGAAGCCTTTATTCTTTTAAACAATCTAAGCCTATTGTACAAACCTATTATATTATTCTAGGTTTAAGGGAAAAAACATGAAATTTTTATCTATCGTTGCTATCTTTTTATTGCTAACTAATTCGGCATTCTGTCAAGACCAAAAGCCAAAGAAAGAAATCCTAGTATCTATTAGCTCCAATTATTATAGAAATGCTAATGGAGTGATTGAGGGATTTTTTAAGCAAGCTAATATTACAGATTACTTTATTGACGAAAAGATTGAAAAGATGGAGAGAAAGAACTTCCAATTTAAGAATAAGACAATAGATCAGTCTGTAAATTTACTTTCTATGTTCTATAATGTTGAATTTAAATTTACTGAAAAGAAAGATTTTGTTACCGTGATACTTAAGGACAAAAAACCATGAAAAAAATAATCCTATCCCTTTGTGTTCTTTTAATCTCAGCTTCTGCATTCTCTCAAAATATTTCTGTAGATTTAAAAGATTCGCCAGTGAGAACAACCCTTGAGATGATGTTTAAACAAGCTGGTATTAAGAATTATGTTATTGAAAATTCTGTAGCTGGTTTTGTCACAATGAAGTTAGAAGATCAGCCTTTTGAAAATTCTCTTAAACTTGTCATGAGAGCAGCAACTGTTCCATTAACATATACAAAAGAGAATGATGTGTGGATTGTAAAGTCAAGAAGAATTACAATAGAAGCAAATCCAGATCCAAATTTCAATTCTGATCCTCTTCCATATAAGCCTAGTTCTTTTCAAGTTATTAGATTAAACCATATTGACCCATTTGATTTGCAATCTGTTTTTGGTCAGATTCTTTTTATTAATCAAGGTACACGTTTTGGGGGTAATATAAATAGAGGTGGTAGATTTTAATGGGTATTTTTAATTTTTTTAATCGTAGTAGTGAGTCTGAAGTAGAGTATTATACCAAGGACGATGTCAACAAGATTTTAGAAGCTTATTTGGCAAAAGTTAACCAAATGATTGCAGAAGCTCCTAAGGGTGTTTCTTATGAGCAGGTTAAAGACATGCTCGACCAAAGACCTACAATTGTTGATCCAGCGCCATTTAATAATATGAAGCAAGAAATGTTGGATATTGTAGTTCATGTAGTCCGAGAAGAATCGGCTAGTAGAGAATTTGTTGTTGAATATGTCAAGGATGCACTTAAGGATTATGATGTTGAAGAAGATGCTGAAGTAATTAAGATGATTGATGAAAAGCTTGCAGAAATTAAGCCTGTAGAGGTTCCATCATCTGACACAATCAAAGATACTGTACTTCATGCATTTAAATCTGATATGTATTTCAAGGCTATGACAGAACTTAAAGCAATGTCAAGCAAGCCTAATCTTCTTGCAATGAGAGCTTTCCTTGTAAGATTCGTAGAGCTTTATAAACCTTAACGAAAGATACCCCTCTAGATAATTTTTTCTAGGGGGGTTTACTATATCCCATGGCAAAAATAGTATTCAAAGCCCAGGTATTTGATAAGAAAAAAGAATTTGAGAATACAACCTGGCAAATGACATATAAGATCTTAAATGCAAGCTCTTATATTCCCGAAAATCTATCTAAATTTTTGAAGTCTGAATATCCCTTCGCTATGCCTTTGAGTTATTGGGGAATGTTTTTTAAAGATTTTGGATTTGATGTCACTTTAGATCAAGGCGAGTTTAAAAAATTCTATTACTACGATGATGAAGAATTTGAATCTCTTATTATCACCCTTACAAAGCATAAACCATTAACAGATTATTTAAGGGTTGAAATGGATGCTTTTGTAGCTTCTGATATATTAACTCAAATGGGTTTATCACTTACTGGAAAAATGCATCCAGAAAAGTTTGAACAAAAACTTAACTCTACTATTTTAATTACTGAAGATATATTTGGCACTAATCAAGAAGTCGTGGAAATTCTTTTACAATTAGAAAACCTAGCTATCTCATGTCTAGAAGAAGAGTATCTAATAGTTTGGTTCAAAGAGAATTGATATATCTCTCAGCTTCTAATGCTGCCATACAACCAGACCCAGCAGATGTAATAGCTTGTTTATAATGCCTATCAGTAACATCTCCAGCAGCAAAAAATCCCTTGACAGCTGTAGTAGTGTTGCATGAATCTATATATCCATCAGCTCCTACAATTCCTAGATGCTTGACAAGATTACTATTAGGGTTGTTTCCAATAGCTACAAAAACGCCATCAACAGACATTAGAGATTCTTTTTCAGAAACATTATCATGCAAGATTACAGCATTAACTTTGCCATCTCCAATAATTTGCCTGATAACAGTATTTTCATGAACTGTAATATTTTCAGTTTTAAAAACCTTATCTACCATAATTTTAGATGCTTTATATGATGAGGATCTATTAAGCAATTGGACAGAAGAACAGATTTTACTAAGATACAAAGCTTCTTCCATTGCAGTATCCCCAGATCCAACTACTACAACTTGCTTTCCCTTATAGAAGAATCCATCACAGGTTGCACAAGAAGTTACACCCCTGCCAAGAAAATCCATCTCTCCTGGAACATTAAGCCATTTAGGAGAAGCACCCGTTGAATAGATGATTGTTTTATATTCTTGAGTCTCTTGCCCATCATATACTACAAAATGGTCCTTTTCTTTATCAATTCTAAGCACATCTGAACAAAAGAATGTTGTTCCAAATTCTAATGCTTGTTTTTCCATTTCGTGCATTAAATCAGGACCTTGGATGCCTTTACTAAATCCCGGATAATTTTCAACAACAGTGGTATTCATCAATTGTCCACCACTTAAGAATCCAGTATATAGATGAGGATTTAAATTAGCCCTAGATGTATAAATGGCAGCAGTATAACCCGCAGGTCCGCTACCAATGATTGCTACATTATTCATAACCTCATTATACCGGAGGAATTCATATCTTTCAAACTGTAAAAAATAGATATGTGGTACAAAATTTCAAAATCTTTAGCTCCTACACAGAATATTGCACTAGAAAACAATCCAAGCTCTATTATGGAAGGATCTGGATTTCAAGTTGATTTTCCTACAGCTACGAAAATCCAGCAATCTCTTCAATCTCATAACCCATTAGAATTTACAACAACAGATGGCAAAAAGTTCTTGGTTTTGCATGGTGTTTATCAAGATGGTAAACAATATTTTGATGTTGGAGGCGGTAATTCAGTTTCAGAAGACGAACTTGCTAATTGGATGAGAGAACATGGATATGATCCTTCAACAGATCAAATTATAGCTTGTGGTGTTGGAAATGTCAATCCTAACTCTGGTTTAAATGCAGCTGTCAATCTTACTGGCACTGTAGGCTTAACAATCCCTCAAATGGCAGATCCTGAAGGTGGCCCAGTAACAATCGGAGTGCAAAAGGGATGAGAGATTACTTCGCAAACCACATTAATCTTACAAAATTAGCTGGTAAAAAAGAAATTGAAAAGATTGAAGATTTTGGTTTTGAACTTCCTAATCTTCCTTATTCACATTCTGCCTTAGAGCCTGTTATTGATTCCACGACAATGCGAGTTCATCATACTAAACATCATCAAAAATATGTTGACAAAATGATGGAAGTTCTAGATGCAAAAAAATCATTAAAAAATAAAACTCTTGTAGAACTATTAAAAGATCTAGATGTTATTCCAGCAAAATCAAGAGAGCAATTCAAAGATAACGCTGGTGGACATTTTAACCATTCTTTCTTTTGGGTAACAATGTCTCCTGAAACTAACCAAGAGCCTTTAGATAGATTAAAAGAAGATATTGATAAAGAATTTGGTAGCTTCCAGAAATTTAAAGAAGAGTTTATTGACAAGGGATTGAAGCAATTTGGATCTGGTTGGGTTTGGTTGTGTTTAAATAATGATAATAAATTAATGATCACAGGTATGCCCAATCAAATGAATCCTTATATAGCAGGTTGTGGAACCCCTTTATTAGGATGTGACGTATGGGAACATGCTTATTATCTTAAGTATCAGAATAATAGAGAGAAATATCTAACTAATTGGTTCAAGGTTATTAATTGGAAATTAGTTAGTAAAAATTATGAGGAAATCAAATGAATTTTATAACTAATTTTTTAACTTTACAAAACCAATTAAGAGTGTATCATTGGCAGACACAAAAGAAACCTGGAAGCTATGCCCAACATATAGCTTTCGGAACAGCATATGAAGAGTTAGAACCCCTTATTGATGATTTTATTGAGATTTATCAGGGTAAGAAGGGTGCAATTTTAGCCAAGGGTAATTTCACAGTTATTTGCCACAATCTTAAGGACGACTATGTAGATTTTGTTGATGAATTTATTTCTTATTTACAAGATCATGTTACAGGTAGTTTAGATTCTGAAAAGGACACAGATCTTCTTAATATTAGAGATGAAATGCTTGCAATCTTAAATCAGACAAAATACAGATTAAATATGATGTAATAGAAAAGCTCCCGAAAGGGAGCTTTTTTTAGTTACTTCCGCAAGATCCACAAGAACTGCAAGATCCTATATTATCTCCGCCAACTGAAAAGGATTTATTACATCCACAAGAAGATTTTGCATTAGGATTATCTATTTTGAATCCCCTCTTAGTTTCAGTTTCTTCAAAGTCAATTGTGCTTCCAGCTAGATGTTCCCTTGAGTAGAAATCTAAACCAATTTTAATTCCATTAGATTCAATTGTAATGTCATCAATTCTAGGTTCGCCTTCTTCTAGAGCTAATCCATATTCAAGACCAGAACATCCTCCACCCTTGACATAAAAAGCTAAATAATAATCTCCAAAGTCTTGTCCAGATTCTTTGATAATATCTCTAGCTAAATCGGTAATTGTAATGTTGTATTCGTTCATTCTATTATTTCAAATCTCGTTGCATGTAATACTGGTCTAACTAACACTAAATTTAATGCTTCGTCTTTTAATACTTCTCCTGTCAAATCAGATTCAGGTTCTTTAGAGTCTGTGTGAACAATTAGTTTTACTGGAAAATCATTCTTAATTATCTTCTGAGCATAATAGAGTAAAGAAGCTGCCTTATTCTCTAAAATCTGAAAATCCTTAAGAGCTTTATATAACCATTCTTGACCATTAATTCCAAAGTCTTTTGTAACAATCCAATTCTCTGGGTGCAACAACGCTAAATCATATCTTGTATTTAACTCTTTGACAAGCTGCATATCATCAGAATTTGTAGCTTTTATAGATAATTCTCCAGAGAAATTATCAATAGAACTTTTAATTTGCTTTAATGGCTCTATCATCTTAATCTTATAAAAAGCTAACATTTCATTTAAGATATTTTCAGCTGCTTTATAATTTTTTTCTTCAAGTAGATCGAACATCTTATAATGAGGATCTAAAGCTTCTGCCAATTCTCTTACATACCCAATAGCTTCAGCATCTGTAAAAAGAATTACATCTGTTTCTTGGGATCTAGCAAGTTTAGGCTCAATTACACGATATTCATGGTCTTCTACAATGATTCTGTAATATCCCCAAGATTGATGGTTAATATTCAAAAAACATTCATGAACGAGATTACCATTAGGACCGAACATATCTTTAGGAACAATTTGCATAAAAGGGTTGACATCTGTATCGCAAAGTCCCAAAGATGTAGTTTCAGCCCCAAGAGATAACGCTTTCTTTACAATTACTTGATTATCTTTAGCCCATATTGCGATTCCAGCTTCTAGGGCGAATTCTACTGATTTATTTTCCATGATCTATGCTACCTCTATCCTATTGTACAAGGTTATAATAGGCTGTAGATTTAAAATAATAGATATTGCCAGATGAGAAATACCCTATGAATCCTAATAGAGCTTTAAGATATATTAAACTAGCTGAGACTTTTGATAAATTTGGAGATTACAATTATTCAGAAGTTGCTTTATCATTAGCAGCATCTTTTTATAGTTATAGATTTGCTAAAAATGATGATGAAGAGCAAGATGAAGTTTATAACCATCTCTTAGGAGCTAGAAAAGATTCAGAATTAAAAGCTCCCCTAGACCTTATCTATAGTCCAGATTATTTTATGCCAGAATCGTCTGTAGGTCCAAAAGAAGATATTTCTTATCATGAATATCCAGAGTATTCTGATACTGAAAATGTTACTTATCAAACTGGATCTTCACAATTAAATATTCCTCAATCTGAAATTGATTATAGCACAATATCTGCAGCTAAAATACCTTTAGTTCATGACAAGGCAAATAAAGATACAATAATAGATGAATTAAGATATTCTTTAGAGGAAATTAGAGTAAATTTTTATTCAAACGAAGAGAAATCTAAAAAACATATTTTATATCTGCTAAAATATATCTTTAAAATTGTAAATGCTGATGATAATTTAGTTAATGATATTTATAGCATGATGGGTAATTTGGATCAAAATATCAATACTATTTATGATAGATTGAAACCTTATATTCAAGAAATAAATAACTTTAAAGAAGAAGTTTTTAATTCACCAGATGTTAAAGAAGCTATTCAAATTCAATTCGATAAATTCAAGCAATTATGGAATGATGTTATTACCTATTTTGATAGAACCGGAGCTTTACTTCCTGAAAAACTTAAAGATTGGAATTTTCTTTATCAAAAATTTATTCAAGAACTTAAAAACATTGCAGTATCTTATGGCGTAAAGTTTATTACAAGTGATAGATTAATCAGTTATTTAGCAGGAAATTGGAGCCTTATTCAAAGTTATGCTCCGTTTTATTCAATAGGCCATTTAGGTTATAAAACTGATGATAAATCCAATGTTGTTTTTCATGGCAATACGAAAGAAGAAAAAGATTATTTTTATTTTTTGAAAGAGCAATATCCAACAACATTTAATGATAATGGAGTTACATTAAACTTTTATAAGAATGATTTGAAATTTTTTAAAGAAAATAACACTAATCCCGACTCAATAAGAACATATGCTGGTTCAAGCGCTCTTAAATTTGTAGATCCTTCGAAAATACCTATGGCTTTGGAAGCTATTTCAAAGGCTAATAAATGGCATGATTGTAGTAAAATATATCAAATTATTGATAAGGTAAATTCAGTTGATACTTTAGTCTATGCTCTTGGTATTTTGCCTTATAATTCTTACTACAAGATAAACAAATTTAAAAGCATTTCAAAAAATTCAATTGACTTTATATTATTTTCAGAAACAAATAATTATAATTTTGCAAGTGATTATAACCTATTAGATAATACAAGCAATATTCCATCTATAAGCAATTACTCTGAACAAGAAGAATATCTAAAAGATTTAGTAGTAAATAAATATCCAGAATTAAAAGATGTTTATGACTTTATAGATCAGTATGTTTATAAAGTTATTGATTTTTATCCAGGCTTATTATTCGGTATTAAATATTTAATTGATTCTGATTCTTTTTATGAAGAAGAAATAACACGACTTGATGGATTTTCTGGCGGAACAGACATTTTAATGTTATCTCGAACTGAAGCACTGGGAGCTATTAAGGAAAGAATTTTATTAAAATACATAGATAATACATATGAAGAAAGTCGTATTCCTTTCAGAAGCCCTTTATATAATTTTAGAATTCCATCGAGAAACCTTTCAGAAGTAAAAGATTATGTCGATAATAGATTTGAGAATAATAATTTTTCCAATCAAGAATATACTTTGAATTTGATTGTGAAATTACATGCTGACAATAACATTGATTATTTAAAAGATTATTCAGTAGGTGAACAGGATTTCATTTATAGCTATTGTTTGAAAAAAGCAAATTTAGATTTAAATACTTCGGACGAAAATTTAGAACAAGCTCTGAAAAAATATTCTGATGAAGCTAAAAATGTATTGCAAGAAGTTAAAATCAAGAATAATTTCTTAGGTAAAGATTTAGATGAAAATTATACAATTCCTCAAAGGCAAGATGTAAAAGATTCTTATTTAACTATCGTTTCATCTAATTATGATATCTTAAAGAATCTTCCACAAGCAGGAGTTCAAGATTTAATTAAATATCTTAAAGAATTAGAATTTACAGGCGAATTCGATTTTTCTAATTTGAACACTGAGCTCATTAATTATCTTGGAAATGCATTGATGATATTTGGCAAGATGACTGTAAGTTTCTTAAAAAGATATCCAGCAAATACATTGCATGATAAAACTGTAATGCTTCCTTCAGTCAAAGAATTCAATCCTGAAATAAGAGATTTTCTACTTAATAATCTTTTAAAATCAACAAAAGATGTAGCATTGTATCTTGTAGGATTTTGGAATCAAGAAATAGTTTTTGAAGGCAAAGAAGCTACAGTTTCAGATCATATTAAAAATAAAGCTGATCTTAAAAAACTTGATATGGCTTTAAGATTAGTGAATTTCTCTACTGAACATGGAGATTATAAAGATGAAACATTTGCAGTAGAATTTATTAAATCATCTAATAAAAATAATCCATTGTATAAAACTACCACTGATAAAGGATTTAAATACAGTGATATGGAGGAATGGTATACACTTACTAAAAACATGCCTCTTCCAATTTGGGCTAGAAATGTAATAAGTAATAATGGTTTTGTAGCAAAGTTTCTTCCTAAAAAAGATACAAGAAATATGTTTGCTGGGAAATTTACAGGATGTTGTCAAACTTTATATCATTATGCTCAATCATGTGCTTTTGATACTCAATTATCCCCTAAATCAGCTCTTTTTGTAATTTTAAACACCAAAAATGAAATGTATGCACAATCTTATGTATGGGAATCTGATACAGGATCTACTATTGTTATTGACTCTATGGAATTTAAACCAGGATTAACACCAGAAGTTAAAAGCTTAATTAATGATATTTATTTAGCCTTTTTTAAATCTTTTGACAATTATGGAAGAATAGTAAACTTTGGTAAAAATACTCTTCCAGGAAATAAAGTTGAAGAAATAGATCCATACATTGATAATTTAGATGTAGCTACAAACCCATTTAGATCTAGTGAATATTGGAGAAGATTTTCAAGCAATTATACATCTGATAGTGAAAGACAATATCAATTAAAATCCACTAAAAATAGAAAGATTTTCCTGCCAAATTTCCAAACTTCTTATGACAATTTACCAAAAGAAGAATTAGTCAAAATGATTCAATTATATCGACATGGAGGCAATCTAAACTTCTTTGATCTTTTAGCCTTAGCACCAATAGAAACTTTACAGAAAGCTATCCCTAAAGAAGAATTTGATATAAAAATGGCTCTTAAAATTTATAGAAAAGACCCTAGCAAAATTATGTCACCAGAAATTAAAGCAGATATGATGACAATTTTTGAATATATTATTAAGCAGATCTAAGGCTCTTATTAATCTTATCATGTAAAAGACCAAGTATAACGCTTGGTTTTTTATTTTTAGATGACATTATAAAATCATAGATGTAATATTTAGAGACTTTTTTCTTGTAATTTTTTGGATGATAACATTTTTCAATATCAAGCCTTTTTAACAACCTATTAGAAGTCATATAATAAGAAGGTATGTAAGGCTCGATATCTTCCTCAGTTAATTCAAAATCTTCTGTCAAACTAAAATACAATGACAAATCTCTTAAAGAAAATACCCAATTCCTATCTGTAAAATATTCAATGGTATTTTTTATTTTTGTTGCTTTTTCCATTCAGTTAAGGCATCTTTTCTTTCTTGTAATAATGATCTAGAAATACCAGGTAGCATCTTTCTTCTCATCTTGAAAGTTCTCTTTAGTGGCGTACCCTTTTTTCTAACATTAACGAACTTATTATCTTGCTTTTCAATGTTAATATCAGATCCAGTTAACTCAGCAATATCATCAGGTCTAGAAAGAACTCCAGGATTACTTACAATCATTCCCGGACATTCTTGGGTATAGAACAAATTCCTATTAAGATTAAAGATTTCAGCCAGCTTTTCATCTTCTTGCTGTGAATTAACTCTTTGCTTAATAATTTTCTCTAATATTCTTCTTTCAGGCTCAACTCTAGACATTAATGTGCCTTTAATCATCATAGCCTTTAAAGGAATACCATACATATCTCTTAATGTTCTTCTCATCACTGTGTTTGTATGTCTCATTCCACTGTTAAAGTCAAAATCAGCCATAGAAACACCACTATTATTAGGCAAACCAGCTTTCATTGTTCTATCAAATTCAGATCTTGCAATGAATTCTAATTGATCATTATTTAAATCTGTAACTTTTTTGCCAGGGAAGTATTTTTTAACAACAACTTGAGTAATTCCTCTCTTTGTTAAACCGCCTCTGTCATACTTCCAATCAGAAAAATCACCCTCTAAATCAAATCTTAATGGGAAATATTGCTTATAAACTTCATCAATAGGAGCATCCCAAGCAATTTTAGATCTTTGCTTAATATTTAACTTTGGCTTCTTTTCTTTAATAGGCTTCTTGAGAGTTTCTTTCTTAATTGGCTTTTCTTCTCTCTTCATTTCTTTCACAGGCTCTTCGATTTTTTCAGGAGCTTTTTGAATTAATGGTTGAGGAGCTTGTTCAGGAACTTGTTGCACAGGAGTTTGAACAGGAGCTTTAGGACCGCCAGCTGGAACTTGTTGAACAGATTTAAGATATTCAATAATGTTTCTTAGATATTTGGAATTAGGATTAAAATCAAATGCAGCTTTTAATGTTTGTGGGCCAAGAGAACCATCAGGAATTAATTTTACACTCTCTTGGAATTCTTTAGTAGCTTCAATCTCATCTAAATCATATTCTTCGCCACCATTTTTTAAAAGATTATTCTCCTCTAAAAACATTTTCCAATTCATTAAAATATTAGGATCTTTAGCAAGCTTTCTACCCATTCCCGGAGCAGATACAATTCCAGAAATAGGCTTGTAATCTAATGGTTTTTGCTGCATATTATGAATTAATCCACCAGCAGCACCTAAACCCATCATAGCAGGAAAGAAATATTTATCAAATTTACTCCCAGCTACCTTGACAAATAAATCATCCAATTCAGAAGCAGTTAAGAAATCTCCTTGTTCTTCACATTGCTTGATCATTAATTCCAGATCTCTTAAAATAGCTTCTCTTGTCATTTAAAAAACCAACTTTCCTTCGATAGATATTGTTTGATTAGGTTTACTACTAAAATTTGTTTGCTTAAAATCTTGCTGCTTAAAAGATACATTCAAAAAAGAAGATTTCCATTGACTCTTGTAACCAAAAGCTACATTGTTGTTTTCGTTGAATAGGGTCTTTTGATCTTTAATAGCATCTGCACTTACATAAAAACCCTTAAGAATATAAGATGCTTTAACATTGTGATCTAAAGAATAAGATAGATCGTTATCCTTATGCCAAGAATCTACATTAACAGTAAAACCAGGCAACTTTTTCATAGCTGCAGTGACATTTACATTTGTTAGTTGATTAGTGCTGAATAAATTGTATCTTGGGTTAAAGTTTGGATTTGTAACCCCCTGAGCAAAAGCAACATTACCCAGTAAAAATAATACTAAAAAGTTTCTCATTAAAATACTCTCCTTTTGGGCAAATTATTTCTTACAATTAAATCACTCCAAGACTTTCCTTCTTCACCACCATACATAAGCCATTTCTGAGCTAAAGGATGTTCAGGGTCAGATGGAACTTTGTATCTGTTTTTAGCTGTATATCTGTGAATTTCTAAAACTGTTCCAAGATCTATTGTAGAATAACTGGCCAATTTTCTAGCAATCTCTATTTCATTACTAGATACATGCTCACGATTAGCTCTAGCCCATTCATATCCTACCGCAGCCTTAGTTTTAACTGCTGAAGGAATAGGAATGTTTTTATTTAATGCTTCAGATGTAATAATTCTATAAGAAAATTTTAACATAATATATTTTTCTTTTACAAGCTAATTTCTTCCTATGAGCAGGATTTACTATTCATGTACAAAGAAATTTAAATCAAACCAACTTGGAGAATTTATATGTTAAAAGTTTTAGCTCAGATTGCAAGAGAATTAGATATTAGAGGATTACACGCAGATGCAGATGATCTTCTTGAAACAATGGAAAAAATTGCAACCACTCACACTGCTAAGAAAATGACAGATGCAGATTATGAAGAAATGGCAAGAGAAGTGATGGATAAAATGCCTGATCGCTTTAAGAATTTTGGATCTCTTGTGTCTAAACTTAAAAACATGGGCTTTGAATCTACTATGTCTGCTTGCGAATATTTTGAAGATGAAAAAACTGCATCTTCTAAAAAAAAAATAGTTGAATCTGGCAAATACGATAACAAGCCACTAAATAAGCCTTTCAGAACTCCAGACGGTCCCAAGAAGTTTTCAGTGTATGTTAAAAACGATAAAGGGAACATCGTCAAGGTGAATTTTGGAGATCCTGACAGAAAAATAAAAAGATCAAATCCTGAACGTAGAAAGAATTTCAGAGCAAGACATAATTGTGATTCTGATCCAAGAGCTAAGGATAAGACAACTGCGAAATATTGGAGTTGCGCCAATTGGGAGGCTGGAAAGTCAGTTTCGGACAATCTTAAGGGCAAATAATGTGGTATAAACTCGCTCAAGATCAAAATGAAATTCAGGTATTAATTAATTTCTTTTTAAATAAATATCCAGAAATTACTCTTAGAATTAATGAATATGATAATAAAATTAAATTAGAAAAAATCTTTATTCCCAAAGAAATGAGAAATCTTGGCATAGGTACGGAAATAATTACTGCTCTCAAAGAATATAGCCAAAAAGTAAATAAACCTATTGTTCTTAATCCTGAACCTGAAAAAGGCAAAAAGGGAGCTCTTCAAAGATTTTATGAGAATAATGAATTTGTAGATAACGCTGGAAGAAGAAAAGATTACAATTTGACAGATACATTTTCCAGAACTATGTACTACAAACCAAAATAATAAAAAGAGGGTATTTCTAAATGTGGTATAGAACAGCAGTAACTAGGGTTGATCCATCTGGTCAAATTAATATGGATTTTCCTAATATCAAACCTAAACCATTTGATTTGAATAATGTCAATTTTGAATTAAAAGAACCATACCCTGACTCTTATTCTATAACTGCTAATATTTATGGAAAAAGAATAGGTTACATAGACTTCAAAGCCAAAGATTATTCTGACACTGCTTTTATTCAACTAGTATCTTTAAATGAATATCCATCTTATTCTGCCAGAGAAGAATGGGAAGAACCTATCAACTCATCAGATAGAACAAAAATGGATATGAATGTTGAATTAAGAGATGCTGGATATGATGTTGATGAATCTTCAATTACAAGAACAAAATGGGGTTTAGGAAGAAAATTATATGAAGAAATGAAAAAGTTTCTTCAAAATCACAAACCTCATATCCAATATATTTCTGGAGATGTTCACTCTAAAGATGCGTTTCAAGCTAGAAATTCAGTCTTTGGTCTACCCGTGGAATCTTACGACCCTTCTGAATCTTTTGGTTATAAAATTGATGAAAAAACTCCAAGAAGTGAAAGAGAAGAATTGTCAAGAAAGATGCCAAATGAACTTTTACCAGCAAGATTTGATGCTTCAGGAAGCGGCGATATTCCTCCTGATAGTTTTATGGTTAAACATCGCTTAAGAAGACTTCCATATAATAAAACACAAAAGTTTAAGGATTCTGAAAAAATACCTACACCATATTCATTAGGGGAAGATTCAGATGTGGTATAAACTCGCTCAAAATAATCATCAAGATTGGTCAGCACAGGTTGTAAATTTTTTAGAAACACAACGATTTTCTGCTGAAGTATTGATTAAAAATATTACTTACGATCATTTTACCCAAAGAAATGCTGTCAAAACACAACTAGGACAAGATAAGAACTTTGATAAAGATGCATGGAAAGCTCTTTGGTTAAATTCCCTAAAACAAGTGGCTGGATTATTGTCGTCTAATTGGTCTTTTTATGGGGAAAATTCTTGGTCGCAATTTAGTATCAAAGGTAAGAAACAACCCCAAAATGCTAGAAATTACAAGGTTTATTTCACAGCTAAAAACCCATTAGAGGATTTTCAAGGATTAGTGCAAACTCTTTATGATCTTGGAAAAAAACTTCAAAATATTCAGACAGAACTTCCAATTTCTTTTAAGGTTTCTACAAATGTTCAAATGTTAGCAATTCATGTTGACACTATTGTAATTCATTTTGCAGATCCTAATATTGCAGGAGAAGTTCAACAGGCTATCAGTGCAGTATCTAAAAAGAATAACTTAAAAGCTGAAGACAGAGATAAATATTTAAGAACAACTGTAGGAAGAGATTCAGATACAACTTCAGACAGTATGGAATTAGCAGCTAGATTTGCAAGAAATGTTGTGGCTAATAAAGATCAAATTATTGCTATTAAAGACGATCCAGGAATGTTATCTTCAACTCTTTTAGATATTTGGAAGAGAATTGACTCAGAAGGCTTGCATAGAAAATGAACTTCAAAAAATATATAGTCTTAGCTCATAATTTAGATGCTAAGGGATTATTTAAGAAATCTGATATTGTGATAAAATTAATTGAGGCACAAATGTCAGACGAAGATCCCCTTAACATGAGCGAACCAACAGATAGTTTTAAGATTAATGTAAATGTTCTCGTTGATGCATCTAATGGTAAAGAACTTATGGATGCTAATGGAGATGTTTTAATTATTCAACATTCAAGTATGGACAATCCTGAACATTATAAAGAAGTATTGGAAAAAGCTAGTTATCTTACAGGCGTTCAAAATATCAAAACTGAAACCATGACCTCTAGAGATATTGGTTATAAATTCAAAATCATTTATCCTGATGCTGATATCCAAATGAACAAAATGATTGACAAGGGAATGGATGCTGGTTATACAAGTTACCCTAATGATCTATATGTTTTGGAAGGATCTACAGGGTTATTTAAATATAAGGGCACTCTTGTTACATTTTCAAGTTCAGAAGATGCTATGGGTGTTGGGAAAGCTTTAGGTATTAATTTTACTCCTAAACAAGTTCAAATTTATCCTGAAGAAACATTTAGTATGGATCCTAATTTTAAACAACCTGAATTACTTTCTTCTCATGTTGCTTTAGAAGATGAATTTATCCATATTGAACCATCTATGTTAGGATTATTTGAAGTTCCTGAAAATATAGTAGATCTTATGAAAACTATGAGAATTCAATCTATGATAGGTCTTACAAATTTAGAAGATTATAAACAGAATAAAAGTTACGAAGACAATAATTATGAGGGGTATGGCGATGAAGACGATTTTAGCTCAAATAGATAGCGTTTTAGAAGAATTAGAAGAAAATGGATTATATGTAGAAGCTGATGCATTACATGAGATTTTCGTTAAGTTATCCAAGAAAAAAGCTAAGAAGAAAAAGAACGTACCTAACGATCCTGCTTTATGGGCATCGTGTCAAGCTTGGGCGAAGAGAACCTATGATACTCATCCTAGTGCTTACAGCAATTCAGGCGCAGTCCGTCGTTACAAGCAAAAAGGCGGAACTTGGCGAACTGAGTAGAATTTTAAAATAAGATATTTACGAAATGAGGGGAAAAGTCCACTCTCTTTAGTTGTGTTATGAAAGCGAATAATATTTTTATACAATAGGATGTAAAAAAAAAAGGAATTGTATAATACTAAGCAGAATAATATAATATGCTTAGTCGTAAATCTATAAAGTACAGAATATATCCTACAAAATTTCAAGAAAGATTGCTAAATAATAATCTTGAAGGATGTAGATTGCTTTATAATGCTATGCTTGAACAAAGAAAAATAGGTTGGGAGAATGATAAAATATCGTTTTCTTGTTATGATCAACAAAAATATTTTAGACATTGGATAGATAAAACTAAATATAATATTCATTCTCAAGTTCAACAAAATGTAGCTGTTAGAATAGATTTAGCTTTCAAAGCATTTTTTAGAAGATTAAAAAATGGTGAGAAACCTGGATATCCAAGATTTAAAAGTCATGGAAGATATGATTCTTTTACTTATCCTCAAACTGGATGGAAAATTTTAGAAAATCAAATAAATCTCACAAAGATAGCTAAAGTCAAATCAGTCAATCACAAAAATATAGATGGAAATGTCAAAACCTGCACTGTTAAAAAAGAAGCAGATAAATGGTATGTCATCTTTGCTTATGAAATAGAATACAACGAAACAACTTCAGAAACAAATGAAGCTATAGGAATTGATGTTGGATTATCAAATTTTGTTGTATTCTCTGATGAAACTGTTATTCCTAACCCAAGATTTTTCAAAGAAGAAGAAAAGAAAATTGCTAAACTTCAATCAAGAAGAGATAAAACTAAAAACAAAAAGTTAAATAAAGCAATACAAAAACGACATAATAAAATCAAAAACAAAAGAAAAGATTTTTGTCATAAACTTTCAAGAAAAATTGTAAACAAGTATTCAAAAATATTTGTTGAAGATTTAAATATAAATTCAATGAAAGAAGATATGAAGTATTTATCAAAAAGTATAAATGATGCTTCTTGGAATCTTTTTATCAATAATTTAATCTACAAAGCGGAAGATGCTGGTAGATTAATTAAGTTAATTAATCCTGCTTATACAAGTCAAGATTGCTCTAATTGTTCATATAGAGTAAAGAAAAAACTATCAGATAGAACTCACAATTGCCCAAATTGTGGGTTAAAAATAGATAGAGATTTAAATGCAGCTAAAAACATATTGAGAATAGGATTATATTCTCTAGGTGAAAATCCTTAGAAGCCCATGTCTTTAGGCATGGGAGTAGTCACATTCTTTGTGTTGGATAAGACCCTGAATCTAAGTTGAATGATTTAACTAATGTAATTCCATCTTCAGCATAAATATTCATTGTATTTCCAACAATTTGCCATTTACCGAAACCTTGAGCTCTCGCAGCATTAAGAGCATCACCTATACTATGAGCTGTATTAGATAGAGGTACATTTTGTGAAAGATCAAATTGTACTTTTGCCATATTATAATGAACTACAGCACCATTAGAAGTATTTAATCCTGTAAGTTGTAACATAGCAGATTCAGCCCCTGCAACGAAGACAGCATTTGGGACATCTATTCTATAAATTCCAGGCATGTTAGTAGAATCTATTTCACAGAATCCTCCAGAAGTCCAAGATCCATTAGGTGTTTGACTCACTAATGTTATGGCTGTTCTAATCGCTCCAGCTCTTACATATGAAGCTGATAAAGATGGAGTTGTGTGTGTTAATCCCTTAGCTCCAAGATAGATTAACTCAGATCTATTTGTTGTATTAGGAGACACTGTAAAAGAATTATTTGTACGTTCGGTTGGTAGGTAACGTCCTACGGACAAATCACTACTATAATTATTGAATGCGCCAATGTGTGGAGTGCCATTACCATCCCAAGGATTTCCGAAGATGTCATTTAACGGAGTTCCAGTTGCGCTGTAACCGGGAAGACCGGCAAGGGTCGGGATAGTTGTACCAGTGAGTGTTCCAGAGTTTCTAATGAATGTACTTGGGTCATGATAAGGATAATTCACTGAGCCTATCTGGAGAAGTCTTGCTGGAACATCAGCAGTGCCAACGTAATTCCATATATCATCAAGGATTCCAGAGCCATATGTGTAATTCCATCCATTTAGACCTGTAATTTGAGTGAATTCAACTATTCCAGTACCAGATGAACCTTGGAAAAATCCAGTAAAGTTATGAGTATTCCTAACTACTACATTTCCACGCATATTCTGAAGAGTCAAATAACAATTGTAACTATTGACAACATATACACCCTGATACCCAAAGCCATAGTTACTAGGATTACTAAGGTTTGCACCAACCCCAAAACACCTATCAATGGTGAAGTTGTACGTCATGTGTGCTCCAAGACCAGCATTAGTCAAGTTGTCATTCCAAAAACTTTGGTATGCTAACCCTGCAGCAAAACACTGAGTAAATAAGATATTACGTGTGACTCCGGGTGCATGAGTGACGGTAAAGAAATCAGTCTGTTGCTGTCCAGTTGCAAGGAACATACACTTTCTAAAAGTCAGGTTAGTCCCAGTCCTCGCATGAAACATTTGACGTTGTAAAGAGGCTTGCTCAAATATAAAGTTCTCCCAAGTCATAAAGTTCTTGGAGTTTAAGTCAATTATTTGAGACTGAGAGCCAACACCTGTACTACCATCACTTCCAATTCTATTTGAAATGAGAACACGGGCGGCAGTCATACCGGGGAACTGAGATGCGGTAGGGTCGCCCTTAATAAACGTCTCCGTTGTGTACGTACCACCAACAGTTATAGTAGTCGCACGTCTGTAATCACCCGGAGCAATCCACAGTGTATCACCAGAGCCAATACCAGTTACACCAAGAGCCTTCTCAAGCGTTTGCCAAGCTTGATTTGTTGCAGGTCCTAATCCAGAATTCGCATCGCTTCCATCGTTTCTTACATAATAAGTGGCCATTTAATTAAACTCTCTGACTTGGGAATTTTGCTGAATCTAATGTGAAAGATTTAATAACTGTTGATCCATCTGGTGCATATAAAGACAATGTATTCCCATTAATTGTCCATTTACCAAATCCTTGTGCTCTTGCTGCGTTTAAAGCATCTCCCACTGTCTGAGCTGTATTAGATGTAGGAACAGGTTGAGCCATGTCTAATGCAACAGGAAGTAAATCTATTTCTATCAAGTTAGAATAAGATTGTCCAGCACCCTTTAAAACTAGAGATACAGAAGATGTTCCAGTTACTAAAGCGGCATTAGGAATATCAAATCTATAAAATCCAGGAAGAAGATTTGGATCAATTTCTACAAACCCACCTGAAACATAAGCTCCTCCGGTCGTTTGAGAAGCTAAAGTAATATTCTGTAAACTACTACCTTTCCTGAGATAAAATGCGGAAAGAGAGGGAGTATTAAATAATAAACCTTTTGCTCCTAAATAAATGTTAATACTATAACTTGTTGTTGCAGCAGGTACTTTATAAGATGTAGAAACATTAGAAAAAGGCAAATAACTACTTATAGATGATAATGAACTACTAGATAATGGGCCAATATCCGGATTAGCATTTGGCCATGTAAATCCGTTCATATCTGTAGCCAAAGCATTTGTTGATATTCCAGTGTTAGTATTAGATAAGTTTGTAGTCGAAGGAGATAATGGATGTGTTATCGTTAATCCATTTAAAATTCTATATCCGCCATCAATTCCCATAGAAGAGTTTGATGATACTGAATTTGCTCCTGGCACTACTGTTCCTTGTCTAGAATGCCCTCCTATGAATCTATTATAATTTTCTTGTAATTGTGTAGAGGATCCAGCCATTGAAGTACCATTGCCAACAAGAAGATTGTTAGTAACTACAACAGGAGTAAGGGAAGTTCCACCATATTCGCATCTTATCAACCCTCCATATCCAAAATTCATTACAGTGCAGTTAGTAATTGATCCACCAGAAACTGTAGCTGGTGCTCCCTGAATCATACAAAAAGTTGGGAATCCAGGATTATTATAAGCTTTAGCATAACAATTACTTACAGTAAATGGATTGACGATTGTTGCCCCAGAAGTAAATGTAATATGTACTGGATAACAACCATTTATATTTCCAATATTTTCAAAAATACAATTCTTTACTACTAAATTAGGTCCTGAAGAGCAATTGCTGATAAAAATATCTTTGTCTGAACCTATAAATACACATTTATCAAAAGTACAATTTAAACAGTTTGAAAAATTTATAGTGTATCCATTATAATTTTCAAATAATAAACTTCTAAAAGTAAGATTATTTTTATTAGAAGCTGTGAATGATTGTCCAGACCCAGCAGAATTATCACCACTAAGCATATTTGTAATTCTTACTTCATTTGCTTGAACACCGGAAAAATTTAATGCTTTTGGATCTCCGATGATAAATGTTTCAGATAAATATGTCCCTAAAATATTAACATTCTCTCTATAAGTTCCAGGAGCTATATATAATGTATCTCCTGAAGTAATACCTGTAGATCCTAATGCTTTTGTTAATGTTCTCCAAGCTAATCCAGTGGTTGAACCTAAGCCTGTATTAGCATCGTTCCCATCGTTTCTAACATAATAAGTTGCCATGTTATATAATTTCCAAATCTACAGGTTAAATCCTTACAAACTTCTTCTTCTTGGGTAGTTAGGATTGTCTAATGTAAATGTTTTGATAATTGTTAATCCATCTGGCGCATAATACTCTAAATTATTTCCAGTAATTGTCCACTTTCCAAATCCATAAGCTCTTGCAGAATTTAAAGCATCTCCAACAGTTTGATCAGTGTTAGAGGTAGGGACAGCTTGTGTAAGATTTAAATTAATAGGATCTTGGAATTTATAAGATATAATTGCTTTATCGTTATTAGATTGATTAATAATTTGCAATACAGAAGAAGATGCTCCAGATGACAATACTGCATTAGGAACATCAAATCTATAGAGTCCGGGCATATTTACAGGGTCAACTTCAACAAATCCACCTGAAACCCAAGCTCCATTAACAGTTTGAGACACAAGAGTTATTTGTGTATTATTTGAACCAGGTCTTATATAGAAAGCTTTTAATCCTATTGTTGAAGAAGTGTAGCCTGTATTAGATAGATAGACAAATTCTGTATATCCTGTTGTTCCAGCTTTAATTAAGATTGGTTTATTTAAAGTTCCTAGGGTTTTATCAAGATTGTTAGAGGCTGATTG
>Ga0208923_1000007_pt1 | contig 84340 bp, 83 predicted proteins | sample ColrivemetaGS575_FD_187620 | JGI IMG/M metagenome (GOLD analysis project Ga0208923, IMG submission 187620) | Estuarine microbial communities from the Columbia River estuary - Freshwater metaG S.575 (SPAdes) (version 2) | ecosystem: Environmental > Aquatic > Marine > Intertidal zone > Estuary ...
CCCCAGTCGAGATTTCTTTGGTAATGAATACATCATCTTCTTTATCATATGTTGCCAGTCTTGCAGGGATTGGACTTCAGGTCTATTACAATCAAGGATCGCGTTCAATAACTGTCTCCACTGATTCCTATGGAACTGAGTCATAACTAGTTTGATTCCTCGCGCCTCACATATCTGATGTATCGCAATCATGTAACTCATCTGGTGAGTAATGGCCGTACGAAACATTAGATTCATTTCATCATAATATAGGTGCAAGGCATCCTTGGTTCGGTTTTTAGCGAAACCTATGCTGTTAATACGGGTTGGTGACAACTGAGTGATACTGTTGTATCTAGGAACATGATAGAGATGTTCATCTTCCGGTGACACGTCATTGACAATCTCTTCTCTCTCCCATGCAGACCACACTATAACCATGTGAGTACAATCATCTGCATGTTCGGACGATAAGAAGTTTAATGTGTCACGGAAGATCTTATGGTTACTGCCTCCGCAACTGGCGTAGTTCATTAGATCTATGTCTAGTGACTTTGCCAGTTTGTCGGAGAACCTGTGGTGTTGATGGGTGGGCGGATTAGTATTAAAACCCGGCAGTTCATCCCCCCAAACAAAACTACAACCATTTGTAAATAGCATTACTTTCCGCTATTCTCGTGATCATGGACGTGCAATGCGATTAACGCATAGTGCAACACCTTCATTATATCATCACGGTTGTGACCGTTCTTGTGACCATATCGTTGTGTATACTTGAGTATATTACCAAGAGTAAACCCGATACCATGCCCGCCATCAATGATGAACTCAGTCGCTTGAAATTTGTTTTTTGAATAGTGTTGATCATATGTCTTATTGACGTATTCAAGTAATCCATCTAGATTCTCCTTTTCATTATATTTATACTCAACGGGGGGTTGTAGGTTAAACTCGATCTTATAGTCGGGGTCAGCTACTGTCCAGTTATCGTCATCGTAATATTCAGATCCTGCCATTATTTTACTCACTCTCAATTTCTTCTATTAACATATCCCGCATCATTTGTGCGGAACGATCCTTTGCATCGCCATTTGCGACACCGTTGTTTACAAACTTATATGCAAGGGTGATTCTCTCACCCCCAGCATACGCACTGTGCCAACATAGATTCTCTGGTTCTTTGTCTGAACCAAAGTAGTAATGTCTACATTGCCAACCTTTTACATCGGGTATGGTAACCATCTCTCCAGTCTTATTATCTAAGTACCGGAAGAAACCATTACCATCACTCCATGTGAAAAGAATCTGATATGCATTCGCATCGTAGTTAGTGTGCCAACCTACGTACCCGCCAGGCGCATAGTAAGTCAACAGTGCGGACGTGTGTGCGCCCAACTCCTTCGCGAAATCATACTTGACCCGTTGTTTGTAGTCTGACCAAACTTCCGGATCTTCCTTACACATCTTCGCAATAGGTGAACCAAAGTATTTTACGGGTGCGCCAATAAGTTTATCTGATGACAGACACTCGTCCAAATACTCACGTTCACAGTATTTTGTACCAGCCATTATACCATCTTCGTCATGGAATGTCCAGTGTTTTTTGTGATCGTAATCCGGAGTAGATAACATCTCATCTGAGATACTATTCAAACGATCTAAAAACTCCTGATTCCGGATTACGATCTCAGCCATTACAGGATCAACCCACTCACTGCTTGAAAGTATGCCTTCTCAATCTCATCATTGGATTGAGCAGTGAACACGATACCACCACTATAGAATGACATCACGGTTGGGTTCTCCTTACCTGTCACACATACACCACGGGCAAAACCCATACCTTCCTGTGTCTGGATTACCATACGTGGATCATCGATAGTAAGTCTCGATGGACTCTCGTCACTGAACTTACCTACAAACTCACCAGCTGCTGTAACAACTGATATTACTTCACCATTTTTATAACTCATTTTATTCCTCAAGTGCTTTAATTACATCGGGAAAGTGTTGCCCGATTATTTCCCAACATTGTTCTGCAACGGTCATATGTTCTTTCTGTGTACCGTTACCCATTCTCAACTCACAATAATGTATCCATGATCTTAACGATCCTGCCATATACAGAGTCGTTTCAGTATTACCTTCTGGTAAGACCGCACGTGCCTGTTCTTTTGCGATACCATTATCTAGTGCCCATTTATATATCTCTTTGGACTTATTGATAACTTCTCGTTGTTTCATACTCCACTGTTCCACCAGAGCATTCCTACTTGTCTTTGCGCCTTCACTACCCACACCGTATTCCGCATGAATCTCAATAGAGTTCTGTCGGTTCTTCGGATCTTGGAGTCGAGCCATACGAGTAGAGAAGTTCTCACTCTCTGCGTATCGTTGACTAAACTCTTGGAATGAAAACGAGCGATGACGAATAATCTGACGGGAGATATCACGTGTTGTTGTGATCTCCATAGTTAGGTGAACCATCTCCAGAGGCGACCAATGGTTCTCCTTGATAAGATAACGAACCAATTTACCGGCAGTTACCTTATTACTCTGGTTAGCGGGATTACTAACCCTAGCTGCATATGCAACCAACTCTTCTGCTGTATGACAATCCGTAGTCGCAGAAGGTTGACTTAGACATACTAGTTTTACTTTACTCATCATCCGATTCCTTAATAAAAATTCCATCTACCATACGTCCCTTTCTGTCTTTGATGTCGTGGTATGCAACCTCAAGACAGTGTTCCATAGGTAGTCCGTTTCGTTTGGCAATGTTGATCAACACTACCATGATGTCACCAATATCATCTGCGACATCCTTTCCCTTACACACGTTGTCAGAGAGTTCTCCGACTTCCTGTATTAGTTTCATCACCTGATCTTTATCTGTCGCACCATCGATCAAATTACGATCAATATGCCACTGTTCAACCAGTTTAATCAGTTCTTGCATTTTTTCTCTCCGCATCTAAGAATACCGCATTAGTAATAATAGTTGGTACAATTATGGATAAGTGTACCGCAATCGACATCGGTATACTGTAACCTAGCCACCCAAAATAGAACATCGCAATCAAACCAAAGAACCCACACCACATAACAAATAGGACGGTCAATAGGTAACCTTGTAAAACGGGATCTGGAATAAACCGCAATGGGTTAAACCTTAGATCCATTACTATGCGATATGCATTTATAATACTAGTAATTGTCTTCTTCATCGTCATACTCTTCTTCCTCTTCATATTCAATATCTATTACGCCTTGATCTTGGAAATATTCGATCGTAGCTGCTACGCCTTCTCCGATACCGTCTCTATAACCGAAGTGTCTACCCAAGTAGAACACTCCCGCCATTAACATAGTAAAGAATAAGGCACCAACTTCGGGTGACATAGGTAAACTAACCATTAGTAATTAAAATCCTTGAATTTGTTTTTCTCGGCACTCATTCGTTGGCCACTAGAAGTATTATCAAAGATGGGTTTGTCGTCCCAGCCTTTGTCTTGATCATCATCATCAACCTCACTAGACTGATCACAATCAAATAACTTCATCTTACTTCTATCTACCCCTACCATAAATCGTTGATTTGAGGTCGGGTCGTTGTAACGGTTCTTCAACTGTTTGACCATGATCTTACCTTGGGCATTCAGTTCATCGTTACTAATCAATGCAAACATAAAGTCAGCAGTTGCAGGCAGACCGAACGACTCGGACGTATCTTCCAGACCAATGTCATCATTACCAAAACCAGAACGTGTAGTCTGTGTCGCAGATACGATAGGCACATTGAACTCTACTGCCAGTCCTCGTAACTCTTCCGCAATACTCTTGATATAAGAATAAGAATTAATCGCACCACCCATACCCTTCATACGAGACGAGGCACAGATATTCAGATAATCAATAAAGACGATATCCGGTACGAAGTTCTTCTTCAACTTCAACTCATTCATCAATGCACGGAAGTGATTCGCATGGGCTTGTCCGGTAGGATATTCCTTGATAATCAGTTTACCGTTGGTCTTGTCAGAGATTGCCTTGACTCGATCGGTGAACATAGTCTTGGACAGATTCTCTAACTGATCGATCGCCACGTCCATTAGGTTCGCATCAATACGTTCTGCGATACGTTCTTCTGCCATCTCCATAGTGATGTACAATGCGTTCTTACCCGCAGACAGAGCTGCACCGGCAACGTGACACATGTACAATGATTTACCAACACCAGTACCCGCAAGGGCAATGTTCAGTGTCTTGTTAGGCAGACCACCCTTGGTGATTGCATTGAAGTATTCTAGATCAAACGGTAGACGTTCTTCTTGTTCATGATAGAATGCGAAACGTTCTTCAACACTTTCAAGATAATCGTGACCCACGTTGGTATCGAACGAGACACCCAGTGCCTTACTCAATACATCGGGGATCGCATTCTTGGATAGATCTTTGTGCTTACCGTCAATGATAGAAATAGATTCCATCACGGCATTATAGACCGCACGATCCTGACACCACTTCTCCGTAGTATCAATCAACCAATCTAGGTTCTCTTCTTTCTTAGTGAATACATCGGGTAGGATTTCCATACCATGACGGTACGCTTCATCACTGAGTCGATCGCCCTGATCAACCTCAATCTTGAATGCTTCCATAGTAGGAAGTTTGTTGTACTTCGCAATAAACAAGGTCAGTTCTTTGAACAAACCCTTGTACACGCCCTCGAAGTAATTGGGATCGAGGAAGGCCGCAACCTTCCTCATGTACATGTCGTTAGTCAGTAGATTCCGTAGAATCGTCTGTTCTAAATTTATCTCCATAAGTATCATCCATCTCAGCAGTTTGCAATGTTCCATTGTGGTACGACTTTTCAAGTACGTCCTCAAGGATGTCAGCGGCGGTATTCTGTAAATCAATATCTGTCGTTTGGAGATCTGGATCTGGTGATGAGATAACGAAGAAGTTGAACTTCAAACATTTTTCTGCACCATCAAAACTTACATTACCATAACGTAGAACTGTCTCGACAAAGTCTCCACGTAGGACACGAATGTCCCACGCTTGTTCGTTGTCAGCGTCAGCGGGGATCAACTCATAGTCAATCCCCTCACTCATTTTTTCAATATCTATATCACGCATCGCCTTCGACCATTATATCAAATTCTACCTCAGATGGCAACCCTATTTGGAATTGTTTCTTCAAGAAGTCTTTGAAGTCGGTGTTCGCAAAGATCGGTGTCCAGAAATCTTCCTCGAGCGTTTCCTTCTGTCGGAACTTCCGGTCTTCACCATTACGTGAGTACCAACCATTACTTGGTTTGACAACATATCCACCGGCTAATGCCACGTCCAATAGACCAGACCACTTCTGTACACCACCGTCCCACGATACACTGATCGGAATCTTGGACTGTTCTTTGGTGTAACGTGACTTGTCCACCTTGATCACAAAGTCATAACCTGTAACCTCAGTACCAGTCTTGTTCTGTCTACGACCGATGATCCAGATGTTGTCGGCACTATAGTAGATACCAGTACCACCAGATACCACGTCTTTAGGGAACAGACCGATCTCTTTGTACGTATGGTTGATCGCAATCATTGGGATCTTCTTCATATTCAGATACGGTGTAGTCATACGGAACAGAGACTTGAACGCCTTTGCACGTGACATATCTGCAACTGACTTCTCGTTGATCGCATCGTCCAGTTCTTTCTTAGATGCAAGGTTACCGACCGAATCGATTACAATGATCACATCGTCCTTCTCATCCAGTGCTTCCAGCTGGTTGATCAGATCGAACTTCAACTGTTCTACATCCTTGATCGGACAATGTAGTACACGGTCAGTAGGAATACCGAACTGTTCGAAGTATGATTGAGGTGAACCAAACTCGGAATCATAGAACAACATCACTGCATCTTTCTTCTTTTCAAGATAAGCGCCTGCCATTAATAACGCAAACGATGTCTTGAAGTGTTTACTAGGCCCCGCGAGTACGGTCAACCCAGGCGTAACACCACCCTCAGTAGACCCAGACAATGCCACGTTGATCATTGGCACGTCAGTAGGAACCATGTCCACTTCCTGAAAGAACTTACTATCTTGGAGGATCGCAGTCTCTTTGATCTTAGACTGTTTCCTCAGTTTATCCATCACACTCATTCATCATCTCCAAATGTTATATTGTTAACTTTCTCTCGATCATCTTTTTCATACCCTTTACGATAACCATTATTAATTCGAATGACTTCTTTAATCATATCGAAACATACTACATTATCACCCTCACCCATTTCAGAAAACTTTAGGAAAGCAGCGATATCTTTGGGGAAACATGCACCCCCGAATCCACGTTTACCATCATAGCCAGGCACTCGTGTATGTCCAACACCAACTCGTTTGTCAGCACCCATCGCACGTGTGATTACATTGTAACTACACTGGTACGAATTAACCAGATCATAGAACTGATTGAAGAACGTTACCTTAGTTGCTAGGAACGTGTTCACACCGTACTTAACGAATGATGCCTCATGGGCAGACATACGGAAATACTTAGTAGATTCACACAGACTGAACACTTCGTACATGTTAATCAAGTCAGTAGTGGCAGAATCTGCACCACCGAATACATGGAACTCTGCGTTGACGAACTGTTCTTCGGCCGCCTTCTCAGTCAGAAACTCTGGATTGTAGATAAGACGATTGACTGCCTCATCATTCATACTGTTCATCAAACGATCTACCACATCTGGTGTAATTGTTGATTTGATAACAATTAATGATCCAGTATGGGTCGCAAGTTTTAGTACAGCTTCTTCTACAATAGACGCATCTACCGTATGGTTCTCACTCATGGGCGTAGGCGCACAAATGAATACTACATGTGCGTCCCACTCCAGTAGATCATCTACAGTTGTCCCTACCTTGGGATCTGCGATTCTCTTCTCGACCAGTGGATGTGTAAATGCGTAGTCTACCGCCCTACCAACAAACCCGTGACCAACAATGCCCAATCGAAACTTGTTCATTGGACTGATCGGTTGGGTGTGATGGGGTGCAGGCATATCACTGATCTTCCTACCCGCACGTTTAGGTGTTTCAGGTAGATACTTGTCAAAATCATCTGCCACTATGATACTCCTTATACCATTCGTAAAAGTTAGCGACACCAGTCTCAATATCTGTTGTTGGTTTATAACCAAGTTCTTGTAACTTCTCGGTGTTACTCCAAGTCTCTAGAGTATCTGCGGGATGTCGGGGTGCAAGATTTACTTGCGCCTCATGTCCCACATTGTCACCGATCGCTTTCACAAAATCCATCAGATCAACCTGTGCGCCATAACCAATATTAAAGATCTCGTTAGTCTCGATGTCATCTTTCTGTAGGATGATCTCAATCCCATCAATGATATCTTCGACATAAGTGAAGTCTCTTTTCATATTACCGTAATTATACACGTCTATGCTCTGATTGTCAAGCGTTTTCTTTGTAAATTGGAACAGTGCCATATCTGGACGACCCCAAGGGCCATAGACAGTGAAGAAACGGAGACCTACATTGCGGACTCCAGATATAGCAAACTGTAACTCGTTGATGTACTTCGTGTACGCATATGCATTACGTTGTTTAGCGGTGGTCAGATCTTCTGTCCAACCCTCGTCTGGAATAGGAGTTTCACCATATACCGAACTCGTAGATGCATAGACTATGCGTATAGTCGTACCCTTACAAATCTCGATGAGATTCTGAGTACCATCAATATTGTTAGAATGATACGCACGTTCCTTACCGAACGAATCTCTCACGCCCGCATGGGCGGCAAGGTGAACGATCTGATCCGGTGAAAACGTATCAATAATTTTCTTGAGTGTGTCGTAGTCCCGTAGATCACATACTTTGATGTCTAACTCAAAGTGTTGTGTCCGGTCTACCTTTAGTTGTGGTTCGTACAAATGGTCATTGTAGTTATCAATTCCCAGTACTGTGGCGCCTTTACTTCTCAATCTGTTCATTAACTGCGAACCGATGAAACCAGCCGCACCTGTAATTAAAATCTTCATTATACTGTCCTATCCGTTTCTGTAAACATATTCTAATGCCCTGTCTGCCTCTTTGATAAGAGGTCTGTTCTCATACCAGTTACCTGTCTCCGAATCGAACTGTTGACACATTTCTGCGATTTCGTTTGCGGAGATGGGATACCCTTTACTTATAGCGTGGCCAGCTATTGCAACCATGATCTGATACATTTTGTGATACCACCCTGTACCAGATATTGCACGGTACTCAACTCCCAAACGTTTTGGAAAGAATGGACAATCGTGGTAACTCGACCAACTGAAATTGGTATTGTCCAATTGATCTTTACGGTGTGCGATTACCGCATTCTGCATTTCTTCGGGTAGTCTATCTAAGAAACTATTCCCAGACTTAACTTCATACTTATGAGTGGCCATAAGTGAATCAGTGTTAATAGTATCGCCACTGTGACTAAAGTAAAAGTTATTTGCATTAGGATAGTCCGCAGGAACGTAATACATTCTAGCGAGATCCTTAGTTTGTGGATCTCCGATGTCTCCAAGTTCTTTATTGAGTGCGTACCAGAAGTGTTTGATTCTATCTTGCGGTATAGCGTTGTCAAGATCGAATACAAGTCTGAACTTCGGTTGATCATTCTTCGAACTAGCAGTACTATAACAAATGAAAGACCAACGACCAAACCTATCAACCAACTCATTCTTTACCCCTTCTACAGATGTATCAGAAAAGGTATAGTCATCGACATCAACAGCACACCAATTGCCCCAATGAGTAACAGATTTATTACTACGTGTAGTACCTTCCTGAAACATAGCAGGAGTAATAAGAGGACTAGAGTTTCTACCACCTTTCTCACCTTTTTGATTAGATAGCCCGAACAACAACTCATCGAACTCGACCCATGATTTTACTGAGACGGTTCGATGCGTTTTGTTGTCAAACTGATTTTTAAATATAGTTAATTCGTACATAGGTACCCATTATAACACAGCATGATATAGTTTGTCAAGCATTATCCGAAGAAGTCTTCTAACGTGGCCTTCGGTTCGTCTTCCCATCCGACCGCATCCAGAATCGGGGTCAGTGGATCTAGGAAAGTTTTGTTGAACATCTTGTCGTAATCTACGTACTGGTGCAGATCCAGTTCCTTGGGTAGGTTGAGAGGATATGATATAACGTTCTCACCTAGACGGTTGGGCATCTTGAGGTAGACAAACTTGACCTTAGATCCGTTCTTGATTAGTTCGTACCTTTTACTTAGTCCCTGACTAACTACAGAGTTATTGTACATCAATGCACCACGCACGTGGATCGGTGTGCCTTTGGAATAGACAGTCTTCTTGTCTGCCCACTTGACCACGTCAGATACTCCACGGGGAAACGAGATATCTTCGGGAGGCATTTGTTTGAACGCCTGTTTGAAGTCTGAGATATATTGTTGCGTCTCCGTCTCCGTCCCGTTAACAATTACACCGAACACTTCCTTGAACTTCTCCCGCACGACTTGGGGCGTAGATGACTTGACCGCCTCGATACCCATCATCTTGAGTTTGGGTTTTGCGTACTGGACACCTTCGTTGTTGTGTACGTTTAGGATGTACCGTTTCTTTGCAACCCAGATACCTTTATCCGCGATCACCTCACGTTCCATCTCCATGCGATTCTCATATGCATTGGTGGTCTCGGCCAGTTCCGCATACGATTCACGGAGAATCTTCTCGAAGTGTTCGTGACAGATCTTGTCTAAGAATTTAACAGGATCTTTAGGACTGAACTTATCAACAAGGGGAGACATGCGAATGTAAACACTATCGGTATCCATTGCGATAACGTAGTCTTCTTGAGTTCCCAGTATTTTCTGCATCTCATCGTTCACTGCCCTCTCTGCCCACTTGATAGATAACTGACCCGCCAGAGTGATGGACTCCGCAACACGTTGGTCAAAGTAACGGAACCAACGATTACCTAGCGCACCATACAGGGAGTTCATAAGAATCTTGATCGACATCTGTTGGTTGTCCAACTGTGAGATCTTGTTGGTGAGTTCCTTGGTCGGGTTCTTCTCGAACTCTTGTTTAGATTCCAACATTTGTTTCTTGACAATCTTACGTTCATCGGAATACTGTTTAATGATAGTAGGTACGATACCCGTCTTAGCTTTCGAGAACTTAGAACCAGTCGGTGCGAGAGTATAGTCGCCTTGGTGAGTGACCTCACGGTTAAGGAACTTCTCCACCGATACGTCATTGACGAATCCGTCCAGTACAGTTTCGGGTGACATGTTGTACTGAACAATGATGTTAGGATACAGGGACGCAAGGTCAAAAGATGTGACCCACTCGTGCGACCCAACCACCGGATCTTTTACGTAACCACCCATGAAGTCAGACTTGGGTCGTTCTACCTTGGGCGGACACGCAATCATTTTACGCATCAGTAGTCGGTAGATGATACTGTCCCAGATATTGGTAGTACCAAGGGCATCGATATAGTTCACACCACCACGATAGGCCATCGTCATACACAATTCGATCAGTCCCAGTTTCTCGTCCAGTCTGTCTACGAGTTCCACGTCCTTGATGTTATAGTCAATGAACTTCTGGAAGTCGTGTAGGTACAGAGAGTGGAGTGAACCGTGTTCTTCATAGGACAGTTTGCGTTCACCCAGAACTACGTGGGCGATGTTATCCAGTCGGTAAGACTCTTGGCGTCCCCACGTATTGAGAGTAAACTTCTTGAAGATCTCAAGGTAATCGATCTGTTCTACCCCAGTGATGTTGTAGATCTGAGACTTCATACCCTCGTCAAAGTATGTCGCTTCTGAGACCAGACCCCACGGTGAGAACTTCTTGGCCTGATCGAACCCTGCCAGTTTAGTCATTCGGTTGATGAGATAGGGCAAGTCAAAGGTGCGAGAGTTCCAACCAGTAATAATATCTGGACAGTGAGATTGCCACCAGTCTAGGAAGTTGGTCATCAACGTGACCTCATCTTTACAGATACGGTACGAGACATTGTCGGCCGCATCATAGGATTGCATACCCCATACGTGATACTCGTCCGACCCGCGTTCCTTCATGGTGATAGAGATTACCGGATGGTCTGCCTTGGATGGTTCGGGGAACCCGTCATCAGACTCGACCTCGATATCGATAGTCCAGATAGAAACCTGAGTAGGATCAAATCCGATTACGCCAGGATATTGTTCCGCGATAAACTGTGTGACATAGTTGGTGGTACCGAAGATCTTGAAGTTCTCGACACCATCGTAACGTTTGGCGAAGTCACCCGCCTCTTTCATGTTACCGAACGTGATCGGTTCTACGTTAGATCCGTCCAGACCAGTCCAACGCGATTCGCGCTTGTTGGAAGGAACAAACATCGTAGGTTTGAATGGGATCTTCTTCTTGACACGGACACCGTTCTCGATCCCGCGATATAATAGATTGTTGCCGTAACGTGCAACTGACGTGTAAAAATCCATATGGACTCCTCATAATGTAGGTGGTATTATAACACAGCTGGCCGGTATTGTCAATCAATAACGTGAAAATATGGATGTCTTTCCCAAGGTTTTTTTCTGAACCTATCTACGTACCCAGTATGGTCTTGTGTCACCTTTAATGATTTCTTAATTACTTGGGTGGTGGGTATTGGAACCCATTCAAGTGATTCTTTTTTGTCTTTGATTTCTTCGGGGGTGAAGGGTGGATTGATTCCTCGATCAAGGTTATAGTCGAAGTTGTAGATCCTTCTCATGTCTCTATCAGTTTTACCCCTACCCAGTTCTGTACAGTTATGCCAAGGGGCAACGAAAGTCTCGTATCGGAGTTTATACTCTTCGTCTCTACAATAATGATCGGTGATGTAGGTTTTGAACAATCTCTCCATACAGGCATATGGCCCACCATTGATAGGGAAACCCTGATTATCACCTTTAGTCAATATATGATGTGACCATTGAGCAAAGGACTTATCGATCCGATAACAACCCATGAACAGACCTATGTTAGAATACACATGAGTGAGTCGGTGACTGAGGTAGACTTGTCGTCTGAAGTTATCTTCTTGTTCTGGAAGCAAGAATGTATCGTGTTCCGTTACCCAGAAGTCTTCGTCTGTGAGAGAACGTTGTCTGATCAATTCGAAATGGGAACATATCCCAGCCTTCTCTGAAGGACTCATTTGTCGATTGTTGCGGTCTTTCTTATCTTGTCCCGCAAGACTGACTTTCCAGTTATACTTTGATTCGATGTTTTCCCAATCTTCGTGTTGGGGAGTGATGGCTTCGAAAGGTACTATTTCTACTATGTCTGATACTGGTTCGAAAGACTTTTTAGATATTTCATGATACTCCATCGAGACAGGATTATCCGACATTACTATCTGGTAGAACTTGAGTTTCTTTCTCATAACAACCTTATAAAGAAAGGGGCCATTGCTGACCCCTTGTAATTTTAAACTAGTGGTGCAAGTGCAAGTGCAGTAGTAGCAAACGCCACTATAAACAATGCGACTTCCATTACCCACTCGGCCGAGTTTCTGCACGACCGTGATCTAAGGGCTTTCATATTTAACCTCGAAAAATTAAGTGATAGAAATTTTACGAGGACGCTTCTCTTCGGGTAATACTACCTTCAAATTAATGACAAGTATACCATTACTGTAAGAAGCTCCGTCTACTTCGACATATTCACTCAAGCGGAAAGTCCGTCTAAACTTCTTGGTAGAGATCCCCTTGTGGAGGTATTCGCCCCCTTCCGGTTGTTTACTCTCACCGCTGACGCTCAACGATCTTTCTTTCTGCTCTATACCCAAATCATCTTCTTCGAATCCGGCACAGGCCAGTTCAATAGAGTATTCGGTTGCACTTCGTTTGACAATATTGTGCGGGGGATAATTATCCTTCGCATGTCTTGAAATGAAATCGAGTTCGTCCAGTAGATGATCAAATCCTACAAAGGATGCTCGTGGAAATAGTTGTGATGCTTTTGTATTAGTCATATTGTTTCTCCAATATATTATTGCAAGAGTTATACGGGTACCGAACCATTCGCATACCCGCCGTTATTTATACTTAGTAATACTTTTGTTAGACGTTATAACTAAAAGTAATGACCTAGAAGTATACACTAGGGTCTGGATTACCTTCGACACCAAAACTAAATGTTACCCGACTAATCTCTGGTACCACTTGGTGATGTGTGCCACGGGGAATCCATATGTAATCGCCAGGCTTGAAGTCGAAGAACTCGTCATTGTTGACACCTTCAACCTTCAGTTGTAACGTGGAGATTACCTGAACCAAGAACACGTCCATCGAATCTTTGTGCCAAGGATAACTATCACTAGCATATCCAAACCCACTAAACGCAATGTTTGTGATCTTGTTTCCGTGTAACGCAAATGTATCTTGCATTTCTGCCTCGATCTTCTTTGCGAACTCTGGTGCGGATGGTCTATCGTGAAAGGCATTAAGACCTATCCGCATTTTACTGGTGTTGGTATCACAAGCGTCTTTTGGGTGAGTATCCAACATGGCCATATACTGAGACCAGTCATATGTCATTTCGATAGGAAGTGTACCACGGAAAGGTCTCTTCTCCGCAATACAATCTTCTTTATCATCTCCGTCAAATATACCAAAAAATTCCATCACTTGTTACCTATATTATATTTCGGACAGAGTTCCCACTCGTCCTTCTCCTTAAATCCAATGATTTTAATCTGTCGCATTGGAGCGCAGTCTTTTGCAACTTCGGGTGTCTGGATCTCTACGAGTCCCCAGTCAGCCAATAGTGTTGCGATAGTGTTTCTTCTCTGAATGTCCGATAGTTCGAGGTTAGATTTCTTGCCATCCAACATAAACAATTCTTTGAAATGCACAATAAAGTATCTTCCCTGTTTGTGCAATATATGACAACTTTGAAATAATTTATTCTCTTTACGAGACGCAACGCCAATTCTGGTAAGTGTTTCCCTTACCTTGAGAAAGTCGTCTGGTTCCGTCAAGGTTATCTCTAACATTTTAGAGACACTCCATTCTACGATATTATTTTCGTCCACCTTTTTTCACCTTATTTTTTATTATTGCAACTTGATCGGAGGATAAGAGAGGGAGGATCTGAATGGCTTTAGCATTACTATATCCATAATATTCTCTTACCGCATCAATGTCACTGTCAGTTTCGGGTTTAACCCATTTGGAAAACCTTTTACGTTTCCTAACTATATTTAGTAAAAACTGAAATTGTAACCTTGCATCAACTTGCCAATAACGATTCATTTCATTTGCAAATAAAACAGTGTCATTGAAGTAAGATAGTGACCGATTGATCATAAAAGGATTGTAGGCCTTCTCTGACTCGCGATCTATAATTATATCTTTTTTCTCGAACGTGATCTGTTTTACTATCTCAAAAGGATTCATATTTGTTCTACCTTAGTACCACATTTGTTTAGGAAATTAATACCGTCATCACACCTCAAGTGAGGTGATCGGTAATAGACAGTACTAATGCCTGACTGATAGATTAATTTCGCGCAATCCATACAGGGGGCGGTTGTTGTATATAGATCCGCATTATAACACGATTCCATACTTCTGGCAACCTTTGCGATGGCATTAGTTTCCGCATGTAGTACCTCATCCTTGGTAGTCTGTTCCAACTGTATGCCCTTCGTAGGACTCCAACCCCTCGGATAAACTATGTGTTCACAAGCATTATCCCATCCGGAAGGCATACCGTTGTACCCTATACTTATAACACGATTATCTTTAACAATAACGCAACCGACCTTTAGTCGTTCCGCAGATGAAAGTTGTGCGTATCTCTCTGCGACTTCCATATGTGCTTTCTTCCACTTATCTACCATGAGTGTATATTCCCCGCTATGATAACGAAACAAGTTATGAAATTAACCAGTACAACTACGGTGCGAATCATTGCGATCTGATCAGCCTCACGATCGGTAGTTCCCTCTTTCTCACCAAGGGATTTTGCCCATAGTCTCCAAAGACGTTTACGTGTCGAATCTAACATTCTGCATACCAAAGTTGAAAGTCAGTTGGGTGCCTTTATCCTCAACATAAGACATTTTATCTTGCCAGTTCTCACATGTATTCAGTTCATGTTTGGTGATCGTATAAGCGTAATGGTTGTCTTGCCATGCCTCTTCGATCTCACCCGCAGTGATTGCTTTGGCCAGATCATCAAAGACACCAGCGATATATGCCCTGTCGGTAGTTCTAGGATAACCAGTACTACCACCACGTTCTAACATTGTTACTACATGAATATCCATTATAAGTACTCCACGTTTGCCATGCATTCTGTGAGACACGCAACCAGATTGACTTCGTGGTCTGCAACAAATGCATTCTTGTATTGATAATCAGCGAGGATTAATACGAGTTGCGGTATTGAGTTAGGGGCCACTCGACCTTCCATAGAGTCATAGACACCACGGAACACTTGAGCGGGTTCGACATCCATATTGTTTACTACCCACGATCGCATCTTCTTGAAGTCCTTACCCTTGAGATGAGTGAAGAGATCATTGTAATTATTAGAAGTTTCGATTAGGACATTGGTTTCTAATGCACCACCAATAGAGTGACGTTGCGCCTCATTGATCACACGTCTCCAGTCGGGAGCATACTTCATGATCAGTTCTGCAATAACGTTGTCAGCATATGTCACGCCTTCCGTATCGAGAATATTCTGTAGACGGGGCATGAACTGTTGACAAAGACCAGCGAGGATCTTCTTACTGTTGTTGAACTCATACACACTACATCGACTATGGAGAGGTTCGATGATCTTGTTCTTGAAGTTACAAGTGAGTATGAATCGACAGTTGTCAGAGAACTCTTCGATGAAACCACGGAGTGCGGGTTGCGTAGAGTTTGCGTTAAGGTAGTCCGCCTCATCTAGGATTACAACTTTGTAACCACCAGAGAGAGATACAGATGAGGCGAACTGTTTGATCTTACCACGTAGAGTATCGATATTACGATCATCGGAACCATTGATGATGATGTAGTCAAGACCCAGTTCATTACACATTGCCTTTGCGACAGTGGTTTTACCAGTACCAGCTCCACCCGCGAACATCATGTTCGGGACATCACCTGTCTCTACGATTTTTTGGAATACTTTTTTGAGGGGTGCAGATAAGATAGTATCTGCGATAGTTGCGGGACGATATTTCTCGACCCATAGAAAGTCATTAGACATTCGATTCTCCATAATAAAAAAGGTATTATATCACAGTTGATATAATCAAGTCAAGCATTAGTGGGACTTTTTATTGAGGAAAAAAATCCATAAAAACCTAACCGATCAAGATTTACTTCTGGCGTAGGAGTACCAGTATCTGAGATTTGGTCATGCGGGTATTAGTTTTAATCCCACGTTTTTCAGCAATGATACGCAACTTAGCTTTAGTAAGTCCGTCAAACTCTTCTGCGCGAGTCGCATCTAGACTACTATGCAACTCTTCGATTGACTTACGTGCAGACTCTATACGATCCTGTGCTTCTCGACTGTTCTCCATAAACTCACGGTTAAACGATTTAGAGAGAAACCATCCACATATGGAAAGTCCAATTAGAATATACACCCCTACAGCAATATCAGTTGCTTCCATCATCCTACTCCTCTGCTTCTTCGGCACCCTGTGCAGCTTCAACCATATTAATCACCTGTACCGCTTGATCACGTAATTGACCAATGGTGGTGAGTTCTTCCCCTTTAAAACCGCCACGTTGTACTACGGTGTCGATTACCGCAACACACGATCGTGCTACACGGTTTGCTAAATCATTCAACTGTTCTTGGTCTGACATGTTATGCTCCATACTTAGATGTTTTTTCGAGTGCAATAAAGTACTCGATTTCTGATTGTTGTGACTTGAACTGAGAGATAAGTTTCTTACTCATTCTTACAGTGAAGTCTTCATTTACTACTTTAAGGTTGTTCACATTCATAATGAAGTTGAACGGTGTCTCACTATCATACGTACCTTCCACGTCAATGGAAAACGCATTTGATGTCGCATCCTTACTATCAATAACTGATAGACGAACCGCACCACTTGCAGGCGTAATCGAAATCTCACTGTGACCCAACACAGATGCCGCACGTTTGACTTTTGATAATGTGTCTATATCTAGTGTAAACGTAACGTCTGCTTCCGGCATGATGATATCCTTGGTAGGAGTGGTCAACATGTCTTTGTCAGTATAGTAGTACTTGATCTTACTACGACCAGTAGAGTCACCTACGTTCACATAGTGTTCTGCGAAAGATAGATTAGGTTTGTCCACCAAGGCCAGTACAGACAAGAATTCGTTGAGGTCATAGATACCAAAGTTATTTGGCATGATCTCTTCGATAGATGTCTGCGACATTACGTTGCGGGCAACAGAGATAGTCTTGAGGTTTTGTCCCTCAGAGAATACGATGTTGGGGTTGATACTCGCATAGTTCTTGAGTACCGTAAGAGTTTTATCAGATAGTTCCATAATTAATTCCTAGATTGATCGGTTGTTAAGTTTCATATTATACCACAGTCGGCTGTCAGAGTCAAGCCGCTTCTTTCATTTTCGAGAAGTTTTTTTCTTTGACAAATTCGATACGTCTCTCGAAAGCCGCATCTTCTAGTTCGCCTTTGTGTGAGATCACAAACACATGGGTATCTTCACCCAGACTGTTAATAATCTTCATCAGATTGTCTACACCATCATCATCCAGAGACGAGTCAAATGTCTCATCCAGAATCAATAGGTTAGTCGCAACTGAATTCTTCATCTTCGCAATCTGTCTCCACGTAAATAGTAGGGATAGATCGATACGTTGTTTCTCACCCTCAGAGAATGAGTCATACGTAAATGCATCACGGTGACGTGATCGAATAGTCTCTTGGAAACTCTCGTCCAAATCAAAGTGTACAAAGAAGTCTAGAATCTGTAGATACTGGTTGGTCAACTGATTGATCACCGGAATGTACTGTTTGATGATCTTAGTTTTGATACCTGTATCTTTAAGCAGTTCTGCATTGACTTGGTTATAAGAGAACTGTTCATTTAACTTATACTTGTCTTCGGTCAACGTTAGTTCTTCTTCACGTAGACTATCCAACTCTTTGTTAGCCGTTTCTAGATCACCAGTGTCATCGTGAATCCTAGACAACTCTGACTGTACAGCAGAAATGTTCTTTTGTAAACGAGAGATGGTCTGGTTGTTATTGTTCAACTCATTAGTATAATTACGTAACGACTCCATCATGGCATCATAGGATTCTTGGAGAGACTTTTGATCCGCCTCCTTCTCCTTGGCCAAGACCATAGTGTCGTTCAGACCCTTCGCCTTCCTCTTTGCCTTGGCGACCTTATCATCACGGATCTCTTGAGAGATATCCTGATCACACGAAGGACACACTTCGTTCTCCTCAAAGAACTTAGACTCCTTCACAAGAGACTTGATCTGTGACTTGAACGTAGACATATACTCTGTCAGTTCTTTACTCTTCTTAGCAAGACTCGCAATGTTATCCATGAGAGGTGGCTGACGTTCCGCAATGATCTGCGATAACTCAGTGTTACGTTCCTGTATCTGATCGATCTCAGAACTTATCTCCTCGATCTTTTCTTCCTTCTCATTACGGTATGCGGTATTCACTGCATTCAGATCACGTAGGTATTTCTTCTGTGCATTGACCTTAGTCTTACACATCTCAATGTTGTGATTAACATCGCGGATCTGATCCTTGAGTAGACTGGTCTTCTCTTTGAGGATACTGTTCATCTTAGAGAATACACCGATGTCGAGTAGATCCTCGATCACTTCACGTCTTGCACCCCCAGTCAACTGCATGAATGGGACAAAAGAACTTGATCCAAGAACAACAATCTGGTGGAAACTCTTGTGAGTCAACTTCAGAATGTTCTTCTCTAGAACCTGTTGGTATTCTTTTGCATGTGAGTTCTGATTGATCATGTTACCGTTCTGCCAGATCTCAAAGATATTAGGCTTGATACCACGTACAATCTTATACTGTTGCGCCCCAACCATGAACTCCACTTCGACCATTGTTCCCTTGCCGTTGATTGAGTTTACCAGTTGCGGTTTAGAAATCTTGCGGTGTGGTTTCCCAAAGAGACCGAACGATAGGGCGTCTAACATAGTAGACTTACCCGCACCGTTATGTCCCACCACAAGAGTAGTAGGTGAATTAATAAAGTCTATCTCTGTGAAAGTATTCCCAGTAGACAGAAAGTTCTTGAATCGGAGTTTTTGAAATTTAATCATAGGTACGTATTATACAGGCCTGTGAGTGTATTGTCAAGCGTTTTCTTCTTCAGGTGAATCTTCATGACCATCGTGATTCAAATCAGTTACTTCACGTTGTTTGGTCTTCTGATCCTTCTTACCAAAGATAGCGTCATAGTTATCCATGTACTTCTTGCTGGGGCCCTTTGACTGAATAGTGTCCCCAGTTACATCGTTCTTAGTTGGCATTGACTAACTTTCCACCCTTAGCTGATACTTCAGCAACCACGTCCCCGAACATACCTTTATTCTGGTGACTCATTGACTGATAATTTCTCTTGTCTTTCTTTTTCGAAATCCCAGCTTTCCTCATTAGTTTCGCTTTCTTTCCGTTCATCGTAAAACCTCGTTATATAATATCGGTCTCTCTCGACCATGTTATCAGCATATACACAAGCATATGCACCTCTTACCGAACCTGACGTGTTTACGCCAGACGCATGATACGTGTTACCATCTATACACACAACATCTCCCGCCTTCGGAAATATCGTTACCTCTTTGTGGTTGTCCTTATTCATTATGGTCAAACCACCGTTGTCTTCGGTAACGTTATGTGCAAACATCAAACAATTTACTGTATGATCTTGAATAGGGTTATCTCTGAAGGCAGTTGAATTGTCCGTATGCCACTGAAAACCAAACTCATCGTCACGATACTTCCACACCAACTGATCATTGAATAGGTAAGGTTCGTCTGTCTCTAACAATGTAGTGGCGAGATCGTACATAAATGGTGCCGTATACAGACCCCAAAGAACCTTGTCATACATCGATGCACATCCGACACCGTTCCAATGAGTAGGTGAACCATATACACACGGAGAACCAAGGTCTTTAGTATCACGAATAAGACCAGCTACCTGACCACCGTGATACCTAAGACCTGACACATCGCGAGGTATCAGAAAGTTCTCTATATGAACCCAACCCTTCTCCCGATAATGATTATGATTAAGCGACTTCAATGTTCTCCGCCTCTTTCATCAGCGAAGTAATCTCCTTCTTAATCCTATCCTTGTTTAGATCGGTATTAATATTGTCAACATATGAGTTTACCAAAGTGGCCGTATCGTCAACCTCTAGGTTGTCATCGTCTACTGCCATGCCACCAAACTCAGAGAAGTCTTCGGCAATCTTCAGTTCGTGGATCCTCTGAGACTGTACACGATCTACAAAACGTTCGAAGGTATATGGATCACCCTTGTTAGTAACGATTATCTTAACAAACTTCTCATCAAGATAACGCATATCCTTGAACTTGAACTCATCCATCTTCTCATGATCGTAGTAGATCTTCTCGTGGATCGTGACCGGATTGTGTACCGGAGTCATCTCTCTTGTTTCGGTATCAAGAACGTGGAAGTATTTCTTGTCATCGCAATCAGACCAGAAGAACTCCATCTGTGATCCAAGATAATGAATGTTACCTTGTGACGAACGAGTGTGGAAGTGTCCAGACAATACCATATCGAATCTCTGGAAGTGAGACATACTCATACCACCGTGACACGGAATACCCTTGGACATCTCAAACCCATCTAACTCTAGGTGTGCGCCCACAACAGTTGCTTTTGTGTTCCTAAGAAACTCCAGTGTTTCTTCTTCGTTCTCTGGATTGATCCAAGGTACCAATGCAACATCTAAGTCACCGTACTTCATGACAGTATTGTCAAGGATGACGTTCACTTCATTCATGTAGTGACCCTGTAGTTCCTTGAGGGCATTCAGTTCATTGGTGTTCTTAAAGTAAACATCATGGTTACCCACAATGATATCCATCGTGATACCATACTCCCGCAACTTCTCTAGAAAGATTTTACGGTTGTGTTTTAGGGCCTTGAAGTTAATCGTCTTACGGTTATCGTAATAATCCCCCAGATGTAGAATCTGCGTAATACCGTTCTCGCGTAGGTACGGGAAGAACACATCTCTATAGAACTTTTCTTGATAGTCCATAAAGATGTCAGACGAATTACGGATGCCACAGTGAGTATCATTTAAGATAGCTACTTTCAAAATATATACCTTCGTTAATTTGAAGTGTCATTATACCACAGTTCACAGTACAAAGCAAGTCTTATTATTCGTCAAAGTGTCCGGTTAGATCCGAGTCAACATTCACTGCACGTCTCTTACGTTGTTTCTTCTCTTCCTTCGCATATTCTTTAAAGTCAGCATCTGCGTTCTTTACTACATCAATACGTTGTCGGAGTTGATCAACAAATGGGAGTACATTACTGTAGTCGGTGAATCCGTTGTCATCGTTCAAATCTAGGAACAGTTCGATACCCGCCTCTGCGATATACTTCATCTTGATATCTTGTTGACGTTTCTCACGTTGGATTCTACGTAGGAAGGCGTACCACGTAATCTGTGTAAAGTATGCGAATGCATTGGGTTTACCAGATCGTGTTGCAGCCTCTAGGTTGTAGTTCTCGATTGCCTTTAGACAGTTCTCTACCGCATCCATTACCATCTCTTCACGGTAAGTGTATCGGACAAAGTTCGCCTTGTGGGACAATCCTTCACTAATCTTTAGGAAACAACTGGCAATGTAATCCGGAACAATGGGTTTCGGTTTCCCTGCTTCCTTACACATTCGCGCATGACTAACATAAGTCACGACTGCCTGAGAAAACTCAGCGTTGTTTACGTAATGCGGTTTTTCTTTAGGTTTAACTTTCATATCATTGTTCTCGTTTGTTTTGCATATTATAACACACTTTCGCTGACAAGTCCAGCGTTATATTTCACACACTCGTCTTCGTAGATCACTAGAACTGAATCTATGGTCTCTACGGTTGAAGTGCAAGTCTATATCACGTTTACGACAGATGTCCTTACCCGTGAAATCCTGATCCCTGTACTCATCACCAAGTATACGTATGTCTATTTGGTACATATTAAGGATGTCTTCCAGATCTTCTTCACCCCCATACGGAATGATCTCGTCAACGTAACCAACTGCCTTGAGTTGTGCGTATCGTTCGACTACTGTCTGGATAGGTTTGTTTTTGCCTTTACGGCCAGAAGGATCAACTTGCAACCCACAGATAAGGTAGTCACAGTGATCTTTTGCTTCTCTCAACATCGACACATGACCAGCATGTAATAAATCAAATGCGGAACATGTAAATCCAATCTTTTTCATAATTATCTCAATTAACGCTTGACAGAAGTTGCGGGCAACTGTATAATAGAAGCACTTCTTCTGCCAGTCAGTATATGTAAAATTTAGTGAACTGTTTTCTCTGGATCTGGAAACTTCAGTATATTACTATTATTACCATCAGAATCCAAGTTCATACTATCCATCACCCTATCATAAATGTCTTCAGATGACATACCTTCTTCAGCTGCATCAGCCATTATCTTATTCTTTTCCACTTCACTGATTGAATACAAATACTGTTTCATCATCGTTGGACTTGGGAAAGTAACAGACACAACATGTAATGATTTCAAGATAACGTAAACTTCCGGATCATCTTGATACGTCATGTAGGTTCGGAACGAATGATACCGTGTACCCTCATCGTCAATATCCGTCTGCAACTTCAACGCACGTCTTATCACTAGATCATATTCATCTTCTTCGATGATCTCACAGAGGATTTCCTCACCTGTAGATATCTTAATATGCTTAACGTCATACGGATTTAAATCACTCATCACTTTTTCCTTTCAAGTTTATAGGATAAATCTTATGTCTAAACTTCTCTTTATTATATATCTTTATTCTTTCTGCACTATGCCGCAACGTGAAATTCTTATACGTTGTTGTATGTAGATCATCAGCTATGTCAAACAACTTAGTCGTTGCGTTATTATCGGACTTCCTTAATCCTCGTCCGATCGATTGGAGAACTTTGACTTGAGACTTTGAAGGACTTGCAAACACAATATTGTGTAGGTTGCGAATATTAATCCCAGTGCTAAAAGTCCCCAAACTAGCGACAATAATTCCATCATCTTGACTCTCCACGATGCCTCTGATTTGTTCCCGATCGGCAGCATCGACCTCACCGGAAACGTAAAATACCTTACGGTCTTCTCCAACCTTGTTACGGATTGACTCGAATAAGACCTTACCGTGTTTCTCGACAAACTGGAATAACACCAAAGTATTACCCTTTTGCGCCAATGCAAGATTTGTTACAAAGCGAACTCTGTCCTCATTAGTTACTATATAGTCGATCTCTTCCTGATAGGTTTTGCCTTCCATCATTGCACAGATATCGTTATGGTATCTCAACAACAAAACAGAGATATCTAGATCCGCCAAGGTTTGACTAGCCATCAGTTTTACGGTGGTAGTCACCGTAAATACGGGGCCGAATAAACCTTCTAGTACCAGTTTGTTTGTTTCTGTACCGTCTAGTGTACCAGTCGTACCCCATCTATACTCAGCATTGATACACTTGTCCATCATCGTAGATAGAGACTTGGCCTTAAATAGATGCACCTCATCCCCAAACACAGAGTCAAACTGTGTGAACCACTCCGGAGGGAATCTGTAGATAGATTGCCATGTGGATACGATGATTCTTTTATCGGTTACCTTCTCCTTACCGGAGTAGATACGATGTACATTATTCTGTACATCATAACCATAGTCTTCAAAGTCTTTGTACATCTGTTCCACTAGACTTGTAGTCGGAACAATAATGAGTGTCTTACCTTCGGTTCGTTCCTGAACCCATCGCATCAGATTATAGATGATGAAAGACTTACCCGATCCTGTCGGGGATAACAGTAACGCCCTCTTCTCTTCTATACCGTGGACGATTGCGTCATACTGATATCCACGTGGTTCGAATGGCGCACCGTAGTCTTTGATCTCCTTCATCAAAGATGGGTGGTCAACCTTGTTCTTAATCTCCGGATGACCAAACTCATCACTGTCCATCAACTGTAACGGGTAGTACCTATCTGCACAGAATTTCTTCAGATGTTTGTACAGTCCAACAGGTAACGTCTTGGTCACCATGTTGAATAGTTTAATCTTCCCGTCCCACCGTCTTGCCTTAAACGCGGGCATGAACTTATGGCCAGGCACAAAGAACGAGAAGTAATCTCGCAACTCTTGCGCTTGATGTGCGTTACACTGCACCATTAATAGTGAGTGACTCTGCAATCCTATGGTGATGTTGTTATCCATTGAGGGACTTATTCAACTCCGTGTATCCGCCAATGTGGTTCCACTCTTCACCTTCTACTGTGAAGATCTGAGGAACAGTGCGAAATACTTGACCAGCCACTGACATCAACCGTTCCTGTTCGGTCAATGCGATTTGCGTTAGATCACGGTAATCATACTCCAGACCATTACGTTCCAGTAGATCCTTTGCTTGTCTGCAATATCCACAGACGGGTGTTCCTACTACTATATACTTCATCTTATGCTCCTGCCTCGAATTGTTTCCATCTGATCATATTTCCGATCGTTTGATGTCTCCAGTTAAGGTTATTTACTATTTCATTAAGTGTCTCAATTACAGTCTTTAGGTATGCGACCTTCTCTTCACTACGTTGAATCTCCGGATCGGAGTCGTAGTAATGTTCCATCTCACCTTTCAGTATCTTCAGACCGTTGAACGGGTCTGGTTCCCACCCTTTAGATTTGAGGGTGTTCTCGTCCATCTTACCATTGTAGTACAACCACTTATCCTTCAACAGAATCTTCTGTACGTGATCGGCACGTTTCAAGGACAACTTGGCTGTGGACAGGTATTGTAAATATTTTGCGTGTAACATCGGAGTGTTACGGGACGTTTCGTCCAGTTGATGTGTAGGGATCTGACAGTCTGTCTTCCACTCACTCAATATCAATTCTAAATCTAACTTCATAATTTATTCCTCATTCTTTATATAGTCTACCATATCTAACCAATAGTCTTGATCAAAACCCAATGTAAAACTCAGTGTCATTCTATAACAGTCAGTGTACGCACAGTGATATATGACTGGTCTTTCTTCTTCGTAACTTGCGAAGTATCCTACCTTACACGACCAACCCTTCTTGTCATGCATTGTATTTATCTTTCCGTTATCTACCCATTTGAACCAACCATCTCCGGTCTCACTCCACGTGAATATCACATTGAACGATGCCGCGTTTGCGTTATTGTGCCAGTCTATGAATCCTTGAGGTGGATACAACTGAGACAATGCAGAAGACTGTAACCCCAATTCTGTCTTGAGTCGATCGTTGACTTCCTCGAAGTCTTTCGTGTACAACGCCTTCGCTTCCGCATCCGGTTGATTATAGTGTTGAGGTTTTATTGGATGCGAGTACGCAGCTCCGGGCAGACCGTCATGATCTGACCCCTTCTTCATTAATTCGTTTAGGTATTCTTCGGATGTGAAGTGATTGCCCTCACCAATATGTTGGCTCATACAATCACTCGTCTTCGTGACATCATATTTCTCACGATACAAATAACGAAATCTTTCTAATATATCAAGAACACGTTGGTTCTTCACTTCAATAAACTTCATACTACCTCAGTTCAAATGACGAAAATCTAAACTCCACGTTGAATGTTAAGTACTGCACGGTCGATGTGTTTGCTTGTAACTGTATAGAACTAATGTTTGTTGGTATACAGTCTTTATATAGTATCTGCGTATTGGAGTTGTTATGACTCGTTAAGATACTTACTACGATATCCTGATACGGACTAAACTGAGCATCAGTGTTGGATGTCTGAGGCGAGTTGATCGTACTCTCTAACCAAGACTGCATCTCTTTGTATGATGTCATGCTCTCGTCCAGTATGATATCCAAGGCAAGACTACCGTAAGTGATCTTGTCACCCGCTAATGGAATAGACGTTATGCGTGGCGTACCAAGTTCTAACGGAGAAACCGTAGAGCCCGGATGCGTCACACCCTGTGCAAAGTACTCAAGGTTCGGGTAATTTTGCCTACTAATTATAACACGAAACCCAGTCGGTTGCAAGTAGTTTTTGTTTGCTGTTAGTTCTGCCATTGATGTTCTCCTATACCTTCTATTTATACGATAAATAACTCACATGAACAGAGATATTAAAAAATTCCACGAATGCGGTTATGTCATAGTTACCGACTTTCTCAGCGACTCGCAACATGAGGAGTTGGTGAAAGAATGTCATAATCTTGCCGACTTCGGTATGCATAATCCCGATAAGTTTTGGGTTTTAAATGCACCAAACAATCCATGTAAACTTGACGGTGTAATGGAGTTGTCCGGTAAGTTATTTAGACTTGGTAGAAATGAGACGTTGGTCAAGTATGCAAGGGAACTGATAGGGCCCGATATAGAGACCTATATCTCTAAGTTCTTTCCCATGATACCAAGGGAAGGATTCTCTGTAGACTGGCATCAAGACAATCATTACATAAAGGCAGATCCAAATAAGATGATCAGTTGCGATGTGTTTGTTGAAGGTGCGTCCAAAGAGAATGGTTGTCTACGTATCATACCCAATTCTCAACATGAACTACTGCCCCACGAATTGACATCCCACGATGTATTCGATTGGATAGAAGATAGACATTGGGACAATATCATAGACATAGAACTAGACGAACCTTTTGCCATACTCTTCCACCCTCAGTTAATCCACAGTTGTTATCGTAACACTAGTGATCGATTTAGATACAGTGTTGCGTGGGAATATATCACCACAGATAACCACTCACCTATACACCGAGGGCATCATTCTCAAGATCGTTTAAATATCGCTTGACTTAATTTGCTACATACTGTATAATGTGTAACAGATGATGAGGAAAGTAAATGATTTTAGAACATAAAGATGCGTTATACGCAGCAAATGCTTTTGATGAGTTCTTTGGAAACATAGAACGCATCGATGAATACATGAGACAGATCAAGATGGAACGTATGGAATCCTTTCCGTACTCTCTGCCTGGCATGGGGCCAGAAGAAGATCTGTTCAGCAACTTCGATATCCATCCGTCAGAGATGGAGTTTGTAATACAAGAATCACCCGCACAACAGTTCATGTCCTACATGGAGATTGTCACGTCCGCACCCGTGGAAGCGTCAATTCCAGGCAAGGGACTGAAGTGGGTTATCAAAGAGAAGAATACTAACATGGTTGTTGGTATGATTCGTTTCGGTTCTCCTACTATTAATAGTAGACCACGGAACGAATGGTTAGGACGACCACTAGACAGTATGAATCCAGACGTAATGAAACGGTTCAATGACTCCGCAATCATGGGGTTCAACATTGTACCGACTCAACCGTTCGGTTACAACTATCTTGGTGGTAAGTTACTGGCCGCAATTTGTTGTTCCCACCACACACGTGAGGCATTGAACAAGAAGTACAATTCAAACTTCTGTATGTTCGAGACTACTTCGTTATACGGGTCAACAAAGTCTGCATCGCAGTATGATGGTATGAAACCATTTCTGCGGTTCAATGGTTTGACAGACTCAAACTTCTTACCACTAATCAATGACAACACTTACCGCAGACTTAGTGCATGGTTCGTTGAAAAGAATGGTGGTGAACCCTTGGTTCCTGTGGACGCCTCATCTCGTAAACTAAAAACACAGACCAAGATGGCATCTATTATCAAAGCCTCTCTCAAGGTACATGATGAGAATGCCTATAAGAAGTTCTGTCAAACTTATTCGGATGCAAAGGGACTGACGGAACGTAAACGTTCTTTCGTGTCTACCTACGGGTACGACAACGTCCCTGCGTATTTGAACCTAGAAACCGATACATTGATCAAGAAAGAGAATTTCGACAGATTCTCTCTAGAGGGTGTTACTGCATGGTGGAAGAAGAATGCCATCAAACGTTATGACAAACTCAAGAGCGAAGGTCGTTTGCGTAGACAAGTAGAGACTTGGAATGTAAATGCAGACGACATTGATATTATAAGATAAGAGTCTTATATATACTACTGTGTTCTATAATCCTCAATGAGTTTTATATTTCACTTAATTTAATCCAATAGGAAAATAACTATGTCAATCATAACACTAGCTGATTATGTCAGCACAAATACAGACCATATCGCGTTACCCGACTATACCGACCTTGGTGTAGAATCCGTAGAAAACATTGTACTATCTTTTGACCAGATTCATATCGATGATATCACTGGCAACGTAGGTAAGGTAGACACCCACACTGGCGCTGAGATCGAACAACTTAGGTTGTCTTTCGCTGACGGTGTCGATTCCCAAGAGTTTCCACCCGCAGTTTATTACCGTGGTGCGGCGTTTAGTAAACCATACGTCCTTGTATATGGTTACGGTAGATCCGAAGCGATTCGTGCTTTGGGACAAAAAGAGTGGATCTTTACTTTGTTCGCTGGTACACCAGAACAGATGGAAGATGTACAGGCACAAGAGAACGAGGGATATCCCAAGCGATTCAACAAAGAAGTCGATATGCGTAAACACCTGAGTCGCAAAGTTGCAAATGGTCGCATCAAGAATACAGAGAAGGCGATTACCAAAGAGTTCATTAGAATCTACGGTAAGACACGAGATAAGACTTGTCGTAACCGTGTAGTGAAAATGGTTATGGAAGCGGCAGATACGCCACAACCGTATATCCTATATACCTCTGTCCCTAAAGTACAGGATTGGGTATCTAACCACTCTTCGGTAGAACATGTTATCGGTGGTGAGTTCAGTGAGGAAACCAACTCATACGGTGTATGTATCGGTGAAGGTTATCAGTATCGTGTTATCATGCAGGCTGTTAATCGTTACATGGAGACAGGTAAGTTTACCAACCTTATTGGTCATGTAGGCGCACCGACTTCAAAGGCGACACTAGAGATCAAACGAAAGAGATTTGTTGATCAGTTAAATACACACAGACAGGCATTAGAGTATTGTGGGTTGACTACATTCCCCGTGAGACTTCTTGGTTTCTTACCACAAGAACAGGGTAAAGAAAGTTTGAAACAATTAGTAAAATATTCCTTGCCAAACAACTAGAGTTTGTGTTATAATATACCCATATTATGCGGAGTTAGTATAATGATTACGTTAGGTGTCCAACCTAAAGATGGGGGTTCAAGTCCTCTGCTCCGCTCCAAACATTTTTCCCCCCACTTCGGTGGGGTTTTTTTTGGGTGCCATCCTTGGCTATCTTACTCTATTCCCCTTCTGGTGCTGTTGCATCTGTGCCAGTCTTTTCCGCAACATCTTTAATCAAATTTGATGTCACATCTAACACACCGGCAGTTACACCAAAGACATCTGAACCAACACCTTTAATAACACCACCAGTACCATCGATAGTTGCATCGACAGTTGAACAAGCAGACAGAACTAATGCGAATGCAATTGCAATAAAACGCATAATACTCTCCTGTTTCTAGATTGCTGGATAACCAGATTCCGACTAACGCTTACCCGTATAGGGCATCCCCCGTTGTTACTTTGTCCAGTTCGTGAACATAGGTATTTATACGTATAGTAAAATCTTCTATCCAGTAATTCCGGCTGTGGTTTCCTATCCACTCATGTGCAGTACGTACCACTTGATACGCAGAACATCTTCCTTATATCTATTTATACGCATAAAAAAAGGGACTCCGAAGAGTCCCTCTAAAATGTGGTGAGTTAACCTCACTCTTATTTTTATACTTCTTATGTGAGGATGTTGTCCACACGGAAGATGCGGTAGTACTGGTTGCTTTTCGCAGCAGCAAGACCATTGCTAGTAGGTGTAGAACCAACATATGGGTTAGAAGCCATGCCGTAGCGAGTCTTGAAACCGATTTTTGGTTGGAACGTATCTTCACCAACAGCCTTAACCATCTGTAAAGGAACATATGGGCAGTAGAATACACCACTGTCGTATGCGTTTTGACCTTTATAGCCTACAGTACAGTAGTCAGTCTGGGCATATGGATCGATGTACACTTTGATGCGACCGTTAAGTACACCAGCGAAAGTGTTACCAGTGTCATCAACCTGAAGGTTGTTAGACATAGCAGGACTGTAGTCCAAAGTACCAGCAGCAGCAAGTGCAGTAGCAACATCTGAAGAACAGATAAGTACGTTACCTTTACCACGGCGAGTTTCTTTAGCAATCACGTTACATTCGCGATCGATCTGAACAGTCAGACCTTTGAACTTCTCAGCAGACCAACGACCGTCAGCATCTGAAGACAGATCGAAGACACCGCTCTTAGTAACGTTAGCTTGCAACGCACCAGTTTTAGCTTGACTGTTGATAGTACGAATTACTTCGCGGTTGATTTCAGCAAGGATCTCAGTTGACAAGATGTTCGCCAACTCAGTTTCTGCGTCTAGACCGTGGATTGCTTTAAGGTCTTGAGCAAGTTCCAAAGAGTACTCAGCTTTCAACGCACGAGATACAGCAGTAACACTTTGCTTCTCGATGGTGAAACCCATTTCTTTGAAAGTAGAACCACCGGAAGAACCAAGTGCTTCAGCAGAACCAGTAGGCATACCAGTTGCGCCAAGAGCAAGAAGACGGTTGTCGTCTAAAGAACCATCTGGAGTAGCAGAATCAGAGATTCCAGCGAAACCAGAAACGTTGTCACTGTCGTGAGTACCAGCAGAGTCGCCAGAGAACTGAGTCTCAGCTTCACCGAAGAGTGCTTCACGTGAACCAGTTGCACCAGAACCATATCGTGCCTTCATGGCAAAGATAAGACCAGTGGGGCCGTTCATAGGTTGTACACCACATACATCGTATGCGATAAGGTTAGGCATCGCACGGCGAACCAAAGAGATCAAGATAGGATCCCAAGTTCCGATTGAACCAGTGTTAGCACCAGCAGGTGCAGCTTCGGTCATGAATCCCATCTCAGCAGAACGTGACTCGGCCATTGCGCGTTCTTGGTTTTCCAAGATTGCAGCAGTTACCGCTTTACGGTGGTGATCAGTGATTGCGCCAGCAGAACCTTCGTTCAGTACTGGAGACCATTTTTCGATAAGAGTATCGTAAGATTGTTGCATTTTAATAATCCTTACTTAATAGTTTTTTTGATAGCGTTAACGTATGCGTCCATTGAACTTGAGATCTCTACGGTTTGATCCGCGTCTTCTACAATCTGTTCAACTTCTGCGTTATCAACAGGTTCTTTAGCGAAGTGTGACTCGATTACGATACCTACTTTAGACGCGAATGTTTCTTCGTCAAAGTCGATTCCTTCGATAAGTCCTTTTAACTTCTCTACTTGGGTGTCAGCAAGACCACGAGATGCTTCAGCGATGATTGCATCACGCTTCAATACTTCGAGTTCTTCGCTTAACTTAATTGCGTCACCAGTAGTTGAGTTAAGTTTTTCTTCCAACTCAGTTACTTGTTCTGCAAGTTCGTCAACTAGGTCAACTTTTGCTTCAGGGACATCGATGTAAGATTCTACGAATAGATCTTTCATTTTACCCATGAATGATTCAGCGATTTCAGTACGGAGACCGTTCTGTACCGCAACCTTGTTTTCTTCCATCCAAGATTCAACAACGTAATTCATGTAAGAATCTACTTTCTCAACAAGATCAGCTTTAACAGCAGATACTTCTTCAGACAGTTCTTCTTTGTACTGCTCTTCTAAACGATCAACTTCTTCGCTTAACTTAGAACGGACAGCAGCTTCAAAAATTACAGCAGTCTTCTCTTTAAACTCTTCTGAAAGAGTGGCTTCAGATTCTACCAACGCATCCAACTCTGAAGTTGTATCGATAGATTCTGCAACAGACTCTGCCACCTTACCTTTGCCGAACATAGTGTCGTATGCAGCTTGCAGTTCACCTTTCTTCATTTTAGAAGCGGTGACATACATTGCATTCAACAGACCGGCTTTGGTCTTAGGTGCGGGTGCCTGATTTGTTGCGCCAGCAGCTTTATCGACAGATGCGAGAGATTCTGGTTCCGTTACCGGAGTATCATCTTTGGCTTCTACGACTTCTGCTTGTGCTTCTTCGAGAGTTTCCTCCACAATGTCGTTAATTTCTTCATCGTGAAGTTCAACTTCGACTTTACTTTCTTCAGTCATAATTGACTCCTTACATATTAGATTTGATTAACGAGAGGAAATTCTTAAACTCCCGAATCTGCACTTCGGATTGAAATGCTTTCGGTGCGGTTTTAATTTCTGTCTCCATATCTTCAATAATCTGGGGTTCCAAAATGCCGTTATTCCAGACCCAATCCACACCTTCCATAATTCCATTGACAAAAGCGTCAGGTGCTGAGGGGTCTTGTACGATATCTACCGTACTAAGAATAAAGTCGTCTTTGACATACATTGCGCCATTTCTTTGTTCCAGACTTCCCATTCCACGAGTTGACACACCCAATTGTACACCACCATCAAGGAGACCTTTAACAATCTTACCCATTGGAGTATCCAATATTTGTGCCTTTCCTACCACATCATTACCTTCGAAACGAAGATCAGTGATGAGGTGAGAAACTTTATCCAAGTTAACCGTAGGGCCTTCAGGGTGATTCAATTCACCTACCGCACGTTTCTTGCTAACTTGGGTTTCAACGTATGCATTTACTGCCTTCTCCATAATTGGTTTAGGGTAAATACGTCCGTTTCTATTCTTTGATTCTGTTTGAATGAAGATTCCTTCAATGACGTAATTCTTCTCGCCATTTTCTTTCTTCTCTACGATACACTCAAGATCGTTTTCTTTAAATTCGCTAATTAACTTCATTAGAGTTTACCACCTAGTGCTTTGACAGTTGAGACTAAAGTCTTCATTGCTTCCGACTGCGTCTTGAATACATCTAACTTGTCACCGTCTATATACACGCAGTAACCTTTTGGTTCTTTTACAATAACTACCGGAACCTTTACAGACCCTTTAGTCTTCGCAGAGTACACGGTTTCACCCTTATACTTCTTTGCTTCGCGGATCTGTTTAAATGTTTTCACTATAAGTTTTTCCCTGTTTGTACATTTATTTATACAAAAAAAGTTTTTTAGATCGAATTATTATTAAGAAAGTTCGTCTTCTTCTTCTTCTTCGACTTCGTCTTCTTCCGACTCATCTTCATCTTCGAGGTCTAATTCTAACTCTTCTATCTCTTCTTCTTCTGGTGCATCATTAAAGATAGTATCGGCTACCGCAACCTTCTCGGCATCCATAGCATCTTGCATCTTACTACCCAACATATCGTTGAATAGATCTCCAGCATTATTAAAGTTAGATGCCTGAATCGCATCGACAAACTGATTTAGGTTCAGTTCCATTTGCGTAGGTTCTTGTACTTCAGTTGTTTCTGTATCACTCATGATTTTCTCCAATTAAAATTCGTCTTCATTTCCGGTCTCTGCATTAGATTCAATTGCGATCTGTTTCAAGATAGTCTCAACTTCATCTTCTTGCATTTGTAACACGTTCTTCCATACCCACTCTTTAGAGAAGTACTCACCAACATACTGAGATACTTGATCCATAGTCTGGAGACGTTCTCTAAGTACTTCTGCTTCCTTCAGTTCGGTGAAGTGGTTGTCACGTATATAGTCAACCGTGATATCATTCTTCCACTCTTCCCAATCCAACTCAGTGATAATACCTTTAAGTATTAACTGTTTACGAAGGATATTTAGGAACAACGTTGCGAAGCGTTTTCGCAGACGATCAATAAACTTCTGGAACTTAACTTCGTCTCTGTTGATCTCTGTTGAACGACCTAAAGAGAACTGAGCCTCTTGTTCTAAACGCGACAGAGGAACATTCAAAGATCTATATAGTCGTTTCTGAAAGTATACAATATCATCGATCTGTCCAAGATTCTCACCGCCAGGCAGTGTAGAGATCTCAGTACCACGACCACCTTCTTTACGTGGTAACCAGAAGTCTTCCAACATAGACATATGTTTACGGTCATCTTTCAATTGACCCGTGTTCGCATCGTATACCAACTTGTTACGATAACGAGCCATGATGTCTTTCATGTGTTTCTCTGCCTTCTGTGGAGGCAAGTTACCCACATCTATGTAAAAGATTCTACGTTCAGGCGCACGTGCGAGACGGTAGATTACCAATGAATCTTCCATCATACGCAATTGGTTAATTGGTTTGATTGCCTTGTGTAGGAATGATACTACACGTTTTCTAGAAGGATCCAACAGACCAGACGTAACATAGGATACTGAATCCGGACTTAACTTAACACCAGACTGCGTACCAGATTTCTCTTGATAGATGTAAAACTCTTCGGTCTTCTCTACAATCTTTGCGTTAGTGGATGGGTCTTTCTTATACTTTACCTCACGAACCTTACGTACCTTTGCAGCATCGATGGGACGGATCTCTTGGATACCAGCCTTCATATTAGATTCGTTTACCACCAAGTGGTGATACAAACGACCATCTACATACCACGAACGGAACATGTCGTGACCTAACTCATTGAAGTTCAACATCGCGCAGATGCCGTCAAACTCTTCAATGATGTTCTTCTTAATCTTATCGGATGCTTTTACCTTATCGAGATCCAGACCAACCGGAGATTCCATTTCTGAACCAGAGATAGACTCGTTGATAATATCTTCGATAGCAGCATCGACTTCAGGATGTTGTGCAACACCCCTATACTTTTGAATTTGTTGTGTGTTGTCCTTAGAGTCCGCACCGTCCATATCAATATATGCACCGAAGTGTGAACCACTGGCAGTAACGTACCCAGCACCATCGGGATCAGCCGTTGGTACAATAGAAGGTAGTTTTTCTTTGTCCTTTTCTTTGGTCGCTCTCTTTATTTCAAAACCAAAGAGTTTTAGACCGTTATTGTCTTCTGCCATTTAAAACCTCAAAACTGAATAGTAAAATGGAAGAGGAGACAATTCCCCCCTTCCATTCATTACTTATACTAGAATTAACTAGTAGTATTTGATTCCCAATATTGGATAGCAAATTCTACAGTGAACTCTTCGATCGTATCATTAGTCTCGTAAGACAATGCGATCTCCGACACATTAGTCGGGAAACAACCACGGAAGTTGTATGTTTTCAATACATCTCCATTGCGGTCTAATTGATCAACTGACAGATCAGCTTCGTAATCTACAGGGTTAGACAAACCAGTATTTGCAGCATGTGCATTAATACCATTCATCCAACGCTCCATAGCGTCACGAACACTAAAGTCTGTGTCGTTGATTACAGTTACAGTCCAGTTAGCGAAAGTACGATCGCCCGCAATCTTCAATTGGCGTCCACGGAACGGAACAGTTACCAGTGCCATTTCTGACACAGGTAATGCCGCTGTCTTACACAGGAAGGATGCAAGTTCTACATCTCCACCAGCGTAAGCAGGGAAGTTCAATGTTGCCTTGAAGAGATTGGGTCGCGCACCGCCACCACGGAGTTTTGACTTAAAGTCATCTACACCTAATACAGCCATTTCTTATCTCCCCTTATACCGTGCCAACTACTTCGTCAAACTCAACACCAGTTCTAACTGCAACGAAATTCAACGTTACGAAGTTAATAGAACGAGCGGGTTTGATGAAGATTGAAGCGATAAATTCATTTCTATCAATGACAGCCGGTGTGTTGTTTGTTTCGTCACAAACGACACGGAAGTCAGTGATACCTCTTCGACCCTGTACTTCACGGAGTAAAGGTTCTACGATGTTTGTAAACTCTGCACGAGTAAACTCGTCATTGAATTCAAACATTACGTTCTTGGCAGCAAGAGCAATTTGACGTTCAAGAACAAGGAACAATCTACGAACGTTAATTCGATCGAATGCACTTGGACGTGATTCAAAGGTCTTGTCACCGAACAGGATAACACCAGCGCCTGGAATGTTGGCGATTGGGTTAACACCTGCTTTGTACAGAGTATCTCTCTGAGTCTTGTTAGGGTTAGATAGAATGTCTGTTACACCCAAGTAGTTACCACGTCTCTGTCCAGCAGGAGAGAACCACGGTGCAGCTACTGCGTCAGTACCAGCGAATAGACCGGCGGTACCAGCGTTAGCTGGGATTTGGATGTATTGATCGTTATACTTGTCATATACCTTGAACCAGTTGTTATCAACAACAAGGTAAGATGAACGAGTACAACCACTCGCAAACGAAGTTGTGCTAGTTACAGGAGTAGTACCTGTAATTGCAGCCTTATCGGGGGAAGTAGTTACAACACAATCTTTACGTCCTTTAGCGATTGCAACAAGATCATTTACAACGGTGTTACCGTCAGTCTTGTTAGCGTGAGCAGGAGCAATCAACATGTCCACTTGTACAGTCTCAACGTCTTCGAACAGATCAAAACCAGTAGAGTATTCACCAGTGCCGATAGCAGAACCATCTGTTCCTCGACCCAAAGTAACAAGACTCTTTGCGTTTGTCCAACCTGCCAGAGGTACAGCGTAATCCTGAGCAGAATCGACAGAAGCGGTTTCTCCGATCATATGTCCGAAGTTATCGTGTGCCGAACCAAATGCAGAATCGTCACCGAAGTAACTGTTCCAAATGTAGTTAGACTTATTGTTGATAACGTCTGAGATGTAGTTCGGGGTTCCATCTGGAGTCGAAGCACCTTTCAGCATAGATACGTGTGGGAATGTTTCTAGAACAGTTCCTTTAGTACCAGAGATTGCACCAGTACGATCGACAACAGCAACGTGCATTTCATCATTAGTTGATGATTCGTTGATGCTTGACAAGTACGGTGAAGTTCCCGCAGATTGGTCGAACGCGCCTGCGTAATCCCAAGCACCAAATGCAGAATCGCCAGCAGGACAGAAGGCAACCGCTAATGCGTTACCTAACTCGCCAGGGTACTTAGCGACAAAAGAACCAGTGTTCGATGTTCCGACTACGCCTAGGTTCAATGTGTCGAAATGATCACGGTTGCGGATCTGAAGAACCATACCGGAACTATCAACACCTTCGATACCTACTACATGAGAAGAACTTGCATTGAAGGCAGAGTCTGTTGCTTCACGTACAACGTAAAGTGAGTTTGAATATTTTAAGAACGATGCAGCAGATATAAAATCTACGGCATTACTTGTGTCGGGTGCAGCGAAGACGCTTACTAGACCAGATTCATCTGCTACTAGTGTGCGTTCTTGTACAGGCCCCCAACGAAATTTCCCTACAAAGGCGCCAGTCGATGACGTTACACTGGGTACTACACCAGTGAGATCAATCTCTTTGACTACAATTGCGGGAGAAGCTGATGTTGCCATAACTTTTTCCTTTTTTCGGTTTGCGAATTATAAGTTTGCATGATACGATTTTTTCTTCAATACCTTTATTTATACATTCCGGTATTTCACCAATCTTGCACACCTACTGTACCATGCGTCCTGTGCATCCAATCTTCCATATCCTCACCATCTAATCTCTGAGACTCTTCATGTTCGATATAATCTGTCCCGTCATCGATAAATCCGGCTGGGGGAACATCGTTTTCTATTTGTCTCATCTGTTCCTCAAACATCATCTCTTTTAGATTGATGTCTGTCATATCAGCAAAGAACTGTGTGGACACAAAGTACCCAAACATTACTAGATTCATCATCAAGTCATCATGGTTACCGTCACTCGCCTCGTATGATTGTCCTTTACCTACGAAGGTTGATATCTCCAAGATGGTATTCTCATCTACGATGTCTAGTTTCTTCTCTTCAAGAATATCCTTGATTGCGGTACAACCTAGACGTTTAGTCTTGCGGGTCATCTCAATACCAATAGAGTCCGACTTTACCGCAGATGATACAAACACATTCTCGTATTCTAGATCATAGTATAACCCGTTACATACGACCGTACCTTGATCATTCGACTCAATTACCACATAGGCTTCATTGTAGAGATTCGAATACTTATATATAATATTAGGAAAAAGCACAGGCGAAATAGAATTATTGCGATAGACGGCGACCTGTTTAAAAGGTTTCACGCTAATGTCGATAACGTTAAACGTAGAATAGTCCTGTCCTCTTCCCTTCGATACATCGACACATACAAGGTATTCATGTCCTTTTTGTGGCTTATCGTAAACTAGGAAGTCTCCCCCATTGAGATAGTCTATGGGGTTAGATGCACGTAGTGACAGAAGAGTCTCTGCGTTAATTAGGGTATCACCTGTTCCGAAGAAGGTGTTACCAAATTCTTGATCGAACTGAAGTTGTGACGTGTTCGCTACTGTCTGTCGTTTCCATTCTTCGTCCCTGCCTGGCACATCATGCCAGTTGACCTCAAATGGTTTAAAATCATTTACGCCTTGTTTCGCACCCGTCCAGATTTTTTCGAAGGGATTCCCAATACCGTTCGCAGTAGACGTGATAATGACTTTAGTATCCCGACCGGCTGATACCACAGGATATGTAGAAGTATAGAATTCATTTGCTCTTTCCACAAACGCAAACTCATCAAGAAACAAGAGGTTGACAGACATACCACGAATAGAACTGCCTGAAGTGGCAGCTGCAATAATTCTAGAGTTATTACTAAACTCAATACTACCTTTATTGAGTGCTTTACAACCTGGCTGTAAAAAGAACGGTAAGTTTTCCAATGCGAGCGTAACACGACCTAACATCTCCCTTGCAGTTGCGCCTTTGTTTGCTAGAACTGCAATTGTTTTTTCCGGATGAAATATCGCGTACCATAGAATGTAAACCACAGACGAAATACTTTTACCCGACTGACGGCAAGCAAGCACTACGCAGAAACGATTATCGTTAAAGTGGTTAAACATATTCTCTTGATATGGATACAAGTTAAAGTTAACTAGTCCATCATCAAGCGAGATAATTTTAACATAGGTGCGAGCAAAATACGCTGGGTCATTCATGCACCGTGCGTACTCTCTTACCGACTCCTCTGTCCACTCCTCTGCAACCCCATCCTTCTTTACATTAGGATTGCCTAGGTAGCTATTCTTCTCTGCTGGATTCACCATTTATCACCTTTGGTTCATTATGAAGTATTCTTTGCAGATCAGTTGTAGAACCTATGAACACATTGTTGTTGGTAGTACCACCTTCAATCTGTTTAGGTTCCTGTTTAATGTCCTTGTTCTTTTTGTTCAAGTCCATCAGTTTATCGTTTACGTCCGAAATGTTCTTTATCATTCCGGATAACACTTCAAATGCACGGGGGTGTTCTGACTCCCGTGCCACTTCAATCATGAGTTCTAACGACTCTCTACCCTTCTCGATTAACTCGTAGTAGGTATCACGTGAGTACTCATAATCTGTGTTAACATTCTTATCATCAGCCATTATTTCTCGATATCATACAGTAGTTCATTAAACCCGTAGTCACTGTCAGGCGACACATTAGTGGGACTTGGTGTTATATTTAGTCTTTCGACAAATAAGTCACTGTCGTTGAAACCCTCTTCTTTTAAGAAGAAGTTTGTGTCAACTTCACGGATGATAGATGATTCTTTCTCTGGGCCATAGAATGACATCTTCATTTCAAAGTCCAGAGTGTATATGATGGTACGTCTTTGACCTACCGATCCTTCGAAGTCATCTGAGAAAGTAATACCATTAAGTATAATTGGTACGTCCTCAACAATCTCTGTGTAATCAGTAAATGGTTTTATCGACAAAGTATATTGTGGGTTGAAATAAGGTATAACCTGTTCGACTATCTGTAACGCATCATCTTGAGATTTTGCATATACGTTCAACTGAAATCCCATTGTGTAGGGAACAGATGTATAGAATCTTTTCTTCTTACTAACGTCAGTACCGGATCTGGCAAACTTGTTTACCTTGGGTAACTGTCTCTCCGCATCATATGCCAAGTTAGTTATCTCGAACGACATACGTGGTAACTTGATGGCTACCCTACGTTCTGCGTCCTCACCCTGTTGCATTTCTTGCAGACGTTCTATAAAGGATCTCTTAGGTGCATACGATAGGGGAACCTTGACTTGAGAGATAGTCTCTCCGGCAGAGTTCTGTCGCAACACATGAAGATTATTAAATATAGAACCGAATACCGATACGGCAGTACGAACTCTCTTGTTATAAAACCAAGATCCAAACATTAGAATGCATCTCCAAATGGATTGGATTCTGAGAAGTCTAGGAAGTCTCCTTCAAAATCATCAAATATTTTATTCTGGGCTGACTGTTGAATTTGTTGTAGTTCTTCTACAAGTTTCGGAACCCACTCTGCTTCAGACGATACTCCGACTATTGGCGTAGTGTCAGTGAATGTACGATATTTTCCGTCTGTACTACCCACATGAGCAAGTTGTAATATACGATCACTATCGTTCCAAGAAGTAACTTCACCTTTGATCGTGTATTCAGTGTTGGTCTGTGTGACAGTTTCACCGACAACGAACCGACCACCGTCTGTAGGTGCATCTATAGTTATTGTTGGGACAGAAGTGTAATGTAAACCAGCGTTACCGATATCAACAGAACCGATACCACCGTTGGACAGTACCGCAGTCAATACAGCGTTAGTACCATCAGCACTATTAATCTTAGCAGTATTAACATCACTATCATACGCAGCAGTTGGGACTACCAAGTCTAAGTTACTGTCAAGTCGGTTATCCAGAATAGTTGCACGATTACCCGCTAAGGCACGGAACTCATCAATGTAACCATCAAAGATACTATATTCGATACCGTCCGCATTACGTGCAGCCAAACCACCGACTGCATATCCAGTACCATTGATAAGGTCATGCGATACAGGTGAAACAGAATCCAAAAGTTCTGAACCATTTAGGTACGCATATAATCGTTTAGGATCTCCACCGGCACTATCGTTATCAACACCAAATACAAAGTGGTTCCAACCAGATACAGAGACAGCTGCTGAGGTTAATTCTTTCTGTCCATGTCCATCATTATCATTATAAGAATAGACAAGATTACCCGACTGATTAACACCAAACACTTGTTGGTTCTTCAGACTATTGCCACCCGTGTACAACAATGCTTGTTGACCACTTGAGGGTAGATTTCTAACCTTAAAGAATAGTTCCACACTACCGACATCACTAGTCAATAGATACTGTCGTTCGTCACCGTGACCAAGGAATGCGTGGAAAGATGATGCGCCAAATACGGACTGATTTGAAATAACAGGGAAATTCAAGACAGGTGCGGATGTATAACCCGATCCAGATGAATTGACAGTCACTTCACTAATTCTACCTTGATCGTCCAGTACTGGTGTCAACGAAGGAAGATTCTGATCACTTGTATTCATTGTAAGTTTATACTGGAACGCACCTTCATACTCAACCGCATCAATAGATGCAATCTCAGTATCAAAGTCTTCATCACTGTATTCGAATAACTCACACTGCATACGGAATGTAGGTAGGTTACTCAACTGATAGAATGGCGTCTCAGTCTCTACCTTGAGAACCTCGAACATAGACTCTGACATAGGCAAGTAAATGACATCACCTTCACGAGGACGGAAACCGTTCTCAGCCAGATTGTCACCCACCATCTTCTTCCAACGTCTACGTGCGACAACAAAGGTTGCTTGGTCACGTAACTCAATACCGAACTTAGTGAACAAGTCACCCTCTCCATCAAAACCTTCTTGGTTTTCGATGTACATCTCGATCTTGTAGGCGTCAGAAAAACGTGAGGGGATGTCATCACCAAAGATCTTATCCTTGTTGACGATCTCACGTGGGAGATAGTATACGTCCTCACCATAGAACTTTAAAGACTCGATTACGATGTCTTCATACAGGTGTTGTTCTGAACGTACCTTTTTGCTTATATATGGATTTGTTGCCATGTTATCCTACGAAGAAGACAGGGCCCACATCTTCCTCTTCCCTAAACCTAACTTTAATTTGTTCGATCTCGTTATTAGCGTCCTCAAAGATAGAACGTCCGTTGATCTGAACACCGCCAGGCAAGGTCATACCATCAAACTTTAATAGGTTGGTTCCCCATTGCCTTTTAATGAGACTTGTGGTATACTCTTTAAGGAACTTATGGTTCCACAATGAATTGTATTCTGTTGTTGAATCCGGAGTTCTTATTCCGTACACTTCTGCAACAATGTTATCACCGACCGATAGTTTCTCGGTACTCACATAGAAGTACAGACGATTACCTTGTCTGTCGTGTGTCATCTCTGGAATACCCGTTAGTTTCATATCGAGTAATGATAGATGTTGTTGCATTTGTTCGTAGTATGCGATGTCACCGGCAAAGTTATTTAAGTCGGTCACATCATTCAACATCATTTGATATTTGATGTCAAAGAAATTTGTTGTTTGAGAAACAGTATTGATTGGGAATATACGAACAACGGTAGTAATACTATCGTCAGCCAGATCCACATAACCGTTGTCTATATCATCCTGTGTTAACGCGAATGACATGTAGTGTCTTCGAGATCCATCTGGATGATTCTCACGAAACCACTGCATGGCTTCATCGACACGATCTTCGATCTGTTCATCATCACAGTTTATTTCGATCACGGGTGAACCCAAACTACGCAAGCAGTAATCGATCATCTCTTGTCTAGAATTTGGACTTGCCATTAATTGATCCTTGTACCCGAAGAGTTATATACTTTGAGTTGATTAAAATCTATGATATCTACCGCACTACTAGAGTCTTCGGTCTTTATATAAATTATACCTTCGTTGGTATTTATCGCAATTTCACCTAGAACGAGATCACTGGTGCCAGGCGCAACGCCTTTGACCGTGCTCTTCTTATGTTTAATAGTTGTACTCAAGACCTATCTCCGAATAATTATAAGTTTAGACTCCCCGAAGGGAGTCGGTACACTTATTTATGAGTATGTTCCACCGTCAATTGTACTAATCGCAACAGATCCAGATGTCAACGTAAAGTTCGCAGTTGGGAACTTCGCAACACCAAGATTAGTAGCGGTTGCGGTTTCAGCTGTAACGGTCAACGAGTTTGATGCATCGGCATACGTAAGATCAATACCTTCACCCGCTAACAATAAGCTTGATACACGGTCATCGATAGTCTCTGACATACCAAGGATAGTTGCATCAATGGTTTTGTTAGCTACCCACTTATCGCCTGATGCTTCATATAAGAATGTTGGACGATCTCCACCAGTAAAAGTTGAAGAACCAACGATAAGACCAGCACCATCTGCTTCCGCAGCATTATCAGCACTGTCTCCAAGAATGAGAGTCAGATCATTGATAGTTACTTCGGTAGAGTGGATAGTGGTTGTAAGACCCTGTACAGTCAAGTTACCCCGAACGACAACGGTACCTGAGTCACCAACAGGATTAGGATCTAAGTAAAGTTCGGTTGCACCACCGTTAGTTGTACTAATGGTGTTGCCATCAATACGGATATTATCGACATCGATCTGGGTTAAACCAGCAAGTACTGTGGATGATGCACCAAGTGCAATACTAGTACTACCAACTGTGAGACTGTCGTTGTCCAGTTTAGCGTTAGTAACACCACCGTCTTTAATACGGAGTGTATCACTACTTGTCTCGATAGTACTGTTATCTACGTTTACATTTAGTGATACTGAACTACCAAGTGCTACTGAACCACCACCACCAAGTCCGTCACCCGCAGTAACGGTTAATGAACTATTTGCCAGTTTGTTGTTTGCGATAGAACCAGCAAGTTGTGTATTCGATACACCACCAGTCTTAATACTTACCGCACCACTTGAAACTGCGAAGTCTGCCGTAGCAAAACTTGCAACACCCTTATTGGTTACTGTCGCATCTTCGCCTGTAATAGTAAATTTCTTAGATGCATCATTGAAAGATATATCAATACCCTGAGACGAATCACCAACAAACGTTAGTGTGTCAGTAGCTAATGCGATTGTACCCGCTGAGTCTCCATCGGGGCCAGCATTATCTACGGCAACTGCCATAGTAGTTGTGATTGCACTAGTAGATGTATTAGTGATCTGACCTTGTTCGTTTACAGTGATAACAGGAATTGCAGTAGCGGAACCATAACTGCCGGCGGTGACAGCTGTGTTAGTGATGGCGAGACTAACTTGGTTATTCGTTACTGTAGAGGTTATACCTGTTCCACCGGCAAACGTTAATGTTTCGCCAGTAGAGAATAAATCTGAGTCTGTTCCATCACTGATAGTGAAGTCAGATACGACTGCGCCTACTTGATCATCTACGTATTTTTTAGTAGCAGCGTGTTGATCACCACTTGGATCGGTAACATTAATGATCTTAGATGAACTAACATCAACATGAGCTGTTCCGTTTGGTGCTAGAACAAGATTTCCGTTCGTATTTGTTGTGCTGATTGTATTGAGATTAAGATCGAGGTTATCTACTTTTAAGTTGTCAATCTTTTTGTTAGCATCAACAATCAGTGCTGAACCTGCGGTAAGTGTACCCGCAGCATGATCCAACATACTGGTGAAATAAACACCACCGATAACACCGATGTTGTCCGCTTCGCCAGGCGTTGTTTCTGCGCCCCAACCTATAAATAACTTTTGATGTCCAGTGGCATAACTATATGCCATTTCACCTGAACGTAATGTCGAGGGAGAACCAGTAGTCCCTGAACGTTTTATTAGAATTTTACTTGCCATTAATATTGGCCTCCATTAAGATTTTGATCTTCTAAGTCTGTGGTTGCTATAAAGCTGGAAGATGTTTCATCATAAATGAGGACACTACCTTGCACTGCACCGGACGTATCAACTCCCGCCAAGTTGTTGATATTGCCAGTAGCACTGTTAATTCTTCTCACGGGACGACCTACAACAACTTTCTTTACTCTAGTCGTTCCGTTCGTAGTAACTATAACCGCCATCTTTCCTTTTCCCCTATCGTGTAACTGATGGGTTAACTTTTATTTTTCCTTCGAGGACACGTTCAATAATAATATTATTGTCTGTATCAACATAAGAAACTTCTACATCATATACGTAACGACCAGTCGTAACCAGTTGATCAGTTTGTTCGTTCGTCAGAGACAGGATGGCGATACCATCCGTTGGTGGATTGCCTAGGGCCGTAGTAAATTCTACTGTACCCTCTGCGCCAGCATTGTAATTTCTTTTCATTTTAGACGTGACTGTATGTGCAGTCAAGTCTTTCTTAGTACCGTCAGTATCCTGAAGGTGCAATTCAATTGCAACATCTGATCCTTGGTCTATATTGAAATCTTCGTATTCAGCCATTAGTCCCGTCTTTAAATATGTTTTCTTGCTTTATTTATAACAATTGGAATCTTTATTCCGACATTATTTCATCTATTATTTCTTCACGGAATAGTTGTGCAACAGGTGAGGTATCGAAACAAAAAGAAACCGTTTGTCGCCAACAGTTAGTCTCAGCAGCATGATAGAAAATCTTATCTTCTTCTCTATAACTACCGAAGTATCCTGCTTTCAATTGCCAACCCGGCACGTCTTGCATGACCACGATTTCACCTTTCTCTATATCCCAATACTTGAAACAACCATCACCTGTCTCACTGTATGTGAAAATCATATTCCATGCAGCTGCATTCGCATTGTTATGCCAAGCGATAAATCCGTCTTTAGGATACGCGGCAGATAATGCATTGTTACGACAACCCATGAAATTAATCATCTTGGTATTCGTTTCGGTCAACAACTTCATGAACTCAGAACGGAATCTCGCTTCGTCCGAAGATTCCGCATGGTCGTTCTTAAAGAATTTATGCAGTTTAGTATTAACTCGAAACTCGTATCCGTACATTGCATCTGGAAAACCTTCGTGTCTTTCACCCTGTGCAATAATTTCCTTGAGGTATTCTTCACCAGTGAACCAATCTTTTTTGTCTGACGCGTCTGAACACGTCAAGTGCATATACTTTTCGAACCCATCAAGTGCGCCAGCCTTCCTATAGTCATCAAGAATTTCAATTAACTCTGGGTTGTTAATAGGGATGGTTTGCATCCTGTAGTCTACTTCACTCATAAAATATGTCCGTCCTTATCCAGACCACACGAGTAATGTCTCAATACAACTTCACCATCTGGTCTCGTTTGTTGCCAATTAAATGCGTTATAGTAATTCCAACGCAAATCATCTTTAAATATTCCTACCTTCAGATCCTTGTACTTCGGATCTTTCTCAGTTAACCACCAAAGAGAGAACTGATCCCAAGACTTGAGACTGTCTGCATATCCTTCTGGCCACCAAGAGTCATTCATCTGTCTACGAGTCAGATCCCACCAGTCATCCATGAACTCACGGACAATAGGTTTAGTCATATCATACAGACAGACACCCCCACAAAGAGTAAACTTCGCATTCCCTTCGGGAGTACTAAAGTCTCGTTCAGCATAAATGTAATCACGATCATCGGTCAATTCAGAGAACATGACATCGTAGTCACCTAACTCATCGTAGACCTTTGCGATGTCTTCGTGTTCACATTCCATATCAGCATCAATATACATTGTTATATCATAAGGAGATTTCGCCATGCCCCATAGTTTGGCACGGTAGTGGTTGTCACAATGTATGATTTTATCTGCTAAGCTTCTTGCTCGTCCATCGATCATCCACGGTTCGCATACCAATGTGATATTAGCATCTTCATGATAATCACGAATAGAATCGATTAAGTTAATCGCATAAACATAAAAGTTTGGTTTGTTCGATGCGACAATTACAATGCCTTTACTCTTTTCCATCGACCGCTGCCTCTTCCAGAGCTATCGTATCTTGGAGAATCATAATCGCGTACATGTCAACTTCGATTCTACTCTTTGCACGTCTAAGTTTCGCTTTCAATTTACGGTTCTTCGAAGATTTTACTTCTTCTACTTCAAACGCTTCCATCTTATAGTTGAAGAGATCTTCTAGTTTACGTGCCTTAGCGTGTTCAACGTCACGTTGTTGTTTCTCTTCTTTCTCTTGTTTCTTGCGAACATGACGATCGGTCGTGTTGTCATCAACTAATTTTTCAGTTAATACTTCAATGACTTCTTCGTAATCCTCATTGGGATTACCTTCCTTATCAAGTTTATTCAGACGCATGACCTGTCTAGTTACTCGACCAATATCGTCTTCTAATTCTAAAATACAGTTTAGTTCGTTCTTATCTTCAGTTTCCCAAAACGCATTGTCTAACCATTTTCTACTGCTCATCTCAATCTCCTCAGTTGTTTCGATGATATATCGTGCAATTATTTATGCAGTTCGTAAGTACAGTGTATAAGTCTCTACAGTGGATGTACTTTGTCCAATTGTTGTTCCTGAGTAATTTCCTACAAAAGTTCTACCATAATCACCTGTGTAATCTGCGGTATAGTTTCCAAGGTAAGGTACGACATAATCGCCCGCATAGTTCCCTGTGAACGGAGTTATAGACTCTCTAGTATATGAAGATGTACGGAGTCTATTAAAATTACTGTTTCTCAATCTAGTATATATGGCCACAAAACCACGAGTATATACCGATGATCTATTTCTGGTATATGCGGAAACTCTGGTACGAGAATAATGAGCAACATAGTCTGCGGTATAGTTTCCGGTGAAATCACCTGCGTATGTACCAACACTTACTCTCAAGAAGTTTCCGACATACTCTCTTGCATAGTTGCCAGTATAGTTACCCGCAAAACTTGAGTCACGAACACGTGTAAACCCGCCTGCGTAAGTTCCGGTCGCACCTACGAAGTTTGCGTAAGTACGGGATCTAGCATATGAAGAAGGTCTTGTTCTACTATATGCAGATACTCTTGTGACGGTGAAGGCTGTTGTGTAATGAGATGTGTAATTACCTGTGTATTCACCAACAAAGGTTCTAGTGAAATCACCTGTATAGTTACCACCAAACACTCTGGTGAAATTGCCTGTGTAGTTACCACCAAATAATCTAGTGAAGTTTCCTACATAGTTACCACCGAAGTTTCTACTATAGGCACCAGTGTATTCTCCAACAAAACCACGAGTATAGTTGCCAATGTAATCACCAGCAAAACTACGAGAATAACTAGATACTCTAGTCCTAACCGATGTTCTCGTATAGTTACTTCCGCGAACTCGCGAGTAAACACTAGTACGTGTACGAGTATAGGCTGACGGTCTATTTTCATTACGCAGTCTGGTTGAAGTACGAGCATAACTACTCGATCGGACTCTAGTAAATAAAGACGTGTAATTTTCGATTCTGTTTCGTGCATAACTACTGGATCTGGTTCGTGCGTAACTACTGGATCTAGGCGTTATACGAGTTCTGGCGTATGCTGATGAACGAGTAACTGAACTGACACGTGTAGATATTCTTGTGTAGTTACCGACATAATCACCAGTATAATTTCCCGCAAATGTTCTACCGTAGTTACCAATAAAGTCCCCGACAAATGCGCGAGAATAGTTACCAGTATAATCTCCCGCGAATGCACGAGCATAGTTACCAGTATAATCTCCACCGAAGACTCGACTATAGTTTCCTACAAAGGTTCTACCGTAGTTACCAATAAACGTTCTCTGATAATTACCAGTGTAATTACCGGCATAATCACCAACGAAGCCACGGTTGTAGTTACCAACAAAACCACGCATATAGTTACCTACGTAGTTTCGACTGTAGGTACCAGTATAATCACCAACAAAACCACGTACATAATTGCCAGTATAATTGAATACAGAATTTCGGGTTCTAGTATAAACCAGAGTTGACCCTCTAGCGCGAGTATACACACTTACTCGACTTCTGGTAGAGTTTGTAATTCTGGTTCGAGTATATGCACTATAACGTGTTCTAGTTGATGTACGAGTATAGTTACTATTCCTAGCACGAGACGATACACGAGTAGAGGTACGAAGATAGTTACTGTTCCTAGTACGAGTTGATGTACGAACATAATTACTATTTCTAGTACGAGCTGAGATTCTCGTGGATGTACGAAGATAAGAACTATTCCTAGTGCGAGTCGATGTACGAGTATAATTACTATTTCTAGCACGAGATGATACACGAGTAGATGTACGGAGATAAGAACTAATTCTATTTCTAGTCGATGTACGGAGGTAAGAACTAATTCTAGTGCGAGTCGATGTACGAGTAGATGTACGGAGATAAGAACTGACTCTACTATAATCGGTAATACGAGTTCGCTGATAAGAACTTATTCTAGTACGAGTTGATGTACGAGTATAAGAACTGACTCTATTTCTTGCATACGCACCCGAATATGCACTGACTCTATTTCTAGTCGATGTACGAGTAGATGTACGGGTATAGTTTCTAGCACTAGTACGGGTAGATGTACGTGTATATGCACTACTTCTAGTACGAGTTGATGTACGAGTATATATGCTACTTCTGTTACGTGCGGACACTCTGGTCGAATAACGAAGATAGTTTCTTGTGCTAGTACGGGTAGATGTACGGAGATAACCAACAGTACGGTTAAACGATGTGTTCCGACTATAGTTACCTGTATAGTACGCAGTACCGCCTATATAATACAAGAAACGAGTGTAGTAGATTAGATTTGGATAGTAATATCTCGCAAAGGCTTGGGTTCGAGCGAATGATCCAGCCCTTGTGGATATACGTGTGTAAGCCGCGTTGCCAATATAATATGATGTTCTACTGTAATTACCAACGAAGTTACCGGCAAATCCACGACCATAGTTACCAGTGTAATTACCAGTGTAATTACCGGCAAATAATCTACTAAAGTTACCGCCATAGTTACCGGCAAAGTTTCTACTAAAGTTACCAGTGAAGTTACCGGCAAAGTTTCTGCCGTAGTTACCGATAAAATCGCCAGCGTAGTTTGCTACGAAAGTACGGCTGTAGGCACCAGTGTAGTTTCCTACGTAAGTACGGTTGAAGTTACCAGTGAAGTTACCCGCGAAACCACGGTTATAGTTACCAACGAAGTTACCCGTAAATACTAATGTTCGGTTATAGTTACCAGTGAAGTTACCAGCATAGTCGCCAACAAATCCTCGGTTGAAGTTACCCGTATAATTACCCGCGAAACCACGGTTGAAGTTACCAGTATAGTTACCAGTATAGTCACCAACAAATCCTCGACCGAAGTTACCTAGATAGTTACCAGCAAATGCACGAGCGTAGTTACCAGTATAGTTACCAGTATAGTCACCAACGAAACCTCTGAGGTAGTCGCCAGTATAGTTACCGCCAAATGCCCGAGCGTAGTTACCAGTGTAGTTACCCGTATAGTCGCCTACAAATCCTCGACCGTAGTTACCCAGATAGTTACCGGAAAATTCACGAGCGTAGTTACCCAGAAAGTTACCGACATAATCACCAGCAAATGCACGAGTATAGTTACCTGTATAGGTTACTGATCGACTATAGTTGCCGGTATAGGCCACTGTTCGTGAGGAGGTACGAGTATATGCACTGTTTCTAGTACGTGCATACGCACCACTATAACTACTAGGTCTAGTTCTAGCATATGCGGAAAGACGAAGACGAGTGTAAGCAGAGTTACGTGTACGTGCGGATGTACGAGTAGAGACTCTAGTATATGCACTGTTTCTATTTCTAGTATAAGAAGATGCTCTAGATCGAGTATATGCACTACTTCTATTACGTGTAGAGACTCTAGTGTATGCACTACTTCTATCACGTGTTGAGACTCTAGTATATGAACTATTTCGAGGTGTTATACGAGTTCTAGCGTATGTACTAACTCGACCACGAGTACTTACTCTTTGTGACGTTCGGGTATAGTTGCCCGTATAATCACCAGTGTAATATGCTATGAAGTTTCTGGTATAGTTACCAGCGAAATCTCCTACGTAGTTCCGACTATAGTTACCAATAAAGTTTCTGGAGTAGTTCCCTTCGAATGAACGTGTGAAGTCTCCGGTATAATCTCCACCGAAGTTCCGCGAGTAGTTACCGACATAGTTACCAGTATAATCCGCAACGTAGTTCCGGCTATAATTACCAATATAGTTACGACTGTACTCTCCAGCGAAATTGCGACCATAGTTACCAACGTACTCACCAACGAAATTTCTGTTGTACGTCTCTACCCTAGTACGAGTTGATGTTCTAGCATATGCTGAAACTCTTGTTCTACTATAAACACCACTATATGATGAAATTCTGGTTCGGGTAAAGTCTGTTGTGTAGGCACTGGTACGATCTCTAGTGAAGACAGTAGTATATGCGCTAGTGCGATTTCTGGTAGATACACGAGTGTAGTTACTGACTCGATTTAGAATAGATACTCTAGTCGAAGTTCTAGCAAAGTCACCAGTATAGTTACCGATGAACTCTCGTGAATAGTTTCCTACATAGTTTCGACTGTAATTGCCGACATAATTTGGTGCATAGTTACCGATGAAACTACTATCACGAGTTCGTGTGTAATCAGCTGAGAATGTTGAAAAACGTGACGCTAAGTAGTTACCCGTATAATTAGAGTTTCTCGGTGTTACACGATTTCTAAGGAAATTAGATGTTCTAGTTCTAGAATAGTTACCGACATAGTCTCGGCTATAGTTACCAACAAATCCACGACTATAATTACTGACACGTGTTCGAGAATAATCACCAGTGTAATCTGCGGTGTAATTACCTGTAAAGTCTCTATTGTAGTTACCAGTATAACTAGAGTTACGGATCCGTTGACTGGTACGAGTAAAGTTAGAATTTCTGGTACGTGCGAAGTCCCTTGTACTTACACTGGTGTAGTTGGATGCACGAGTTCTAGTATAGACGACATCACTCGTATCTTTACGTGTATCGGTTGCCGTTCCTCTTACTGTCCATGTTCCAGATGCTGTCGGAGTACCTTGAGCGGAACTACGTAATTCGTATGATCCAATGTTACCTAAAGTTGCTCTACGGTTAGCTGCGAGTTGACCAAAGGTGAAACCCATTTGATAGTCAGTCATCTCACGGAAACCTTGGAAGGTTCCTGAATCATACCCATCTTCAGCAAGAGTAGATGTCCAACCAACTATAGACTCTTCGTCCCCAGCAGTATCATTTACTCGTAACAAAACAGGTTTGTCGGATTCGAATTTCCACAGGTTGGCACCACCCGCAAACATTGCGACCGTGGATGCACCGTCCTGATCTCCGGATGCACCGCTTGCACCTGAACCATTGTTACCATTACGGGCAATTAAGTTGCTAGCATTCATATGGTGGTAATCTAGTACTACCCACTTGTCGTCTGTTGAATCATAATAAGAGACATGAACATTAGTGTCATCATCTCTCGCAACAAGACAATAATCCTTGAGTGAGTCACCCCAAGAGTAGGTGTTCGATAAGAACTCTTCAGGTAAACCTTGAGTTCCGTCAGAACCAGCACCGTCACCTACTTTAACTACAAAGACATTATGTGTGGTATCTGTAACGAGGTTGCCAGTGGCAGTTGACGGTACAGTGTTTACAGCTGTTCTCTCGTAAGAATTATACGAACGATATACCACTTGTTTCATCGGTGGTATTTTGTACTTATCACCTTGTGCTTCTTTTACCGTAACGACAATATCTTTATTAGATGTAATAAACACGTACTGGTTATCGATTCCAGTAAATGTTTCGGATGTCACTGTGTTCGCACTTAACGATACGGTTCTAGTCGCAGTACCATTGATACCGTTTGTTTCATTTACAAAGAACTCTACGGTACACGCTTCTTTTGCAAATAAGTAATATGTACTATCTCCGTATCTAGTCGATACGTTACCAAACTCTTGACCCCTTAGTGACCAAGGAACCAAGACGTGTCCGCCATTATTTTGATGTAACTCAATAGGTCTGTCACCATAGTAACTTCGACCAGCAGTCACATTGAATGAACCTCTTTGTGGTTCAGTACCAGTGATCGCTAGTGTACTGGTGGTACCGTTAGTCTGTTTCTCTGTAATGACAGTACTTGGATATATCGCAGAATATCTTACGCCAGTAGCACTTACCATAACGATGGTTTCGTGGAGACCGTGATTTCTAACGTCAGTGGCATCAGTGTCATATGACTCTGTGTTACCCATCCAACTAAAGATCGCACGATTATTCGCATCTGTGGTTGGGGGTGACGCTAAGTCGGTCTTCACATATAGGTTATAGTTGGTAGCCGCGAGAGTGTTGATTGAATCAGAGAACACTGATGATTGGTGTACCGCCCAAGTATCACCATCACTAGGTGCAGATGTACCCAAGTAATATGTGCCGGGCCAAGTGTTAGTCGCAATGTAACTATTGATTCTATCCGAAAACGATTCTGTCTCTGCAAATGTAGGTAGACGCATACCCTTTAGATCTGCATCAAATATCACGGGCCATTTGAATCCTGATTCAGGAAGACCGTTAGATACCATTTTGTTATTTGCAGTTGAGATACTAGTGAACAATGGGTTCCTAGTAAATAGATCTGTTGTAGTTGTGGTTACAGATATGCTTGATGACGGGTGAGTACCGTCTGGTTGACCATATCGGGTATCAATATAGTTACCTATACTAGAACGATTGCCACTTACCGCAAGTGATCCGAATGCTCCGTTACCTATGTAACCAGTATAGTTGTCATTTGCGTTTGGAGGAGAATACGACAGTATTTCCTTACCGGCAAGGTACGCTAATATCTGTTCCTGTGTCGGAGAATATTGCGCCAAATCATTCGCATCAAAGGCAGCGTTGCTGCCGCCTTGATACGATTCTTTGATTCTAATCGGTATATCAGAAAATGCCATATTGACCTGTTCACTCAGTTAGTTTAAATCCTAATTCTATTTATACGATTTGGAATTAGGATTTTCTAACATATAGCGTATAAGTATCAATGACACTGGAAGTTGTTGAAACTGTTATCCCTGTGTAATTACCCAAGAAAGATTGTGTTGAGTTAGTACCGAAAGCTCTGGTATAAGTTCCGGTGTAGTTACCCACATAGGTTTCTGAACATACTCTAGTATACTCACCTATATATGTAGACACTCTATCTCGTGTGTAAGTAGATATTCTGTTTCTGGTAAACGGATTAAGAAGGTTCGTATAGTTACCGGCATAGTTACCAACGAAGTTTCTAGTATAATCACCAGTATAATTACCAGTGTAATCCGCAGTATAATCACCAGCATACGCAACCGTTCTGGTTCTAGTACTAGTTCGAAGGAAGTTACCTACATAATCTTCGGTGTGATCAGTTACAAAATCTCCGACATAACTTGAAGCCCGTGTTCTAGCGAACGCGGAAGAACGTGTTCTCTCGTATGAAGATGTTCTTGGAGTAACACGAGTCCTTTGAAAGGTCGAGGTTCTTGATCGAGTACTGACTCGACTAGAAGGGGTCACACGTGTTCGTTGAAAATCTCTGGTATAATCACCAGCGAAAGATCTAGAGTATCCGGATACGCGATTACGATTGTAATTACCAACGAAGTCTCTTGCGTATGAGGATATTCTGTTACCTGTAAAATCTCTTGAACTAGTACGAGTTGAAACGTAAACCTCTAAACGAGTAAATACATTGGCGTAGTTGGTATAGTTACCAACGAACCCTCTGCTATAACTGGATACACGTTGTCTAGTGAACACGCTAGTACTATCTCTGGTACTGGTTCTGGTTGACGTTCGAGTAAATGCACTAAGTCGTTCTCTAGTGAATATCTGGTCACGTTCCCTAACGAACGCCCTAGTCGAAGAACGAGTCGAGGTTCTTTGGAAGTCTCTAGTACTGCTTCTAGTAAACGCATTTACATAGTTGACGTAATTACCAGTGAAGTTAACGTTGCCAGCGAAGTCCAATATAGCTGCATATTCACCAGCGAACATTCGTACAAAATTTCTACTAAAGTTACCGAGGAAACTGGTGGTCGTCATGTTGTCGCCCAGAGCTTCATCACCAGTTGCACCAGAATATGTAATTGTACGAGCAGATGCTCTAGGATATGAGGGTATTCTTGCGAATTGTCCACCAGCGCCAGTATACACTGTCATTCTACCATAAGCGGGGCCAATATAGTTTGGCCCGACAAACGCTACGGGATAGTAAGTAGTTTGATAGAAACCACTTTGATATCTCGAAAACGCTTGGTACCTAGTAAATACATTTTGACCAGCAGGAACGGTTATCCCGACTTCGACAGGCGCACCGCCACCATGAGGGCCTTGAACGGCAGTTACGTATGAAGTGAGACCTGTTGCTATCGCTCTTACTCTAACATATTGTTGACTGTATATAGAGTAACGACCTCTGGAGAAAGTCGATGACCGTGTAAAGGAACTTGCCTTGGCGCGAGTTCTGGTATATGCACGGGTAAAGTCGCCAATATATGCGTTGACGTAGTTAACGTAATTACCAGTGTAATTACCAGTATATTGATTAACGTAGTTAGTATAGTTACCTGTGAAGTCACCTGTATAGTTACCAACAAAAACATTAACGTAGTTAGTATAGTTACCAGTATAGTTACCGGCATAATCGCCAACAAAGTTACCAGTATAAGAGTCGGTTATTGTTCGTTGATAGTTACTAGTACGTGTTCTATTGAAGGTAGACGTGCGTTCCTTAGTAAAGTTACCAGCGTAGTTACCCGCATAATAAACAGTATTAGTATTGGTGAAATCCCGCGAGTAAGTTGATTCGCGAATCGTGGTGTAGTTACCAACAAAAGTTCTAGAGTATGATGAATTGCGACTACGAGTAAAGGCTGATATTCTGTTACCTAAGAAGTTACCCGTGTAATTACCAGTGTAATTACCAACAAATGCGTTGATGTAGTTGGTATAGTTACCAACGAAGTTTCCTACGAAATTTCTGGAATAGTTACCCACATAACTTGACGCTCGGTTTCTATTGAATGACGAGTTTCGAGTAACGGTTCGGTTACCTGTAAAGGTAGACGTTCGAGTAGTTGTATAGTTACCAGTATAGTTACCGGCATAATCGCCAGTGTAGTTACCAATAAAATTAGAATTTCTGAGTCGTGTCGATTCTCTGGTATAATTAGAATTACGTGTACGAAGGTAATTACCTACGTAGTTTCTAGTAAAATTCCCAATGAATCCTCGAGCGTAGTTACCAGTAAACGCATTAACAAAGTTGGTGTACTCACCAGTATAGTTACCTGTATAGAGTCCAATACTATCGTTAACATATTCTCCACTATAAGTCGATACTCGACCAGTATAGTTGTTAAACGCATATGAAGATACGCGAGTACGAGTGTACTGTTTTGGAGTTAGATCGTTTCTAGTGTCGGTTGCACTACCTACAGACTTCCAAACTCCGGTCGCAGTTGGAGTTCCTTGTGATGAACTACGTAATTCGTATGATCCAATGTTACCCGCGATTGCACGTCTAGTTTTAGCCCACTGACCTAAAGTATACGTAAGGTTAGATTCACTAATCATTTGAATACCGTCATACCCATCACTATCTTGAATATGCGCTACGTCAATCGCTGTCGGTGAAGTCTGAGTGGTTCTCTGCCATATGTAATATGGGGTCTCTGAGTTATCCGTTCGAGTATCAGAGAACGCTTCGAACCTACTGGTATAATCAGAACCAGGCGAGTTTGCGCCTAGTTTGTAACACCCAAGATAGTCATTGGTTGCGATGATACTGTTCAGTCTATCGACAAGGACATTCATATCCGAATCAGCAAATTGGTGAATACCTTCCTTGCCATTTTTGGTAGAATATGATACGGGTCGTTTGAATTTAGTATTACCGCCCGCCTCTACACCAGAGGTAGTAGCGGTACCGCCCAGTTGATACAAATCTGACGTGACGGTTATGATATTAGTTCCGTCTACCGGATGGTCACCCACAGGTTCAAGATACTTTGTATCAATATGAGAACCCACTGATATTGCGCTAGCCGAGGATGTATTTCTCAGATCGCCTACAGACGTACCGGCAGAGTTCTTCATCTGGATACCCGCTCGGTACGCTAGGTAATTTTCTTCTGAAGAAGTTATTTGTTGCAAATCACCATTTGCAGCCTTTAACTTCAGTACTAGATCTGTGGACATTCGGGTCTACCCTTAATTATTCAGTAGAGTTCCGCTCGCATCGTAAACATCTATAATTCTATCTGCTACACGATTTAAAGCGGTCACTATATCTTGGTTATGTGAATCGTAGAAACTAGATAAACTTGTTCTCGTACCAAGATCGCTATCTACTTCATTGATCGCACCGACAAGATCGGTTGCAGTAGTATTTAGTGTTGTGCCAGGCGTGATAGTTCCAGCCGTTGTAACATTCGCACCACTGAATGTCAATACAGTGGTATCACCAGATCTTACTATCAAGTTACCCGAAGTATTCTGGAATCTACCGAACTGAGTTCCACCGTCTTTAAGTAGTACGTCACCACCGTCTGCATCTAGTACTATGTCACCAGCAACATCCATAGTCAGACTACCACCAAAGACTTTCATCTCAGTACCAGCGCTTGGTGCATGATTGTAATCGAACTCGACTCTTGTCGTATCAGCAGAGTCTCTGAAGAATACCTGACCATCATCTACATCAAAGTAAAGATTCTTCTGAGTGTTTGTGATAAGACTTCTGTTATGTACTGTCATGTAGGCGACATCAGCAGTACTGGCACCTAGATCAAAGGATATACCATTTGAGTCCGCAGTCTTGAATACAATGTCTTCACCACGAGAGTTTAATACGATATCACCGCTTGCATCAAGGTTGATACCACCAGTAGTATTCTTTATCGTGTTGCTGTTGATATTGAAGTTTGCGATAGTACCACTATCACCATCTAGGTTGTCCGCAAATACTGTTCCGTCAAACCATGCGTGTCTCCATTGAAGAGTGGACGATCCAAGATTGTTTGCGTTAGTTGTTTTTGGTAAAATATTAGTATCAACTTTACCGTTTATAGAAATGTCATCTGCAGCCGCATTACCCAGATCAACATGACCATTCAATGTAGTATTACCATCTACATTCAGTGTTCCATCAACATCAAGGTTGTCCTCAATGTTTACGTCTGAGTTAAATACTACATCTGAATCGTTGAATGATGCAGCAAGGATTCCGTTTGAGTAGATACCTAATTGGTTATCACCGATGTGTTTGAATCGACCAAACTCTGTTCCGTTGTCTTTAAGAATAACGTCATCTGCAGCTGCATCTAGGATGATATCTCCAGTTGCATCTACAGTAAAGTTCCCAGCAACGTCTAGTTCTAGACCGCCTTGTGAGTACAACTGTCGAACTAAGGTAGCGTCTCCCGCCATACCCATTTGAGTCTTGACGAATTGCGTACCTTGTCTAGAGAAGATAAGGTCACTGTCGCCAACATCTAATGTAAGGTCATTCTGAACATCTAATGTTAAACTACCTACTACATCGATTTCTTGATCAGCAGCGAAGTTGAAAGTAAACTTGTTTACTCCATTGTCTTTCATGACGATGTCGGCACCATTCGCATCTAGGACAATATCGGTTTCCGCATCTAGTGTGATGCTACCAGTTGTCTTTACGAGAGTGTTACCAGTAGTATCAATTTCTAGGTCACCGCCAGTCACAACATCGAGTGTTCCTCGTGTATCGATGTCCATGTTTCCAGTCGCACCGATATGGTATGTACCAACTGCACTGTCCGATACATTACCTGTAACCGTTTCGGTTCGGTTACCAGTTGTTGCGATTGTGGTTGTTGTGCCTAGAGTATATTCTTGACGTGTTGTACCACCATCTTTTAATCTTATATTGTCTCCACCGGCATCAATGATGATATCGTTAGCTACATCAAGTGTCAGATTATTTGGAGTAGTGACAGTAAAGTTTCCATCATTAGCAAGATTGATCTGTGCAGAATCAGCACCCGCTCCATTTCTGAAGACTAGGTCATTACCATCCGCATCTAGGATGATATCTCCAACCACATCAAGTGTATAGGAGCCTGGAGCAGTGATCGTATATCCAGCACCATTCGCAAGAGTATGTTTTACTTGATCTGCGCCACCACCATTCTTAAAGATGATGTCGTTACCGTCTGCGTCCAGAGTAATATCTCCGGATACATCTAGATTAAGATTTCCAGCAACGTCTAGTTCTAAACCACCCTGTTGATATAATTGTCTTGTTAAAGTATCATCACCTTCCATACCCATCTGAGTCTTGACAAAGACGGTACCTTGTCTACGGAAGAAGATGTCACTGTCACCGGCATCAAGGATTACGTCTGCGCCAGCGTCCAGTATGATATCATTAGATGCGTTAAGGTCAATATGTCCACCTGTCGCATTTACTACTAACGCACCCAGTGTGTCTATATTGTGATTGCCAGTTGTTGTTATTGATCTAATACCACCAACAGAATCAGTAAAGTTCCCTTCAGTATTAACAATGTAGGTTCCGGAATAGTCACCCTCAAAATTAACACTGGTCAGTTCGATATCCGCAACCGCATCAACAAGAAAGTCTCGACCAGCATCGATATCAATGTCCGTACCACTACTTTGATTAGTACTAATCTTTAGTCGTGTCTGAGTCTCCCCCGCTTGTCCGTTGGGATATAAGATCTCACCAGCAGATGCGTCAAATGTGGCTTCGATTTCATTAATTACTGTGACAAGATCGCTGTCTTGATAGGTATTCAGTTGTAATGGGTCGCCTACGTTATTAGATAATATATTGAACTTGTCAACAAATATCTTAAACGATTCTTGCATTCTTACTATTGGTTTTCGTGACATTATAGTTTCTCTAGTAGTTGGGAAAGCATACTTTTCATGTCTGAGATATCACTCTCTAGACCCTCTACCTTTGCCTTCAATTCCTGTTCTTCTTTTCTCTGCAATCTTCGTATACGTTTCCGTTCACGCGATTCCTGAATCTTATTACTATTTATATTATTAATCGCCCCAGTTTCTGGGTCACGGACTAAATCCGCGTGACCCTCCACTGGAATAAAGTTAGTCTGCAAGTGCGATACACCTCAAGTCTTTAATCAACGGTACGCTAGCTGAGTTAGTACTACCGAACACCATCTTCAACTGGAACTGATCGAATGGATCTATTGTTCCGGTAAGTCCACCAATTAAGAATCCATACTCACGGAAAGTGTTTCTGTTAGTATCCGCAGGCATATCATTCTGTGTTGGTACTGGAGTCCAGTGCAACCCTTTGATGTTTGTATCTTTAGATGCAGTTCTGTAGTATAGAACGAAACCAGTCTCTGGCGGTCGGTTAACACTCATCATTACTCGTAGACCAACAGCAGTTTCTGCAAGTTTGATTGGGATACAAACGTGTTTCGCAGCCGCAGTACCTTTGCCAGGGAATACTTCATCGACAAATAAGATTCTGTCAGAGTATTTCTCATTCAAGTATGTGTTAACGACACGTTGATCAGATGCATCAATGATGTTACTAGTCAACTTCAGATCCGTAGATTCCAAATCCAATACAGGACTTACACGTGGATCTGTTGTTGTGAAAATAACATTTGATGTCAACGAGTGTTGTTCGTTAGCAATCAGAGTAGTCTCCGATCCTTCTTCGAACTGGTTGTAGACGGCAAATGGTCTGGTCAACGTTGTATTATTCTTGTTAGGTAATACTTGGAAGTTGTTGTCCACTTCGAATCTACCTGTATCAGAATCACACAGAGTAGAGTTAGTAGTCATCTTAAACGATATTGTAGCGTTAGTCGTCTCTGGTTGAGTCAGATCAAAGTCTGGTCTGATTGTTTCGTATGGTAAGTGTTGTAACATTCTTACCTTACCACCACCAGTTCGACCAGATGCAGTAGCGTCCGAATCAGATGCGAATGATATGGAGTTAGCGTCTACCGAAGTAACAATACGGTTGTAACCAGTACCATCCATGATAGATGAACCTAAGATACCGTTGTATCGAGTATTCGCATCCAAACCAAAGATTCGAGTCTTATCACCTCTACGCATACCGTGTGAATCCCTAGGCCCTAACTTCATGGTGACGATATTACTACCTTCAGTGGTCATGATAGGATTAGATACCAAGGTCTGTGGTCTTAGGTTACGGTTGTGTAGGAATGCAGTACCAGAAGACTGGAAGTCAGCACGATACAACACATATGCAAGATCCTGTTTACCACGTGGTTCCCAAACGTCTGTGTTCTGAGACACGAATAACGAACCAAGAGTAGGTTGCTTCATGATACGTCTTTCGGTAGAACCTAACTGGAACTGTTCAACTTCAGAGATGTACATCTTGTACTTCATAGAAAGTGAACGAACGATGATCGCATAGTTTGAACCACCACCCTGTAGGAATACGGGTTCGTCAAAGATAAAGTCTGTACCGTTGGCAACCATACTACCGATAGATTCGGTCGGTACAGTACGAACTTGAGATGGGACAGCTTCTTTAAACGAGCCAGGCACTCTTCGTGTACGATCTGGATAACCATTAGGTGCTTGAGTGATCGCGACACTAACAGTGTGTTGTTCATCATTAGCGCCAGGTTTCTCAGCAAAGTACAAACGTAATCGAGTTATGTAGACACCATTTGGATCAAGAACTTCGAACGACTGTGCAGTCGGATCTTCGTCCTTATTATGTTTCATGGCATTCTTTTGATACTGTACTTGTCCGGCAGCATTTGCAACAACTGGATCGTCCGGATCATACACCTTACCATCAATGGTAAATGTAGTACTTGGGTTAGTAGTACCAGTACCAGAACCAGCGTTGGCAGATCCTGCCGGTGCTTGTGAGTATTCTGTACCGGAGTTAGACGTAACCAATACTGTGGTATCACCCACAATTTCAGTGTTTGTTTCTACGTTACCATAGACCTGAGTCCGAGTAGTTTCGGTTGTTCCGTTAGTTTCGGTCTCAGTAGTAACAACTGTATCTGTGGAGACAGTCGATTCACTATGAACACCAGTAGTAGTAGTTGTGGTTTGACCACCAACAATCTCTAACACTCGTGTGTTAGTAATAGTATAGTCACCAGTCAAGTTCTCGATAACACCAGCAGATGTGTAGAACTGAGCACAATATGAAAGTGCGTGACCCACGTCTGGTTTACTGATATCGAATAACGAGAATACCGCAGAACCACTCTTGAATCGCATTGGTGGATTGACCAAGTTTGGAATCTCAAATTCACCTTCAATGATACCATTGGAGTTAGAGATCAAATCACCAGAACCTTCGGAGTGACCTAAGCCAGGCGGAATGTCTATCTGAGTAACCATGTTGGTTCCGTCATCCGCAATAGTGTAATCGGGATCTGGATAAGTCGATGACTTGTAGAAAGTCTTCGGTTTACAGAAATCTTTCACATCTGTGTTATTGAAGAATGGGAAGTAACGTGTGTTCGGACGTAAGTTAGTCGCTTTGAACGATACCTTACGTGATCGCATAAACGGTACGTGAATGATTTGTAATTCACGATTATCGACAACTTCAGTAAGAACACTTTCACTAGCGATACGGTTCACAGTAGATGAAGTATCGGTGGTGGTAGTAAATTCTTGAGTAGTCTCAGTCTCAGTTTCGGTAGTTACCGTATTAGTTCTTTCGTAACTAGTATTGGTAACTGTCTCAACTGTACTGACATCACGGTGTGAAGTTGTTATGGTATCGGTGTTGGTCTGATACACATTGACAGTAGTTGTAGTACCTACGCCACCAAGACCAAATGTTACAGTGTGTACACCATTGAGACTGCTTGTAGATGCACCTTGACCAGTACCATTGTTGATGTAGAAGTATAGGTGACATGAACCAGTCTTCTTACCGACAAGTTTTACCTTCATGCCACTGCTGATGGAAGTAGTGGTGTTAGTGATTAGTGTCCAAGCACCACCACCGGAATTCTGTTTGTATAGGTCTGCGATATCTCTGTGAGCACCACATCGGAAGACTCTACCCCAAGCACGGGTAGCAGTAATTACGATTTCGTCCTTGACCTTTGCCTCAATCGCAGATGCTCCATTCGACCAAGTAGACCCGCTCGGAGGTTCATTCTTATTAATCGTCTGACCAGTATATGCAGCTTCAGATGTTGTAGTAGCGACTACAAAGTCACCAGCAACTTGGTTATGATCGCGTGAAAGAACTTCGACACCACTACCGATAACTTCACTAGTAGAAGTCGAACCAGTCTCAACCCAATCACCATGATCTACAGTGACATCTTCACCTGTTTGACGGGTAGACTCACCTGTCACCGCTACGGACTGTGAACTTGATACTAACGGAGAGGTTTGCATTCCAACACGCAAGTCGTTTACGTTAGTACCACCCCATGCATATTCTTGTTCGTTCCAAAGAAGTGCTTGAGATGCGTCAAACTCTGTACCACCATCGACAACCATCGGTGCGTCTTGTTTGAACGACTTCCAAGTATCTTTAGATGGAGACAGTACTAAGTCACCATAAGTCTTTTCAACATGGAATGGGTTGACATTAATTGTCTGAGATGCCATGTTCTGTGCGAAGTATTGTACTTCAGTGTGATCCAGATAAAGGTTATCACCCTTCTGAACCATACGATTGGTACTACTATGATTGGAGTCGAATAACATCTCGACAGTATCACAAGTATAGCCAGGACGGATGACACCCTTTGTGGGATCATGTGACGCACGGTGTTCTATAGACTTAGTGTCCATGAACTTCTGGTTCTTGAAGTTATCAACAAAGAAACCAGTGTGGATACGTTCGTTACCATCGGAGTCAAACAATCTTTCGTTAGTCGCATTAAGTTCCAACAAAGAAAGAGTGGTTGCTTGTTCTAGACGGTCTACACGTTTGTCCAGTTTACCGATATCTTCCATCGTGTAACCACGTCTTGGAATGATAGTGGTTTTGAGATCCTTAGTGTGTAATGTGTTTGCACCAAGTTCGATCTTATAGAGATCAATACAATCTACCGGAGTAGATGGGAACTTAGGCATCATTGAAGATACACCCTGAATGTAACGCAACTCACCACTCTTAGACAATACTAATTTGTCCAGACGTGGCATGTAGTATTCTGCATCAGCGTTAACAAGATTATTACTTGAGGGCAGACCAAAGATTAGTGGACTAGAACCGAAGACACCGTTGGAGTCAACCGAAGGACGGAAATCTAAAACGTCTCGTAGACTGACCAATCGACCTTTTTCAGTTCTATGTACCGGAATGTTTGAGTAATCAACGGTACCGTCATATGAGTTTACACCAAAGAACTCACCATCACCAGTTTGGTGTTGGAAGTGTTTGAATGAAACGTGGATATTCTGTCCCGCAGAATCAAGGCCAGAACCACCGTAGAGTAGTTTACCTAAGTCATAGTGAGTGTCACGTTGACCGTAATCTATACGGAATAGGTTTAATAGGTTTTTACCGTTAGCACTATCTTCTCGTACACCATCGATACTATAGATGTCAGTCTTTCTCAAGTTAATGAACTGAGTACCTGAACTATCTGAAGATAAGTTAAATGTATCTGCGACAGGCGTCAGAGTTTTAACTCGTTGTTGAGCGTTAGAGATCTTCTCAAAATACTGTATAGTGTAGACAGTGTTATTGGCTAGTTCACTAACAGTAGTAGAAGATGCACCAAAGTTGATTATAGCACCATCAACTCGTGCTTCGGTCGCAGATGAAACTATCCAGTTACCTACGTTGTCTAATGCATTACCACTAGAAGCAGTGACAGAAAAGTTACCACTACCATCGGATGTAATAACCTTACGCTTAGCAACAGTAAGAGAGATGTCACTGAAGATTTTAGGACGTGAGATAGGTGTGTCAAACAACAATGGACGTTTGTCGGATTGTTGTAATGCAGCACGCTCAGATCGGTTTGTACCTAAACCAGCAGTAAGAATTACGTTATAGTATAACCCACCATTAACACCGATCGAACGTATGTCACGGATACTCTTGGCTGCGTTAGAAATTCTTGTATTGAATACAAATAGATGTATACGATCATCACCTATTGGACTAGATGCACGTACACGTGTAGTACCAATTACGTTACCACCGGCATTCACTGCATCAAACAGTTGCAGTTCTTGAACATTCTCAAAGTCAGCCATACCTTGACTAGACGCTGCGTTTATGATAAAGTAGTTACCATAGTTGACAGTGATTGAATCGTTGTTTCTAGATAAAGTCTTTATTGGTTTCTCAACAATGATTGTGGACTCAGCGTCCTTGTTGATACGGTAACCCTGAACATATGCAGTTCCGGGCGTGACCTTCAACTTCATTGTAGTGAGATCGTTTGGTTCGAACGAAGAACGGAAGTAACGTTTAACATAGTCACCCGCAGTTTCGCGAGTACGTGTTGCCATCTCTTCTTTGATAGACTTGAAACCAGAACTAGCGGTTACTGCACTAACAATGTCACCACCTAAAACTTCGATTACCTGAATGAAGTTCTTAGCGACTGTGGTAGTACGACCATCAGCAAGTGTTAAAGTGATACGATAACGGTCAGCGCCAGGCGATGTTAAGTTTGGAGTCTCACCTTGGTTGTCGTATAGAGTCGTGTCATCATCGACAGTAACAATCTCTTGATCGATAAGGAATCCGAATCGACTAGATTGGTTAGTAGAGTACTTACCGAATATCAGACTTTGTGGTGGACAATATACAACACGTCCCTGAACAAAGAAGTGTCCTTCATCAACCGATATCTCTGACGCTAAACCGACAGCTGGGTTGTTAGAAGTATTGATCGACTGTACTTCGAATGTGAATCCACCTGTAGTACTCGTAATGGTACTACCTGAACCAACTCTAGTAGATGTTGCACCCGTGTTTGTATCTGACGTGTATTCTACATAGAGAGTATCGGGATCACCGTCTACCGCTGCAATGTACTGAATGACACGGAATTTAATTGTAGGGTTTAAATTGTTTACCGAAAACTCAACACCTTCCAAGACTGACGGATCAGAAGGAAATGGTGTTAATGGGTTTATCTTGATGAATTCAAGACCATTGTCTACCTTGAAAGATCCCGGCGTGATTGCAGAACCTTCTTCGAAAAGATTGCCTCCAATCTGAGAGATTTCAGACTGAATAATAGTCTGCATCTGTGTAAGTTCACGAGCCTGAAGCGCCTTACCACTATTGAACAACACACGATGATAGTTCTTAGTCTTATCGTAGTCGTCCTTATAAGTGGATGGAAAGCTTGATTTTGTGTAAATAGTCGGCATCTTTAAGTACTACCCTTAGAGTTGTATGATGATTTTAAGGTCTTCAATTTGTTCCGCAGATCGATCTACAGCGGCCCTATTATCTATGTAAAGAAGTTCGCCTGTCATCGGATCAAAACTTCCTTTTAATATCTTATTTATTGTACCAGTATTACCACTTGGATCTGTCACAGTAGTTCCGGAATCAAATGCAGTAAATCCTGTACCTTCATTCTGGTGAATGAACAGTCTAGCAGTAAGTGCTGAACCGTTAAGTGAATCTACTGTATCTATATATGCCTTCGCACCAGCTGCGTCCGTGATGTAGGTATCTTCAACAAACGTACCACTAGTGGAAGTCAGTTCTAACTTATCGACACCCAATCCAGTAGATTCCGTGAAGAATGCACCAGCACTGTCATAGTTAGCAATCAAAGGATTACGTAACAGACATACTTGACGGAAGGTGTTGGTACCTAAGATAAAGTCACCGTTCTCCGAACCATCAATCTTAGAGTTAAACATTACCGCAGATGAACGTAGATCGTCACGTGGATCCGCACCTAAACCATTAGGTGAACCAAGTATCGCAACACCAGCTGCATCGTCACCCACACCAGCAATCACAACATTGGCGCGAGTATAACCCGAACCACGGTATGAACCTGTTGCCCAACCCAATGGGTTATTACCAGAAAGGTTACCGGCAGAATCTTCTTTTATTTTTAAGTTTACAAGTGAGTTACCAGAGATCACTGGAGTCACTATCGCACCTGTACCATCACCAACAATAGTTGCTGTAGGAGTAGATGTATATGATGTACCACCGGCGGTTACTCGTAGACCGATAATCTGACCTTTAATTGCAGCAAGTTCTACCGCACGTTGTTCTACTTGTTCCGCAGTCGCATCAACAGATGCAGCCGTGTCTGAGTCAACAAACTGTACAGGCATATAGGCAGAAGAAAGGAACTTAGATGCATTCAATGCACCGATAGAGTACAGGAACTTCCAGACGTAATCGTCAGAAGTACGGAAAGGTGTACCAGTAGTATTACCTGTCGGTTGAATAGTAGAGTTCTGAACAACACCAGCCGCATCTTTACCTTGTTGTAAACAGATGTATACTTCTTGGTTACTGTTCATAACATAGAAAGGTTGTAGAGGATATCCTACATGGTTATCATCAAACGCAGAATACTGTGTACCAGAAGACCAGTTGTATCGAGGAATCGCGAATGTCTTATCCGTAATGTTCTTGATAGACTGCATGTTCAGTCGTGCGTCACGTTCGTCTCTTACACGATTCTGTGGGATAATAGCGGTATCACTATCGTTCCAACCTTCCGACCTAGCGATACCAGCGTAGTATCGAACAGAACCGGCGTCAAAGTCCGCAAACAATTCCTCTAGAAAGAGTTTTTTAATTTTATCAGTTACTATGGCAGCCATCTATATGTCCTATGAAATCGTTGCGGTTGAGCTTACTACATACCACTCTGTGGTGGACAAACTATAAACCAGATGTGCAGTCTGTCCTGAAGCTATTGTTAATGTGTCTCTGGATGCGGCGTTGTTACTGATAGTAACTGTCGCTGTACCAGAATTGATATTTATTAGATATTTAACTTCACCATCTACCGTACCGTCACCCATAGTTGCAGTGACCGCAGTACCCATGTTGAAGAATGTTATCGGTGCAGTCAATGCAACCGTTGCGGGGGTGGCAGTTATATTCTGAGTACCAAGTGCAAGTTTAGTTTCAATTGCAACCGCACCAGTACCCTTAGAATGAAGTTCTAAATTGATGTCTGCGTTACTACCTACCGATCGGATCTCCGGATGAAGAAGGTGCGAAGCATTACCAATACTGATATTGTTTATCGCATTATTATCGGGAGAAAATGTAATCAGTTCGTTACCAGCACTATCCTGAAGATTAGTTCCGATACGGAACGTTTCAATCAATGGATCGACCAGAGTCTTGTTAGTCAAAGTCTGAGGATGGTTATTGAACGTGAACTCATCGTGATTAGTCAATACAGGTAGAGTTACGTTTCGGTTAGCTGCAACATCAGATGCAACTAAATTGAAAGAATGGTTGCCACCAGCATCAGTTAGTGTTAAACTAGAGATAGTCGGACTAGTAAGTGTTTTGTTCGTTAGTGTCTGAGTCGCAGTACTAAGTACAAAGTCACCGTTCGCATCCGGAAGACTCAAGACACGGTCAGCAGTTGGGTTCACTACGGTCAGTTTAGTTTCAAACTGATCTAAACTTGTTCCTTCAAAGATGATACCATCATCCACGAAAGATACACCACCGGAGAGGGTGTCACTATCACCACCTAGAAACTTATATAGTTCTACGAAGTTGGCGTTGATCTTTAAACCGGCAGTACGTAGTGTATCACCCGTACCATCGTTAGCAACTGTTCCTCTGTTTAATACTTGTCTTGTCATTAGTCTCTTCTACCTAAAGATTGATACTTCTATTTATACGTTTTATAGCAGTTCGTCCAGAGTTATTTCTCCGTCCGAATCACCTGTTTGTCCTACAGCTGGATTGTTACCATCAGTCCTTAACACATTGCGCCAAGTGAATTGTTCTTGGTCAATAGTCTCCAGACTAGACAGACCCATAGCGGATCCACTGTCATCGGTATCTTCATCGAATGTTGGTGAGTTGGGTTCTAAGTACTCTAGTATGTTACTCTGTAACCCATGTACCTCACCGATAGTGATGTCACCAACGTCTTTAATATCGTTACCGCCAGGGTTCGGATAAGATGATGAACTTCCCATGTTTGTTCTGAATATCATCTCGTCTCCATCTGGATTGATTGCCACATCGAATAGTGCGGTGTGTTGTGCGTAACCTTCTGGATGTCTCATAGTAGCAATACCCTCGATTTCTTTCGGTGGTAGATCCAGTGTGCCAGGAAATGGTTGATTCTCGATATCCAAATCGACCGATCCTACCAACTGTACTTGAGAACCCAAATACATACCAGCTGGGTGTACAAACAACTTATACACCTCTCTCCACTTGGAGATTGCCAGTTCACTTCTAATCTGTATCGCATAGTTCTGATACAGTTTATCGTCTGTTATATACCTCTGTGAGGATGCACCGATCTCCGAAGCGTTTAACGTAAACACATTCTTCTTAGTGTAAACGATATCGGGATCAATGTTAAAGAACGTCCGAAAGAACTGTTGAATAGAGTACTTAGTACCCTTAGAACGATACAGTGTATTAGAGTACTTTGCAGCCTCTCTCTTATCCGCAAATCCTTCGAAGTACGACTGACCCAACAACAACTCATCTTCAACAAAGGATAACAAATCTATATCCGTCTGTGTGATATCCTTGATTAAGAATAACTCATTGAGTAACGTAGTCGGAGAAACATCTTCCTCTTCAAAGTTATAGTACTTTGTCAACAAAGTTACTAACTTAGGAAAACTAGAGATTATATGATCGGGAAGTACTTCCTCAATCTTATAATGTCGTAGATTTATTTCCCTACGGTTTAAGTCATCGAATGTCTTGTCTAAGTGTCCGGCCATTAGTTAGTCGCTGTCGTTATGATGCCAGTTGTCTGTGATCGAGATTCGTCATAATTGAGGACATCGTTTCTTTGTGGAGTAATCGCAGACTGGTTAGCAGGGAGTACAGATATTTTAACTGTGGTCTGTCCACCCGTGATACTATCGATCTGAAGTCCTACAAAAGAAACAACACCATTTACGTCAAACGATCCTACGTTGTCAACCAATACTCTGTTGTCGTTAAGATCAATGACCTGTAACACATTAGAGTTCAACTTGTTTCGAATCGAACAGTTGATGTTTTGGAGTACAAAGTTAGTTGATGTTACGATATACTCTTCATCGTCAAACTCTTCGATCATTACCGGAAACTTCAAAGTGTGATTCTGTATTCTACCAAGTATCGGAGTAACACTCTGTTGCATCTTGACGGTCGCACGTGAAGACAGGATAGCTGGAGATATATCATCAATCAAACTCAGTAGATTAGATCGTCTAAACGACTGATCAAACTTACCAGTATTTTGAGTAAAGTATTGACGGGTTACGTCTTCTACTTGTGACTTAATAGTGTTCATTGTCAACGAAGTTAATCGTTCGTTAAACTGGAACTTAGTATCGAGTTCAACACTAGTTCTAACTGGATCGGAAAACTTCAAGTCAAATGATGCAATAGACAACTGAGACGCTAAGTCTAAGATGGACTGTTTGGTTGCATCGACAGTAACTTGAGGAATAGTAGAGTTAAAGAGGACAGACATAAAGACTGCACCATACTCTTTAACAATGTTATCTTCTCCACCCCAAGACTTGATATCACTGATCAAAGAAGAGAAGTTACGTAATACAAGAGCGGAGTAATCCGAATGCGTTACCATTCTGTTCTGAGATGCATATTGGAAAGGTGCGTTCTTACGAATCGATTCTAGAGATTCTTTCTCTGCACCACCAGATGAAACTGATTCTGTGGTTATCGTTGGTACCAATTCGGTATTCGCATTGATCTGAACAGCATTAACTGGTTCGAATGTCTCTGCGAAGTTTGAATCGGGGCCGTTGGTGGACAGATATTCAACAACAATCTTGTTGCCTGGCGCTGGGGTTCTACCCAAAGTAGTACCGTTACCGAACGTCAATTCAAAGAAACCATTAGGCATCTCCTTCATGATGTATATGGTTGAATCGGTATCAATGACGCTTGTATTCAAAATGTTTTTATATGCGGTAAAGTCCAATGATGTTGAACTAGGGTGTACCTTAACTACCGCAGTACTGAGATCTAGGTTCTTATCCGGAATGATGTATGTGATGTTTTCAGAGTTATCACCAGAGATAAACGTCTTAGTCTTTGAACGACCTTCCTTAATAGGAATGATGTTGGAACCGTTCTGTTGTTTGAACTCATAGAAACCAAAACCATCGTCTGAAGCAGAGATTGTTTCGGTTGTCTGGAAAGTGAATTCAAGACTATCAACCGTAGATACAAACTGGTAACCAGCTGAGATAGATAATCGTGGACTACGGTCAACAATACCAGATAGGTTCAATGACATCTTGACAAACGCCTGTGATGCGTTCTTACTATCCGGAACATAACCGATACCTTCGGACAAGGAGACCAACGAACTACGTAGTTGGGCCGTTCCAAGGAATGATTCGTTCAAGGCGAAGTTGGCAGTCAATGCATTCATGTGTGTATTGTATGCCAATACATCCAGTATGTTAGACAGACCGGACGCTTCGAAGTTGTAGTCCTTGAACTCTTGTTGTTGTTCTAGGTAAATCTTCAGGTTGTTCTTGATTGCCTGAAAATCTAGTGCTGTTGATTTAATCGTTGTCGCCATTTATCTTAACCTACTTAATACGGTAGTAAATTCTACGAGTTCTCCAGTGTTGATTATCTTAAAGATAACCGTAACTTCCACTGCATTGTCATCCGGTTGCATGTTAACAATTACTCTCAAAGAGGATATGTCAACACGGGGTTCATACACTTCAATCACGTTTCTGATTTCACGAATGATGTTCTTCTCTGTAACGGGATCTGCCAGTTCAAACAAGAAGTTGTATAGGTTACCGCCACAATAGGGATTGAATGGTTTCTCTCCCTGATTAGTCAGTAACAAATTCTTAACTGCGAACTTGACAGATTCGACATTACGTTTTCGGAATACGTCTTTGGTTGTCGGAGACACGGCCAATGACAGATCCAGATCTGAATACTCTCTGTTCTTGGTTGCCTGTACGGTAGATGACGCTTCTAAGTTTCTGTCTTCTATCGATAGTGATCTTGTGATTGCCATATTAGTCTCTTAAATAACCTTGTATCTATTTATACGATTTAATCTAGCTTAACTTCGATTAATTCCCCACCAGACAACTGTTTTCCGTTATAATTGGTAGAGATACTAAATCCGAAGTTTAGGTCAAATGATTCCGTTACTTCGGGCATCTCAACAACAATCTGAGATGTCAACGAACCGTCTGGATTGTAGATGTCATAGTCAAGTGTAATCTTCTCATAAAAACAATAGTCTTTCCAATACTCCGCAATATCAAATGTCGCAGAGTGATCTATGTTACCTTCTCTATCGATTACCTGATATGCCACAACACGACCATCTTCCTTCTTCAGATTGTCACCCCCTACAGTCTCCAGAGGGCCACCTTTGTAAATACCTTCACTCACAATAAGACGTACATTGTTGAACAAGTCTGTGTTACCATTGATCGTTCGATACATCTCTGCATGGAGATAAAGGTTACGTGCAATTTGTTTACGTTCAGATGCGGGGCCTACATGGGAGAACGGTGTCTTATCCCCATACGCACCAAGGTACTTTGCGATGGTTACGCCTGGCGCAAGTTTAGTTCTAGATGAGATCTGATCCCCATCAAGAAAGTTTGGGTTGTATAACGGATCTGGTAATATGATCATCCTTTAAACCTCTTTCCTCTATTCTCAATTGAATTACCTATAGGCACCATACCAAATCTTGAAGACGGTTTAGCATTAACTGCACGTCCTATCTTCGGTGGACTAGTGTTATCATAGTCAGAATTAAGTCTACCTTCACCTACCATCTTGTTTCCAATCAAAGAACGGTTAGCGGTGTCACGAATCTTAGACCTAAGTTCTTGGGTTGTCGGGATCTTCTCGAACAGTCCTTCGTAATCGTCACGTAGAAGAATCTTATTCTTGAGAGAGTCAGCCGCATCAACCGATATGGCACGTACTGCAAAGTCACCCATTGTCATCATTGCACCAATCGCATCTGCAAGTGGTACTGGTTTCTTCGGTGTTGGAGTCTCTTGTGCTTCGACTGCCTTCTTAACGGTAGGATCACTCGCAGCACCAGCCGCACCTAACGCACCAGCAGTTGCCGCTTTCTGTGCTTGGAATGCAGTCTTCGCCTTGTCTGCTACGTTTGCGTTGTATGACTTGATTGCCTCTGATGCCTGTCCGTGGAACGATCCATAGAACGCAGCACCGGATGCAAAAGGAACCGCACCCATTGGCCCCATGTAAACGGGGGAAGTCATCTCTACCTGTTCACCACCGATCACACCCTTCATACCCATGACAGATAGTTCCGATCCAGTGATCGACATGACAGGTGAGGTTAAAATACATTCTGTACCCGCAGTCATAGTAAGACGATTGTCCGTCATTATCTGGATCTCTCCCTGAACATGGTTCTTGTAGTAACCCTTAGTCCAGTTAGAGTTTTGACCCAGAGTAATCTCAGCCCTATTCTCTACGGTCTTGTATGACGCAGATCCTTTAGTCGTATATTCGGTGTTCTTCGATACTTCGGTACGTTTGTTCAACAATACACTTTGACGAGAGTTACCGTGTATGTTTAGATTGTGATTACCACCCACGTCCATATTCCAGTCACCTGTAACCGTCTGGTTCAGATTACCCTTATAGACCATCTCAGCATCACCCTCTACGATGACCGTATTGTCTCCTCCGGTCACCTCGACTTTATTGTTCGGAGATGATATAATGATAGAACCATCAGCACGCATTTCGATACCACCACCCTTACGGTGTTTGATAAGAATACGTTCACCGCCTGGCGTATCATCATGTTCAATGACATGACCTGATGCGGTCTCCATGACCTGATTGAACGGGTACTGTGATGGTTGTTGATCTTCTATATTAAGTGATACGTTAAAGTCACCACCCCCAACATAGAGTTCATTTACCTGAAACCCACGTGCAGCTTGGTTTATACTAGACGTATAATGATAGTCCGTTCTAGGAAACTCACCAGTAGGATCTTGAAACCCTTCCTGTGGTACACCAAGAGTTCTGTCCTTGGCTGTATTCTTCCCTAACGAATTTTTATTTGATTCTGTTGTCATTGTGGTTTCTTCGTTATCAATTCAGATGGAGTAAAAGACGTATCTTTCGATAGATCTTCGTATACGGACTTCTTGCGGAATACCGTTTCTACATATTGTGATACATCAAAGTATGGGTCAGTCACTAAGGGTTGTATTTCGTTGTGACCAAACACTTGTCCACCATGATATCTTCTATAGAATGCTTCACATACTGATTCAAAGGTTGTCATCTGTTCACGAGTGAATGACTGTGAGGAACGATACTGATCCGGATTATCACATCCTGTCGCACAGTTTAGACCACCTACCAGACATATCTCGATCACAGTATCCGTGTGACCATTAACCACATTACTGGTCGATCTATCCATCGGTCGGGCTCTCTGTAAACGTCCGTCTCTACGTATCACCAAGTGATATTGAATACCATCGTCACCCGCACTAGTATGGTCAACGTGTAACTCTTCTGCACCAATGTTTTGGTTAGTGTATGTGTCTGACGCATGTACAACCATTCCGGTTATAGGACGTTTTATAAGTCTAAATTCTGTCCCCAGTTCTTCCTTAGAATCAATATAAGTGTATGCCTCAAACGCACTACTCTGTCCATCAAACTTAGCGAGTGTCTCCGTGAGATCAAAGTCTTTAACTACAAATGAATCTGAGGTAGTAATAAGTGAACCGGAGATCGTGGTATCCAGTGCAGAGAAATCTGCCTCAGCAGCGAAGACACGTTGTTGTGTTGCCTCGATCTCTGCATCCTCGATACCTGCGGCCTTCGCCTTTACCTTAACCTCATTCACAAACTCATCGTTAGTCTTACCTTCGGGAATCGATCCGATAACAGCCTTCATTTTAGGACTGAGTGTTTTATCTTCTCTGATTGTCGATTGTGTCGCCTTTGCGATACCTTCTAAAGTACCGTCCAATGCAGAAGAAACGATCTCAGTGACCTTACCTAATCCAAGGTTTGCGTTACTGGTAACACCTCGTACTAGACTAGTCGCAGCGTTGGTGATGTCCTCTGTGATATCTTGTAACATACCAAGACCAGTCTTTACCGGAGACTTATCGAAGAACTCTTGCAATGCACCCTGACTCTTTTCTAATCCTTTCAACGGTGCGTTGACTCCACTAGTAATCGCAGCACCTAGATCAGAAGCAGTTGCAGAGATAGAGTTTAAATTTCCTTGTAGATCGGTACTCATAGTACCAATATCGTTCTTAACATTACTCAATAAGTCTGCGGCAGGGTTCAATGATTGAATAGATGATACCTCTGAGGTAATATCCGCAACCATACCTTCTGCTTTCTTTATGGTATCGGTAATCGCACCTAGTCCACCAGTTGCGCCACCACCTGTTCCAGATGCAGCCTTTACTTCACTCGCAACCCCTTGGATCTTTGACTTCAATGCACTAGACTTACCCTCAACATCTGTTGCGGTTGCACTGATTGCGTCTAGAGATGATGCACCTAGTGTCTCCACTTCTAGTTTAGCAACAGGTGCGCCTAGTCCAGTTAACTGAACAACCACGTCAGATACAGATTGTTCTTCTTGATCACCCGCGACAATAGTGGTTTCCGCACCCGAATCCAATCCCACCGATACTGTGAGAGAAGGGGCAGACAGAGTCATCAGAGAAGATGCGGGATCTGCGACACCGGATAGTCCGGTTACCTGATCACCGAAAGAACACATCGCATCACCCATGGCGGTCTGCCCTGCGTTATCGATCTTAGACTCCATACTAGTAATACCACCGAACACCGCACCCGTTTCACTACCCAATAGTGTCGCATTCTTTGCGAACGTATTTTCGGTTAACGCTTTTGCGGAGGCATCGAGACTAGCACCAATACTTGAACCAGCTTGGTTGTCTGTTAATCTAGAATTAAGTTGACTTTTATTTAAAGGCATTATTCACCTATTAGTTCCTGAAGACCAATGCAGAGTCTCTCTACACTTTCGAAGTCACTCTCTTTCTTTACACCAAGATAATACTTTGCAAAGACTCGTTGACAATTGTTCTTTAGACCTTTTTCGTTAGTATCTGTTTTACGTAAACGAATGTTTGCGGCCGCTTGACTACTATTTAGTTCAAATTTAGTGAAGACCAATTGAGTCGCATATTTCGACCAATCGTTACTAAAGTTCTTGAGTATAAGTTTACGTTCGTTTTCCCATCCCGCAATACCTAGAGGGTTATCTTCACCCGCAACCTCTACGCCAGTCTCATTAAGTCTTGACTTGAAAATAAGTCCTGCCATAATACCGACTGATTGTTTCAATGAGTAACCAGCACTAAGGAAGTATTTGACTCCCTCTAGTTGACGAGCCTGCATTGTATTACCATAGACTCGACCGACATTATCGTTCTCGACCTTCACTGTATCGATAACACTTATTTGTTGTTCAAAGAATACCACGTCTTGCGAGATTCTCTCTTGTACAGTCTTGAACTGAACATTACGTTGAACACGTGTAGGATACTCTATCTTAGGTATAGATCCCAACACCAATGGTATCTGTGAAGCGACACCATCCATGAAGAATCCGAATACCGTTGCACCTGAAGTCAGTCTAGGTGTTTTACCTAAACCAGACACACCCGCCTCTGTGGTAGGTAGTACTACTTGGGCCCAAGGTAGATCGTTCTGTGGTATCTCTCTTGTAGATGGATTGTGTACACCGTGGACACGAATCTTGACACGACCTTCCAAACCATATGGGGGTGTGTGGTCAACAACATCTGCGATAAACCAACGAGTATTGTCACCGTAGTATTCTGTTTGGATTGCTTTCATTATCCCCTCACCAACTTGCACACTGTCATAACAACATCATGACGTGTGTTCTTGAATGTATGTCTTGTGTTATAGATTAGGAACTCACCTGTTCGCAATAAGTCGAAAGGTTCTGTTGATTGTGGATCACCATCATCGGAGATTGTTTGGATCTTAACTATATCACCAACACTGGCTTTGGCAACAATGAATCCTGCGCCTGGAACAGTTAATTCAAATTGATTCTTGTATAACATATTTCTTATAGCAACGTTTCCGACCTTAGTCTTGAAACTGCCTGGCTTCATTTCATCATGATAACTCTTGAACGTACCATATGTACCTGTAGATGTAATCTGATGATATATTCTAGAATCTAATTGATCAACGTATTCATCATTTAGCTTAAATTCTTCTGGATATACGTTTTGTTTCCCAGCCTCTATTATACCAGAATCTGAGATTTTGTCAAGCAATTTCTTTACACTAAAGTGTTCCGAACCAATTTGTCCTGTCGCAAGGTTAGTATTTCTATAGGATGCACCGACACCACCCGCCATCATCTGTTTAAATGTGTTCTGTAACTTGGCGGTTCTCATGGTCTGCACTTGGAAGGTACGGTGTAACGGAGACTTATCTTCGGTCTTCTTTACGTTCGATGGTGAGTACAGATACGGCAACTCACTATTCCAAGGGTCTTGTTCCAACATCTTGTCAAGACTACCCAACCGGATATTAGTGTCGTGTATAGATGCATACAAGAATAACGGACAACCATTGGTGGTAGTGGCTCTGTCTCTCAACCAATCACATGCTTCGAGTGGATGCAAGTAAGGGATCAGTATCTTCATGTTACTTTGGATAGATGGTTCTAGATAGGACAAGTCTACGTCTTTCCGTAGATCCTGACCACATATCTTAGTGATCTCTTTTTCTAACGTATCCGTGACTGTACGTGATATCTTCTTAGACTTACTAACGACAGCGTGTTCGTCCATGATAGTGAACACATATATACTGGCTTGTCCAGCATCATTACTTTTAATCACTTGATCAATACTAGTCATTATAAACGATCTAGACATTACTGGCAATAAAGTTTTATCTTCAGATGCCATTTCAATGAATAATCTTTCGGTTCCAGAAAATCCTATACCATCAACGAAACCCTGATCATCAGATATAGCAATCTGGCCAGAGATATAAGGTTTCTCTAGACTCTCAAAGAATACCAATTCTACAATGTTAGAGTTCAAATTGATACGGTTAGAAACGTCCTCACCACCCTGTTGTTCGGAAGTGATAAACGCTTGCGTTATCTTATATTGTGATTGGTTCTCGTTCTTCATCGGTTATTTGTCAACCTATAAAATTCTTTAGTTACACTTTCAACACTAGTGTCTTTCAATACCTTGATCTGTTTCAAGTCTTCGTTACGTGCGATCATTCGTTCATAGTAGGTCACTTCGGTTAACGATGAAGGTATCTCTTCCACAAATGGATCGATGTCTACGTATTCTCCAGCTGCATTCTCATAATGATGTACAGCGTTGTATTGTGCATCTTCTCTATGAATACGTGCGAATACTACTAGACCAGTGGTATCGTCACGGAAGTAGATCTGTTCTCCCGCCTGAAACCTTGCTTCACCATCATTAAACAATCGCACTCTTGCGGTCAATGTATACTCATAGTTACCGACTTCGAATGGGATGTTTCTAATATTTACGATAGTATCTATCTGAGATAGTGTCAAGGTATACCCAGTCAAAGAAACGGGATCTGCCGTTGGATTGTCTAAGTCTTTTTTCAACAAGATCCACTGATCGGTATTTGCGAAACGTTTCAATGGATCTGTCAATGATATTTCAGCTGCACCGTTAGTGTTAATCGTTACAACAAAGTCTTCGTTGCCTTCTATGTACGCATGTTCAGTATCGATGGTCAATTGACCCAAGTCTAGGTTTCGTTTGATGATCGTTCCTACGGTACCCGATATCTGACCCGTTACTGTTCGACCAACCTTGAAGTCATAACCACCTTCGGCAGTTGCAATGTCTGCGGTAGTTGTGATGATACGATGTGGGTAGAAACCTTTAGCACGTTCCAACAACTCTTCGGTCTTCAACGGCCAACCAGACTCACGTAAGTGGTCATTCATCAGATAGAATGTCCAGTAATGAGTGTAGTCACCATACAACTGTAATGCTAACGTATCCGGTCTATCTCCAGACTTGATAGTATAATCTTCGTAGAATGCCTGTTGCGGTTTGACCTGATCAATGATATCGACATATTGAGTAAGATTCTGGAAAAGAGAATATGAAGTCTCGTCCCCGAACTTATAATATAACTTCTCAAACCGTTGAAAGTATTTTGTACTCATTAGAATCCAACTCCATCCGCATCCACGTCAAGAATATCTTTCTTGGATAGTGTAACGGTTTCGGTAAAGTTAAGGTTCATATCCACTTCGAGGAACTCTCCATCATCGTGGAACGCCATCTGACTCGCATTGTAAGTGGTATCAACCGAACGTAGGAAACAAGGTTTAACTTTGTGTGCAATAGTCTTACCATCATATTCGAACTCAAGGTTAAACTTGTTAGGGAACTGATAACCCAGAGACAACTCTTGTCCACCAATTGTAACAGGAATGTCTTCGGGATACAACTCACTACGGAAAAAGTTAACGATCTTCTTGACCTGTGCAGCCTCTTCCTTAGATCGTGCAATCATCTTAAAGTTAAACGCAAACTCTCGCATATTAACTTGTTTAAATAACGAGCGTTGGTTTGGATTCGTGGTAACACCTGTCTGTAATTTGAGACCCGCAGTAACTTCATCACTGAACTTACCGGCAGACGATGCCAGTTTCACTGTTGCGAGTTTTGCGAGACCATCGTTTGCACCACCACCACCAGTAAGACCATTCACAAATGACCCTACACCATCTGCCATAGAACCCAATACCGATGCACCACCCGCGACTGCGGCACCTGTTGCACCTACATCAACGTTCTCGTATGTGACGTTGTCACGGAACTGTAGACCCTGTGGTAGGTACAAAAGTACTTCGGTATCGACAATCTGTCTTGGTCGCATACCCATATCAGTTTCGTTCTGTAGACCGTTGAATGCACCAACATCTTTAGACAGTTCTTCTAATTGTGCAGTAACTTCCTCCAGTTCACCGTAAGATGCTGTAGTACTCATACCACCGCCACCTTCGTTGTCTTTGGCCTCAGACTTAACCTGATCGAGGAGTTCCTGTCTTTTAGTTTTTAGATTCTTCATATCCTGTTGTTTATCGGATAAGATATCAGACAAACCTGTATTGAAGTACTGTTCAGCGAACAGAGTGAATCTGATTCTACCTTTATAATCATCTTCGTCATGAAGAGGATATTGATATGTGTTTTTTGCGCTCATAACTTTTCCGATAAATAGGGTTATTAAAAACTTCTATTTCTATTTATAAGGATTCTATGGCGTATTCGGGCAAATATAAACCAAAAAACCCAGAGAAGTATTTGGGTGACGTGACCAACATAGTGTATCGATCATTATGGGAAAGACACGTAATGCGCCATTGTGACAATGACTCTAACATCAAGGAGTGGGGATCGGAAGAGATCGTCATACCTTATCTATATGAAGTGGACAGAAAATACCACCGTTACTTCATGGACTTTGTTATTGTGTACAAGAACGGTACGACTAAGTTGATCGAAGTGAAACCTTTCAAAGAGACCCAACTACCCAAGATGAAAGGTAGACGTACTAAACGTATGTTAACAGAATCGTTCACCTATGTCAAGAATCAGAACAAATGGAAAGCTGCATCTGAGTATGCAAAGGATCGGGGGTGGGGATTCGAGATATGGACTGAAAAAGAGTTGACTGCGATGGGTATTATGCCTAAATCGACTAAACCATTAAAACCACTAAAACCTTTTAAGAAACGTAAAAAATAAGTATAAATAGACGTATGAGTAATTTATTTAACAGACTAGAACTACAGGCATTCCGTGCGGGAGTTACACCTCGTACCAAGGAGAGTCGTGATTGGTTCCGACAGAAAGCATCTAATCTACGATCTATCAACCGTGAAGCGTTGATGAAAGAAGATCCGTTGAAGAAACGTGATGCGGGTAAAGCAGACAATCGTGAGATGATCGGTAGTATGCAGATGTTTTTCTATGATCCAAAACATAAGAAGACATTGCCGTACTACGATGCGTTTCCGTTGGTCATCATTGTTGGCCCAGCGGAAGGTGGGTTCTACGGACTCAACTTGCATTACTTACCTCCGATACTTCGTGCGAAGTTTCTGGATGCGTTGATGGGTGTACTTGGACAAAAGATGACCCAGAGTGCGAGACAAGCATTAACTTATAATATGTTGAAGAAGGCCGCCAAGATGCGGTACTACAAACCGTGTTTGAAACACTATCTAACCGCACATGTAAAGAGTCGGTTCGCAGAAGTACAAACACCAGAGTGGGAGATTGCAACATTCTTACCGACTGCACAGTTCCGTAAGGCAAACTCACAGAAAGTATTCTACGATTCAAGGCAAAAGATAGATGGCTAACTCAGTAAACCAAATAGGTAACATTGAACAACTCAAGACTCTGATCGGTAGGAGTGGTGGCATACAACGTCCCAACCTCTACCGTGTACAGTTACCACCTATCGAAGGTTATGATACCAAAGATCTAAACTTATTGTGTAAGGCAGTAACCATGCCAGGCAGACAGTTAGGTACGATCGAAAAACAGATGGGTACATTCAAGATGGACGTTGTTAACGCAATGACCTTGAGTGAAGTAACTATGGTGTTTCACGTACCGTCTAATCATGTCGTCAAGTCTTACTTCGAAGCATGGCAGTCTGCGATGTGGACACGTGGTGAGGTAGGTTACTACAAAGACTATTGCAGAGATATCGTTGTCGAGACTATACAGAAAGGTGCGTCCATTCCGTTGTACAACAAACAGATCCCGTTCCTGACTAAACTGTCACCAACTATCAGAAACAGATTACCTGACATTGGCCCATTCAAGTTCTCTCAAGGAGAGGTTGATCTTGATTTGGGAACAACAGACGAACCAGCATACACGTGTCGATTAATCGATGCGATTCCGACTACACTAAGTGACATCCAGTTGGGTGACGATCAAGGCGATGCAATTATGGAACTTACGATATCGTTCAAGTTCAAAGATTGGTACAGTAAAGCGCACGATGCGAAGCGACTTTTTAGTGGACTAAATATACGTTAGACAACCCTGAATTAAACTATTTCTAAATTATTAGGAGAAATGAAATGGCATTACCCAAGTTAAACACCGCACCGCTATATGAATTGGCGGTTCCTTCGACCGGACAGAAAGTAAGTTTTCGTCCGTATCTAGTGAAGGAAGAGAAAGTGTTGATGATGGCGTTTGAATCTGGAGATCAGAAACAAGCGTTGAAAGCAATCGTCTCAACAATTGATGCGTGTGTTCAAGAGAAGTTGACGGTCAGAGACTTAGCAACATTCGATGTAGAGTATATGTTTACTCAGATTCGTTCTAAGTCTGCCGGTGAAAAGGCGACCGTGATGTTGAAGTGTAAGGAATGTGGGACACAACACGAGTACAGCGTTGACTTATCAACGATTGGTGTTGACATCCCAGACGATAGTGGTCTGATTGAGCTGACCGACAATATAACGATCGAGATGCGTTATCCACCATATAGTTCATTGATGGATAGTAATCTAAATGCTGATCAGATGGAATTAGGATTAGCGATGGTCGTGAGTAGTGTCAGTGCAATCATTGTTACTAACGGACTAGAAGAAGAACGAATAGATGCGAAAGACGTATCTAAAAAAGAAATATACGATTTCATCGAATCGATGACGAGTGAACAGTTTGAGAGAGTTACCCAGTATATCGGAGATCTCCCAGCCATGAAACATAATGCGAAGTTTACTTGTTTGAATTGTGATACCGAAAATGACATGGAACTTAAAGGGATATCGGATTTTTTATCCTAAACCTTTCTCATGATAGTCTTGTAAACCATTATAAGACGAATTTTGCAATGATGCAACATCATCATTATAGTTTAACAGAACTGGACATGATGATGCCATGGGAGAGGGAGATTTACGTCAGTATGTTATTGGATCACATTAAAGAAGAGAATGAACGTATAGAACAACAAAATAAACAAAACGGATAGAGTAATGGCAAAACAGGCGAACTTACAAGGTGCGATCGACAAGTTAAGAACTTCTAATGAGAAGGTTCTTGGCGAGATGAATGATCGTTCAGGTGAAATTGCATTCAACACAAGAACCACCAAGAATCTTATTGGTGATATGTTGGATGGGATGGCTCTCGATCGTCAAAGAGGTCAAGACGAGGAAGAAACCGTAGCACCAGCCGGTGGGGGTCGTGATAACGGTTCTCCGGAAAGTAAAGACTCTGGTGGTGGACTCGGTATCGCAAGAATGTTGGCAGGACTTGCCGGTGCAGCCCTTGGTTTTGTAAGTGGTTTCATTAGTGCGTTTACTAGACCATTGATGAAAGCATTAAAGTCTTTCAAGAAGGCGTTCTCGTCAAGTACGTTAGGTAAAACCGTAACTCAATTCGGTAAGAACCTATCCAAACAGTTTAAGTTGTTCTTCAAACCTCTGGTCAATACACTCAAGAATATTCGTATTGCATTCTCTGAAGGACTCAAAGGTAATGCGAAAGTAGTCCGTGGCGCCATGGGTAGAATGATGAATCCAGTAAAAGGATTCGTTGGTATCTTTGGTCGTATCGGTAACTTGTTGAGTCCGATAGTCAAGGATATGAAGAGACGTATCAAGGTTGTCCGAAAGTCATTTGGTTTACTCCGAACGGGTGTGAGCAGTGTTTCTGGATTCTTTGGTCGTATCGGATCAGTCTTCTCTAGAGTAGGTCAAGGTATAAAGGCTGCGGGTTCAGCACTAGGTAGTCTAGGAAACGTCTTCAAAGGTTTCTTTAAAGTGTTCGCCACCATTGGTCGTGTAGTTGCGTTCCCTATAACCATCATCACTGGATTGGTAGGTGGTTTCATGAACATGTTCAAAGAAGGTAAGGAGTCTATGGCCAAAGGCGATAGTTTCTTTAAGGTCTTTGTCAATGGTTTCTATGGATTCATCGAAGGTGCAATCAATGCTGTCATA
>Ga0208923_1000008_pt1:2500-77500 | contig 79893 bp, 77 predicted proteins | sample ColrivemetaGS575_FD_187620 | JGI IMG/M metagenome (GOLD analysis project Ga0208923, IMG submission 187620) | Estuarine microbial communities from the Columbia River estuary - Freshwater metaG S.575 (SPAdes) (version 2) | ecosystem: Environmental > Aquatic > Marine > Intertidal zone >...
ACTGGAAATTCCCTTTACCCCTACTATACTCTAGTCTAATAGTTTCGACTGCTGTTTTGAAGTTAAGCCTCAAGATTTAACAGTTGACTTATTAAACAACCTACAGACGCTTTACGCCCAGTAATTCCGGATAACACTTGCATCCTCCGTCTTACCGCGGCTGCTGGCACGGAGTTAGCCGATGCTTATTCTTCAGGTACACGTCATTTTTTTCCTCCCTGAAAAAAGAGGTTTACAACCCAGTAGGCTGTCTTCCCTCACGCGGTATTGCTCCGTCAGGCTTTCGCCCATTGCGGAAAATTCCCCACTGCTGCCTCCCGTAGGAGTCTGGACCGTATCTCAGTTCCAGTGTGTCTGATCGTCCTCTCAAACCAGATACTGATCGTCGCCTTGGTAAGCCATTACCTTACCAACTAGCTAATCAGCCGCGAGCTTTTCTTTAGGCGGAAAAATCCATTTCACTTAAAAAAGCATATGGGGTATTAGCAATCGTTTCCAATTGTTATCCCCCTCCTAAAGGTAAATTCTCACGTGTTACTCACCCGTCCGCCACTTGAGTTAAAAACTCTCGTACGACTTGCATGTGTTAAGCATACCGCTAGCGTTCATCCTGAGCCAGGATCAAACTCTCTTAAAATATCCTTAAATTTTAAACTTATTCTTATAAGTTTAGAATTATTTATAATAATTGCTATTATGATTATATATAATAGTTCCTATTTGTCAAATTAAAACTGCTAATCTACTTTACTAGCTTTTTTTTATAATATATTAAATATGTTATAAAATTGGTGGCTATTAAAACTCTCAAAAATATTAGGATTAAAAACAAAAGCCAATAAATTATTATGAATTTCTAGTTGATAAAAAGTACTTTTAAATTCAGAAAATACAAAAGCGAAATAATATGTATAGTCTGCTACTGGAGTGTTATTATAAAATTCTTTTAATATACGTGAAGGAACAAACTCAACTCCTTCATCTCCATAATATTTTATTAAATTTTCAATTAAGTATGGTGTGGATTTATACCATTCTTCTCTTAGTTTATCAGGCACTGAAAATATTTTCCATAAAATAGGTATACCTCCAAATGTATAGACTTCATGTATACCAATAGTTTGCTTTATTGCTTCGCTTGGAAGATATGGCATTGTTAAGACTAAATTTTTTACATATACTGCCAAACTTCCTAACAAACCTAAAACTATACTACCAGTCATTTCAATTCCAAAAATAGCTGGAAATATACCAGCAAAAGAATCCATAAACCATTCTGTTGCTGTTAATAATAAAAACCATGGCATTGTATATGGATTAATTATAAGCCACATGCTAATAGCTAGTCTTGCTGAACCTAAACCTATTAAAAATAATATAGAATAATAAATAAACTCTTGAATAAAAATTGAATTGGTAGTATCATCTATGGTGTATACTCCACCAAATAATTGAATTGTGGCTGAAATAAAATCAGGTAAAAAAGTAGCTTGTTGACTTACTAGAAATCCTATTAACATATCTTTACCTTCGCTAAATATAAAAACTTGATGGTGTATAAAATTTTCTATGGGTGTAAATATAATATCTTTCCAATTTGTGATATAGTTTGGGTCAGCGTTTAAATATTTCATACCTTTATTTAATGAATCCTCTATAGAAACTCCATAAGGGAATTCTTGAATAAAATTTCGTGGAATTTTTGGCATAATTTCACCTATAAAATTAATAAATGTTTGTATCTATCATAATTTAATTATGATATGATTAATAATCTTAGGTGGGCTTATCGGGATAATAGGAATTGAACCTATGACACCCTGGTCCCAAACCAGGTACTCTACCAAACTGAGCTATATCCCGAGAGCCAAATACTCTAAGCTTAATCCATTATACTTTAGAAAATTGTATTAAGTCAAGAGTTAAGTTTTTTCGAAACTTATTTTTTAAAATTTCAGCGAAACCCACATTATAAATATAGTGAGTTCGGCTGAAATTTTTAGCGTGTTAAATTTCAATCTGCACTACTGCTACATCCTTCGATTATGCCATGACCCTAGACCAGTGATAATCATACAAAGCCAATAAGCTTCGTATGAACCATGCTCGACAGCGAAACTACAGATTCCGGCTGATAAAAGCATCATTGTAGAGTTAATGACTTTGTTTGCAGGCGGCCTTCTAGGCGGACCTGCAGGCGCGGCCGGCCTAACTTGACCTGGCCTTGGAGCTCGACCTGGAACTTGACCTTGCAGCTGTAGATTTATCTTCGGTCTAGGTGGTAAAACTTGACCGGAACCCTGAACGACGACCTCTGTTAAACTCTTATTTCGTATTGGTAAGTCAACAGCCGCCCTACCTGGTAAAGATTTACCAAATGCCAATAACCAAAAAATAGTTACAGCACTAAATAAAGCTTTTGACTTTGATTTCCGCTTTACAAGTCGTGTTGACTTAGCAGCTTTAAATAATTTATCTTTATACTTCCGTAGAATTGCAGAAATGCCAATAAGTTTTTTAAAGTAACTAAAATTAATAGACCATTAGAATACTACCTATCTACGGGTTAAAGGGATAATTTGTAAATCTAAACGAAGAATTTCAATTAAAATTTCTTGTTCCTAAATTAGCTACTATATTATTAATTTAAGCTTTTCTCAATATATTCTACTACGTCTTTAACAGTTCTAATTTTACCAGCACTGTCATCATCAATTTCAATATTAAATTCCTCTTCAAAAGCCATTACTAACTCTACTACATCTAAAGAATCAGCACCTAAATCATCAGTAAAACTTGCTTCTGGTACAATTTTATCAGCTGCAACACCTAATTGTTCTGTTATAATACCTTTAATTTTGTTGAATAAAGCATCAGACAAGGTATTTCCCTCCTTTATATTAGAATAAATAATTATCAAATTACTATAAATTATAGCATAATATAGTTTAAATTATTACAAAATTATTACAAAGTTATTTGTAATAATTTTGCAATTTGATAAACAGTCGCTCGATTGGCAATAAAAATAGGAATATTTTTTTGTTGAGCAAATTTTTTCAACTTAACATTTTGTTTCAAATATTTTTTCAAACCAATAATAAGATTCGCCTTCTTAATATCTTTTGTAATGATAAAGTTTGATTCGGTTTTAGAGATAACTTCTTTAATAAGATTTGGTGAAACTAAGTATGTATAAATCAATACTTTTTTACCAGTTACGGTAGAAGTTTTTTCTTGATTAGAATCATTGAATTTACAATAGTTTGAATTAGAAATTAAAGTAGAAGTTAAAAAAAGCGAATACAAATCTGATTGAGTCTTTTTATACTTTATATGAATTTTTTGATTTGGATAAATTTGTCTAATTTGTCCAAAAGTATAATTCTCCCTTAATAACAAATCAATTGAATTTTGAACGTTTTCATGAATAGTCCATAACGTTTGACTGTTAATTTCAATTGCAATTTGAAAAGCAGGATACGCTTTTCGTTCTAGAATACTTTTTTGGGTTCCACGTCGTTTAGCTTCATCATCACTTAAAGTGACATATTGAATTCCTCCAATTAAATCAGATAAAGTTGGGTTCTTAATAAGATTATTTAAACAATTTCCATGTGTTGTTCCAACTAATTGAACGCCTTTTTCAGCAATTGTTCGAGCTGCTAACGCTTCTAATTCAGTCCCAATTTCATCAATTACGACAATTTCAGGCATATGATTCTCAACAGCTTCCATCATTATTTGATGTTGTAATTCTGTTTTTTGAACTTGCATTCGGCGAGCTCGACCAATACCATAATGCGGAATATCACTATCACCTCCAATTTCATTTGAAGTATCAATGATAATAACTCGTTTTTCCATTTCTTCTGATAAAATTCTTGCAATTTCTCGAATAATTGTTGTTTTACCTATACCTGGTTTTCCTAAAATCAAAATAGAATGACCTGACTCTAAAAGATCCCGAATTACACAAATAGTTCCAAAAATAGCTCGACCAACACGACACGTTAAACCATTAATAAGCGACTGTCGGTTTCGAATACAACTAATCCTATGTAACGTTCGTTCGATTCCTGCACGATTATCAGTACTAAATTTACTAATTCGTTTGACAGTATAATCAATATCTTGCCAGGAAATAAGTTTTTGAGATAAATATTCACGACCAGTAGTAAATCGAGCTTCTGGGCGACGACCTAAATCCATAACAATCTCAATTAATTGATTTTTATTTGAATGGTTTACCAACGTTTCATTTATAAAAAAAGGTAAATTTTCAAGTAACTTATCTAAATCTTCATCTATAATTATGCAATTAGACATATTAATTGGTATTTATTGACAAATATTACATAAGAACAATTCCCACTTTAAACTTTTTAGGCAATATTTGTCAATAATTTACTAAAAGTTGATGTATCTAAAATAGCAATTTGAGCTAACATTTTTCTATTTAACTCAATACTTGAACTTTTTAAGTTATGAATAACAGTGCTGTATGTCAAATTATTTAATCGTGATATGGAATTAATACGTGTAATCCAAAGTTTTCTAAATATTCGTTTTTTTTGTTTACGACCAACATAAGAGTATGTTAATGCTTTCATAACTTGTTGATTTGCAACCCTAAAAAGGCGTGAATGACTACCTCTATAACCTTTTGCTAAATTTAAAATTTTTTTGCGTCGCTTACGAGCAACATTACCACGTTTGACTCTAACCATTTTAGATTACTAATAAGGTAACATTAATTTTATAGATTTACTATCACTAGTATGTACACAAATCAATTGTGATAACTTGCGTTTTTGTTTATTTGTTTTTTTCATTAATAAATGCCCTTTATAAGCATGACGACGTAAAAACCGGCCTGTTCCAGTTTTCTTATATCTTTTTTCAGCAGCTTTTCGAGTTTTCAATTTTATCATAATTTATACACGTTTTTCTTTAATAATATAGATCTTTTAAAATAAATTTTTATTTTAAAACACGATAATAATAATTATTTAAAAATTGTAAAGAAAATTTTAGTTAGTTTTGTTTTAGAATCAATGATATAGAAAGATACTATTTGATTAACAATTACTTGTCAATATAAACAAAAACCTCAATTATTAAATTTTAATTAACTAACTTCAATTTTTTTAAACATATATTTACCTTAAATTATTCATAAATAGTAGAACTAATCTGTACTATTTTATTAAATAAACAAACCATTCAATTACCAATAAAATGAATAATCTTTTTATGTAAAATATTACAATAAATTATTATTAAAACTTTTCATACATCTTTGTTTATAAGTAATAATTTACCTATAGAATTAAATTATCAATATACTCTCCAATAAGTATATTTTTTCATAACTTCAAAACCATAATGCATCAATCTTGAACAATTTATCTAAAATCCAAAATTATGCCTACGAACTAAACGAAATATAATGGATCATTAATGTTGCTAAATTATACTTTTTTATTCTAAATACGAAAATTACAAATTTTTCGATAGAAGTAATAATGTCTAATAGATGCTTTTCTTTAAAGTATCGTTCTCAATATTATTTGAGCTAAATTTAGCAATCTTTAAATACCTATTACATTCCCTTTAATTTTAAAATTAAAATATTAGGCTTTAATAAGATTATGCCTTGATTACGCAATTAAAAATTGTCTTTTTTAAAGGTTACATTAAAAATTCATTAAAATAATATAAGTTTGAATAAAAAGCTAATTAATTCATTGTTATTACCAACTTGATTTTTTAACACCAGGTAATAAACATTGATGTGCCATTTCTCTTAATACATGACGAGATAAACCAAAATCGCTATAATAACCTCGTGGACGACCAGTTTTCCAACAGCGATTTCTAATTCGAATTTTTGAGCTATTTCTAGGTAATTTTTGTAATTTAAAATGAATTTTTAGTTTTAAATTAAAACCTTTGGTATTTTTATATTCAATTAATAAATTTTTACGTTTTTCAGTATATTTATTAGTTAAATTAATACGTTTCTTTTCTCGCTCAATCATACTTTTTTTAGCCATATGTTTACCTTAAAATTTTTATCAACTAAATAAATAATGGACTAAATATATAATATATATCATTATTTATGCAAGTTTAAATCGAATAAATTAGCTAAATTTTGAAACATAAGGTAATTTTTTATTTGGTAAAAGAGTATAGTTACTGACTATCTCTCTAAACTCATTTCCATCCATAGTTTCGGCGTCTAATAACCTTTCAACTACTAAATCAATAACAACTCGATTCTCACAAATAATTTCAACAGCTTTTTGTTGGCAATAATTAAGTATTTTAAAAACTTGTTCATCAATTCGATTGGCTATATTCTCAGCATATCCACTTCCTTGTATCGGACCAGCACCTAAAAATACTTGATTCGGATTTTCATCTTCTAATGCAATTGGTCCAATACTTGACATCCCAAAACGCGTAACCATCTGACGAGCTAAATTTGTTACTTGTTGTAAATCATTGCTAGCTCCAGTTGTAACTTCTGGATTACCAAATACAACTTGTTCTGCTGCTCTACCTCCTAAAGTAGTAATGATTCTAGCTAATAATTCTGCTCTCGATAATAAAGTTTGATCTTCTTCAGGAATAAACCAAGTCAAACCTTTTGCACCTCCACGTGGTGTTAAAGTTATTTTTTCAACTTCATCATGAGATTTTAAAACAGTTCCTGTAATAGCATGACCAACTTCATGATATGCTATCAAACGTTTATTTTTTGTATCTTCCATTATACTACCCGCTATACCACCAATAATTCTATCAGCAGCTTCATTTACTTCATTTTTTGTAATAAATAATTTTTTATAACGAGTAGCCAAAATAGCAGCTTCATTTAACAAATTAGCTAAATCTGCTCCCGAAAATCCTGGAGTTCGATTTGCCAATTTTACTAATGAAACATCATCAGATAATGGTTTATTACGAGCATGAACTTTTAATATTCCAACGCGACCTAATCGATCTGGTAAATTTATTGTAATTTGTCGATCAAATCTTCCTGGTCTTAATAGTGCGGAATCTAAAATATCTACACGATTTGTAGCTCCAACTACTATTACACCTTTATTTTCTTTAAAACCATCCATTTCAGTCAATAGTTGATTTAATGTTTGTTCACGTTCATCATTACCACCTCCGACGCCAGCGCCTCGTTCTCTACCAACCGCATCAATTTCATCAATAAAGACTATACAAGGAGCATTTTCAGAAGCTTTTTTAAATAAATCTCGAACCCTAGCGGCACCAATACCAATAAACATTTCTACAAATTCCGAACCAGCAACACTAAAAAATGGAACATCAGCTTCATTTGCAATTGCTTTTGCTAGTAATGTTTTTCCAGTTCCAGGAGGACCTACTAATAAAATACCTTTAGGAATTTTTGCTCCTACAATTGTATATTTATCTGGTTGTTTTAAAAACGAAACAATTTCTTCAAATTCCGCTTTAGCTTCATCAATTCCAGCAATATCGTTAAATATAACACCAGTATCGGGTCTTCGTTCAAATCGAGCAGTTGATTTTCCTAAATTCATAGGAGATGATCCTGGGCCCCCTAAAAAATTTTCAGAATTTTGAAATAAATAAAACAAACCAATGATAAAAATAATTGGAATTAAAAGATTACTAGCGATAGTAATTAAAAAGTTTTTAGTTTCAATTGGGTGTGCATCAAAATCAATATTATATTCTTTTAATTTTGAAATTAATTGTGAAGCACCAACAGGAATTTCTACTCTAATAAGTTGCGGTCGGTTACCTAGTTCAGGACTTGAAGCTTGTATAATAGCATTTCGACCACTGTCGTATAAATCAACTTGCTTAACCCATCCCATCTCTAAATAATCTAAAAATTTACCGTAACTCATTCTTGAATTAGTGAAATTTTTAGAAGATTCTTTATCTGAATTATTATTTAAAATTACTGAACTATCAAAATTTTTTAAACCTAACAACAACAAACTAATAACAATTAAACCTATACATATATTCCGAATAAAATTATTTCTCATTTTTTATATTTATTCAATTTAAAACCTAGATATTTCAAACAAGTTTAACATTTTTAGATTATCCAAAGCTACAAAAATCTTAAATTTTTATGTTTAGTTTTAATAATATTTATTAAAATAGATATTAAATTATTTATATATAAATATTATGATTGATCGTGGTTCAAAAGTTAAAATTTTAAGAAAAGAATCGTATTGGTATAATGAAACTGGAACAGTTGTAACAGTTGATAAAAGTGGAATTAGATATCCTGTAGTTGTAAGATTTGATAAGGTAAACTATGCAGGTACTAATACAAACAATTTTGCAATGGCTGAATTAGTTTTAAACAACGATAACTAATTATGTTAACTAAAACTATTGTATTTTATAATAGTTTTAGTTAACATAATAGAAATAAATTGCTGGTGTAGCTCAATTGGTAGAGCAACTGATTTGTAATCAGTAGGTCGGGGGTTCAAGTCCCTTCACCAGCTATTATAATTTTATATAAGAATAATTTAATTACTATTAAATTATTCTTGTGAAAGTTACTAAAATTATGGTATAATAGATTTTAAAAACAATTTATAAGTTATTAATATTTTTTACATATCCCACGAATCGAACATTTGACAAAGTATAAATAATTAGGAAATTAACTTATGATCGCAGATTCTCAAATATATACAATATTATTAATTGCATTACTAGCAAGTGTTTTTGCTATTCGTTTAGGTACGACACTTTATGAGTAAATGTTTTTATAAACATTCACACTAACATTGAATATACGTATTAAAATAATTTTTTAGAATTGGTAAAATGATAACACAAGACTTAAAAAAGTTTAATTCTCCCGTTTTTCCATTCACAGCAATTGTTGGTCAGGAAGAAATGAAATTAGCGTTACAATTAAATGTAATTGATCCCAAAATTGGTGGAGTAATGATTATGGGTGATAGAGGTACTGGCAAATCTACAACAATTAGAGCTATTGCTGATTTATTACCTCAAATTGAAATTGTTAAAAATGATCCATTTAATTCATCTCCTTACGATTTAGATTTAATGAGTAATGAGGTTAAATTAAATATTCAGAAAGGCTCTCTTATTGAAACAGAACTTATAAAAATTCCAATGGTCGATCTGCCTTTAGGCGCGACTGAAGATAGAGTTTGTGGGACAATAGATATTGAAAAAGCTTTAACAGAAGGGGTTAAAGCGTTTGAACCGGGTTTATTAGCGAAAGCAAATCGAGGTTTGCTATATGTTGATGAAGTAAATTTATTAGATGATCATTTAGTAGATATCTTGTTAGATTCAGCTGCTTCAGGCTGGAATACTGTAGAGCGTGAAGGTATTTCAATTCGTCACCCAGCTAGATTTGTATTAGTAGGATCTGGTAATCCTGAAGAAGGAGAGTTAAGACCTCAATTGTTAGATCGGTTTGGGATGCATGCTGAAATTCGAACTGTGAAAGACCCTGCATTACGTGTAAAAGTAGTAGAAGAACGAACTGCTTTTGATCAATCACCTAATGTATGGATTGAAAATTATGAAGAAAAACAACAAGAATTAAGAAATCGTATAGTTGCAGCTCAAAAATTATTACCAAGTGTTGAATTAAATTATGATTTACGTGTAAAAATTTCTGAAGTATGTAGCCAACTTGACGTTGATGGATTACGAGGAGACATTGTAACAAATAGAGCAGCAAAAGCTTATGCTTCTTATAATCAACGAACAAAAGTTACAGTTGAAGATATTAGCAAAATTATTACATTATGTTTACGCCATCGTTTAAGAAAAGATCCATTAGAATCAATTGACTCTGGAGAAAAAGTGTTAAAAGTATTTAACAAAGTATTTGAAATTGAAAATTAATCAAAAATGTATTTTCTTAATAAAATTCACCAATTATCTAATTTTAAGATGGTTATATGTTAAAATTTATTTGGTTAATAAACAATATTTTATTGACAATTTTTATACTTGTACGAACTCCAAACAATAGTGGATTAGAAAGTTTTGCCACAAAAAGTAATTTTTTAGGATCACCGAACTCAGCAGAAAATTTTTTAAATACATTAACTTGGATTTTAATTGGAAGTTATTTTATTTTTGCAATTAAATTTAATTTTTAGATTATGTTTTTTAATTTAACTTTATAGACAAAACAGATTATACTTTGTATAATACTCACAGTATTATGTTTTGTCACGCGGAGTAGAGCAGTCTGGTAGCTCGTTGGGCTCATAACCCGAAGGTCAATGGTTCAAATCCATTCTCCGCTAAAAAATTTTCTACCCTAATAAAATAATAATTTTTTTAGTAAACTAATATAATAGACGTTAAATAATAATAAGGTTTTACGTATGACATTAAATTTACAAACACCTTTTCCAACTTTTGGAGGAAGTACTGGTGGCTGGTTACGTGCAGCTGAAGTAGAAGAAAAATATGCAATTACCTGGACAAGTAATAAAGAGCAAATTTTTGAAATTCCAACAGGTGGAGCGGCCATTATGCGTAGTGGAGAAAATCTATTATATCTAGCTAGAAAAGAACAATGTTTAGCTTTGGGGACTCAATTACGAATATTTAAAATTAACGATTATAAAATCTATCGAATATTCCCAAGCGGGGAAGTTCAATATTTACATCCAAAAGATGGAGTTTTTCCTGAAAAAGTGAATGCAGGTCGGACTGCCGTAAATACTCGAAGTTTTTCAATTGGAAAAAACCCTAATCCTGCTTCCATTAAATTTACTGGAATTAATACATACGAAAAATAAACTTAAAAAGATTAGTAAACAAACTAATCTTTAATGGCGAGATGGCAGAGTTGGTCGATTGCGTCTGATTTGAAATCAGATGAATCTTTGCGGATTCCGTGGGTTCGAATCCCACTCTCGCCTTATAATTTAAATATGCTTAGTTGTGTTAAACTATAATATTTTTATACTATTTTTATGAGTAAAGTTTATGATTGGTTCGAAGAGCGTTTAGAAATACAAGCTATTGCAGATGATATTTCTAGTAAATATGTCCCGCCTCATGTAAATATTTTTTATTGTTTTGGTGGTATAGTTTTTACTTGCTTTTTAATTCAAGTTGCAACAGGATTTGCAATGACTTTTTACTATCGACCAAGTGTTGTAGATGCATTTGCCTCAGTTGAATATATAATGACTAGTGTTAACTTTGGTTGGTTAATTAGATCAATTCACCGTTGGTCTGCAGGTATGATGGTAATGATGATGGTTTTACACGTATTCCGTGTATATTTAACCGGTGGATTTAAAAAACCCCGTGAATTAACATGGGTAACTGGAGTAATTTTATCTGTTGTTACTGTTTCTTTTGGAGTTACTGGTTATTCATTACCATGGGATCAAATAGGATTCTGGGCTTGCAAGATTGTAACAGGTGTTCCAGCTGCTATACCAATTGTTGGACCTCCATTAGTTTTATTATTAAGAGGTGGTGAAAGTGTTGGACAAGGCACACTAACACGTTTTTATAGTGCTCATACATTTGTATTACCTGTTGCTGCGGCTGTTTTAATTTTAACACATTTCTTAATGATTCGTAAACAAGGAATTTCAGGTCCTCTTTAAATTTTAAAAAGTTATACTATATACTTTAATAATAAAACAATAGATATGTCAGTAATTAAAAAACCGGATTTAACAGATCCAAAATTAAGAGCAAAATTAGCAAAAGGAATGGGCCACAATTATTATGGAGAACCTGCTTGGCCAAACGATTTATTATATGTTTTTCCAGTTTGTATTCTTGGAACATTTGCATGTTGCATTGGATTAGCTGTAATGGCTCCTACTCAACTTGGAGAACCAGCAGATCCGTTTAATACTCCATTAGAAATTTTACCAGAATGGTATTTCTTCCCAACATTTAATTTATTACGTGTTTTACCAAATAAACTTTTAGGTGTATTAGCAATGGCAGCAGTACCGGCAGGTTTAATTACAGTACCATTTATTGAAAATGTCAATAAATTTCAAAATCCATTCCGTCGTCCGATTGCTAGTTTAGTGTTTATTGTAGGGTTCATAGCAGCTATTTGGCTAGGAATTGGTGCATGTTTACCTATTGATAAAGCAATTTCATTAGGATTTTGGTAAATAAAATTTATTCACTTTATAAATTAAAGTGAATAAATTTACTCAATATCATCTAATGATATATAAAGAAAAAATAAAGCCATACTAAAAGCTGGAAAAACAAGTCCAACTACAGGAACTAAAATAGAAGGTAAAAATGCTGCACTCATAATTATTTTTGATTAATAGTAGTAAAAAGTTGATAAGTATTGAATTAGTATTTAATATTAATTATATATAAAAATAATTGATATTTAATAGAAACAGAACATAGGGAAATAAATTTTTTAATAATTTTTATAGTAGAATTATAAATATTAATTATCTGTAAAATTAAAAAGTTTAATTATGGAAAGTTTACTTTTAGCTAGGCTACCTGAAGCATATACTGTATTTAGTCCAATTATTGATGTATTACCAGTTATTCCTGTATTCTTTTTCCTTTTAGCGTTTGTTTGGCAAGCAGCAGTTGGTTTTAGATAAGTAGAAAATTTTTAAAAATAACTTATTTTACAAGAAACATTTTCATTTTTAATGATCTAATAAATTAACATATTGTATTTATTAGATTTAACCAATCTTTATTATGTATAATTTATTTTTAAATCCTTGTATTTTAATACAATAAAATTTTACAATTTTTAAATAATTTTAATTTTCTAAAATTTTGTTAATAAATAGTAAAATGTTTCTAAATTATAGAATATATTTATCTTAAAATTAAAAATAACAAATGGTAGAGCCTTTATTATCAGGTATTGTTTTAGGTATGATTCTTGTTTCTGTCTTTGGGCTTTTTGTAGCTGCATATTTGCAATATCGTCGTGGAAACCAATTTGAACTTTAAAAATATCGATTAATAATTAATCGATATTTTTAAAGTTCAAATTGGTTTCATGTAAAAAATTAAAATAATTTTTTTTAATTAAAAAAATCAATATTAGAAAAATAGTTTTTTTTAAAACAATTAAACTAATATATAAATATAACTATAATAATCTTACTAGCTTAAAATTTTTTACTAAAATATAAATTAAAATTTAAAAATGTTAATGAAACGTTATTTATTTTGTCAAATAGCCTTAATTTTTACTATTTTGATATCTCCTAAATTAGCATTAGCGGATATTGGCGGGTTAACTAAATGTAGTGATTCAATTACCTTTAATAAGCGATTAACTGGAACTATTAAAAAACTAGAACAAAGAAAAAATAAATATTCTGAAGGATCTCCAGCATCACTAGCATTACAGCAACAAATGGAGCGAACAAAAGCTCGTTTCGATAAATATAGTCGTTCAGATTTATTATGTGGAACTGATGGTTTACCACATTTAATTGCTGATGGAAGATGGACTCATGCTGCTGAATTTATACTTCCTGGGTTTGGATTCCTATATATTTCTGGTTGGATTGGTTGGGTAGGAAGAAAATATGTACGAGCCGTTAGTACTAGTAAAAATCCAACCGAAAATGAAATTATTATTAATGTACCATTAGCATTAAAAATAATGACAACAGGTTATATCTGGCCAATCTCAGCATGGCAAGAATTAATTAGCGGAGAATTAGTAGCATCGGATGCGAATATTACTGTTTCTCCTCGTTAATCCGATTTATATTTTATAAGTAAACTTAAAACTATGGAAAATTTTCAAAAATATTTATCAACAGCACCCGTTTTATTAACAATATGGTTAACCTTTACAGCCGGATTTATAATTGAAATAAATCGTTTTTTTCCAGATATGCTTGGCTTCTATTTTTAAAAAATATTTTACCAACATTTTATGATTTGGACTGATTATTAATTTTTTATCCAAATCATAAACTTTAATTTTTAATATTCAAAAGTAATTTAAATATTATCCAACTCACCTAAAGTATAGCGAACAAATCGACGAACTTTAATATTCTCTCCTAAAATAGCAATGATTTGTTTAATATATTGTTCTACAGTTATATTAGAATCGCGAACAAAAGGTTGTTCTAATAATACTTTAGTTTTTAACGCTTTTTCTACGCGTCCAGAAATAATTTTATTTCGAATTTCTTCTGGTTTGTTAATTAGATCTTCTTTATTATTTTCAAATTGCCAAACTTCATTTTTCATTGATTCAGAAATACTATCTAAAGAAATTACTTCAATATTGTCATTTGATGCAATCTGCATGGCAATATTTTTTGCCAATTCATTAAATTCGGGTCGACGGGCAACAAAATCTGTTTCGCAATTAATTTCTAATAAAATCCCTAATTTATTTCCCGTATGAATATATGAATAGATTATTCCTTCTTGTGTATTTCTACTAGCTTTTTTATTAGCTGTTGCGATACCTTTTAATTTTAAAAATTCAACAGCTTTATCAAAATTACCATTATTTTCTGTTAAAGCTTGTTTACACGTCATCATTCCTGCACCAGTTTTTTCACGAAGCTTTTTTATTGTTTGTGGATTAATATCTACAGTCATATAAAATGTGTCAATAATAATATAAAAGGTATTTATAAATTAATTAATTTAGCTTTTCCTAAATTAATACTATCTGTTAAAGATTTTAAAATTAATTTTATAGAACGAACTGCATCATCATTGCCTGGAATGACAATATCAACTAAATCTGGATCACAATTTGTATCTAAAATTGAAACAATTGGAATACCCAATTTTCTACATTCTCTAACGGCTGTCATCTCACGTTTTTGATCAATTACAATTGCAATATCTGGCTTTTTTGTCATATCTTTAACACCATTTAGATGTTTTCGTAGTTTTTCTAATTCTTTTTTACGTAATGAAGCCTCTTTTTTAGGTAATAGAGTAAAAATTTGATTAGCTTCTTGTTCTTCTAACTCTTTTAAACGTTTAATTCGACTTTCTAAAGTCACCCAATTTGTAAGCATTCCACCTAACCAATGATGATTTACATAATAAGAATTACATCTTTTTGCTTCTTGAGCAATTAAAGTACTAGCTTGTCGTTTTGTACCAATAAATAAAAATGTTTTATCATTTTCAGCTTCAAACTGGACATATGAATTTGCTTCTTTTAATAATTGTGCAGATTGAACTAAATCTAGAATATGAATATTATTTCGTTCAGTATATATATAGGGAAACATTTTTGGATTCCACCGATAAGCTTTATGTCCAAAATGAACGCCAGCTTCTAATAATTGGGCTAAAGTAATATCAACCATAAAAAAATATTTAACTCCTTAAATTAAAATGTCGAACTATGTCTAATAATGTAACAAATTTAAAATCAAATCGTCTAGACTTTTGATCCAAAAGTTTTTTCAGTTATAGAATTAACGTTATTTGTCTCTAAATTATTAGATATTTGTTCAAAAAAATTAACATACGTTTTACAACCTGTCCCCGATGGAATTAATTGGCCAATGACGATATTTTCTTTTAAACCTCTTAACCAATCACATCTTCCTTCAATAGCTGCTTTTGTTAAAACTCGAGTTGTTTCTTGGAAACTGGCAGCTGAAATAAAACTTGGATTATTTAATGCTGCTTTTGTTATGCCTAACAGTATAGGAACATAATTTGCTTTTTGACAATTTTCTAGTTTAATGACTTGATTAATATATTTAATATGATATAAATCAATAACTTCATGTGGTAATAACGGTGTATCTCCAGAACGTGTTATTTGTATTTTCGAAGTCATTTGTTTAATTATAATTTCTAAATGTTTATCAGCAATTACAACTCCTTGTGATTTGTATACAGATTGTACTGAACTTAAAATTAATAATTGAACTTTTTTAAAACTTCGATAACTTGCTTCATAACAATCTGTTAATCTAAATAATTGTAGAAAATTATTTTTATTAAAAAGGATTTTTGATTTACCATAATAGTTAAAATATAATTTTAATAAATTATGTGGATTTATTTTTTCATTTGTTTTTATTGTTGTTGCTAACTTTCGAAATTCAAAACTAGGATCTAGAGTTGTTTTTCGAATTAATAAACTCTTTTTTTGATTTTTTGGAATTCGCTTACTAAATTTTTTCTTTTTTCTTGCCTCTAATAATTCTTGAATGCGAGGTAAACCTTTAACAATATCACCTGTAATTTCTTTCTCAAAATTTAATAATCCAAGTGTTTCGCCCGTTTCAACAAATTCACCATTTCTACAATAAACAATATTTACTTCTTTTTCAAATAAATCTTCTGTTACAGAATGTATACCAATTTGAGGTATTGGGTATAATATAGACCCATTTGTAAGGTGTCTTATTTCATTTACTTTTAAATCAGGTATTACTATCGGAACACCTGAAATATAAAATTTCCCTTGTTTTTTAAAAATCATTTTTGAGAAACTGTATTGAAAAGTTGTGTTTTCTAAAATGGAAACTGAACTTAATTTTTTTGTAATATCGTAGTAATTAAGATTAATAGGATATTTATAAAGCCGTTCTTTTTTGAACGATATTACATTTTTTGTAATTAATGTACAATCTAGCGTATTCTTATTTAGAAAACGGTCATTTTTACAATTTGGAAAAAAATAAGGTCGACCTTTTTGAATTGTTACAACCTTTGGATTTTCTATAATAATTTTTCCACTTTCAAAAATGTATTCTGGATTAATGAATAGTTCATTAATAATTTTATTTTTAACTTTATTTTTTGAAATAGTAATACAATCTTCATTCGAAATTAAAAAGATTTGTTTTTTTTGACTATTTTTTAATTTGAATTTTACTACTTCTAATGATTTATCGGTAGTAAGTTGAAAATAACCTAAAGTAGTATAAGGAGTAACAAATTGACCATCTTTAACAATAAACGATAAATTTATTTTACTATATTTTAAATTACTTGGAATACAAGAAGATAATAAAATATCTTGAACTGAAATTATGGAAATTAATTTTTTTTCGTAGTTAACTCTAACTGCTAATTTTATATTTTTTTCCAAGTATTTTTGCATCACTAAATCTAAAGAATCAAAATTTTTAGTTTCAAAACAGTTTTGGTGTTGATATATTTTTAAATTTAAAGAATCTATAATTAAATTTATTGAGTTACTTTTTTTAATTTTTCTATTTGAATAGTACGGACATTTTATTGTATTTTTCAGGATAAGAAAATATGGGGATTTTAGTAGAGTCATTTTTGTTAATGAATTTCCTTTGCCTAACTTTTTACTAGGAGATTTATTTAATGGAACTTCATAAATTTCTAAGTTTCGTATTAGCAGTTGAATTGATTGTCCTGTGTCAATAACTTCGATTAACGAAACTTGCAAAATTTCGATATGATTTAATAACAATTCACCAGGATAAAAAACTTGATTATTAAAATGTTTTATATTTTTTACATTAACAACTTCATATAATGATCCTGGTTGAATACTAATTTCTTTAACAATTTTATTTTTTTCAATAATTTTTACAACCCCACGTGTTTTTGAAAAAAAATTTGGAAATATTTCAAATTTTTCAGAAATAAAATTATTATTATTAACTGACATAAAACGTGAAGAATAACTAACTTGGTATATTTCTTCAGATAACCAAATAATCGTTTGATAATTAATTTCTGTAATATTATTATAAATATAAAACTGTTTATTAATACAATAATTTTTTGTTCTTTCTACTTCTTTTGTATAATAAGCAATTCCTCCGGTTAAGGTCTTAAATTGATTTGTTATTAATGTTAGAAAATTATTTGTTAAAGTTGTTAAATTTTTATTACGAAAAGTTTGTAATTCGTATATAAAACTTTTACATCTTAACACGTGCGTTAAATTTTTTTCTGCTAAATAAAATTTATTAATATCACAATTTTGAAATTGTAATATATGATTTAAAATTTTAATGTTTGAATAATATTGAGAAGTTGTAGGTTTGAAAAATCTGACCTCACCAGATTGAATAATAATACATTTAGAACGAAAAATATAACTGTTTTTATTAATTTTGTAATCACTATAAAAATTTAAAAATGAATATATTGGAGCTTGATGGACTCTACCTGAAAAAATCCATAAAATTGTATTTTTAGTGATTGAATTATCTTTTTGATTACCGTTTAAAATACATACTTCACCAGAGATATTAGTAAATAAAAATTTTGTTTCGGTTAATGTCTGTTTTAATGTACCAGCTAATTGTCCAATAACAGTTGTGGATTTAATATACTGGTTATTTTTAATAAATAAAATTGTGTTACGTGGTAATTCAATTTGAAAATTATTTTCATTATTAGATAAAATAGTTAGAAAACCAGAATTTTCAGTTAATAATACATTTTCACCACGGTTTGTTCTAATAGTTGATGTTTTTAAAAACTTTGAAAATTCTATAATACCATTAATTGGACTAATTAATTGTTTAGTTGCAGAAGATGTAAAAATGCCTCCAGTATGAAATGTTCGCATTGTTAATTGCGTTCCAGGTTCCCCAATAGATTGAGCAGCTATAATTCCAACAGCTTCTCCCAAATCAATCAAACTTTCTTTCGATAAATTCCAGCCATAACATTTTTGGCAAATGGATCTATACAAACAACAAGTTAAAGGTGAACGTATATAAAAATTTTTAATTTGTTTGTCTATTAAGATTTGAATTAAATCAGAATTTATTTCTGTATTAACATTGGCAATTAATGTTTTTGTTTTTGAGTCATAAATTGGTTTGTTTAATAAACGACCAACTAATTGATTAGAAAATAAATTTTTCAAATACTTTTGTTGCTGTAAATTATTATATAAAAATGAATAAGGTGTTAAACAATCTTTTTCTCGAATAATAATATCTTGAGCAACATCAATGAGACGTCTTGTTAAATAACCTGAATTAGCAGTTTTTAAAGCCGTATCTACAATTCCTTTTCGTGCACCGTAGCCAGACATTAAATAATCGGTAATAGTTAACCCTTCTCGAAAATTTTTTTTGATTGGCAAGTTCATAATTTGTCCACTGGGATCAGACATTAAGCCACGCATACCAACAAGTTGGCGAACTTGTGATAAATTACCACGTGCCCCTGAAAATGCCATCATATAAACTGAGTTAAGTGGATCATAAGTTTGAAAATAAGAAACGACTTCATCTTTCAAAGATTCACTTGTAATACTCCAGATGTCAATAATTTTTTGAAATCGTTCAACATCAGTAATTTGGCCTTGTAGCAAACTTATTTCAGCATGATTAATTTGTTGATTTGCTTTTAATAGAATTAAGTTTTTAACATATGGAACACGTAAATCTTCAATACTAATTGATATACCTGCTTGAGTTGCATATTTAAAACCTAAATATTTTAACTCATCGGCTAAAAAAGAAGCTTGTACTGAACCATATTTAGTAAAACTCCAAGCTAAAATATCTTTTAATTGTTTTTTACTAACTAGCGTGTTTTGATAAGTATAATCTTTCATAAAAGGTTGAGTTTGTAGATATTTTTTCTATATTTTATTAAAACTATTTTTTATAATAGATTTAAAATTTTATGAATAGTGTAATTAAAAATTACTCTTCCTACCGTAGTTTGTAAATATTTTACAATAATGTTATTATCTTTATCTTTTCGAACTTGTAAGTTTTCATAGTATTCAATATAGCTATTATCAGGTAATTTAAGAATTTTAATCAACTCTTTTGGAATTTCTAAAAATTTACTATATCGCACCCAAACAGACGAATGTAATTCAATTTGTTCTTGATTGTATGCAATAATTACATCTTCTAAATTTGCAAAATAATGATTTGAACCCAGTAAGTTTTTTATATTACTAACTGTTAAATAATAACAGCCTAATACCATATCCTGAGTTGGAACAATTATTGGATCACCATTTGCTGGTGATAAAAAATTATAAGGTGGTAACATTAACATATAACATTCAGCTTGAGCTTCTAATGAAAGTGGAATATGAACAGCCATTTGATCTCCATCAAAATCAGCATTAAAAGCGGAACAAACCAATGGATGTAATTTAATAGCACGTCCTTGAACAAGAACAGGCTCAAAAGCTTGAATTCCTAACCTATGTAGTGTCGGCGCTCGATTTAGAAAAATAGGATGATTTAATAAAATCTCATCTAAAACAGAATCAACTAAATGTTTATTTTGATAAATTAAGTTTTTAGCAACTTTCATATTACCTGCTAAACCTTGATTGATAAATTCTCGAATAATAAAAGGTTGAAATAATTCAATAGCCATTTCATAAGGTAACCCACATTGATTTAACTTTAAACTTGGGCCAACTACAATTACAGAACGACCTGAATAATCAACTCGTTTTCCCAATAAATTTTGTCGAAACCTTCCTTGTTTACCTTTAATAATATCAGACAATGATTTTAATGGTCGATTATTAGCACCTAATACTAATTTTCCACGTTTTCCATTATCAATTAACGTATCTACTGCTTCTTGTAGCATCCGTTTTTCATTTCTAATAATTAATTGCGGCGCATCAATTTCTAATAATCGTAACAATCGATTATTTCGGGTAATAATTCTTCGATAAAGCTCATTTAAATCGGAAGTTGCAAAACGCCCACCTTCTAATTGTATCATTGGACGTAATGCAGGTGGAATAACAGGTAAGATTGATAAAATTATCCAAGCAGGATTTGATCTAGTTGCAACTAAATTTTCTAATATCCGAACTCGTTTAACAGCTTGGGCTCTTAATTTGTAAATACGCTGATGTTCCCATTTTCTAAACCATTGCGATGTAGAATAATCTGGTAATTTTTTTTCTAATACATTACTGCTATATACAATAAATTCTCTTGTTTTTACAATTTCATTTGTAAGATGTAATTTGTCTAATTCATTTCGAATTAAAACTGAACCGATTAAATTATGTGGTGTATTTCGAAAATTTCTTTTAGAAAAGTTTTGTGGATAATTAGAATAATTTAATCGTCGAAATGTACGATATGATTTGAAATTCCAATGAAGATAATAAAAATCAAGTTCGCTTTCTGCAATAAAATACGCTAAAGAGGCTAATTTTATATTTTGAATAATTTCATCATTTTTTTCAATATGCTTAGATTTTAAAGTATTCTCCTCTTCATTAATATTTTGTATAGACTCTTTTAGTTCATTTTGTAATTCGGTTATTTTTAATTTATTTTTTTCGGCAATAGCCTGTTCTAATTCTTTTTTAATTTCTATTATTTCGTACGTAAGTTTTGCTTTATAACGTTCTATTAATCCCGTATCTATTCGCAGCTCATTTTGCTCTATTTCTAACAATAAAGCCATATAGTTTGGCCGACTATTGATATACCAAATATGAGTTACTGGATAAATAAGATTAATGTAACCCATTCTATGTCTTCGAACCCTTGATTCTGTAATTTCAACTCCACATCGATCACAAATTAATCCATCATATCTAACACGTTTATATTTACCACAAGCACATTCTAAATTTTTATTGGGGCCAAAAATTCTTTCACAAAATAAACCATTCATTTCTGGTTTAAAGGTTCTATAATTAATTGTTTCAGCTTTTTTAACTTCCCCAATAATTTGTCCATTTGGTAATGTTCTTTGTCCCCATTCTTTAATACGATTTGGGGATGCTAATTTGATTTTTATATAATCAAATTGTTTTTCAGGTTGGTTCATTGTTGTTTTTTAATTTAAACTTAATAAAATGAGAGATTATTTGTATTTGCATTTGGGGAAAAACGTTTTAATAATGGGTTATAATTTTCCATTAAATTTACTTCAATATCGTATTTCGTTTTAGAATTTAATTTACCTAGTTTATATGTACTAATATCTAATCCAATACATCTTAATTCTTGCAATAAAACTTTGAAAGATTCAGGAATCCCCGATTTTGGAATAGTTTGTCCTTTGACTATTGCATTTAATGTATCATTTCTACCTTGCATATCATCTGATTTAATTGTTAATAGTTCTTGTAAAGTGTAAGCTGCTCCAAATCCTTCTAAGGCCCAGACTTCCATTTCTCCAAATCGTTGTCCACCATGTTGAGCTTTACCCCCTAAAGGTTGTTGGGTTACTAATGAATAGGGCCCTGTTGCACGCGCGTGAATTTTGTCATCTACTAGATGAATTAATTTTAATATATAAGCATTACCCACCGTAATAGGATTTTCAAACTCTTTACCACTTCTACCATCTAATAAAATCATTTTACCGGGTGAATATGGATTAAATAACCAAGCTTGATTGTTTTCAATTGAAGCTTGTCTTAATTTTTTACTTATTAAAATTCTTGAAATTTCTTGACCATACATTTCATCAAATGGTAAAATTTTAAAGCGGCGGTTTAATTTTTGACCTGCTAGACCTAATAAACATTCATATAATTGTCCGACGTTCATCCGCGAAGGTACGCCTAAAGGATTCAAAATAATATCAATAGGAGTACCATCAGGTAAAAATGGCATATCATGGCGAGGTAAAATACGTGATATAATTCCTTTATTACCGTGACGACCTGCAATTTTATCACCTACTTGAATTTTTCTTAGTTGTGCAATAAAAATTCTAATCTTTTCAGGCAAACCTAAAGTTGATGAATTAATTGTTGATGATTTTCGGCGTAAAATTTCAATATCAATTACACGGCCACATTCACCATTAGGCATCCTTAGCGAAGTATCTCGAACATCCTTTGCTTTTGTTCCAAAAATAGCTCTTAGTAATTTTGCTTCTGGTAACTGTTCAGAATCATCTTTAGGCGTAACTTTACCTACTAAAATATCTCCCGGTTTAACAAAAGTTCCTTTATATACAATTCCTTCATTGTCTAACTGTTGAATATCACTAGAATTTAAATTTGGTATATTTTTGGTTGTTTTTTCTAAACCTTCATTTGTTTGAGCAATGTCTATTTCATATCTTTGAATATGAATCGAAGTAAAAATATCTTCATATACTAATCTTTCATTTATTAAAATAGCATCTTCAAAATTATATCCATTCCATGGCATATAGGCAACTAAGACATTTTGTCCTAAAGATAATTCCCCTCCTTCAGTGGCTGGTCCATCTGCAATTATTTGCCCAGATTCAATTTTATCGCCTAACCAAACTAATGGCCGCTGATTTATACAAGTCTCTTGATTAGAACGTTGGTATTTTTGCAAATTATATTTTACAGGTTTTCCTACAATATTATTAACAATAATTTTTTCAGCACTTACATAACTAACAATTCCTGAAGTCATTGAAGTTATTGCAAAACCCGAATCTACTGCGATTTGATTTTCTAAACCTGTACCAACAATAGGCTTTTGAGTTAATAATAAAGGAACTGATTGACGCTGCATATTTGATCCCATCAATGCTCTATTTGCATCATCATGTTCAAAAAAAGGAATTAAAGAGGCAGCTGCAGATACAATTTGAACATTTGAAATAAAAATAAAATCAACCTCAAATGGTTTTACGGTTAAGAAATCTTGTTTGTATCTAACAGGAATTGATTTTGCTGACAAATAATTATTTGAATTTACTGAAATATCTGAAGGAGCTATTTTATAAAAATCTTCTAAATCAGCTGTCAAATAAATAGGATTACCAGTTTTAATTACTTTTCCATTTATAACACGCCAAAAAGGTGTTTCAATAAATCCTGATTGATTAACCCTAGCACAAGTTGTTAAAGAAGCAATTAGACCAACATTTTGTCCTTCAGGAGTTTCAATAGGGCAAATTCTACCATAATGGCTAGGATGAATATCTCGAACAGCAAAACTTATACGATCACGATTAAAGCCTCCTGGTCCTAAACTACTAATTCTTCGTTTATGCGTTAATGCAGAAAGAGGATTTGTTTGATCCATATATTGTGATAATTGACTTGCCCCAAAAAATTCTTTAAAGGTAACAACAATTAGTTGAGTATTAAGATTGATATTTAGTTTTTTATCGGATTTATATACTTGACTTGAAATTTTTCTTTCTAACCTTTGAAAACCAATTCTAATTAAGTTTTGTAATAATTCCCCAACAGATCGAACACGTCTATTCTTTAAGTGGTCAATATCATCACTTAGAGTTTTTGAAATAGATAAAGTTAATAAAAAGTCAATAATAGCAAAAATATCTTCATAAGTTATAGCAAAACAATTCGATAAAACGTTTAAATTCAAACGAGTATTAATTTTATTACGACCAACTTTTCCTAATTTATAATAATTAGGATTAAAAATCTTTAGTGAATCAGAAAAACCCTGATTAGAATTATCAGTGTGAAATCTTAACAATGGTTCTCTAGAAATACTTTTATTTTTTAATCGTAAAATACTAAAATAGAAAAAATCTGAATGGTATAAATTTTGAAATATTTCTATATCATTTAAACCTATTTTTTTTAACAAATCAATTATTGGTATTTTGCTAATTTTATCAATTTGAACTATAATATTTTCATCATATTCATTTTTTAGAACTTGTGATATTGCATCCTGTTTTTTTTCCTTATGAAAACCAAATCGAATCCATGAGCCATATTCTGGTACTAAGATAGCAGTATATAAGTCTTTTTCTTCGTATTTAGATTGATATAAATCTTTCTCTTTATAAAAATCTTTAACATTAATATCTTTTTTAAGAAGTGAGAATAAATTAATAGATTTTATTTTGTTAAAACTAGTATTTATATTAAAAAAAGGGGTTATTTTAATTTTTTTAGAGTTTAAATATTGAAGTTGATTTAATGGAGTAGATGTTATTTGAACTTTTTTTATAAAATAACGGACTTTGCTATCCTGTTTAATGTTAAATAAACCTTTATTTGTTAGATAATAACAAAGCGTACATGGTATAGGAAAAAGTTGTTTCAACTTTTTATATTTCGTGGACATAACTAGAGAATTACGTTTTCTAATTTTTTGTTTTTTATTTTTTTCAAAATAAATTCCAGGACTTCTAATAATTTGACTAACTACCACACGTTCACAGCCATTTATAATAAAAGTAGCAGAGTGAGTCATTAATGGTAAGTTAACAATAGAAATCCGTTCTCTTTTTAAGATAAGGTTGGCAGTTTTATCACGAATTTCAATTAATAATTGTAATTGTGCAACATATGATTTTGCGTCTTTTTTTGCATCTAATGCTGTATAAAATGGTTTTATTAATTTATACTCTTGTCCAAAGATTAAACTTTCAATATTACAACTAAAATCTAAAATAGAAGAAAAATGACAAAGTTCATCTGCTAATCCTTGAGAAATAAACCACGAAAAGCTTAATCTTTGCATTTCAATGAAATCTGGCAAAGTTGTGATATAATTCATATCTTTTTTCATAATTTAAATTTATTAGTAAAGGTTTATTTTCTGTTAAAGATAATTTTTCGATAAAATATTGTTAAGAAAATTTAATTTAATTTTCAACAAATTTTCTTAACTTCGAGATTATATTTTTGAAAGTTCTTTCTTATTCAAACTAGTAATTTATATTGATTTTAATGCCAATGCAAGTTGTGATTTTTTACGGGCAGCAGTATTTTTATGAAAAACCTTTTTTTTACATGCTTTATCAATTAAACTGTATGCAGTTTGTAATATATTTTGGGCTGTCTTTTTATTTTCAACATTTTGTGAATTTTTCAAAATTTCAATTTGTTTTAAAAATAATTTCGTTAATGTTCTAACTGTACTTTTATAAAAACGATTTTGTAAACGATTTCGATTATTAATCAAAATACGTTTTGATGCAGAAGGATTATTAGCCATAGTATTAATTTGATAACTTTTTTTATTAAACAATTTTTATTATTATGTTAATTAACTATAATACTTTAAATTAATATACGAATTATCTCTGTAAATTGGTTTTTTAGCTTTATAGGAAATTAAATTATAAACGATATAAACTACTGTATTTAAACAAAGTTGTAGATCTCATTTTGATATATATATAGTAGTTCATTTTAAGTATATAATCAAGTTATTAGTAATTATTTACATCTATTTGTCTGCTATATTTAATTTATAGAAAAGACTAAAAGAGTCGTTATATCAGATTCTGTTTTATTTAAGAAGTAATTTAACTTTAGATCTAAAGATCTAAAATTTCGCTTTTAGGTAAGATAAGCGTAACATTGAAAAATAGCTATAATACTAAAATGAAGGCAGAATTAATAAATCTTTCTTAAAAGTAAATTGTCAATAGTTTTTAATGATAATTTACTTTTAAGATTTTAAATTTATAGATAGTATCAAAAATTATATTTTTGAATAGGATTGTTTATTGCAAATTTACTTGTATTAAAGTTGGTTAAGGGTGAAAACCGTTTTGTTAGTTTGATCCTTTCATAATTTTAAGTATTATTTTTAATTTTAGGTTAAGACTATTACTCAACTTATAGACTTGTCATTGATTTTTAGAAAAAAGAATAAAACACAAAATAATTTGAAGCTAAAGCATAACTAAAAAAATATTTTGTTTCTATCCGGATTAATTACACAGATATCTACATATAGGTATATCTGTCTATTCTTTATTATATTTTTATAAGTTTATATTCGTGGTAAATCTATGAAATATACCTATTTTGAGATAGTCTTTTATATAGAGAATGCGAAAACGATTCTAAAAAGTAAATTTTTCTTTTTTTATTACTATCAACAATATAAATAATTTTTCAATGATATACTTTTAATTTTATTCTTTTCATTAAAAGATTTGTTGTAAATGTCTAATTTACAATTAAATAAGTTTTTTAAATTCGTAAATTTAATTAATTCTAATTATTTTTTTTAAATTTTTGATAATGATCTATTATTTGTTTAATTGTATTTAACTCAATAAAGATTTAAAGTCATTTAAATCTTGTAGCAAAACCTACTTTGTTATACCATTTAATAAAAAACTTTTCTTTATTTAGTCAAGGTTTTTGGTATAACTGTTTGTAATTAGTTGAGACAACATTTTTGAGTTTTATATTTCAATAAATAATAATAGCATTTTTCAGCCGTTTAAAGAAAAGAATCAAAACTATATTTTTATTTATTATACTAAGACTACTTAATTTTTAACTATCTTCTCTATTCAAAATTCAAATTAAAGAAAATTTTTTTTTGGTAGTGTTAATTTTATATAAAATTACTAATTATAATTTGAAAATTTTATACAATTTGGATCAAACTTTAATTGGATTGTTCCCATTGGTCCATTTCTATGCTTAGCAATAATTATCTCTGCTAAATCTTGTTGTTCTTTTTTAAAATTATAGTAATTTTCTCGAAATAACATTAGAACTAAATCTGCATCTTGTTCAATTGATCCACTTTCTCGCAAATCAGATAATTGTGGTCTTTTATTAATTCTTGTTTCTACATTACGACTTAATTGAGAAAGGGCAATAACAGGAATATTGAACTCTCTCGCAATACTTTTTAAACTTCGAGTAATTTGGGATAACTCTTGAACTCGATTTTCTATTTTTGATTTAGAATTTTGCATTAATTGTAAATAATCTATAACAATTAATCCAATTTTTGTTTGTTCAAAAAGTATTTTCTTTAATTTAAGTCGAATACTTTGAGTTGAAATGTTAGTTGTATCATCAATAAAAATTGGCAATGAAGAAAACTTTTTAATTGCTAAACTAAGTTTTAACCAGTCTTGTTTATTTATATTACCAGTTCGTAAATTAGTATTAGTAATTTCTGTTTCATTTGATAATAAACGATACATTAATTGTTCTTTTGCCATTTCTAAACTGAAAAATATAACAGGCAGCTTATAGGATTTGACGATTGACGTAATAATATTTAAACAAAATGCTGTTTTGCCCATTCCTGGACGTCCAGCAACAATAATCAAATCTGATTTTTGAAATCCCTGTGTAATCAAATCTAAACTTTTAAAACCAGATTCAAATCCAGGAAGTTTTTCTTTCAGAGAGTTTTGTTTTAAATCGAAAAACACTTTTGTTAACAATTCTGCACTTGTAGTCAGTGTATTATTTTCACTTCTATTTGTAACATTAAATAATTTAATTTCTAGATCATTCAAAATATTTTCTAATGGAATGTTTGTAATATAACTTGAATTAATAATTTGATATCCCAATTTAATTAATTTTCGGCGTAAGAATTTATCTTGAAGTAATTTAATATATTCTTCTAAATATAACATGTTGGGAATTTGATTAACTAATTCAATTAATATTTTCAAACCACCTATTCTTTCTAATAAACCATTATCCTGTAAGAAACTTGTTAATGTAATAAGATCAATTGGAATTTTTTTTTGATGTAAAAATATAATTGCTCTATACAACTCTTGATGATTTCTGAAATAAAATGTTTCAATAGTTAAATGTTGTAAAATTAATTCAATTGTTTCTCGATTTATTAATAAATTACTCAAAATACTTTTTTCTGCTAAAAAATTATGCGGTAAATATTTCTTCATTTGTACTTGTTCACGTTTAGTATTTATTTTTTGCATTATATTTATAAATTTTAAATAAGAAAGTAAAAATTATTTTTGCTAAAATACTAAAATATTGCAGTATTGTTGTTATTAATATTATAATAAACAATAAACGTCCTTAGTTCAGTTGGTAGAACGCTAGTCTCCAAAATTAGATGTCGAGGGTTCAAGTCCTTCAGGGCGTGTTTCCCTTATAATATATTAAGGGGTTTATAAATATCACTATAATAGAATTCTAATAACTATTAAAAATTTACAAATTCGCAGGGGTTTAATTTTAAATATATTAATTTATGAAATATGGCAAAAAAAATAACAGCAGTCATTAAGTTAGCTTTACCAGCGACTAAAGCCACTCCAGCCCCACCGGTTGGACCTGCATTAGGTCAGCATGGTGTGAATATCGCAGCATTTTGTAAAGAATATAATGCGAGAACTGTAGATAAAGCTGGATTAATTATTCCAGTTGAAATATCTGTATTTGAAGATCGTAGTTATACGTTTATTCTTAAAACACCTCCAGCATCTGTTTTATTAGCAAATGCAGCAAAAATTAAAAAAGGTTCCGCAACTCCAAACAAAAAAAATGTGGGTTCAATAACAAGAGATCAATTAGAAGAAATTGCTAATGTTAAATTACCTGATTTAAACACAACAAAAGTTAATAGTGCTATAAAAATTATTGAAGGAACTGCTCGTAATATGGGTATATCAATTATAAATTAGTATATGTATATCGAATTCTAAGTTGATTAATAAAAAAAACATATGCACAAATTATCACGTCGTCAAAAAAATAACATACAAAAAATAGAAAACCAACCTTATTTAGATATTAAACAAGCTATTCAAATTATAAAAGAAACAGCAACAGCAAAATTTAATGAAACGGTTGAATTTCATGTAAATTTAAATATTGATCCTAAATATGCGGATCAACAATTGAGAACTGCAATGACGCTACCAAATGGTAGTGGTAAAACAACAACAATTGCTGTTTTAACAAATGAAAATAATTTTGAAGAAGCACAAAATGCAGGAGCCGATATCGTTGGGAACGATGATTTAATAAGTTTAATTAGTCAAGGAAATATTAATTTTGATTTATTAATTGCAACTCCAGAAATTATGCCTAAACTGGCAAAACTAGGACGTGTTTTAGGCCCAAAAGGATTAATGCCATCACCGAAATCTGGAACTGTAACAACAACTTTAACTAATACATTATCAGAATTTAAAAAAGGAAAATTCGAATATAAAGCTGATAAAACTGGAATTGTGCACGTAAGTTTTGGAAAAGCAGATTTTACAACACTTCAGTTAATAGAGAATCTAACTGCAGTATATAAATCAATTGAACAGAATCGCCCCTCTGGCGTTAAAGGAAAATATTTTAAAAGTCTTTATATTTGTAATACTATGGGACCTTCAATTCAATTAGATTTATCAGCCTTTAATTAATTTATAATTTATAAAAAATATATGTCAGAACGAATTAATCAAATAGTAGAACAATTAAAAGAATTAACATTATTAGAAGCATCTGAATTAATAACTAAAATTGAACAAACTTTTGGTGTGGATGCTTCGGCTTCATTTGGTGGTAATGCTTTAGCAATGGCTATACCTCAAGCTGTTGAGCTAGTAGAAGAACAAACTGAATTTACAGTTTTATTAGAAACTGTTCCAGCAGATAAAAAAATTGCAATTTTAAAAGTAGTTCGGGCGATAACAGGTCTAGGATTAAAAGAAGCCAAAGAATTAGTTGAATCAGCGCCTAAGGCAATTCAAGAAGGTGTTTCAAAAGATGCTGGTGAAAATACTAAGAAACAATTAGAAGAGGTTGGTGCAACTGTAACATTAAAATAATCTTATTAATTTCAAAACTAAAAAAAAATTACCCCCAAGGGAAGTCGAATCCCTGTCTGCTCCGTGAAAGGGAGCTGTCCTGGGCCTCTAGACGATGGGGGCGAATAATTTTAATACTTTATAATTTGAGAGCGGGCAACGCGATTCGAACGCGCGACATCAACCTTGGCAAGGTTGCGCTCTACCACTGAGCTATGCCCGCACTTATAATTATTTCGTTATAGAGATATAATTAATATCTCTACAACATTATTATGTAATATTCCTCTTTAAAAGGTCAATAGTTTAGAAATTATTAATTAATTTTTTTTTATTTATAACTTATTAAATAAGTTTTCTCTAATTTGGGTTACCTGGGATTCGAACCCAGAACAAATCGGTTAAAAGCCGAGTACTCTACCATTGAGTTAGCAACCCTACAGTAAATATTAGCATGAAAACGCTTAAATATAAAAGTGTTTAAAAAAATAAAAATTTTCTATTAGATACAGCAATAATTCAGTAAAATGCGTTTAAAATATTTATTTATTTTGCTTATTTTAAGATAGAATATTTAACAATAGAATAAGAAATAATTTTAAAAATTATTTTGATAATTGAAAGTTTAATAAAAATTTAATAATTAAGAGGTTTAAAAAATGGTTAATTGGCAAGTTTTAGGTCAGCTGATAGCAACAGGTATACTTATGTTATCAGGTCCAATTGTAATTATCTTATTAGCTTTAAAAAGAGGAAATTTATAATTCTTTAATAAAGAATAAAACTTATATAACAGTGTAAGTTTTTGTAATTTACAAGTTTATTTATAAAAATCATATTGTTGTTATAAATATAATAAATTGCTGATTTACAATGTTTGAAAACTACTTTGAATTAATTCTATTATTATTATAAAAATTTTTAAGTAACAAATATGACAACACTTTTAGTGACTTTATTAGTTCTAATATCATTAGGTTTAATTGTAGCTGTTCCAGTAGCTTTAGCAACTCCAGGAGAGTGGGAAGGAGCAAAAAATAATTTCAATAATGCATTTGCAGCTTGGGTTGGACTTGTATTAGTTATTGCTGCAGTAGATGGAGTATCATCATCGATTTAAAACTTAATAAAAATTTCTTAAAGAATTAGAATCAAATCTATTTCTTTAAGAAATTTTTTAGTTATTCAGTAAAAAAGTAAGTTTTTTTTAATTAAATAAATTATTTAACCAATATAAAATTGGTTAAATGTACTAATTATTCAATAGGACGCATTGACAATACAGGCTCATTTGCACGATTAATACCTTTTTCAAAACCAGCGGCAGCAGCTCGTGCACGACCAGAATGCCACCAATGTCCTACTAAGAAGAAGAAACCTAAAAAGAAGTGTGAACAACATAACCATGAACGAGGAGATACATAGTTAACAGAATTAATCTCTGTTGCTACACCACCTACTGAATTTAATGAACCTAATGGTGCATGTGTCATATATTCAGCAGCACGTCGCTCTTGCCATGGTTGAATATCATTTTTAATTTTATTAATATCTAATCCATTTGGGCCACGTAAAGGTTCTACCCAAGGTGCTCTTAAATCCCAAAATCGCATTGTTTCACCACCGAAAATAATTTCACCACTTGGTGAGCGCATTAAATATTTTCCTAATCCAGTAGGACCTTGAGCAGATGAAATGTTTGCACCTAAACGTTGATCACGTACTAAAAATGTGAAAGCTTGAGATTGTGATGCTTCGGGACCAGTTGGTCCATAGAATTCACTCGGATAAGCAGTGTTATTATACCAAGAGTATAAAGAAGCTGTGAAACCCATTAATGAAATAGCTGCTAAGCTGTAAGATAAATAAGCTTCTCCAGACCAAACAAATGCTCGACGAGCCCAAGCAAAAGGTTTAGTAAAGATATGCCAAATACCTCCAACGATACATAAAATGCCAACCCATATATGACCACCAACAATATCTTCCATATTGTTTACTGCAACTACCCAACCATCTCCACCAAAAGGTGAACGGAATACATATCCAAAAATTACAATTGGATTTAAAGTCGGTATTGTGATTAGTCGCACATCTCCACCACCAGGAGCCCAAGTATCATAAACACCACCTAAGTACATCGCTTTTATAACTAATAAGAAAGAACCAATTCCTAAAAGACATAAATGAATACCTAAAATAGTAGTCATCTTATTTTTATCACGCCAGTCATAACCAAAAAATGGAAATGATTCTTCTAATGTATCAGGTCCTAATAAAGAGTGATAAATACCACCAAACCCTAACACTGCAGATGAAATTAAATGAATTACACCAACAGCAAAATATGGTACAGTTGTAACAATATCACCGCCAGGGCCAGTACCATATCCTAGAGTAGCTAAATGTTGAATTAAGATAAACCCTTGTTCATATAATGGTTTTTCAGGAACAAAATGTGATACTTCAAATAATACCATTGCACCAGCCCAAAACACCATTAATCCCGCATGAGCCACATGGGCTCCTAATAATTTACCTGAAACATTAATTAACCGAGCATTTCCACTCCACCAAGCAAAACCTGTCGATTCAATATCACGACCTGCTATACTACTATTAAAGGGCGTTTCCACGTGGTAATACCTCCTCAGGGAATACAAAGTTTTCATGCGGTTGATCTTGAGCAGCCATCCAAGAACGTATACCTTCGTTTAATAAAATATTTTTTGTATAGAATGTTTCAAATTCTGGATCTTCAGCAGCTCGTAATTCTTGTGAAACAAAATCATAAGCCCGTAAGTTTAATGCTAAACCAACAATTCCAATTGCACTTGTCCATAAACCCGTTACAGGAACAAATAGCATAAAGAAATGTAACCAACGTTTATTAGAAAATGCAACACCAAATATTTGTGACCAGAAACGATTGGCTGTTACCATTGAATACGTTTCTTCAGATTGTGTTGGTGTAAAAGCCCGGAACGTATTTGCTGCATCACCATCCTCAAACAATGTATTTTCAACAGTAGCACCATGAATAGCACAAAGTAAAGCACCACCTAAAATACCTGCAACTCCCATCATATGGAAAGGATTTAACGTCCAATTATGAAAACCTTGTATAAATAAAAGAAATCGGAAGATTGCTGCCACACCAAAACTAGGCGCAAAGAACCAACTTGCTTGACCTAAAGGATATAATAAAAAGACAGAAACAAATACAGCAATCGGACCTGAAAAAGCAATAGCATTGTAAGGTCTGATTCCAACTAATCGAGCAATTTCAAATTGACGTAAGCAAAAGCCAATTAAGCCAAATGCTCCATGTAGAGCGATAAATGCCCAAAGACCGCCAATTTGACACCATCTAGTAAAATTACCTTGGGCTTCAGGACCCCATAAAAGTAATAATGAATGACCCATACTATTTGCTGGAGATGAAACGGCTGCTGTTAAAAAATTACACCCTTCTAAATAAGAACTTGCTAAACCGTGTGTATACCACGAAGTAACGAAAGTTGTTCCTGTCATCCAACCACCTGCAGCTAAATAAGCTGTCGGAAATAATAATATACCTGACCACCCGATAAAAACAAATCTATCTTTTTTTAACCAGTCGTCAACAAGATCAAATAAACCTCGTTCTTGGTCTTGTCCAATTGCAATGGCCATATATTTTAACCCTCAAATAAAATTTATTAGTAAGTAAACCTTAAATATTTTAATTTTTACTCTTGTCTTATCAGCCAGTATGAACTATTATAAACTAAAAAATAAATTAATTATTGATAACTGTTTTTTGATTATCAAAATGTACACTAAATAATCAAAAAGTATTATACTACATGCAATAGATTTTGATTATCTTATAATATAATTTAGATTCATAATAAAATTTTATTTTATGATATAACTTATATATATGATAATATCTAGTAATCTAATTATATTAACTTAGACTATCATTAATCTACTAATAATAAATACTAGTTCAATAATATTATATGGTATTAGTATTAAAGCATTTTTTAACACTAATTGTGTTTTGTATACACTTAAATGTCCACGGTGATGCCCGAAATGGTTGGGAAAATCCTTATTATCCATTTGCTAAAAGACCTATAGATTACTTTGACAAAAGATATGCTCAGGCAAAATATACATTATTCCAACTTCAAGCACGTCATCAAGCTCCTCTTTCAATTTTTTCAAAAAATTATAAAAAATGGTTAGATAGAAAAAACGCTTTTGAAACAAAATTTAAATTAAAACAAGAAGGAAAAACTCTTGATCCTTCTTCAAAAGAATATAAAATCTTATTAAACTATTCAAAAGATAAAAAACAGGAAGCAAAAAGTCAAGAATATATAGATAAGATTAAAGTCTATAGAAAAAATCGGATTAAAAATAGATTATGGATCCGTGCACGTTTTAATATGGGAATAGATGAAGGGATTAGACCTGAATTAATGAATGGACCATTCGATAACTTTTGGTTTGAACCAGACCTTTTGAATTATTACAAATTTTCTTGGAAAAATTTACAATTTGGATTAACAGTTAATGAAATAGAAAAAATTTTAGTAATAATTTCTTTTATTCGATTTTGTTTTTATACTATAAGGTATGATGCCAAATCTGCTTTAATTATTTCTCTTACAGCATTTCTTTCTGCAATTTTGTATGAAAAAATGATGTTGGATGTTATTAAAACTTGTTACTATAGATTTTATTTAATGCCTTCTCTTTTCCGAACGGGTTTTGAATACTATTTACAAATGATTCACGATGAGCATACATATAAAAAATATTCATTGGAATCATTTAAATGGATTGATATTTATCCGAGTTGGTTAATTAGTTTTATTCTAAAATCACCGATTTTATCAGATATGCAATCTTTTGTTGATGATATTCTTATGCCTGGTACATTTAAATTTATAAGATTATATAAAAACGTCCTGGAATCGCTTTTATTTTATACCGTAATATTAAGGTTCGGAAAAAAATATGTTCCTTATCCATTCCAATGGCATGGTATGGTTTATTCTATGTATACTTATGGTATTGGTGATTTTCTTCTTCAGCGCTATGCTAATAGTATGAGATTTTTACGCGATATATTAATTCCACAAGGGCGAATAGTTGAAATTCAAATATTAGAAATGATTCAAGTTACTTTCATTGTAACTTTTATTTATGGAATAATGTTGGGGATGTTACATGCAATATTTTCACAATATTATTATTTTCCATTTTTAGCTCAAAATATCAATGCACATATTGGAAAACGGCCAACAGACAGTATTTTAAGTGGTGGATATGCATCATGGCAAGATGAACAAAACTTATTTACACCGAGTAAAGCAGATTATAAAATTTGGTTTGGATTTTTAGGTAGGGGAAAAAATGATCGAAAATCAAATATTAAATATCGTCCAAAAATTACTGTTAAAACAAATTTAATCTTTTTAATCATTGGATTAATTATATTTAATTTACTTTGGATCTTGCAACCTAAGAATTTGGAGTCTTTCTATTATAAAGATTATTTTAAAGTTCCCATTGAATTACTTAATGAAGTTGGAATTGAGCTACCTAATGATATTGATTATGATACTCAATAAAATAGTTCTTTATAATATTTTCTATTCGGGTAAAAAATTGAACATTCACTTTAATTATAAAATAGATTTTATAAAATAAAACTATACTTTCGCTGTTAACCTCAATACTAAAAATCTCTTCAATGTAAAATTTTAATATTTTCAAAATTGATATTTTACATTGAAGAGAATAAATTTAATAGAAATATATACTTAAAGAATAAAGTTATATTTTTCCTACAAATCTTATACATTTTTTCGACATTAAAATTAATGCCGTTAATTTTAAGTAAAAAAAAGATTTATCTAGAACCTAACTTTAGATTAATTTAATTGATTTTAATCCTAAAAATAAACCAGACGTTACTGTAAAACAAAATGCCAGTAATAAAATGTAATCTATAGCAGTCATCATAATATTGTTTTACCCTTTTAAAATTAAATTTAAATAAATTTTTAGATATATAATATATATTATATATTAAAAGTTCTAACGATTAATTTAACTAAATTTTCGATTAAAATTATGGCTAATTTTATTAAACCGTATAACGATGATCCATTTGTAGGTCATTTATCAACACCTATAACTTCATCATCAATTACAAAAACGATATTAAAAAATTTACCTGCTTACCGATCTGGATTAACACCTTTATTGCGTGGTTTAGAAATTGGATTAGCTCATGGATATTTTTTAATAGGTCCTTTTGTAAAGCTAGGCCCTTTACGTAATTCTGATATTGCATTATTCTCAGGTTTTCTTTCAACTATTGGATTAATCACTATCCTAACTTTAGGATTAACTATTTACGGCATTGCTGCGTTTGGTCAAAATAAGAGTGTTCAACAATCAACTATTAAAGAATTACAAACAAAAAAAGCATGGGAACAGTTTAAAGGTGGATTTTTTGTAGGAGCTTGTGGCAGTGCTGGGTTTGCTTTTATTTGCCTTTCAAGTATTCCTTTATTTACTATATAATTAAATATTTACAATAATAAATTAAATCGGTTAAAATAATAACTAATTTAATTTATTAATATTAAACAATTATAATTACTAAAACTTACCAAATATGATAGAAACGAATCGTATAAATTTACAAGAAGAGTATGCAAAAACAGAAATAGCAAAAATTTTACGGCTGCTAGATGAAGAACTAGTTGGATTAGCTCCAGTAAAAGGACGTATTCGTGAAATTGCAGCATTATTATTAATTGATAAATTAAGAAGAAATTTAGGTATTACCGCTGGAAGTCCAGGTTTACATATGTCTTTTACGGGAAGTCCTGGAACTGGAAAAACGACAGTTGGTTTAAAAATGGCTGATATCTTATTTCAATTGGGTTATATTCAAAAAGGACATTTATTGACCGTAACAAGAGATGATTTGGTTGGGCAATATATAGGTCATACAGCCCCAAAAACAAAAGAAGTACTTAAAAAAGCTATGGGTGGCGTTTTATTTATTGATGAAGCTTATTATTTATACAAACCTGATAATGAAAGAGATTACGGATCTGAAGCTATTGAAATATTATTACAAGTTATGGAGAATCAACGTGATGATCTAGTTGTAATTTTAGCAGGTTATAAAGAACCCATGGATAAATTTTATGAATCAAATCCAGGATTATCTTCTCGAATTGCAAACCATATTGATTTTCCTGACTATAGTATTGAAGAATTATTAAGAATTGCAAAAATGATGTTAGAAGATCAACAATATCAACTGACATCTGAAGCAGAAGTTGCTTTAAGAGAGTATATTAAAAAACGTAAAGATAAACCGTTATTTGCAAATGCAAGAAGTGTAAAAAATGCATTAGATAGAGCTCGAATGCGTCAAGCGAATCGCATTTTTGAAAGTCGAGGTAAAATATTAACAAAAAAAGAATTAGTAAATATCGAAGCATCAGATATTTTACAAAGTACAATTTTTGATTAAACGTAATTTTAAAATTTATATGAGTTTACTAATCATTGGTGGAACAGGAACATTAGGTCGTCAAATTGTACTACAAGCTTTAACAAAAGGTTATAGAGTCCGCTGTTTAGTTCGAAATTTACGAAAAGCAAATTTTTTAAAAGAATGGGGTGCTGAATTGATTTATGGTGATTTAATATTACCTGAAACAATTCCCCCTTGTTTAAAAGGAATTACAGCTATAATTGACGCTTCAACTACTAGACCAAATGATTTAACTGCAATGAAAAAAATTGATTGGGATGGAAAATTAGCATTAATTGAAGCTGCTAAAGTTGCTGGTATTAAACATTTTATTTTTTGTTCGGCGCTAAATGCCGAGCAATTTTCATTTATTCCATTAATGAAAATGAAAAAAAGAATTGAAATTTATTTAAAAAAATCCGACATTTCCTTTACAATTTTTCGATTGACAGGGTTTTATCAAGCTTTAATTCAACAATATGCAATTCCAATTTTAGAAGGTTTTCCTATTTGGATAACAGATGAACAGATAGATATTTCTTATATAGATACTCAAGATATTGCTAGGTTTTGTGTTCGTTCTTTACAACTTCCAAAAACAAAAAATAAAGTCTTTATTTTAGAAGGACCAAAAAGATGGTTGTCTTTAGATATTATTAAATTATGTGAGCAACTTGCTGGTCAATCTTCTAATGTAAATCAAATTCCTATATTTATTTTGAAATTATTTACTAATGTTATTGGATATTTTGAATGGGGTCAAAATATAAGTGATAGATTACGATTTGTTGAAATTTTAAATAATAAAAATACATTTTCAAATTCAAAAGTTGATTTATATCAAATTTTTAAAATTGATATAAATGAAATATTAAATTTAGAAGATTATTTTTTAGAGTATTTTATCCGATTACTAAAACGATTAAAAGATATTAATTTTGAAGATATTCAAAAACAGAAAAATTTAATTTTATAAAAAATTATGAATTATTGTTGGTTTATTGTTCGAATTATTAGTAATCCAGTTCAAACGTATTTTGAAGAAAATATTGTACTAATTGAAATGATTGCCGAGTTTCGTCAAATACCTTCACAAATTGGATATTTTAAAATTTTATTTTGGGTCGATAATATAAATGTTAATGAGAATAAATACTGCTATGAAAGTAATGATTATTTACTTATTTACGGACAAAGTTTCATAACGAAAAATAATGAAATTGAAATTTCAGTAACACGAATTATCTCAGTTGCTCGGAATAGTCTTTATTCTCTACAGTAATGTTGATGAATCATAAAAATAAAAGATAAGAATTTTTAAATAATACTTTTCGTTATTAAATTAAATTATTTAGAATTTTAGTATAATTAATATTATTAAAACAATTGGTAGGAAAAATTTAATGTTAACTTTAAAAATTTTAGTTTACACAACAGTAATCTTTTTTGTTTCTTTATTTATTTTTGGATTTTTATCAAGTGATGCCGCACGTAATCCAAATCGTAAAGATCCTGAATAATAATTAAAATTCAAGCGCTTTATATTTTTATATCTATGCAAAAATATAAAGCGCTTGAATTTTAGTATTAATAGAAAACTTTAATTCAGCTTTAAAATTTAAGTTATTTTTTTATTTTTTAATCTAAAAAATAAATATTTTATTAAAATTAATTCAATAGGCCCAGTAGGAATCGAACCTACATTGGAAACTTAGAAGGTTTCTGTCCTAATCCGTTAGACGATAGGCCCTAATTAAGAAATTATATTTAAAATTTTAATTGGGCAATACAGGATTTGAACCTGTGACCTTCTGCTTGTAAGGCAGACACTCTACCACTGAGTTAATTACCCCCATATGCATACATATATATATACATACATATATATATAACGTCAATATACATAAGATAAAATTTGTCTTAGTTAAGAATTAAAAATTTTAATAGTATGATATTGTTATTTATTTTAGTTTTTGTTATTATCATTGAAATTAAAATAAAAAATAGGGTCGATGCCCGAGTGGTTAAAGGGGGCGGATTGTAAATCCACTGCGTTTGCTACGTTGGTTCGAATCCAACTCGGCCCAAAAATTAATCATATAAATATTTATATTGCGGCCATGTTTCTAATAATAAAAAAGACACTTAAAGTTGCACTTATTATAAAAAAAGTTAAAAGAAAACGTAATTTGAATGTTTTTAAAAGACTTTTCAATGGAGTTAATAAAACGAATATTAAACCTGTAAAGCTACTAATAAAAAAACGTGGGTATCTAAAAATATTTTCCCAAAAGTTATTCATATATATATAATTTTAATTGATTAATAAAAATAATTTTTAAAACATCATGTAATTGTGAATCTTTATTATAAAAATAAAGAAATAATTTTTACTATTATATGATAAAGTAATTATAAATCAAAAGTAGTTTGAGGCTCTGTAGCTCAGCGGTTAGAGCAGGGGATTCATAAGCCCAAGGTCGTAGGTTCAAATCCCACCTGAGCCACCTACGTATTCATTGTAAATTTTGGTTATATTTTAATGGAGAAATGGCTGAGTGGTCGAAAGCAATAGATTGCTAATCTATCGTACAATTAATTGTACCCAGGGTTCGAATCCCTGTTTCTCCTTATATTAAAAAACTAAAATAAACTTGACATACACAAAATTAACTCTAAGATATTAAGATAAATTGGGATTGTAGTTCAATTGGTTAGAGCACCGCCCTGTCACGGCGGAAGTTGCGAGTTCGAGTCTCGTCAGTCCCGCACTTCGAACTGATCTTTTGTAAGTTTAGTTTTAAAAAATTCGGTAGAAGAAGAAGCTTATTTTGAAATAAATAAAGCTTTAAGAAAAAAAAGCAATCCCATCGCCTAAATAAAAGTTAACCACTAATAATATATCAGTGGTTATTTTTTAAGTATGTATTTAATACCAGTACAAATTATAAGACCACAAGTCGTACCAACTGCAAATGCAACCTTATCGTTAGCGCGATATCCAGCTAAAACTAGATAACCTACTGTTGCTGCATTAGGTAGATAATAAGAATAACTGTTATTAGTAGCTGGTACAAACGGAGCTTTATTATTATTAGGTAGTCCATCCTTTGCAACAGCCGATAATGTTGAACCAAATAATGTTAGCCCAGAAATAGCTACGCCAATTGTAAAGCCGATCATGAAAGTTTTTCGTTTTGATTTAGCTTCTCCAACTGGCGTAGAGTTTTCATTTTTTTTTCCAAAACTAATCATATACTTGTGAATACTTTTTAGTAAAGTTTATATCATTTTTAATCTTTATGACTATTAAATTTATATCTAATAATCTATTGCAGATAAATTATTTTTCTAATCTTATTAATTCTTTGACTTGAAAACCTTGAATATAAATCTAGAAATTGTTGAATAAGGAAGGTATTAATTATATCAACTGAGTGAAAAACTTTTATAACTTTAACTCGTTAATTTAACAATTAACCATACATATCTTTAAAAAAGAATCAATATTTAATAATAATGATATTAAATATTGATTATTCTCCTTGAACTTTTAAAAGTGCAAAACCTAGTGATAAACCTAATAAAGTCATGAAAAAACATATTAATGCAGAACTAACAATTTCTGCATTTGCGAATGGGAAAAGTTTTAAAATTACTGACAACATAATATTTGAAAGTTTGAATTATTATAATTTTTAAGAGTTAAAAACCATTTCGAGCCCAAACAACTAATGCTAATGTAAAGGTGAACATTGTCATTAGACATGCCCAACCCAAACTTATAATATCCATATTGAATTTTTAATTAATTTGAATAATTTATAATTTAAAAGGAAAAAATAGCCTTTTAAATTATTTAGGTATTACAATTAAACAATACCATTTGCCCAATCTACATCTACATTATCAATAATTAAAGATGAATTGTAAATTTGTAAAATAATTAATAAAAATACTAAAAAAGCTAGCATTACAACACCCATAATTGGAGTTGTACCCCAACCTGGGGCAACCTTACCGTATTCAGCATTTAGAGGTCGCAGAATTTCACCTAATCTTGTTCTTAATGGCATAAAAGGGGTTTATATTTTTAATAAATTAATTTTTGTGTAACATATTATATAATACTAAACAGTTAATTTAGTAAAAAAAAATAACATGGAAACAGCAACGATTCTCATAATTTTTGTAGCAAGTCTACTTCTAGGAATTACAACATATTCTATATATACTGCTTTTGGTCCAGCTGCAAAAAATTTGCGTGATCCATTTGAAGAACATGAAGATTAAAAAATAAAACCACTATAGTGGTTTTATTTTTTAATGATTCTTGGTGTTTCTCTAAAGAATACAGCAAAGAAAATTACCATTAAAGTACCAATTAATAAAAATGTATAAACTAAAGCTTCCATTCTTTAATCCTAATTTAAATTTTAATAGAAAAAACAAGTAATATACTTTATACTGCACCTTGTTTTTTAGTTGATTTATCACCAAGTTTTTGGAATACACCAAATTCAACTTGTTCTGTTACTTCAGCACCAATTCCAGTAAATACATCACGGAATATTGTACGTCCACCATGCCATAAATGACCTAAGAAAAATAATAAAGCAAAATTAGCATGACCAAAAGTATACCAACCTCTTGGACTGCTACGGAATACACCATCTGATTCTAAACTTGTTCTATCGAATTCAAAAACCTCTCCTAATTGGGCTTTACGAGCAAATTTTTTAACTGTTGGTGCATCTTTAAATGTTTGGCCATTTAATTTACCACCATAAAAATCAACTGTTACACCAACTTGTTCAATACTATATTTAGATTCAGCACGGCGGAAAGGAATATCTGCTCGAATAATACCGTCTTTATCTACTAAAATTACCGGGAATGTTTCAAAAAAGGCAGGCATTCTTCTTACTGTTAATTCACGACCTTCTTTATCGCGGAAAATTGGGTGTCCTAACCAAGCTTCTGCTATACCATCACCCTTATTCATCGGGCCTGCACGGAATAAACCACCTTTTGCTGGATTATTACCAATATAATCATAAAATGCTAATTTATCAGGAATTCTTGACCAGGCTTGACTTTCAGATAAATTTTGAGAAATAGATGATTCTACTTGGCGTTCAATTTCTTGTTGGAAATATCCACTATCCCATTGATAACGAGTAGGGCCAAATAATTCAATTGGTGTTGCAGCTGCACCATACCACATAGTACCCGATGTAACAAATGCAGCCCAGAATACAGCTGAAATACTGCTTGATAATACAGTTTCAATGTTTCCCATACGCAATGCACGGTATAACCTTTGTGGTGGTCTAACAGTTATATGGAAAATTCCCGCAAAAATACCAAAAATACCTGCCGCAATATGATGTGCAGCAATACCACCCGGATTAAATGGGTTAAATCCATTAGGACCCCAATCTGGAGCTACCGGTTGAATTTTACCAGTAATTCCATAGGCGTCTGAAACCCAGATGCCTGGACCAAATAAACCTGTAACATGAAAAGCACCAAATCCAAAACATAATAAACCTGATAACAGTAAATGAATTCCAAAAATTTTTGGTAAATCTAATGCAGGTTCACCTGTTCTTGGATCACGAAACAATTCTAAATCCCAATAAACCCAATGCCAAATAGCAGCTAAAAAACATAAACCTGATAAAATAATATGTGATAAAGCAACACCTTCAAAACTCCAAATTCCTGGGTTTGAAACACTCTCACCTGTAATGCTCCAACCACCCCATGAATCAGTAATGCCTAAACGAGTCATAAATGGCATAACAAACATTCCTTGACGCCACATTGGATTTAAAACTGGATCTGATGGATCAAAAACAGCAAGTTCATATAATGCCATCGAACCAGCCCATCCAGCTACTAATGCTGTATGCATTATGTGTACAGCAATTAATCGTCCTGGATCATTTAAAACAACAGTATGAACACGGTACCATGGTAATGCCATAGTAATTAATTCCTTAATCTATAATTAATGGGTTTTGACTTTCTTACAACTAAACTAGAAAAGTAATTAGCTATATATTTATTATAAGTGAAGATAATAAAAATTATTTATTTTTGTTTTTAATTTTTCGCAAAATAAAGATATTCAATTCAATATGAACTTGTTTTTATTAGGCAATCCTTCTTACTATTGCTTTATTGTTTATTTACATTTTAATTTATACAAAGTAACCATGTATATAAAATATACACTATAAAAAAACTATTACAAATAAGTTTATTTAATCTTGTTGGATTTTTACAAATCCAACAAGATTAAATAAACTTAAGAAAGCTAAGCTTTAAATCAATTTACTAACACCTATTCTTATAAAACATTTTTAAAATTCAAGACAAATTTATCAATAATAATTGTTTGTATTTCTTAAATAGTTTTAATAAAAGATGATTTTGATTCTGAAATTGCTTCTTTTAATAAGTTTTCTGCTTCATCAGTGAATTGATTTGTTGTTCGAATAATATCTAAATATGATTTTTTAGATGTTTCTAGATAATTTAATAAACTTGCACAATATTTTTTAACATCCGATACAGGTAATTCGTCTAAAAATCCATTAATTCCTGTATAAATCAAAGCAACTTGTTGTCCAACTGATAATGGTGAATTTTGAGGTTGTTTTAATAACTCTCTTAATCTTGTACCACGTGCTAATTGTTTTTGAGTAGCTTCATCTAAATCTGAAGCAAATTGTGAAAATGCTTCTAATTCAGCAAATTGTGCTAACTCTAACTTTAACTTACCTGCAACTTTCTTCATTGCTTTTGTTTGAGCAGCTGAACCTACACGTGATACAGAAATACCAACATTAATAGCAGGACGGATACCTGAATTGAATAAATCGTTGGACAAGAAAATTTGTCCATCAGTAATAGAGATTACATTTGTAGGAATATAAGCAGAAACGTCACTTGCTTGTGTTTCTATAATTGGTAATGCAGTCATACTGCCACCGCCTAATTCATCACTAAGTTTTGCAGCACGCTCTAATAAACGTGAGTGTAAATAGAAAACATCACCTGGATAAGCTTCACGTCCTGGTGGTCGACGAAGTAATAGAGACATTTGACGATAAGCCATCGCTTGTTTTGTTAAATCATCATAAATTACTAATGTCGCTTTTCCATTATACATAAAATATTCCGCAAGAGCAGCACCTGCATAAGGAGCAATATATTGTAAAGTTGCCGGATCATTTGCACTAGCACAAACAATTATAGTATATGAAAGTGCGTTTTTTTCTTCTAATACATTTACTACTTGTGCAATAGTTGATGCTTTTTGACCTACACCAACATATACACAAACTACATTTTCAGTTTTTTGATTAATAATTGTATCAACTGCAATTGAAGTTTTACCTGTTTGACGATCTCCAATAATTAATTCGCGTTGACCACGTCCAATTGGAATCATTGCATCAATGGCTGTTATACCAGTTTGTAAAGGTTCACATACAGATTTACGGCTAATAATACCAGGTGCCATTGCTTCTAGTAACTGTGAGTTAGTAGCTTTAATTTCACCTTTACCATCAATAGGCATTCCTAATGCATTAACAACACGACCTAAAAATTGCTCTCCTACTGGAATTTGAGCAATTTGACCCGTAGCTTTCACAGTGCCGCCTTCTAAAATTTTACGGCCTGTACCCATTAAAACGACACCAACATTATCGTTTTCTAGATTAAGGGCAATCCCAATTGTTTTATCTTCAAATTCTAATAACTCACCACTCATTACTTGATCAAGTCCATAAACACGTGCAATACCATCTCCTACTTGTAAGACAGTGCCAATATTACCAAATTTAAAATCTAAATCATATTTTTCAATTTCTTGACGGATAATACTACTAATTTCGTCGGGACGAATATTTATCATTGTATTATTTTTTTTTAAGATAAAAAGTTAATAAAAGATTTTGATTATTTTTATATTTCTAATACACTATCTAAATGCTTTGCTAATTCTGTTAATTGATTTTTAATTGTAAAATCAATAATTTTTGAATCAGTTTTAATTAAAAATCCACCAATCAAACTTGGGTCGATGGTCATAAATAATCGAATTTCTTTTGCTTTTGTAATTTGTTTAAGTTTTTTAATTAATGTATTTTTTTGTCGATTTGTAAAAGGAAACGCAGTCGACACTTCAACCATTTTAACTGATGCTAAACGATAAACTAGTTCTAAATAACTTTCAATAATCGATTGCAATAGATTAATTCTATTTCGCTTAACTAAAAGTAGTAAATATTGAAGTGTTTCTTTATTTAATTGAGGTTGAAAAATTTTAGAAATAATTGTACTTTTTGATTTAATAGTAACTAGTGGATTATTTAAAAACGTTAGTAGCTCAGGTGCTTGTTTTAAAAATATTTCTAAATTTTGAAAATCGGCAGTTACTTTATGCATTACATTTTGTTCATTAGAAAAATCAAACAAAGCATTTGCATAAGGTGCAGCAATTTTCATTTGTAAAGGATTATTAGTCATAGTAATTTTCCTTCTAATTTATTAATAGTCTCAGTGATTAAGTCGGCTGCTCGTTTCTTTTTCCCAAATGTTTCTTGAGCTCGAATTATAGTTCTTTTTAATACTAATAACACGATTTGTTGTTTAATTTCTGAAAATATTTCACGCTCTTTATTTTGAAATGTTGCTAATGCACGACTAAAACGGATAGCTAAATCATTTTTTGATTGATTAGCATCAGATTGTAATAAAACTTTTTTTGATAAAATAGTTTCATTTTTAATTTCATTAATAATTAAATAAGCTTGAGTCAATTGTTTTTCAGCATCTGTTAAACGTGTATTTGCTTCATTTAGTCTTTCTTCAGCATTTTGAAGACTTTTTGCAATTTCGTTCTCACGTGTTTCTAAAATTGATCCTAAAAAGTCACGTCCTAGCGTGAATAATATACCAATTACAATTGTTATGTTAATTACACCAGTCTCTAGAATATCCGTATTTAATGAAATTCCTTCTTCATTGGCAACTAACGTAAAAATTTGATTAAAATTTTCCATATTTTATAGTTTTTATGTAAACTGTTGGCGTATAAAAAGGAAAATTACGTTAACAAAAAATTTAAATTGATAATTTATTTTCAATTTCTAGACACAATGATTTAACAATATTATCTAGACTATTAAGAGCTATATTTTTTTTAGACGTTAAATCTATTATGATATTACGTAATAAATTATCAATGTATTTTTGAGAAATATTTAGTTCAATTTCTAAAATTTCTTGGTGAATTTTTTGTGAATTTGTAATTTCTATTTGAGCTTCTTTACGTATACTCGCTAATTCTTGTTCATATTGAGTAGTTAATAGATTTGCTTTTGTCAAAATTTCTGAAGCTTTTGCAAGATTATTTAAAATAAACTCATTACGTTCTCTAATAGTAATCAACAAAGGATTAAAAAATATTATATTTAGAACAACCATTAACACGATAAATTGAATAGCTACAAGTGGTAAAGTTGCATCAAAATCAAATAAACCCCCAGGACCATCTATTTCTGAACTTAAAACCAGTGTTGCAAAATTAACCATATAAAATTTATATGTTTTAATATAGAACTAAATTTATAAATAGATATAATTGAACTTTTAAAAATCCAATTATATCTTTAATTTCTCTAACAATTAATTACTAAATGGATTAGCAAATAATAAAACTAAGGCAACTACTAAACCATAAATAGTTAATGCTTCCATAAAAGCTAAACTTAATAATAAAACACCACGAATTTTATTTTCAGCTTCAGGTTGACGTGCAATACCTTCAACAGCTTGACCAGCAGCATTACCTTGACCAATACCAGGTCCAATTGCAGCTAAACCAATCGCTAAACCAGCAGCAATAACAGAAGCAGCAGATACGATAGAATCCATAATAAAATTTTTAAATTAGTAAATAGAAATATAATTTTGAAAAAGTTAATTTATTAATATTTTATTCAAGAGCTTCTGCAATATAAGCAGCCGCTAATGTCGAAAAAATTAAAGCTTGTACTGAACCAGCAAAAAGTCCTAGTAACATAATAGGTAGTGGAATGATCAAAGGCACTAAAGCAGTTAATACTGCAACAGTGATTTCGTCTGCTAAAACATTTCCAAATAAACGAAAACTTAATGATAATGGTTTTGTAAAATCCTCTAAAATTTTAAGAGGTAAAAGTAATGGAATTGGCGCGATATAATGTTTAAAATATCCTAAACCTTTTTTACTTAAACCAGCATAAAAATATGTAAAAGAAGTTAATAATGCTAAAGCTACCGTTGTATTAATATCATTAGTTGGTGCTGCTAACTCCCCTTCTGGTAAGTGTATTAATTTCCATGGAACAATAGCTCCAGCCCAATTACACCCAAAAATAAATAAAAATAATGTACCAATAAACGATACATATTCTTTATAGAAACTTTCTCCCAATTGATTTTTTGCAATTTCAGTTACAAATTCTAAAACACATTCCATAAAGTTTTGCCAACCTCTAGGAATTTGTTGAATATTACTTGTTCCTAAAAAAGAAAAAATCAATAATATTATAGCAACAAACCAAATTACTAGTAAAACTTGACCGTGTATTAGAAAGCCTGCGATATTCCAGTAAAAATGTTTTCCTACTTCTGCTTCCGCCATTAATATACTACTAGAATCAATCACAGAAATATGTTGGACCATATAATTTAACTAAGTTAGTAAATTATTCAATATTAAAAATATATCATGAATTTATTGTAATAATAAGTTTATTTCAAATTTAGTTAGTTTCCATATGCAATTAGTGATTGGTTAAATTTTATAATTACTTTCTAATTAATAAATCAGATAGAAAATTATCACCAAATAAGATAAAAGCATAATCTACGCAAAAAATTTATTTAACCAACCTATTTATTTATATTTGATTCTATATCAAATATTCTAAATTTTTAATATGGCTTGATTATTTTCAAATAACTAAAATTGTAACATTTGATCTACAGTTTACTAATTTCTATTTTAGATAAAAAATTAGAAATTATCTCAAGGTTTATTTTATAATTAATAAAAAAATTTAGTTAATTTCTAAACGCATGCGATCGAGGATAAAAAAATGTTTTATTTTAAAAACTATACAAAATAATATTATTACTCTACAAAATACGTAATATATTCTAATTTATTTTATCCTTTAATAAGTTTTTTTTTACTTATAAGCTCTCTAAAATTTGATAATTATTTAAGCCATTCGTAACCTTTTTTTTCTAATTCTTCTGCAAGTTGAGCATTACCTGTTTTTATAATCTTTCCATCTTGCATAACATGAATATAATCAGGTTTAACATAATCTAATAAACGCTGATAATGTGTTATTAAAATAATAGCTTTATTTTTATTCATAAAATTATTAATTCCTTTAGAAATAATTTTTAATGCATCAATATCTAAACCTGAATCTGTTTCGTCTAAAATTGCTAATTCTGGGTCTAATAAAGCCATTTGTAATATTTCATTACGTTTTTTTTCACCTCCGGAAAACCCTTCATTAACATTTCGACTTAAAAATGTTGAAGACATATCAATAATTTTTAATTTTTCGTCTATTACACTTAAAAATTCTATAGGATCAATTTCATTTTTATTATTTGACTTTAATTTTGAATTGTAAGCTAATCTTAAAAAATCTTCATTGCTAACACCTGGAATTTCAATTGGATATTGAAAAGCTAAAAAAATACCTAAATGAGAGCGTTCGTCAGGTTCAAGATTAAGAATATTTTGATTTTTAAAAAAAATATCTCCACTTAAAACTTGATATGCAGGATGTCCAGCAATAACCTTAGAAAAAGTACTTTTTCCTGAACCATTTGGACCCATTATAGCATGAATTTCTCCTCTATTTACTGTTAAATTTAAATCTTTTAAAATTTCAATATTGTTTATTGCTGCTTTTAAATTTCTAATTTCTAAAATAGGATTTTTACTGTCCATTAACCAACACTCCCTTCTAATTTTAAACTTAATAAACGATTTGCTTCTTCAGCAAATTCTAATGGTAATTCAGTAAATACATCTTTACAAAAGCCATTAATCATCAATTCAATAGATTTTTCTAGTGAGATACCTCTTTGTAAAAAATAAAAAAGTTGTTCTTCACCAATTTTAGATGTTGATGCTTCATGTTCTAATTTTGTAGTTGAATTTTGAACATTTATAAAAGGAAATGTATTAGAATTTGAACCATTACCAATTAATAACGAATCACATTGAGAATAGTTTCGTGATCCTAATGCTTTATAATTAATCTTAACCAATCCTCTATAACTATTTTTTGAATTTCCGGCAGATATTCCTTTAGAGACAATACGACTTTTTGAATTTTTTCCAATATGAATCATTTTACTTCCAGTATCAGCTTGCTGATAATTGTTTGTTAAAGCAACTGAATAAAATTCTCCTTGAGAATTATTTCCTATCATTGTACAACTAGGATATTTCCAAGTAATAGCTGATCCCGTTTCAACTTGAGTCCATGAAATTTTTGAATTCTCTCCAATACATAAACCACGTTTAGTTACAAAATTATAAATACCTCCTTCTCCTTCAGCATTTCCTGAATACCAGTTTTGAACTGTTGAATATTTAATAGTAGCGTTATTTAAGGCAATTAGTTCAACAACTGCAGCGTGAAGTTGATGCTCTTTATATTGAGGTGCTGTACAACCTTCTAAATAACTTACTTGACTATAGTTATCAGCAATAATTAGTGTTCTTTCAAATTGTCCTGATTTTTGTTCATTTATACGAAAATAAGTTGATAATTCAAGTGGACATTTTACTCCTTTAGGTATGTAGCAGAAAGATCCATCTGTAAAAACAGCTGAATTTAAGGCAGAAAAATAATTATCACCAATTGGAACAACACTTCCTAAATATTTTTGAATTAATTCTGAATAATCTTTAATAGCTTCTGTAATAGAACAAAAGACTATGCCGTATTCTGCAAGTTCTTTTTTAAATGTGGTAGCAATAGATACACTATCAAAAACAATGTCAACAGCTACATTACTTAATCTTTTTTGTTCTGATAAAGAAATTCCTAATTTTTCAAAAGTTTTTAATAGTTCTGGATCAACTTCTTGTAAATTATTTAATTTTTTTTTTGTAATTGGTGCCGAATAGTATATTATATCTTGATAATTAATTTCAGAAAGTTTTAAGTGTGCCCATTTCGGACATTTCATTTGTTTCCATTTTTTATAAGCTTTTAACCTAAATTCTAATAAGAATAGAGGTTCTTTTTTTTTTTTTGAAATTAGTCGAATTATATTTTCACTTAGACCTTTTTCAAGTGTATCTTTTTCAATGTTTGTTGAAAAACCATACTTATAAGGTTGATTAACTAATTTTGTAATATTACTAGTTAGTTTTTATTTAATTCATTTGGCATAACTATAACAAATTTATATATAATATATATATTATATATAAATTATATAGACTAATCAATGAGATCATTCAAAAGAGAAAAATCTCCACCCATGAGATTAAACCTTCCTGCTTCCCCAATAGGTATAGCTTGACCAGTTAACAGAAGGTCAAGGGGTAACCATGTTGCACTGCTTATGTCCTCAGCACTCTCAGCAATAAATGCAATAGTTGTGTGAGTTGCATTTGCAATCATTATAATTTTTGTACTATTGGTTATCAATGGTACAATAGGCGTCCCAATCCATGTAAGACACCCTAAGATGGTTGACCCAAACTTTCGTCGACAATACTTTCGTACTTTGCCTTTAGCGAATTCCATACAAATTTCATATAGCCCTGATCCAAGTATAAAAGACCAGACACTTCTTATACCTATTTTTTTTGCTAGCGAGTAGCCGTTCACGAACTTTATATACGTTTCGTTACTAACGGAACGCAACGCATAATGTTTATGAACTGGCCGAGTAATACATACCATAATAATCAGTGATTAAATAATTATCAAATTGCTATAAATTATAGCATAATATAGTTTAAATTATTACAAAGTTATTTGTAATAATTTTGCAGTGTATATAAAATGAAGTTATTAATTTTGAATGTAAAGACAAACAATAACCGCTTCATCAAATTGATGCGGATCCATTGTTAAAATGATTGGACACGGCACACCCGCAGAGATTTGAACTCTGATATTAAACCCTCAAGACCTACAAGAGACGGGGGCAATATATATGTATATATCTATAAAGATTATAAAGGAAATTTTTTTAATACTTTTTATTATAAAGAATTTATTTTATATTAGAAAGTACTAAAAATAAATAAATATCATTCATAAAAGTTATAAAATAAATTAATTAAAATATAATTAATGGCTAAGAAATTCAATTTATACTTCAGTGTAAGGTTGTGTTATATATTCAACCAATAAAGCTAATTTTTATAAATTAGTTAAATATCTATTATAAATTGCCTTTTTATTTTAAGGAGAAAGACATGTCAAATTCTGTATCAGAACGGACTCGAATTAAAAGTGACCGTTATGAATCTGGTGTAATTCCATATGCTAAAATGGGTTACTGGGATGCTTCATATGCAGTAAAAGATACTGATGTTCTTGCTTTATTCCGTATCACTCCACAACCTGGTGTAGATCCTGTAGAAGCAGCTGCTGCAGTAGCAGGTGAATCTTCAACTGCTACTTGGACTGTTGTATGGACAGACTTATTAACAGCATGTGAGCGTTACCGTGCAAAAGCATACAGAGTAGATCCAGTTCCATCTAATACAGATCAATATTTTGCTTTCATCGCTTATGAATGTGATTTATTTGAAGAAGGTTCATTAGCAAACATCACTGCTTCAATTATTGGTAACGTATTTGGTTTCAAAGCTATATCTGCATTACGTTTAGAAGATATGCGTATTCCACACTCATATTTAAAAACATTCCAAGGTCCAGCAACAGGTGTTATCGTGGAACGTGAACGTTTAAATAAATATGGAACACCATTATTAGGTGCAACTGTAAAACCTAAATTAGGTCTTTCTGGTAAAAATTACGGTCGCGTAATTTATGAAGGTTTAAAAGGTGGTTTAGATTTCTTAAAAGATGATGAGAACATTAACTCACAACCATTTATGCGTTGGAGAGAACGTTACTTATATTGTATGGAAGGTATTAACCGTGCTTCTGCTGCAACAGGTGAAGTTAAAGGTTCATATTTAAACGTTACTGCTGCTACAATGGATGAAGTAATCAAACGTGCAGAATATGCTAAAGAAGTAGGTTCTGTAATTATCATGATTGACTTAGTTATGGGTTACACAGCAATTCAATCAATTGCTCTTTGGTCTCGTGATAATGATATGATTTTACATTTACACCGTGCAGGTAATTCAACTTATGCTCGTCAAAAAAATCATGGTATTAACTTCCGTGTAATTTGTAAATGGATGCGTATGTCTGGTGTAGATCATATCCACGCTGGTACAGTTGTAGGTAAATTAGAAGGTGATCCTTTAATGATTAAAGGTTTCTATATTACCTTATTAGCTACTGAATTAAAAGTTAATTTAGCATACGGTATTTTCTTTGATATGGATTGGGCTAGTTTACGTAAATGTTTACCTGTAGCTTCTGGCGGTATCCATTGTGGTCAAATGCACCAATTAATTACATACTTAGGTGATGACGTAGTATTACAATTTGGTGGTGGTACAATTGGTCACCCTGATGGTATTCAAGCGGGTGCAACAGCTAACCGTGTAGCGATGGAATCTATGGTATTAGCTCGTAATGAAGGTCTAGATGTTTTCAGTAACGAAGTTGGTCCAAAAATTTTACGTGACGCAGCTAAAACATGTGGTCCTTTACAAACAGCTTTAGATTTATGGAAAGATATTAGTTTTAACTATACTTCTACAGATACTGCTGATTTCGCTGAAACGCCAACAGCTAACGTATAACTATTAATTATAATAAAAACTAAAGGAGTATTTAAATAGTGAGACTTACACAAGGTTGCTTCTCTTTTTTACCTGATTTATCTGATGCGCAAATAGAAAAACAAATTGCTTACGCAATTTCTAAAGGTTGGGCTATGAACATTGAATGGAGTGATGATCCACATCCTCGTAACTCTTACTGGGAATTATGGGGTTTACCTTTATTTGATATTAAAGATGTAGGATCTGTAATGTTTGAATTAGCTGAAGCACGTAAAGCATGTGCTGCAGGTTATATTCGAATTAATGCCTTTAATGCAAGTTATGGTACTGAAAGTTGTGTTATGACTTTCATCGTAGGCCGTCCTTCAAATGAGCCTGGTTTCTATTTAGACCGTACAGAATGTGCAGGTCGTTTTATTCGTTATACAATTAAGAGTTATTCTGTTCAATCTAATCCAGAAGGTAGTCGTTACTAAATTCTGAAAATTTTAACTTAAACAAGTTTAATTCAAAAATGTTGTATAGATTAATCTATAGTCTATACAGCATTCCATTTTGTTTCAAAGATATTTTTAAAAGGAGATGATATATGTTAGGTTTTAGAATAATCAAAACTGGCTTTATAAAAATTTTTGAGACAGTTGAACATATAAACAATACTACTAAAACAATCACAGGAATTACATGGACAGTCAGTAAGAAAGGTAAAATCATTTCAAAAACTGTAGGGGCTACGACTGGAACTGTGCAGTTTGCGAAAGGTAGTGTAGATTTGGCTGAAGCAATTGTTTGCCAAGATGGGGTATGCGCTGTCATATCTGTAGTAGGATGTGTTGCTGATAGCGTGCAGATCTTAGGATCCTTTATTCCAGGACCGAATATCACAACTGCTGTCACAACTCCAATTTCCTGGGGCTGTAAGATGTTTGTTTGGTGTTGCAAAAGATCTAAACTTCCTTGGGGCGGTTGCTAATGTCTTTCATTTTTTATCAGACTTTGAAGATAATATTATTGAAAACCCATATCTATAAACTGATCTCATTGAGAGATATTCTAAGAGTGAATTTAAAAGTTCACCAAAGATCGATATAATAATCAAAACATTTGAATAGCCATCAGGAATTATAATTATTCTGAAATGGACGGCTATCCGGAGCATTTAAACTTTAAGGCGCTTCTTGGTAGTTAGCTTAATATTCAATCAGTTTATAGATATGGGTTTTCATTTGAGTCATAGTTTTTTATTTTTTTTTTATTAACTTAATATTGGAATATGAACATAGGGAATATTGAAAAAAATCTTAGTTCAATTAATTTAGACCAAACATCAGAAGAAAAAAAAATGTTAAGGTTTCCGTAGGATTATGCCGACGAGCTATCGGCAAAAGAAGCAAAAAATAATATAAAAAGTGTAAGAAAAATTATAAACAAAGTCATTTTACATATTTTTGTACCCGGATCCCCCTTACTGATATTGTTCTATTTGATAGAACGAAAATTAGGTTAAAGCATGTTTACTTATTAACAGTATGTCAAATTATTACGCCGCATACTAAAATAACTCGAGGTTTTCTATCTAGTTACCGAGATACCCTGACAGGACAGCAAGTAATGCTAAAAAAGAATATAAATATCTCAGTGCTGTCTGTTTTAAAACCAAAATATTGAATTGGAAAAACAATAATAGATATCACAATAAAAGAGATATCGGCAGGAAAATTTTGTAATAGTAAAGTGCCGAATAATGAGTAATATACTAATAATCAAATGGCTCGCGGGCTACTAGTTTAAAAACTTTTAGTTTGGTAGGTTACGCTATTTAATATAGCGTGTGGTTAGTTCAAAGCCAGCGCGGGTCTCCTTTTTAATAAATATAACGGTTTCTGCAGCGAAGTACAGAATCTCGTATCTTAAAAAAGATACCGAGAAGTTCTTGAGGGATGGTATTCCACAAGAAGAGGTTCTAGAATTGCGAGAACTGGCAACATCTATTAAAAATTGTAACAGATCATATTCTACCGGCGTACTGTCGCCTGATAAAGTGATTAAGTTAAATAAGATACTAACAATCAAATAATTCAAGTAATTATCATTTTTTGTTTATTTATGATTAAACTCGATGAATAATTTGATTAAAAACAAAAATTGTCTTTAATCAAATTATTTTGCTATAATAAATATTAGTAAAAATGAAAATGGTAAAAAAATATTAATTTAATATTCAAAAAATTTTATTTATAAATGCAAAAAACTATTCGTAAAAGTAAAATAATCGGATCTCGATGTTTTAGTAATTATTTCTGGACTTTTTTTTTATTAATTGGTGGAAGTAGTTTTTTACTAGCTGGTTTATCAAGTTACATAAAAATTAATTTACTACCTTTTACTAATGCCACACAATTAGTCTTTATTCCACAAGGTATCGTTATGATATTCTACGGTACTTTAAGCTTATCATTAAGCTTATATATTTTATTAATGATAATACTAGATGTAGGAAGCGGTTACAATGAATTTAACAAAATTGAAAATCTTGTTAAAATAGTTCGAAAAGGATTTCCAGGAAAAAATCGAGAAATACTTTTAACTTATCCTTTGAATAACATTAAATCAATTGGGGTTAAAATTTCAGAAGGGTTAAATCCAAAACGAATTATTTATTTATGTTTAAAAGATGAACGAAAAATTCCTTTAACACCAGTAAATAAACCTATTAAAATTTCTGATATAGAAAATGAAGCATCTGATTTAGCAAAATTTTTGAATTTAAAACTTGAAAATTTATAATTTTTTATTGTTTTTAAAACAATATGATATTATCCAGTTATAAATATGCGGACATAGTTTAGTGGTAAAACCTTAGCCTTCCAAGCTAGTGATGGGGGTTCGATTCCCCCTGACCGCTTTAAAATAAAATCTTGAATGAGTATTAATACTTTTTATATAATAAAAAATATAAGATTATGTCGGGTGGATCTACAGGTGAACGTCCGTTTTCGGATATTCTAACAAGTGTACGTTATTGGATTATTCATAGCATTACTATTCCGTCACTTTTTGTATCTGGGTGGTTATTTGTAAGTACAGGTTTAGCTTATGATGTATTTGGGACACCAAGACCAAATGAATATTTTACGCAAGACCGTCAACAAGTACCATTAGTAAATGATCGTTTTAGCGCAAAACAAGAATTAGAAGATTTAACTAAAGGTTTATAAAAAGGAAAATCCATGACAAAAAATATTAATCAACCCATCGCATATCCAATTTTTACTTTTCGTTGGCTTGCAATTCATGGTTTAGCTGTTCCGACAGTTTTTTTCATAGGTGCAATCACAGCAATGCAATTTATTCAAAGATAAATTAACATATCTATATAAATACGAGGTAATTTTTATGACAGGACCAAATCCTAATAAACAAGCTGTAGAATTAAATAGAACTTCTCTTTATTGGGGACTTTTATTAATTTTTGTTTTAGCTGTGTTATTTTCAAGTTATTTTTTCAATTAATCTATTTACATAAATACGAGGTAATTTTTATGAGTGGTCGAATTCCTTTATGGCTAATAGGATTAGTTGGTGGTTTAGCGGTAATTACCGTTATTAGTTTATTTATTTATGGTTCATATTCTGGGTTAGGTTCATCTTTATAATAAATTTTAATAAAAAAACTGTAAGATGAACAAGTTAGTGCTTTACTCAGCTTGATGAACTTTAATCTGAAAAAGCAATTGACAATTTATTTAAAAGTTATAGTACATTGTGCTCCGTCAAGTTTTAATGGCGGAGCAAAACTTTCCCCAAATCAAATTTCTCCATCAAAACTTGATTTAAAATTTGTCTTTTCTAAGGCAAGAGTCTTTTTTTTGTATCAGTTCTAATCGTTATAGCTGGAATTCTGTTACAACGATAGTTTGGGTAGTAGATAAATGCAGCAAAATTCCGATTCGATATTTTAAAACATTTTATCAAACGGATTATCCTATGTTCCAAAGGTAATTAATAATAGAAAAAAAGGTATTTTTCATATTTATTACATGAAACTGTGATAGATACAATTTGCAAGTTAAAAATTAAAAAAAAATTCATGTTTATTGAAGATAATATTGATGCCAATGTTACATTTTCTAAACGATTATTAAGCACAAATAAAAAAAAGTTAAATGATAATGGTGGATTAAATTCATTAGAAATAATTCGTCTGCCAAAATATTACTTTCAACGAATACTTAAAACGTTAGCATTTTAAAAATTTTTATTATTTAAAAGATTGCAATGTTGATAAATCTTTTTTAACAATTTATTATGCTATAACTATAAAACAATATTACTTTATAAGCGATATTCTGAGAAGATCTTTTTATGGGCTTGATTTTGGAGTAAAATCTATAAATCTTGATTAATCTAATTGATTTAATGTGTTTAAATCAATTAGATTAATCAAGATTTAAATACAAAAATTACTTTTATGCCTGGTTAAAGTAATTATTTTAGTGTATATCTTAGAAAGATTAGTATGCCCAGAACCAGATTCGAACTGGTGACACGAGGATCTTCAATCCACTGCTCTACCAACTGAGCTATCCGGGCTTATAATATATTATACCAAATAATAAAAGCTAATAAATTTTATTTAATGTTTAACTATTGATTATTTTTATTAAATTTAATATAATCAATCTGTGGTATAGTTTTTAATAAAGTTTAGTTGTAAAATTTACAATGTCAGAGTTGTAAAACAGCAGCATAAAATTATATTAAATAAATTATTGTTAAATCTATACCTCACTATTATTTATTATTCTAATGATTGAATTACTGTAATCATTTCAGCACAATAAAAAGAATAATATATAATATTAATAATAGTTTTTTTTTAGAAAAACTGATACAATTAATATTATTAATTTTAATTTTTATTTAGAAATTGGAGTTCGAAATGACATCTTCTTTAGCAAATTTTCTATCTAGTTTAGTCGCAGGAAGTATTGTATTATTAGTTATTGGTATTGCTTTAACTATAATTAGTAAAAGCGACCGTGTTACACGTTCATAACTTATCAATTCATTCTATTTAAAGTAAAAAAGGAGAAATGAAGATTTGATCAATATTGGTTTTAGTCCTAATATTGTCTTAGGTTTTATTTTAGGACTTGGGGTAATGCTTCTTTATTTACTTCGAATTGTTAAACCAGAAGTTGCAAGAGATGAAGATATTTTTTTTGCAACAATTGGATTGTTGTATAGTTGTATTCTAATTGTGCATGGATGGCGATTAGATCCCATACTTTTATTTAGTCAAGTACTGGTGATTGTATCTTTATTAGTTGCTGGTTGGGAAAATATTAGATTAAGAGGTTTATTATCAAGTATAAAAAAGTTTAAAAATGAAGATATAAATCAATAATATTAATATTTTTTTCTTGGTTTCAATGGAATAAATTATGTTTAATAAAATTATGTTTAAAAAATACTTTATACATTTTACATTAGCTTTTTTATGTTTATTTAATATTGCGAATGCAAATGTATTAGCAATTGATTTAGATGAAGCAACTCGGACTGTAACTTTAGATGGATCGGGTAAGACTACTATTTTAACTCCAGAACAAGTTAAACGCGGTAAACGATTATTTAATGCAACATGTGGAGCTTGCCATGTTGGTGGTATCACAAAAACAAATCCTAACGTTGGTTTAGATCCTGAAGCTTTAAGTTTGGCAACACCTCGTCGTGATAATATTGTAGCACTTATTGATTATTTAAAAAATCCTACTTCATATGATGGGTTAGATTCAATTGCTGAAGTACATCCGAGTATTAAAAGTGCTGATATATATCCTCGTATGCGATCATTAACGGATGAAGATTTATATTCAATTGCCGGTCATATCATGTTACAACCTAGAGTTGTTACTGAAAAATGGGGTGGTGGTAAAATTTATTATTAATAGTAATAAAAATTTTAACGAATATTTATATTTACTATTCGTTAAAATTTTTTAAAAATAATTATTAAGTTGTTAATATAAAACTAATAAAACAATTGTTCGATTATAAGCATGTAGCTCAGTGGATAGAGCATCAGATTCCGATTCTGAGAGTCAAGGGTTCAATTCCCTTCATGCTTATTTTATTTTTAATCGACGAAAAATGAGTAATTAAAGATAAGGGACTGTCTTGGTTTTGACATTTAAATATATTTAAGAAATGATATAGGTCGAAGTTGCATTCTTCGTAAATAAATGCAAATTTTATAATTAAATGCAAATAATATAATTAATTTTAATTTTCAATTAGCCACTACTAAAAAATTTGTAGTAGCTTGTTAAATATTGTTTAATAATATTTTCCCTTAATGATTCATTAAAGTCTAGATCAACCTAAAAAATTAGTTCTTTGTTTATTTTAATAAACTAAACCTGTGAACGAGTTTTTTAACTATATTTAAATGGACATGGGTTCAATTCCCATCAGTTCCAAAATTTAATTTTTTATTAACTATTTTATTTTGATATTTATCTTGTAATAAATAAAATTTTATGTTATAAATTATAAATAAAAATCATACTTTTAGTTTTATTTTAATAAATAAGGGTTTATTAACCTAAATAGATTAAATATACAATATATATCTTGCATTCGTGGCCGAGTGGTTGAAGGCACCGGACTCATAATCCGTTTTCCTGTGGAACGTCACTGGTTCGAACCCAGTCGGATGCATTTTTTAATCACTTAATATTGCATTTTAAAAAATATAATTGTATTATCACATTAATTAAAATAATTATTATAATTATATGGTTAGTTTAAATAATCCACAATTTCTTATTAGTTTTCAAAACCAATTTTTAAAAACTAACTTGCCAAAAATTACAATTGGAGATAATATTAAAGTTGGTGTTAAAATTATTGAAGGCAATAAAGAACGAGTTCAATTTTATGAAGGAACTATAATTGCAAAAAATAATAGTTCTATTAATACCACAATAACTGTAAGAAAAGTGCTACAAGGTATTGGTATTGAAAGAATTTTTTTAATACATTCTCCAAAAATTGATTCAATTAAAGTTTTACGCTCTTCAAAAGTTCGTCGTTCGAAGTTATATTATTTACGAAGTTTAAGAGGTAAAGCTAGTCGTTTAAAACAAAAGTTTTAAAAATTAAAAATAAATAAAATTAATAAAAAAAATTATTTGTAATAAACAAAAGTAGTATAATATTAAATAGTAAAGTAATAAAAAATAGCATTACGTTTTAACTTTTACTTTATTATTATTTTTTAACTAAGGAGTTTTATTTTGGCATTTAAAGTTACATTAATAAGTGAAGAGCATAATATAAACAGTACAATTAATTGTGAGAGCACTAAATATATTTTAGATGCTGCTGAAGACGCTGGTATAGATTTACCATATTCATGTCGAGCAGGAGCTTGTTCAACATGTGCAGGTATAGTTACAGCTGGAGAAGTTGATCAAAGTGACCAAACATTTTTAGATGATTTACAAATAAGTAATGGTTTTGTGTTAACTTGTATTGCTTATCCAAAAGGTGATTGTACTATTCAAGTACATAAAGAAGAAGAATTGTATTAATTTTTAATAAAAAAGGAATGACAATACGTCATTCCTTTTTTATTAAAAATTAAGTTCAGTTGCTTGAACTTTTTCAAATTGTTTTTTCTTTAAAATTAAGAAAATTTGAGTTAATAAAACAGCGAAACAAAACGCTAAATATCCAATAATACGTAATGGATTTTGCAATACGATTTCTTTTTCTTCTTGACCAAACCCACCTTTATTTGGATCCATATTTAAAGGCTCGTCAATTTTAATAAAGTCACCTTCTTTAACATTTAAGGTTAATCCAGCAGGAATTGTTTGTGAAATTTTTTCCCCTGTTAAACTAAGAATAGTAACAACAGATTCTCCTTTTTCTGAGGCTTTAATTTCAGAAATTTGACCGTCTGCAATAGACCCAAAAATATTAAGATTACTTTTTTCCCCTGTTGGATATACTTGACCTCGTCCTCGATTTCCACCCCCATAAAATGGATATGTTAAATATTTAACATTTGAATTTTTTTCTGGATCTGGTGAAAGAACAGGGAATATTAATTCTTGATGAGTTCGACCAGCAATAGGTCCTACAACTAAAATATTATCATATTCAGTATTATAAGGAGAAATAAATACACCTTTATTCTTAACTTTTAATTCGTCTGAAATTAAATTTTTTGGAGCTAATTTAAAGCCTTTTGGTAAAATTAAAATTCCACCAACATTCAAATCTGCTTTTTGACCATTTGCCCCAATTTGTTGTAAATTTACATCATAAGGGACTTTTATTTCAACTTCAAAAATACTGTTTGGTAAGACCGCTTGCGGTGATTCTATTTCAATTGCTTTTTGATTTAAATGACAATTAGCGCAGGCTAATTTACCATTTGCAGCACGTGGATTAGCGTAATTTTGTTGTGCAAACACAGGGTATGCAGAGGAATTTTCAATAGAAAATTCAAATAAACTTACAGCAATCGTTAAAGTAAATAAAAGAGTTTTAAAAAACTTGTTAGTTGCCATAGATTAAAGACTTTTTAAATACATAGAGTAAATTAATTTTTTATTAAAGACAAAATACCTAAACCAGAAAAATATAAAAATAAAATTGCAAATGAAAGTAATAATTGTGTTAAAGGATCAGTAGAAGGAGTTAAAATTGCTCCAATAATAGTTGATATAAGTATTACATATCTCCATGCAGCTAACATTTGTTGTACTGAAATAATGTCCAATAAACCTAATAAAATTTGAAGAATTGGAATTTGAAAAGCTATTCCTGTACTATAAAAAAGTGTTAAAATAAATTCAAAATATTGATCAAATGACCAAAAAGGTTCTATAACTTCATCACTATAAGCTAGAAAAAAATTTAATGCTGCCGGAATCAATGTATAATATGAAAATAATAATCCTAATAAGAATAATATTAAAGAACTAATAAGAATTGGTAAAATAATCTTTTTTTCATCTATAGTTAATCCTGGCAATAAAAATAAAATTAATTGACTTATTAGAAATGGACTACTAAATAAGATCCCTGTATAAAAAGAAATTTTTATTGTAGAAGCAAAATATTCTCCAGGTGATAATTGAAAAAATTTAACATTGCTAACAGGTAATTCTAATATTTGAACTAAAACTTTGACTTCAACAAATGCTAACAAACTTAATACTAAAATTATGCAAAAAATATGAATAATCCGTTGACGTAATTCTTCTATGTGTTCTGAAAAAGGTAACTCTAACGTTAAATTAGGAGTATTTTTAAAATTAAAATCAAAATTTGATGTCATATTTTTATAGATATGTTCTAAAAATTATTAGAACTATAACAAATAGAATAATAATTTGTTTTTTAAAATTGTAATTAAAAATTGAATAATTAAATTATATTCAATTTTTAATTACAATTTTTTAGTTTAAATATGTCACTGCTTCTAAACGAGCTGCCGCTTTTTTTAATTCTAAAACGGCTTCTAAACGAACTTTACTCGTCTCTGCCTTTTCAACATCTAGTTTTGCTATTTTTAATTTTTCATTGACTTCATTAAGATCTAATGAAACAATTTCTTCGACATCGTTCACCAATACAGTAACTTGATTTTGGTCTATTTCCGCTAAACCTCCACATAAAATGATTGGAGTCCATTTTTGATCTAATTTAATTCTTAATAAACCTGTATCTAGTGCAGTTATAAGAGAGGCATGACCTTCTAAAACACCAATTTGACCTGTAACGCCTGGTAAAACTACTTCATTAGCTGTTGTTGAACAAATAATTCTATCTGGAGTAAGAACGCGAATGTTCATAACCATAGCTGATTTTCTCCTTATTTTAAGGTTTCGGCTTTTGCAATAGCTTCATCGATATCGCCGACAAGATAAAAAGCTTGTTCAGGTAAATCATCTAGTTCACCTTTTAAAATCATCGTAAAACCTTTAATAGTATTTTCTAAACTTACATATTTACCAGGAGAACCTGTAAAGATTTCAGCTACGAAGAATGGTTGTGATAAAAATCTTTCTACTTTACGAGCTCTTGCTACTGTTAACCGATCTTCTTCCGATAATTCATCAATCCCTAAAATTGCTATAATATCTTGTAATTCTTTATATCTTTGTAACGTTTCTTTTACTTCTTCTGCCATTTCATAATGTGTTGCTGATACAATCCCGGGTTGTAACATTGTTGAAGTTGAATCTAAAGGATCTACTGCTGGATAAATACCTTTAGCGGCTAAATTTCTCGATAATACTGTTGTAGCATCTAAGTGAGCAAATGTTGTTGCTGGAGCTGGATCCGTTAAATCATCAGCGGGTACATAAACTGCTTGAATAGATGTAATTGAACCTTGAGTAGTAGAAGTAATACGTTCTTGTAAAGCACCCATTTCCGTAGCTAAAGTTGGTTGATAACCTACTGCAGATGGCATACGCCCTAATAGAGCTGATACTTCAGAACCAGCTTGTGTAAATCGGAAAATATTGTCGATAAATAATAATACGTCTTGTTTATTTACGTCACGGAAATATTCTGCCATTGTTAAAGCCGTTAAACCTACTCTCATACGTGCTCCAGGGGGTTCATTCATTTGCCCATAAACTAGAGCTACTTTTGACTCTGAGAAATTCTTTTCATTTATTACCCCTGATTCTTTCATTTCTTCGTATAAATCATTACCTTCTCGTGTACGTTCACCTACACCGCCAAATACTGATACACCACCATGTGCTTTAGCAATATTGTTGATTAATTCCATAATTAATACAGTTTTGCCTACACCAGCTCCTCCAAATAAGCCGATTTTACCACCTCTGCGGTATGGGGCTAATAGATCTACAACTTTAATGCCTGTTTCAAAAATTGAAGGTTTAGTTTCTAGTTCTGTGAACGCTGGTGCATCACGATGAATTGGTAATGTTTCATCATATGATACGTCACCTTGATTATCAATGGGTTCACCGATTACATTAAAAATTCTTCCTAATGTTGTTAAACCTACTGGAACAAGAATAGGAGCTCCTAAATCAATAACTTCAACTCCACGTTTTAAACCATCTGTTGAACGCATTGATACTGCTCTTACTTTTCTATCTCCTAATAATTGTTGAACCTCAACAATTGTTGCACTTCCATCATCTTGTATAATTTTTAGGGCAGTGTATATTGCAGGCAAAGTTCCATTCGGAAAAGAAATATCTAAAACGGGACCAATAATTTGAGTCACGTAACCTTTATTTGTACTAGTATTAACCATTTTAATTTATTAAATTTAAATAATTAAGAATAAATATACTTTCAAATCAAAACTTAAGCTAAAATTAGATAATTAATAACTAAATCTAATCGAACGAGTTATTAATTAAATTATTCTTATAAATTTTCTTTTTATTAGCCCAGTTTATATTATTTTAAAGTTAGATCTTAAAAATAATATTTTTTTAGTAAGAGTAAATAAGAATTTCAAAATTTATTTTAAGTGTTAGTTATTGTTTTATATTGTATAATAATATCAATTGAATTTTTAAATGAAATATATCAATGAGTTTATATTATAAAAATTTACTAAAAACTTTCTGCAGATAAGCGACCTGTTATTTTTAACCAATTTTGCGCTTCTATATAATTATTTGGTGCTAATTTTATTGCTTGTTTCCAATATTCAGCCGCTTTATCAAATAAACCTTTTGCTACTTCTAAATTTTGTTTTTTAGAAGCTTTAACTCCTTGATAATGATAAATTACAGCAATATTATTTAAAGCTTGAGGTAAATTTAAATTTAATTCTAGAGCTTGATGATAATATTCTAGAGCTTGTATGTATTCTCCATTGCTAGAATAAATTAATCCAATATTATATAAAATGTAACTTCGATCATAGGGATCTTCTTCTAATTGTAAAGCTTCATAATAATTTTCTAAAGCTTCTGCATATTCACCTTCCGATTGCGCAGACATTCCATCTCTATAATAAAAAAAAGCTTGTTTTTCTTGTTTACTGGCTGGTAAAATTTTTAAAAGAATATCAGCGACAATTGTAAATGTCTTATCGATGAAATTGTCATTTCTTTGACTACGACCCATTAGCTATCCTTTACAATTTAAATAGAATTTGACGTAACAAATGGCAATAAGGACAAAATTCGTGCTCTTTTGATTGCTTTTGTTAATTTACGTTGTTGCTGAATATTAACACCAGTTGCGCGTCTTGGTAGAATTTTTCCTTGGTCTGTAATAAATAATTTTAATAAATCAATATCTTTATAATCAATTTTTTGATCTAGACTTAATGTTAATATTTTTTGTTTTTGAGTTGACATAATTTATTTGATTTCTTTGTGAATTGTGGGTTTATTGCAATGTGGACAATATTTTTTAAGTTCCATTCTTTGTGGGTTATTTCGACGATTTTTTTGTGAGTGATAACGTGATACTCCGTTTGAACGCTTACTAGGGTTGAAACGACATTCAGTACATTCTAATGTAATTAAAATTCGTGCTCCTTTATTTTTTGCCATGCAATTTTTTTTAATATAAATTTTTTAGTATATATTATTTCTTATAATTATATTGCATAAAAACTTTTATGTTATCAAGCTTTTAAAAATATTTATTTAAATAATATTTTTAATTTTTTTTGTTTGTAAGTTATTTTTAAAATTATTATTAAAAATTATAACCATTAAAAATATTTAAAAAATTATTTATATAAAATATTTTTAAAAACTAAGTATAATATTGTAATGAAAACTCATATTTAATAAATAGTAAATATTATTATTTTTTTGCTTAATATGAGAGTTTCATAGAATTTTGTCTCCCTAAAGGAGAAACTCAATGGCAATCAGCTCAAATGAGCGTCGAACAAAAAATATACAAATTTTTGTAGAAAAAGACGCTGTCGAAACTAGTTTTGCGAAATGGGCACAACCTGGACATTTTTCAAGAACATTAGCTAAAGGTCCACAGACAACTACTTGGATTTGGAATTTACATGCAGATGTTCATGACTTTGATAGTCAAACAAACTCTTTAGAACAAGTTTCTCGTAAAATTTTTAGTGCTCATTTTGGTCAATTAGCAATAATTTTTTTATGGATTAGTGGTATGCATTTTCATGGTGCCTATTTTTCTAATTATTCTGCTTGGTTAAACGATCCTATTAATATTAAACAAAGTTCACAAGTTGTTTGGCCGATCGTTGGTCAAGAAATTTTAAATGGTGATGTTGGTGGTAATTTCCAAGGTATTCAAACTACTTCAGGTTGGTTCCAAATGTGGAGAGCCGAAGGAATCACAAGTGAAGTTGAACTATATTGGATAGCAATTGGTGGTTTAATCATGTCAGCAATTATGTTATTTGCTGGTTGGTTTCATTACCATAAAGCAGCACCAAAATTAGAATGGTTTCAAAATGCTGAATCGATGATGAATCATCATTTAGCAGGTTTACTTGGATTAGGTTGTTTGTCATGGGCTGGACACCAAATTCACGTTGCTTTACCGATAAATAAATTATTAGATGCCGGTGTATCTCCTCAAGAAATTCCGTTACCTCATGAATTTTTAATTAATCGTGACTTAATGGCTCAATTATATCCAAGTTTTAAAAGTGGTTTATCACCGTTTTTTAGTGGTCATTGGGTAGAATATTCTGATTTCTTAACATTTAAGGGTGGATTAAATCCAGTAACTGGAGGATTATGGCTAACAGATATAGCACATCATCATTTAGCGTTATCAGTTCTATTTATTTTTGCTGGTCATATGTATCGAACAAATTGGGGTATTGGGCATAATATGAAAGAAATTTTAGAGGCTCACAAAGGACCATTTACTGGTGAAGGTCATAAAGGGTTATATGAAATTTTAACAACTTCTTGGCATGCTCAACTTGCTATTAATTTAGCAATGATGGGTTCTTTAAGTATTATTGTTGCACATCATATGTATGCTATGCCACCTTATCCATATATTGCAACAGATTACGCGACTCAACTTTCTTTATTTACACATCATATGTGGATTGGTGGATTTTGTGTTGTAGGCGGTGCAGCTCATGGAGCAATTTTTATGGTTCGTGATTATACGCCAGCAAATAATTATAATAATTTATTGGATAGAGTATTAAGACATCGTGATTCCATTATTTCTCATTTAAATTGGGTTTGTATATTCTTAGGAACACATGCTTTTGGTTTTTATATCCATAATGATACAATGCGTGCATTAGGTCGACCACAAGATATGTTTTCCGATAAAGCAATTCAATTACAACCAATTTTTGCTCAGTGGATTCAAAATATTCATTTATTAGCCCCAGGAACAACTGCTCCTAACAGCTTAGCAACAACAAGTTATGCTTTTGGTGGTGATGTTGTAGCGGTTGGAGGGAAAATTGCTATGATGCCTATTAAATTAGGTACGGCTGATTTTATGGTTCATCATATTCATGCTTTTACAATTCATGTAACAGTTTTAATTTTATTAAAAGGTGTTTTATATGCACGTAGTTCAAAATTAATACCTGATAAAGCAAATTTAGGGTTTAGATTCCCTTGTGATGGGCCAGGACGAGGCGGAACTTGTCAAAGTTCAAGTTGGGATCATGTATTTTTAGGGTTATTTTGGATGTATAATTCACTTTCAGTTGTTTTATTCCATTTTAGTTGGAAAATGCAATCTGATGTATGGGGTACTGTAACACCAGATGGAGTTATTTCTCATATTACTGGTGGTAATTTTGCACAAAGTTCAATAACTATTAATGGATGGTTACGTGATTTCTTATGGTCACAAGCTTCACAAGTTATTCAATCGTACGGTTCTGCCTCATCAGCTTATGGTTTAATTTTTTTAGGTGCGCATTTTATTTGGGCATTTAGTTTAATGTTTTTATTCAGTGGTCGTGGATATTGGCAAGAATTAATCGAATCAATTGTTTGGGCTCATAATAAATTAAACTTTGCTCCAGCTATTCAACCAAGAGCTTTAAGTATTACTCAAGGACGTGCTGTAGGTTTAGCACATTACTTATTAGGTGGAATTGGGACAACTTGGGCATTCTTCTTAGCGCGTTCAATTTCTATTACATAAAAAGATAAGAAAATTTGTAATATAGAGTGAATAAATTATTAATCAATACTGCTAAATTTACTATTAAAAAGCCTAAAACTTTCTGATTTTATTTTTATCGTATGAGTAATATAAATATATATTTATATAGTATTGTAATTCACTAGCTTTATTAAACTTATTTTTTAATTGGTTATTTTATTTACAACTTTAAATAATATAAAAAGGTATCTGAAGATTATGGCAACTAAATTTCCAAAATTTAGCCAAGCTCTTGCACAAGATCCAGCAACTAGAAGAATTTGGTATGGTATAGCAACTGCTCATGATTTAGAAGCACATGATGATATGACTGAAGAAAATTTATACCTTAAAATTTTTGCGTCACATTTTGGTCATTTAGCAATTATTTTTTTATGGACGGCTGGTAATTTATTTCATGTTGCATGGCAAGGAAATTTTGAGCAATGGATAGAAAAACCATTAAAAGTAAAACCTGTTGCTCATTCGATTTGGGATCCTCATTTCGGAGAATCTGCATTAAAAGCTTTTAGTAAAAGTAATGCATATCCTGTAGATATTTCTTTTTCAGGATTATATCAGTGGTGGTATACAATTGGATTTCGAAATGCTAAAGAGCTTTATTGGGGTTCAGTTTGGTTATTAGCATTGTCGTGTGTATTGTTATTTGCTGGTTGGTTACATTTACAACCTAAATTTCGTCCAAGTTTATCGTGGTTTAAAAATAATGAATCAAGATTAAATCATCACTTATCTGGTTTATTAGGATTAAGCTCATTAGCTTGGACAGGTCACTTAGTACACGTGGCTATTCCTGCTTCTCGTGGTATTCAAGTAGGTTGGAATAACTTTTTAACAGTTGCACCGCATCCAGCTGGACTAATTCCATTTTTCTCAGGAAATTGGACTGTTTATGCTGAAAATCCAGATTCTGCTAATCATATCTATGGAACAAGTACAGGTGCTGGAACAGCAATTTTAACATTCTTAGGTGGTTTTCATCCTCAAACACAATCTTTATGGTTGGCTGATATTGCACACCATCATTTAGCTATCGGTGTTGTTTTTATTATTGCAGGTCATATGTATAGAACAAATTTTGGCATTGGTCATAATATGAAAGAGATCTTAGATGCTCATCGTCCTCCAGGCGGTCGATTAGGTTTAGGTCATATTGGTTTATTTGAAACTATAACAAACTCTTTACATATGCAATTAGGATTAGCATTAGCTGCATTAGGCGTTGCTACTTCATTAACAGCACAACATATGTATGCGTTGACTCCTTATGCATATTTATCAAAAGATTTTACAACAGAAGCCGCATTATATACTCATCATCAATATATTGCTGGATTTTTAATGGTAGGGGCTTTTGCACATGGTGCAATTTTCTTTGTTAGAGATTATGACTCAGAATTAAATAAAAATAATGTTTTAGCTCGTATGTTAGAACATAAAGAAGCTATTATTTCACATTTAAGTTGGGCTTCATTATTTTTAGGTTTTCATACTTTAGGATTATATATCCATAATGATACAGTAGTTGCATTTGGTCAACCTGAAAAACAAATTTTATTTGAACCTTTGTTTGCTGAATATATTCAAGCAAGTTCAGGTAAAGTTATTTATAATTTTAATGTTTTATTATCATCAACTACAAGTCCAGCTACAATTGCCGGAAATCAGTTATGGTTACCTGGTTGGTTAGAAGCGATTAATAACAATAAGAATGATTTATTTTTAAAAATTGGTCCGGGTGATTTTTTAGTACATCATGCAATTGCATTAGGGTTACATGTAACTACTTTAATTCTTGTAAAAGGTGCTTTAGATGCGCGTGGTTCAAAATTAATGCCTGATAAAAAAGATTTTGGTTATAGCTTCCCTTGTGATGGTCCTGGTCGTGGTGGAACTTGTGATATTTCAGCTTGGGATGCATTTTATTTAGCAATGTTTTGGATGTTAAATACAATTGGTTGGGTAACTTTTTATTGGCATTGGAAACATATTACACTTTGGGGTGGTAATCCTGCTCAATTTGATGAATCATCAAACTATATTATGGGTTGGTTAAGAGACTATTTATGGTTAAATTCTTCACCATTAATTAATGGTTATAATCCATATGGGATGAATAATTTATCTGTTTGGGCTTGGATGTTTTTATTTGGTCATTTAATCTGGGCAACTGGCTTTATGTTCTTAATTTCATGGCGTGGTTATTGGCAAGAATTAATTGAAACATTAGTTTGGGCGCATGAACGAACTCCTTTAGCTAATTTAGTTCGTTGGCGTGATAAACCGGTAGCATTATCAATTGTACAAGCTCGTTTAGTTGGTTTAGTTCATTTTGCAGTAGGTTATATTTTAACATATGCAGCATTTGTAATTGCATCGACAAGTGGTAAATTTGGTTAACTTCTACTTTAATTTCTAATTCAAACTATTGTAAATTCAATGATTCTAATCAAGAAAAAACTTCTACCGTAACTGGTAAAAAAGTATTGATTTATACATACTTAGTTTCACCAAATCTTATTAAAGAAGTTATCTCTAAAACCGAATCAAACTTTATCATTACAAAAGATATTAAGAAGGCGAATCTTATTATTGGTTTGAAAAAATATTTGAAACAAAATGTTAAGTTGAAAAAATTTGCTCAACAAAAAAATATTCCTATTTTTATTGCCAATCGAGCGACTGTTTATCAAATTGCAAAATTATTACAAATAACTTTGTAATAATTTTGTAATAATTTAAACTATATTATGCTATAATTTATAGTAATTTGATAATTATTTATTCTAATATAAAGGAGGGAAATACCTTGTCTGATGCTTTATTCAACAAAATTAAAGGTATTATAACAGAACAATTAGGTGTTGCAGCTGATAAAATTGTACCAGAAGCAAGTTTTACTGATGATTTAGGTGCTGATTCTTTAGATGTAGTAGAGTTAGTAATGGCTTTTGAAGAGGAATTTAATATTGAAATTGATGATGACAGTGCTGGTAAAATTAGAACTGTTAAAGACGTAGTAGAATATATTGAGAAAAGCTTAAATTAATAATATAGTAGCTAATTTAGGAACAAGAAATTTTAATTGAAATTCTTCGTTTAGATTTACAAATTATCCCTTTAACCCGTAGATAGGTAGTATTCTAATGGTCTATTAATTTTAGTTACTTTAAAAAACTTATTGGCATTTCTGCAATTCTACGGAAGTATAAAGATAAATTATTTAAAGCTGCTAAGTCAACACGACTTGTAAAGCGGAAATCAAAGTCAAAAGCTTTATTTAGTGCTGTAACTATTTTTTGGTTATTGGCATTTGGTAAATCTTTACCAGGTAGGGCGGCTGTTGACTTACCAATACGAAATAAGAGTTTAACAGAGGTCGTCGTTCAGGGTTCCGGTCAAGTTTTACCACCTAGACCGAAGATAAATCTACAGCTGCAAGGTCAAGTTCCAGGTCGAGCTCCAAGGCCAGGTCAAGTTAGGCCGGCCGCGCCTGCAGGTCCGCCTAGAAGGCCGCCTGCAAACAAAGTCATTAACTCTACAATGATGCTTTTATCAGCCGGAATCTGTAGTTTCGCTGTCGAGCATGGTTCATACGAAGCTTATTGGCTTTGTATGATTATCACTGGTCTAGGGTCATGGCATAATCGAAGGATGTAGCAGTAGTGCAGATTGAAATTTAACACGCTAAAAATTTCAGCCGAACTCACTATATTTATAATGTGGGTTTCGCTGAAATTTTAAAAAATAAGTTTCGAAAAAACTTAACTCTTGACTTAATACAATTTTCTAAAGTATAATGGATTAAGCTTAGAGTATTTGGCTCTCGGGATATAGCTCAGTTTGGTAGAGTACCTGGTTTGGGACCAGGGTGTCATAGGTTCAATTCCTATTATCCCGATAAGCCCACCTAAGATTATTAATCATATCATAATTAAATTATGATAGATACAAACATTTATTAATTTTATAGGTGAAATTATGCCAAAAATTCCACGAAATTTTATTCAAGAATTCCCTTATGGAGTTTCTATAGAGGATTCATTAAATAAAGGTATGAAATATTTAAACGCTGACCCAAACTATATCACAAATTGGAAAGATATTATATTTACACCCATAGAAAATTTTATACACCATCAAGTTTTTATATTTAGCGAAGGTAAAGATATGTTAATAGGATTTCTAGTAAGTCAACAAGCTACTTTTTTACCTGATTTTATTTCAGCCACAATTCAATTATTTGGTGGAGTATACACCATAGATGATACTACCAATTCAATTTTTATTCAAGAGTTTATTTATTATTCTATATTATTTTTAATAGGTTTAGGTTCAGCAAGACTAGCTATTAGCATGTGGCTTATAATTAATCCATATACAATGCCATGGTTTTTATTATTAACAGCAACAGAATGGTTTATGGATTCTTTTGCTGGTATATTTCCAGCTATTTTTGGAATTGAAATGACTGGTAGTATAGTTTTAGGTTTGTTAGGAAGTTTGGCAGTATATGTAAAAAATTTAGTCTTAACAATGCCATATCTTCCAAGCGAAGCAATAAAGCAAACTATTGGTATACATGAAGTCTATACATTTGGAGGTATACCTATTTTATGGAAAATATTTTCAGTGCCTGATAAACTAAGAGAAGAATGGTATAAATCCACACCATACTTAATTGAAAATTTAATAAAATATTATGGAGATGAAGGAGTTGAGTTTGTTCCTTCACGTATATTAAAAGAATTTTATAATAACACTCCAGTAGCAGACTATACATATTATTTCGCTTTTGTATTTTCTGAATTTAAAAGTACTTTTTATCAACTAGAAATTCATAATAATTTATTGGCTTTTGTTTTTAATCCTAATATTTTTGAGAGTTTTAATAGCCACCAATTTTATAACATATTTAATATATTATAAAAAAAAGCTAGTAAAGTAGATTAGCAGTTTTAATTTGACAAATAGGAACTATTATATATAATCATAATAGCAATTATTATAAATAATTCTAAACTTATAAGAATAAGTTTAAAATTTAAGGATATTTTAAGAGAGTTTGATCCTGGCTCAGGATGAACGCTAGCGGTATGCTTAACACATGCAAGTCGTACGAGAGTTTTTAACTCAAGTGGCGGACGGGTGAGTAACACGTGAGAATTTACCTTTAGGAGGGGGATAACAATTGGAAACGATTGCTAATACCCCATATGCTTTTTTAAGTGAAATGGATTTTTCCGCCTAAAGAAAAGCTCGCGGCTGATTAGCTAGTTGGTAAGGTAATGGCTTACCAAGGCGACGATCAGTATCTGGTTTGAGAGGACGATCAGACACACTGGAACTGAGATACGGTCCAGACTCCTACGGGAGGCAGCAGTGGGGAATTTTCCGCAATGGGCGAAAGCCTGACGGAGCAATACCGCGTGAGGGAAGACAGCCTACTGGGTTGTAAACCTCTTTTTTCAGGGAGGAAAAAAATGACGTGTACCTGAAGAATAAGCATCGGCTAACTCCGTGCCAGCAGCCGCGGTAAGACGGAGGATGCAAGTGTTATCCGGAATTACTGGGCGTAAAGCGTCTGTAGGTTGTTTAATAAGTCAACTGTTAAATCTTGAGGCTTAACTTCAAAACAGCAGTCGAAACTATTAGACTAGAGTATAGTAGGGGTAAAGGGAATTTCCAGTGGAGCGGTGAAATGCGTAGATATTGGAAAGAACACCGATGGCGAAAGCACTTTACTGGGCTATTACTGACACTCAGAGACGAAAGCTAGGGTAGCAAATGGGATTAG